>Ga0265780_10001124_pt1 | contig 39114 bp, 39 predicted proteins | sample P1T30metagenome_FD_192432 | JGI IMG/M metagenome (GOLD analysis project Ga0265780, IMG submission 192432) | Plant litter microbial communities from East Loma Ridge, Irvine, California - P1 T30 | ecosystem: Environmental > Terrestrial > Plant litter > Unclassified | place: USA: California...
CCACAGCATTTGCCGGCGGAAAAGTTATCCTTAAAGATTCATCTGAACTGGACGGACAAATAAAATGGTATCCGAGCCAGAATGATAAATTAAGTTTCAGAACTGATGAAAACAAAAAACCTGTTAAATATACGCCTGATGAGATCGCAGGTTTTTCTTCTGAGGATCTGAAGTTTGTTCCTTTGCATCATTTTACAGCCTTTGCAGACAATTACGCGTTAATAGGCACTCCTACAAAAATCGAAAGTACGTTCGGACAGGTGATTTCAGAAGGAAAATTCAATATTTATCTCACTTCAATACGGGGATATAATGCAGTAGCAAGAACGGCAGAAGATTACCTGAATTTTGTATTCCAGGATTCTGCCGATCCTGAAAAGAAACTATATGCTTATCCGTATCTGATCAGAATGAAGGATAAGAAATATGAAAAAGCAAAAGAAAACCTGTACATACTTTTTAAGGATTACCCTGAAATTACCGAAATGATAAAGCAATTTAAAAAAGAAGACAGTTTTTTGAAAATCATTGAAATGATTGAAAATATCGATAAAAATAAATCTTAGGTTTATTATCTTTTCAGAGAATCACTTCTCTTATAGGCATCCACTTTAATATATTCACTGCTTCCCTCCTTTTCTTTTTTATCTGAAATCAGAATACCATACAGATGGTCAATTTCATGCTGGAAAATAACGGCTGTAAACCCTTCCACAATTTCAGCATGCTTCTGCCCCTTCAGATCAGTATATTCGAGCTGGATCACCTGGCTGCGGTAAAACAGGTCTCTGAAATCGGGAATTGACAGGTCACCTTCCGGACCGAGGTTCTGCAGCTCAGACTTCCAGATAATCACAGGGTTGATAAAATATTCCAAAGGCTCTCCTTCTTTATCAAAACGCTGGACCCAGATGACTTTTCGGTTGATCCCGACCTGTGGCGCGGCAATCCCCACACCGCCGTCTGTTGAAAGAAGGGATTCTTTCATTCTGTTCACCAGTATCTCCGTATGCTTATCAAGCGGATCAATATCCTGTGAAAGACTTAACAACGTCTGATGCTGATGTGCTTCGGTGGTCTGATAAACAGGCAGTGCCGATGTTATATCACCCTGATTAATTAAAGAAATTTCAGCTGAAGTCAGTTTTTGGGCATTAATGAAACCGATAAAAAACAGGAAGAGTAAGGAAAGTTTTTTCATTTGTTAAAATCTCAATCAAAGATAAAAGATGTTTTTATGTTTTTGGCTAAATCAATTTAAATTATTTCCATTAAAAAACGGACCGCAGCCCGTTTCTGTTGATACATTTTTATTTAGATTTTTCTCGTCCGGTTAATCAGATTGGGGAGATTTTAAATCTAATTATCAGTGGAAAGAGTTTTAATATGTCTTCGTCATATCAGCCGGGATCACCAGATTAAAATCGGTTGGCTTATACTCTTTCTCCGGGATTTTCAGTTCAGGATCTTCCGACTCAAAAACAGAAATCACCGCCATCTTCAGGGCTGGGTTTTTCTGCCTGATATACCAGTAAATGCCGCCGAATTCTTTGCTGTGGTAGTTTCCGTTGTAGTGGATAAAGGTCTTGCCGGACTGAAAATTTTTTAGAATAGATTCTGCCATAGTAGCATCTTTGATTGCCTGTGCAGCGATAAAATTCATTGTTTTGGTCCCATCTGCATGATCGCCCATCATGGCTTTCATTTCAGGATAACCGGGAGTTTCCAGCGTTACTTTCACTGGCAGCTGAGCCATATAGGATTTGTCTTTTTCAGGAAGGCTATTGAGGGATTGCAATCCTTCTTTTGCCGTCTGGGAAGCATATCTTCTCGGGACATTGGTCGCGATAAAATTTAGTTTTTTAGCTTTGGCGAAATCTACCAACGGCTTGTAATCGGTTGAAAAATTATTCCATAAACGTGCTGAATCCTTCAGCTTTTTGGCATCAAAATTCCCGTTGAGATATTGGTTTAACTGTGGCTGGTTGTCCCTTTCGAACATTTCGGCTCCTAAAATAAGCTGTCCGTTCTTCTTCTGATACAGACCTTCCGTAATCTTCAGCTGAAGCCAGTGGTTGATGGAGCTGTTGTGGTTTTCACCAAAGAAGACCACATCATAATCTGCCAGTTCGCTGATGAGTTTATCCGTTTTAATTTCCTTTCCTTTCCCGGTATAAAACCGGTAGGCTTTGAAATCCTGCGCATGTAATGAACAGAAAGCAACAAACAGTAGTGTTATTAAAATATTCTTCATTTTATTTTATCTTTTAGTTTAACCGTCATTTTTTCATTCAGAATGACTTCACAGGTAATCAATAAAGATGATCCCGACCTCAAAATTAAATAAAAAAGCCGCCCTGTAAAAACAAAACGGCCTTAATAAAAAAACGATCTAACTATTATTTTTCCAATCCGGCTACCAGGTCTTTCCATTCCTGCAGCTCAGGGATTCCCGGTTTTCTTTTTCCGAAGAACTGAACGATGAAGTCGCCTTCGTTATTAAATACTTCAATAGCAGTTACCTCTCCGTCTTCAGTCGGTTTTTTCACGATCCATGCTTCAGCGATTTTTGTTACATCCAGGTGTAAGTTGAAATCCGGGTCCATTACGTTGAACCACTGCTGATGCCAAAGTGTTTTCTTTACATTTCCCGTATGGATCTGGATAATCCCTCTGTTTCCTACAAAAATCATGATCGGAAGCTCTTTTTCAGAAGCATCTTCCAATACGTTCACCACTTTTGAATTGTCAATCTTTTTGGCAAAACCTTCGGGAGCAAGCCTTAAAGCCTGTGTTCTGCTCACCCCGAATTTCCTGGTCATCATGAAAAAGTCGTGGGTATCTTTTAAAGAAGTCCATGCCTGCTGAAATCCTTCAACATCAATTTCAGCATCTGCTTTTTCAGTTGCTTTAGGAGCTACCGTTTCAAATTCGAAAGCCCGGTTCTGGTCTTCTGCCCTGAATTTCTCCACAGCTGCATCGAAAGCCGCTTCATTACTGTCTTTTGTCAGATAAATCTTGTGCAGGGCCAGTCCGTCTTTCCCAAAAAACTGAAGGCTTTTCTTATCACCTTCTGCCACGGCGAAAACAAATTTCCAGTGGTTCAGGAAAATTCTCAGGTCAATATCTTCCCCTACGAAAAGCTGTGCATGCGGGCTGCTGAAATCACCGTTCCGGTAGATCCCTTTCCTTTCATGAACACACTCGTCATTACGGGTAAGCGCCATTACTTTTCCCAACTGTTCTGCTTCCGTTAAAATATCCTGAAATTCCGGTCTGAGTACCGTTACGCCTTCGCCAATGCTTGTGGCCAGTAATTCTGCCTCGCTTACGCCAAGTTCTGCCGCTGCATTCCTGATTCTCATATGCGGGTTTTCAGCTTTAAGAGCTTCCCATTTTTCTTTTAATTCATTTACTAATGTGCTCATTATTTTATTTTTTTATGGTTAGAATTGTATAATTTCTTGTTATGGTTTCGTTTCCTGTTTTGCTTTTCACCTGTTCTTCCTTTTCAGAGATTTTCATTCTCTTAAATTGGCTCCGGGATACCGTTTCCTCCATTTCCGAGGTTGTATAAAGGGTAAAATCAAACTGAGTAAAAGGCAGTTTTTCCATGAATTCTCTCTGCCCGAAAGTCAGGACAAAAGTTCCGTTGTCTTTCAGCACCCTGTACACTTCGTTCAGATACTGTACGGGCTCGCTCCAGAAATACACGGTGTTCACCGTAAATATTTTGTCGAAAGTCTTATCCGTAAAAGGCAGCTTTCTGCCTTCATACCATACAAAATCCACCTGATCTTCATATTCCCTGTTCAATCTTCCGGCTTCATGATGCATGGTTTCGGAAATATCAATCCCTGTATATCTTAAATTTGCGGCTTTTTTTATGATGTGTTTAACATGCGCTGCATTACCGTGGCCAATTTCCAGAATTGCTTCGTTGTCTTCTATCAAAAGCGCGTTAATACTTTCAATGGTCATCCCGATATTGGTCTCATGCATCATCGCTGCGATTTCAATTCCTTTTTCACCCTGTGGATCGGCTAAATGCTGTGCCAGTTTTTTTAAATCTTCTTTATCCATTTTATCCAAAAATAATCATCGGGTTATGAGTAATCGGGTGCTCGCAGATGGTGCATGGGAAATTATAGGCACTGCTGATATTTTCAGCGGTGAATACTTCTTCCGGCGTCCCGAAGGCGGCAACTTTTCCTGATTTCATTAATAAAATTTTATCTGCGTACTGTGCGGCTAAGTTCAGGTCATGAAGCACCACAATGGCAGAATTGGCTTTTTTGGTAAACTTCCTGATAATTTCCAGTGCTTTGTACTGGTGTTTGACATCCAGATTGTTCAGGGGTTCATCCAGAAAAAGAAGTTTGTGGTCAATTCCGTTCTGCAGCTGGGCCAGAACCCTGGACAGGTGTACCCGCTGTTTTTCTCCGCCCGACAGCGTGTTGTATTCCCTTTCTTTTAAATGGAAAACATCTGTTTCGTACATCATATTGTTCATGGCTTCGTGATCTTCCTGCCTCGGCTGGGCTTCAAAATACGGGTAACGCCCCATCATCACCACATCTTTTACTTCCAGCGGAATATCATTGCTGTTGTGCTGGGAAAATTTTGCCTTGTGTTTAGACAGTTCCCTGATTTCCCAGTCGCTGATATTTTTATTTTTAAACAGAATTTTCTGATCTGATTTTATCTCATTGGCAAGAATGCTCAACAGGCTGGATTTTCCGGCTCCGTTCGGTCCTACAATGGCTAAAAACTCACCGTATTCCAGTGAAACGTCAATTCCGTCCAGGATATGGAATTCTTTATGCCGGTAACTGATCTGATGGGCCCTGATCATGCCAGTGATTTTTTGGATTTAACTAATATTGCTATAAAAATCGGTCCTCCCATTAATGCCGTCAGGATCCCGATCGGCAGTTCTGAAGGCTGTACAATGCTTCTGCTGAATGTATCTGCCGTCAACAGTAAAATGCTTCCGCAGACTGCCGACAGAGGCAGGATGAATGCATAGTTTGATTTAAACAGAAGCCTTAAAATATACGGGACGATAAGGCCCACAAAACCGATGGTTCCTGAAAATGCAACACAAGTCCCGATCATCAGGGCAGTCATAATAATGATCTGCTTTTTTAACTTTTCTACATTAATCCCCAGATGCTGTGCATCTTTTTCGCCCAACATCATAGCATTCAGCGCTTTTCCTTTTGGCAGCAGCATGCTGTATGAGATCACCAGAACAATGGTCAGGATAATGTTTTTCGTCCAGGTTGCCGCTGCAAGGCTTCCTAAATTCCAGAACGTTAAGTCTCTCAACTGTTCGTCTTTTGAAATATAGATCAGGAATCCTGTAATTGAAAATCCGATGGCCGTAATGGCAACACCCGTCAGCAACATCATCACTACATTGGTTTTTCCGCCGCTTGTGGAAATCCTGTATACCAGAAGCATGGATAGAAGGGAACCGATAAATGCCGAAATCCCCACCAGTGAAAACTGTACGGCTTCGGGAAGGTACTGCTGAAAATGCCCGCCTAAAACAATGGCAATTGCTGCAAGCAGTGTAGCTCCCGAAGTAAGCCCTATCAGGTCTCCCGTTGCCAGGGGATTTTTAAATAACCCCTGCAGGCTGGTTCCTGAAACGGCGAGCATGCTTCCGATCAGGATCGCCATGATAATCCTGGCCGCCCGCACATCCCAGACTACATATTTATCACTTAATGAAAGGTCCGGATCCTGCTGTATCAGTTTCCCCAATACATCAAAAGCAGATTTCCCGCCGAAGTCATAAACCCCGGTATTCAGTGACCATACTGCCAGCAAGACAAGCAGCAGGACACTTATGATCATATAAAAATATAATTTACTTGGTGTTTTCAATTAAAAGCTTGTTTAATCCTACAGCAGCTTCTCCCAGTCTTGGCCCGAAACCGGAAACCAGGCCTCCGTCCATAGCGATGATTTTCCTGTTTTTACCGGCATTGGTTTGTGAAACACCCGGCATTTTCAGTGCGCCTTCGTTTCCGCCCGCTCCTTCAAGCCCGCTGGTGAAGAAGAACAGGACATCCGGATTGGCTTTTACGACTGCTTCCGGGGTTAACGGTTTGAAATCTTCAAAATCATTCACGGCATTTTCACCGCCGGCCAGTTCAATTAATGAAGCCATCGGCGTATTTTTACCTGATACCATCAGCATCGGCCCTCTGGCGTAGATAAACAGCACTTTCGGTTTTTTAGCAATCGGCTGAACCTGTTTTAAATCGGCATCAATTTTATCATTAAGTTTCTGGTACTCTGTATTCCCGACTGCCTTGGCTACATCAGCAATTAACTTTTTAGTTCCGTCAACGGTAAATTCCTGTTTAAAAACTTCGGTTTTGATGCCTGAAGACTTTATTTTCCCCATCAGTTCAGGGTTAATGTCTTTATCAGAAGCTAAAATCAGTGTCGGGCTCACCGCCATGATCGGCTCAATGGTCATTGATCTTACATGCCCTAAGTCTTTTGCCGTTGCTTTCAGAGATCCCGGATAGGTACTGGTAACATCGGTTCCCACGATTTCTTTCTCATGGCCTAAAGCCGCTACGATTTCCGTAATCCCGCCGTTAAGCGTTACGATTTTATTGTTTGATTTCGGGGTTTCCGAACTGATTTCCGTATTGGTTCCGGTTTTGGCATTTTGTTCTTTTTTACAAGAGTATACGGCAGCCAGCACAGAAACGGCAAGAATTATTTTCTTCATGATCTACTATTATTTGATTTATTTATAAGGGTTGGAATTCAAACTGAGGCTTTCCCCGCTCTCCTGCAGTATCGGTAATTCTTGTAAATCTTAATTTAAAATAATAACCTTCTGCATCTTTAACCACATAAAAACGGTCTCCGTATACTTCCAACCCGTTTGCTCCTACAGGATTTCTCCAGTTTGACCCGATGGTACGCTGGTCATTATAAACAAATTTGGACTGGTCAATATCCGAGGTCTTAAAATTATTGTATGCCTCCACTCCGGATGCAGGTGCAGCTACCACAACCTCATAAGCACCGGCACCGCCGACATTATTTATGGTGACGAAATCTGCAAATACATAACTCCCTGCCCCCGGAATGGTATTGGTGAAGACTGTAAAACAGATATCCCATTTTTTCTTTTCCGGCTGTATGAAAACTTCTTTGTTGTTTTTCAGGCTTACAAAATTGTAATTATACGCCGTATTCTTATTGACAGTTAATTCTTCATGCGATGTAGCATTCAGTTCGGCATATTTTATTTTGTATCCGCTGCCGGACTGTACAATCTGTACTTTCATCCAGCCTCTGCTGTCTCCGCCGGTTGCCACAGATCCGGTTGCTACAGGGCCGGTGTAAATTTCCTTACCCATATTTACCAGATAAACGGCATTCTGTGCATCATCCGCCTTAATTTCTTCAATGGCCGTATATCCTGCAGGGAAATTACCTTTTACATCATCTATATAAACTTCATTGGACGGATTGAAATTGGCTACCTGAACCTGATTTTTGAGCGCTGCAACACTGGCTTCGGTAACCTGGTCGATGTTGGTGGCATTCGGGATTTTTCCTGCGCCCATCATAATCGATGAATTCAGCACTACCTTGAACTGCCCGCCGGAATAGAGCGCTAGATCCCAGTCGGTTCTTTTGGTAATGATTTCCGTATTGGTTCCTAAATCAAGCCATACTTGGTTCGGCTGGGTAGCACCGCCCACATTGGGATCTACTCTTGCACCGTCTGAAGGAGCCACAGCCACAGGATCTTCGTTATCATTAATACAGGACTGTGATATAAAAGATACGCCTATCAATAAACAGAATATTATTTTTTTCATTGTAAATGACTGATTTAAAAATTATAATTTAACCTGGCAAAATAGCTTCTTCCGTAAAACAGATTCTGCTGATCGCTTGCTGCATTATGCCCGTCTCCTCCCTGTATGGTATTTCTTACATTGGTAATATCAAAGATGTTTTTAACCCCTGCACTTAACTCCAGACGGTTATTGAAAAACGGCTGGCTTACGGTAAAGTTCAGCATGTTAAAACTTCCGATCTCTCCTAAGATATACTGTCCCGGATCTTTAGGATTCTGAGCATCCGTAAGCAGGGTATAACGCCTCTGGATCCCGGTATATTTGTAGTAAAGCGCAAACAGCGTCTTTGTACCGGAAAATGTATAGTTTGCGGCTAAATTGGCTTCGGCATAATAATTAAAATCATTCGGGGAAGTAATATTCCCTGAATTCAGAACCTGTGAAATACCTACCAATGAAACACCTGCATTCAGAGACAGGTCACCTTTTCTCGCATTAAAACCGCCGCCGAAAAGCATGGATTTATAATTATTAACATTTAGATACGTGATCTGCAAAGGGCTGTTATTGATGATTACATCTTCAATCCGGTTTTTTACATCCAGGTACATCGCGGAAAGCCCGATATTAAACTTCCAGTTGTTTGATGTAACCGTTGCATAATCCCAGAGTATGCTTGCCGAGTAACCGGTTTCCGGCTTAAGGTCTTCATTTCCTCTGATATCATGATTGTTATCTACTACAAATGTGTACAGCTCATCATAAATGGGAAATCTGTTGGCAGAACCGAAAACAGCACGAAGATCAGATTTTTGAGACGTTTTGAATCTTGCCGTAGCAGAATAGTTGTATTGGGAATCGAAAGTATCGCTCAGGGTCAGCCTGACACCGGGCCTTAATGAAAGCCAATCGTTGATATTCCATTCAGCTGACAGGAAATTGGCATAATTAAAGATTGACCTTTCTATATTTTTTCCGTTGTTATTGCTTTCAAAAGTTGTGGCATCTGCATATCCTTTTGTACGATCCAGTTCATATCCTATCTGAAAATTAATTTTTTCACTATCAAGGAAGTTACTGAACATCCCCCTTGAATACAATACATCCGATTTAAAGAAAGTACTTTCAGGGCTTCTTAACATTTCCTGTCTGGCAGGCACATCATAGATATATTTCTGGGATTTTCTTTCCTGTCTCTGGTATGAGAAATCACCATTGTAGTTGATCCTGCCAAGCCTGGTCTGAATATTAAACTGATGGATCCATCTTTTTGTATTATAATCTGTATCCTGTGAGGTATAGGTCCTGTTTCCACCGCCAAGATATTCTTCACTTAATAACGGATTATAATAATTGATCTGCTCTGTAAGGAAGTTTAATTTGTAGTAAAAGCTTGTGTTATTCTTGCTGTAGCGGATGGTTCCGTTGGTAGTTAACTGATCTTTCGGCTGCCAGTCATATCCACGGAATCCGTCGTTGTTTTCACTGAAATATTTATAGCCCTGCAGGCGCCCTTTATATCCCTGGAAATCATTATGGTTGATATCTGCTGAAACAGACCAGTAATCATTAATCCGGTATCCCAGATTTAAGGACTGGATATGCCGTCCGTTTCCTTTTTTAAACCAGTCATAGTCTTTTCCTACCGTTTCCTCCTGCAAGGAAGCAATAGCTGTGAATTTTTTACCGTAATTTTTCTTAGTGATGATGTTAATAACTCCGGCTACCGCATTATTTCCATATTCTACACCCATGGAGCCTTTTACAATCTCAATCCTTTCGATATTATTGACATTGATCTTTGTAAGGTCTACCAGATTTCCCATCCCTTCATCACTCACTACCGGGATATTGTCAATAAGAACTTTGGTATACTCTCCGCTCAGGCCCATGATATTGGCGTTGGAATTTCCCGATCCTTTGCTTGGCTCTATTAAGATGTTGAGATTCTGATTCAATACTTCAGCAACATTCGTTACGGCCATATTTTTAATCTGCTGTGCATCTATGACTTCAACCTTATAAATGGATTTATTTATAGATTGCTGTGTAAATTGCCCGGTAAGAACAACCTCTTCTATTTTACTCTGATTAAGAGAATCTTTATCCTGTGCATTCATCCATAAAACAACGGATAATGACAGGATGGAGAGTACTTTCTTCTTCATAGATGCAAAAAATTTCGACAAATATAATGTTTTATTTAGAACAATTAAAAATAATTAATTAATTTTGTAGAATAATTCTAAATAAAAATAACGTTATGAAATTAAGACTACTTTTAGGAACTTTGATGCTTACGGCTGTTGCAGCGCATGCACAAGTAGCAACAATTAATGAGAATTTTAACAACTTTACGGCAGGAAATACCACTTTTCCTCAGGGTGGCTGGTCTGCTGTAATAGCGGCTCCCACTGCTACACCTCCTCCGGTATCTCCGAGAATGCTTGTGGTATTTGATGCCAATGATAACACCAACAAGGTAATCCAGTCCTATGCGGGAAATAACGGTGCTTCACCATCTTATCTGATTTCTCCTCAGATTATAGCACCTGCAGGAGACAAAACCCTTTCTTTCCAGGCGACTCTGGTAGCTCCGTCACCCGGCCCAGGAAGCATCCAGATCGGTCTTGCATCAAACCCGGCAGATATGGCCACTTTTGTCCCTGTAGGAAATGCAATTACGATATCAACAATCGGTGCAGTACAGAATATCAGTGTACCTGTTCCGGCTTCCGCATCCCAGTATCTTGTATTCAGATTTACTCCTACCACTACCCATGTTGCTGTGCAAATTGATAATGTAGTTTACAATACAGCTTCCAATCTTGCTGTTTCTGATAATGTAAAATCTAAAGAAGAAATACAGTTTGCCATAAATGCTGAAAATACAGCCTTAGAATTTATAGCCAAGAAAGATCCTAAGAATATTCAGGTTTATGCAGCCGGAGGTCAGAAAGTGGCCGAAGGTAAGCTTTCCGGAAGATCTTTTGATATTAGCGCGCTTCACACCGGTGTTTATTATATCCTTATCGAAAATGCTGAAGGTTCGGTAATAAAATCAAAATTCATTAAGAAATAATTGATCAGCAAACATATTGTTGGCCGGCTTGTGATTTTCATAAGTCGGCTTTTTTTATCAAGAAAGACAACAAAATCATCTACCTTTTATCTGTAAAAAGATCAAACACGATAAAAATCATGTTTTTATTTAGAATAATTAAAAATAATTATATAGTTTTGTAGAATAATTCTAAATAACAACACATTATACCCTATGAGAACAAAATTACTTTTAGCAGCCCTGCTTGCTGTCGGTATCCAACAGACTGCTTTGGCACAGGTTGACGCAAACGGCTACACCACTGTAAATATGACGATGGGCGCCAATTATCAGAACCGTGTGTTTTTTGATTTAAGTGCGAATAATACGGTCTCTCAGCCTGCCAACAGCTGGGATATTGCTTTCTACAGGAATTCATCCATGAATTTCGGGACGAGAATCAATGACGCGCAGAACATAGAGGTATATCAGGCATCCAATAACCCGAATGACTGGAATGCCATTACATCCAACAGTGTTTCCGCCTACGGAGCTCCACTGTATAACCTTGACAATACAGCAACGATTCAGCAAGGTGCTTTTGAACAGGGAACCGCTGCTTACGGATGGGGAGAATACAATCCCGGAAACCACCATGTGGAAGGAAAAGTAATCTTCATTTTAAAATATGCTTCCGGAACTTATTATAAATTCATGATTGATGATTATTTCGGAGGCTATACTTTCAAATATGCCAAATGGAATGCCGCCAACAGTTCATGGGATGCCACGGTTTCCAAAACGATTGCCAACGGAAGCGATGATGCATATTTCAATTATTTTTCTTTTGCAACAGGTGATAAAGTAACCAATGCAGAGCCTGCCAAAGCCAACTGGGACTTTATGTTCACCCGGTACTGGACCGATTATTCGTACATTAATCCGGGTACAGGACAGCCCGCAACGATGAAGTATAGAATGGCAGGTGTAATCCAGAACACCAATATTACGGTAGCCAAAGTACAGCCCGAAACACAGGCAACAGCCACCTCAACGCTTCCTGCTTCTCCGGCATTTTCAAATAATATTACGGCTGTGGGACATAGCTGGAAACCTACGACCGGCATCTACAATGATGTAGTGTATTACATTAAGCAGGGTTCTGAGTACTACCGGATGTATTTCACTTCAAACGAAGGAAGCGGTACGGGAAATATGTACTTCAAGTATAAAAATATAACATCTTTCTTAGGCACCCATGATGTAGCAGCTGGTAAGAAAGCATCATTCGGGATTTATCCGAATCCTGCAACAGCCGGTCAAAATGTGACGGTTTTGTTTGACAGTAAGGAAAAGCAGAACAGCAAAGGCAATGTAGAGGTATATGACCTTTCCGGGAAAAAATTATATACTGAAGAACTGACCAATCAGGCCGGTTTCTATAAACAGGATCTCAATATATCCCATCTGGCTTCAGGAACTTACATGATAAAAATCACTTTCGGCGGCCAGACAGAGACTAAAAAGCTGATCGTGAAATAAAATCTGAACTTTAATACTTTCTATTTTTTCTATAAAGGCTGTTCACTAAGGTGGGCAGCCTTTTTATTTTTTCTCCGGAACCGCAAACGAAACTTTCCGCTTATCAGTTTCTGATGTTTCAGGCTATAAAATTTTAGATCCTTTATAAACCTGTGTGGAGCTTTCCAGTATTTTGGAAACATCCCTGCGGAAATTCAGCAGATGGTCCTGTCCGTTGTGGCGGTTCAGGTGCTCTTCGGTTTCCCACAGCTCCACCATAAAAAAAGTTCCTTTGGTCACTTTGTCTTCAATCAGGTCATATTGCAGGCACCCTTCTTCTTTACGGGTTTCCCTTACCAAAGGTTGAAAAAGTTCCACCGCTTCCATCAGATAATTTTCATTCACCCTGAAAAGCGCGACAACATGTACGTTCATATTATTTTTTTAAGGATGTAAATGTAGAATATTTTCAAAACCAAAAATCTATTTCATCCCTGTATTTTTACAATGGACCGTAAATTAAATATTAAAGCACAGATTTATAAATGGTTATGGAGCTCATTACAATCACAAGAGTCCCGATTAATATAAACATTCCCTTTACAGGAAGCTTTGCCGTGAGCATGGCAGAAAACGGTGCGGTAACAATGCCACCGAGCAGCAGTCCCAGGATGATATTCCAGTGCTGGATTCCCAGCGTAAACATAAAGGTAACAGCGGCCGTGAAAGTTAAAATAAATTTGGCCACCGTAGAACTGCCGACGGCAAATCGCGGGGTAAAGGAATTTTTAATCAATGTTCCGGTCACCAGCGGACCCCATCCGCCTCCGGCAAAAGAATCGATAAAACCTCCGATCACACCCAACCTCGTCAGGTTGGTTTTCTTTTTCAGCTTTTTATCCTGCATCGTCTTAAATGCATTGGAAAGAATCTGAATGCCTAAGTATAAGGTATAAAAGGAAATGAGCGTTTTGGTTATTTTGGAATAATATTCCCCGAGATAGGTTAAAGACACCGCCCCGATCACTGCGCCGATTACGGCCGGTATTGCCAGCCTTTTCACCAGGCTCTTACTTACATTTTTTAATCTGATGTGGCTCAGGCTCCCCGCAGCTGTGGTAAAACTCTCTGCCGAATGGATGCTTGCGCTTACGGCATGCGGCGGAATATTCAGGAATAAAAGCGTTGTGGTGCAGATTACTCCGTAGCCCATCCCCATAGAACCTGCTACAACTTCAGCCAGTACCCCTACCAGCAGCATCCAGTAGAAAATATGGTTGTCCTTTGCTAAAACAGTGAACAGCTCATCCAGATACCCGAGCTGATACATGGACAAAACAGCAATCAGCAATACCGCTGCCGTAATAAAAAACAGATTTAGCCTGAACTGAACTTTCTTAGAAATCACCATTGCGGTCTTATGTTATTTGAGGTTTTAAAAACAGTATGAAATTATACTGATCTTATAAATGAATATTAGTTTTGAGATCCTTTCCGGAGTTCTTAAGTATATAATGGATCCGGATTACAAAATCATGACTGCTCCTACAGTGGAATGGCTGGTCTCATCAATCAGAATCGCATTCCCCGTATTTTTATGGTCTTCAAAACGGTCAAAAACCAATGGAGAGGCTGTTTTAAGACGGATTTTCACCACTTCATTAAGTCCGATACTGTCTGAAACCGGGATCTTTTCCAGTGTATTGACATCAATTTTATATTCTATCTGCTTGACAACGGCTTTTAAGACCCTGCTTTTATGCTGGATAAAATATTTATTTCCTTCATTCAGGTTTTTGGTATCCAGCCAGCAGACCACAGCTTCAATTTCATTTTCAACCTTCGGAAGGTTTCCGGACTGCACTAAAAAATCGCCCCGGCTGATGTCGATATCATCTTCGGTATGTAAAACGGCAGGCTGTCCGGCAAATACGGATTCGACTTCATGGCCTCCGGTTTCAATCTTTGAAATCCTAGTCCGGATATTTTGGGGAAGAACCGCAATAGTATCGCCTTTCCGGTAAATCCCTGAGATTACTTCTCCGGCATAGCCTCTGTAATCATGCAGCTCATCAGTCTGCGGACGGATAACATACTGCACCTGGAATCTCGGGCTTTCAAAATCATGGCCTTCACGGATGTTGACGTTTTCAAGAAAATCCAGCAGCACCTCACCTCTGTACCAGGGCATATTGCCTGACCTTTCCACAATATGGTCACCGTGAAATGCCGAAATCGGGAAATAGCTGATCTGTTCCAGCCCCAGTTTCTTAGCTACCAGATCATACTGGGCCTTTATATCGTTAAAAATCTCCTCAGAATAGTCTACCAGATCCATTTTATTCACCGCTACCGCTATATGGGGAATCCGCAGTAAAGAAGCGATAATTGAATGCCTCCGGGTCTGCTCGATTACGCCCTGTCTTGCATCAATCAGGATGACCATCAGCTGTGAATTGGAAGCTCCGGTAACCATATTCCGGGTATACTGGATATGCCCCGGCGCATCAGCAATAATAAACTTCCTTTTCGGGGTGGAAAAATACCGGTAGGCAACATCAATGGTAATCCCCTGCTCGCGTTCTGCCCTCAGCCCGTCCGTTACAATGGCAAGGTCTATCCCGTTTTCATTCCTGTTTTTAGACTGTTTCTCCAAGGTTTCAAGCTGGTCGATCAATATATTTTTACTGTCATACAGAAGCCTTCCGATCAGGGTACTTTTTCCGTCGTCTACGCTTCCCGCAGTGATAAATCTTAATATGTCCATGTTTGTTTATTAATAATGAATAATTGGTAATGAGTAATTTTTAAACCGCCTGTATTTTTCATCTTGAGCAAAATGCGGTAAGTTTCGTATTACTTATTTCCTTTAAAAATATCCTCCTTTTTTCCGGTCTTCCATGGCAGCTTCCGTTACCTTATCATCAATCCGGGTTTCCCCTCTTTCTGAAATCCTCGACGCCGTAATCTCGCTGACCACCTCATCCAATGTTGCAGCCATACTTTCAACCGCAGCCGTGCAGGTCATGTCTCCGACCGTTCTGTACCGGACTTTTTTATTCATAACGGTATCATGCTCGTCAATACGGATAAAATCTGAAACCGCAATCAGCTGGCCTTCAAATTCAATCACGTCACGGTCATGCGAAAAATAGATCGGAGGCAGTTGAATATTTTCTTTTTTGATATAATTCCACACATCAAGCTCCGTCCAGTTGGAAATCGGGAACACCCGCACATTTTCCCCTTTGCTGATTCTTCCGTTGTAGATATTCCAGAGTTCGGGGCGCTGCAGTTTCGGATCCCACTGCCCGAATTCATCGCGGACAGAGAAAAAACGCTCTTTGGCCCTTGCCTTTTCCTCATCCCTCCTCGCTCCGCCGATGCAGGCATCAAACCGGAATTCTTCAATCGTATCTAACAGGGTATGGGTCTGCAGCCAGTTCCTGGACGGAAATTTCCCTTTAGGCTCTGTCAGATTTCTGGCTTTGATGGTATCTTCCACTTTCCGTACAATCAGTTCCGCATTGATGTTTTCTGCTAAATAATCCCTGAAGGCAAGTGCTTCCGGAAAATTATGTCCTGTATCAATATGCACCAAAGGAAACGGGATTTTCATGGGTGCAAAGGCTTTGATGGCCAGATGAACCAGGGTTATGGAGTCTTTTCCGCCGCTGAAGAGCAGGGCCGGTTTTTCAAACTGTGCCGCCACCTCACGCATCATATAAATACTTTCTGCTTCCAGCTGATCCAGATAGTCTAGTTTATGGGTAATCATTATTTGAAATTTTAGAATTAATGGGTATGCAGTCCGCATTCTTTATGTGAGTTCTCCCACCACCAGCGTCCGGCACGGGGATTTTCACCTTCGGTAACCGCTCTGGTACAGGGCTGGCATCCTACACTGATGAAACCTGCTTTATGCAGAGGCAATTCCTGTACATTGTGCTGTTTCAGGTAATCCAGAACCTCCTGATAGCTCCAGTGCAGCAGAGGATTGTATTTATACAGCTGACGTTCTTCATCCCATTCAATAACCGGCATACGTTCACGGTTCTCCGACTGTTCAGAACGCAGGCCTGTGATCCATATACTGGCGCGGGCAAGTGCTCTGTTTAAAGGTTTAACCTTCCGGATAAAACAACACTGCTTCCTGTTTTCTACAGATTGATAGAATGCGTTGATGCCTTTCTCATTAACATAGGTTTCCACATCTGAAGCATCAGGGAAATAAACTTCTGTTTTTACTTTATATCTTGAATTGTTCTGGGCGAGTAACTGATAATGCTCGTTGAAGAGCCTTCCCGTATCCAATGTGAAGACCTTTACAGGTAGGGATGCCCTGAAAATCATATCGGTAATTACCTGATCTTCCTGACCGAGTGAAGTGGAAAAAACAGCGCCTTCCGGGAATCTTGACGATACAAATCTAAGCCCCTCCTCTGCAGGAAGCTGTTCCAATATGGCTGCATCTTCTTTTGAAATCATAATTTATTCATTTGAAGTGATGCAAATATCTGACAAAATAATTAGCCTACCAAATGAGTAGACTACTATTTAAGCGATATGGAGAACTAATCCACCAGGTCCATTAAATTTTTGCTTTCCAGGATACCGAGCGAGGCATCCCGTACCTCGATTAATACGTCATGCAGTCCGCAGTGATCTTCATTGCAGTCTTCACATTTCTCGTAAAAATTAAGGCTTACACAGGGAAGCAGGGCAATTGGTCCGTTCACCAGCCGGATGATCCGTGCCAGCGTTACATTTTCAGGGTTTTGCTTTAACAGGTAGCCACCGCCTTTTCCCTTTTTACTATCTAGGATATCTGCTTTTTTAAGTTCAAGCAGGATATTTTCTAAAAACTTCAAAGGAACTTTCTTGCGGTCTGCAATTTCTGAAATAAGAACAGGGCCGTCATTTCTCTTTTCTACAAGGTATGACAGCGCTTTAAAAGCGTATTGGGATTTTTTAGACAGCATTTCAACAAAAATAAGAAAATTGTTTGAGATATAACAGCAGATTGATTATAAGATAAAAAATGCAGGGCTGAAGCTGTGGATGGAGAAGATCAGTTTTTTTTTCAGCTAAATCACTATATTTGTTTTATGTTCAGTAAACAGGAAGCACAGCAGTTAAAAAAAGAATTTTGGACGGCTTTCGGAAAGTCTTTCCCGAGGAAATGGATTCTGTATGACACAAAAATCAAAGATATGTCATTCAAATTTTACGCAGATAATAAAAAAGCAGAGGTATCCCTGGATATCGAAATGAAAGACGAGGTTTTCCGGAATGCGTATTACGAGAAAATCTGGTCGCTGGAAGACATCCTGAAAGACTATATCGGGGAATTTCATAAAGATGAACATTTTACACTGGAAAACGGAAAAACCATCAGCAGGATCTGGGTCGAACAATACGGCGTTTCTATTTTCAACAAAAATACGTGGCAGCAGACCTTTGAATTCTTCTTGGAAAAAATGGACGGTTTTGAAAGGTTTTATTATGAATATGAAGATTTTATAAAAGACGTTTAATCTGAAGTTCAGTCAGGTTCCTCCGGAAATATCCCTTTTTCTTTTTCCCGTATTTAAATTCAGCATATACAATGTAACAGTGCAGTAAAATCTTATGCATTTCCGGGATCAAGGATCATTAAAAAAGTGCTCATCACAGTGATGATCGGCTTTCACACTTACATCAGTCAACACTCCGTAAACAACAATCAAATTATTGTTATTCAAATACTTATGATTACGATCATAAGCCACACTGTAATGAGTTATTATATTTGCCGAAATATAAATCCAGGTTAAAATAAATTTAATCAGATTAATTTATTAACAGCTGTAAGATCAGCAATTACTTAATTCTTGTATTATGATAAATCCTTCTACTATTTATAATCCCGGGAGATTATTATCTCTGGTATTCCTGTTGCTGGCTTTCACTGCCAGCGCGCAGGTGGGAATAGGAACAACAACACCGAACCCAAGTTCTGTTCTTGACATAGCCTCTACCACCCGTGGGATGCTGACCCCGAGAATGAGCACAACCCAGCGGAACGCAATACTTTCGCCGGCAGACGGCCTGATGGTCTATGATACCACACTGAAACAGTTTTTCTATTATGTTGGCACCACCGCATCCTGGTCTCCCATAGCCAGCGGTGTAACGGCAAGGCTGAATTTTAAAAGAATACGGTCTACAGATGTCCTGGCTACGGTATTGGCTGCTGAGCTTGCTGCCGGAGGCGGATCCAGATATGTAATGAACTCCAATACTTTATATGAAATCAACGGGCAGATCAGTTTTGATTTCCCGATTGACATCAATAATTCCTACATCCATGGCCTGGATACCGAAAATGACATCATCACCCGTGCTTCCGGTAATATTTTCGAAGGGTCTACAGGCGGCAGCATCAGGAGTTTATCGCTGAGTGCTCCCGGCGGCAGTGTTTTTAACCTAAACGGTGCTTCCACCCAAAACCTGATTTTCAGAGACTGTATTGTTTCCAACTCCAATACCGTGGGTACTGTTTCGGGATTCGGACTGGTATTCACAAGCATTATCCAGTTTTCAGGCAACGCCAACGGTATTACCTATAACAATATCACGCAGTTGCTGCTGAGCAACATGGGCTGGTTTGGGAATAACACAGGGACGTATGAAAGATTAACGGGAACTTTTACTCTGGTTGAAAAACAGGGAGGCTTCAGTCAGGTAAACGGTTCTGCAATTGGTCTTGATGTTTCTGCTACAGGCCTTACCATTACGGGGGATGCGGTCCTGGAATCCGTTGTCTTTACAGGAACCAATACGGCAGGTTATGTAAGAGCTTACACTACAGGAACTTATCCCGGATATAATTTTAACAACAGCTGGGCGGTAAGGGCTGCCGGAATCCCAACGGAAACAGATGCCAATGCAGTGGGTGATTTTGCGGTAGATTATGCAGTGGGAACAGGAATCGGGGTTAGTTTCAATACTGCCAACCCGAGTAATATTGTAAAAATCGGGACGGCGACTTCGGTTTCCACATCCTCCAATTTATTCCGTTTTTCAACGGACGGTGTGCCTAACAGGCTGAAATATCTGGGTAAAAAGAAAAGAATTTTCCAGATCTCAGGTTCTGTTTCATTCCAGGTTCCGGCTGCAGGAACGTACATCATTTATATTGCTAAAAACGGCACCGTACTGAACCAGTATAAAGTATACGGCCGTGGATCTGCTGTCAATGATATTGTTGTACTGCCTATCAACGGAACTACGGAACTTTTGAGTAATGATTATATTGAGATATTCGCACAGCGTTATTCAGGTTCTACCGGGGATATTATTGTTCCGAATATGACCATTACAGTAAAATAAAACAACAAAGCTAAATTCCTACTTTATGAACTAAAAGACATAATCCAAAAAAATAATTGATCATAATACCATTCCTGCGAATGGTATTGTTGATTTCAGGAGAAAAGCTTAATCATCTGGTTATCAATCAATAAAAAAATCAAGCTTATGTACTACACAATATTTACAATCAAATACTGAATCCGGTAAAATATTTACCAAATGGCAAATGATAAAAAGCCGGGTTTACTTATCTTGCGTTCATGAAAGAACTGTTTGATTTCATTTTAAGATTCGGGAACCTCAACCCGCAGCAGATGGATTTTATTGCCGCCAAAGCTACGATACTTGATCTTCCAAAGGAAGCATATTTCTCTGAAGCCGGGAAAATTGCGCGCCAGGTAGGCTTTAATATAGACGGCATCCTGCGTGTCTGCTATTACAACAATAAAAGTGAAGAGATCACCAAATATTTTATTGAAGAAAACAATCTGGTGGTAGACCTGGAAAGCTTCGATAACGGAATCTGTTCCACAGCCTATGTTCAGGCGGTTACCGATTGCAGAATGATTGTTTTCCAGAAGAAAGACTGGCAGGAGCTCTTACAGACGATCGTAGGTTTTGATGCCATTGTCCATAAAATTATTTCAAGGGCACTGATGCAGAAAGTAGAAAGAAGAAGCCCGCTTGTTTCGGAAGATGCCACCACGAGATACCTGAAATTCCTGGAGGTCTACCCTACTGCGGTCAACCGTATCCCGCTTTCCTATGTTGCTTCTTATCTGGGAGTAACACAGTCTTCTTTGAGCAGAATCAGGAAGAATATTAAATAGGTTGATAGATTTGGATCTCAGATCTCAGACTTAAAATTATGCTGACTCAATTCTGTTTAGATCCGTAAAATTTAACCTGCTTTTGATTGAAGAATTTCAAATGTATAATGCTCATAGAGAATTACAGAAATCATACAGATTTGAAACTGAATTCTGTGTCCAGAATGTCATCATACAGGAAAAAACATCTAAAAGCTTTTATATTAATTCAAACTACCGTTTAAATATTTTCCGTACTTTAGTAATCAGGAAAGTGGTATCGGGTGTCTGTTCATCATGGTTTCAGCACATTCAATTCCAAATTTGCGACAATTAAATCACAAAATATCTAAAAATAATGGAAAATAATCCCATCTTTTTTGCAGACGGTGCAGATTCTGAAATGATTGGGGCTTACCAGAAAGCCCAGCAGACCTTTAAATATTTCTGGAGGGAACAATCCTGGGAATACAGAAGAATTATCCCGGCACTGGCAGTTTCTTGTGTGAAAGTCGCTTTTTCGCAGGAAGACACAACATCTGAAAGTCCGATAATAGAACATATGTGGATCAATGATATTGATTTTGACGGCGACTATGTTAAAGGCTATCTTATTAACGAACCGAATGAATTAACCAATATACAGGTAGGAGATTACGTAGAAGTGCCGCTTAATGAAATCAGCGACTGGCTCTTTGCCATCACTCCGGCAACAAAGAAATCAATGGGGCTTTCAAAATTATTTTCATCTTCTGCTGACCCTTTACCGAAAGTATATGGAGGATTTACGATCCAGAAAATGCGTTCTGATATGCCACCAGCTGAAAGAAAAGACCACGACAGCGCGTGGCAGCTTGATTTCGGGGATGTTAATGATATTGAAGTGGTCTATGAACAAAAAGAAAAGCCGGAAAACCTGATTGAACATCCCATGAGCAGGAATATGAAGGAAGATTTCGTCAAGTTTCTAAAAGATTATCCGGATGAAATGACCAATGCAGATGAAAACGGATTAACCATCCTCCATAAAGAAACAATTGCCGGGAATTTAAGTTCTGTAGAAGTCCTGCTGGAAACCGGAGCTGACAGAAACTTAAAGGCAAACAACGGAAAAACAGCTCTGGATTTTGCCATGCAGCTGAATTGGGAACACCTGATTCCGGTTTTGGAAAAAAATAATTAGACAGACAAAATATCCAATGATTCTTCGGGCACAGATTAATTCTGCCGGTTATCCTGATCATGAGTTTCCAGACTTATATTTAAACAGGCTAATATTTAATACTTTTTCATCGCTTTTTGCCAAATGGCAAATGCCATCCTGTTTAATTGGCGGAATTTTACATCATAAATTAAAAGAAATATGAAAACAGCATTAATTACAGGAGCCAACAGAAGCATCGGCCTTGAAACCGCAAAACAACTTTCAGAACAGGGACTGTTCGTGTACCTGGGAAGCCGCAGCCTTGAAAACGGGGAAAAAGCCGTACAGGAATTACATGAAAAGGGTTTCCAAAATATCAAAGCCATTGAAATTGATGTTACCCGTCCGGAATCGGTTTCAGCCGCAAAAAACAGCATTGAAAAAGAAAAGGGAAAACTGGATCTCCTGATCAACAATGCCGGAATTCTGGGAACACAGCCACAAACGGCTGCCGAAACTCCGGTAGAAGGTATCAAAGAAGTTTTTGAGACCAATTTTTTCGGCTTGATCAGCGTTACCCAGACTTTTCTGGACCTGCTTAAAAAGTCGGACAGCCCGAGAATCAGCAACATCACGTCCGGACTGGGTTCACTGACTTTGCACAGCGATCCGGACTGGAAATATTACCCGGTAAAAAATTCAGCTTACGGGCCATCCAAATCAGCTTTGAATGCCTACACTATTGTGCTGGCCTACGAACTGAGAGATCTGCCTTTTAAAGTAAATGTCATTGATCCCGGTTATACCGCAACGGATTTCAACCACCACAGCGGGCCGGGTTCCGTAGAAAGTGCCGCATCGTTTATCATTAAGCACACCTTAACCGATGAACATGCACCAACCGGACAGTTCTACAGCAATGATATTGAGGATGAAAGCGGAATCAGCCCGTGGTAAGAATTGATTTCAATTAATCATTAAAGAGAAACTTCCGGGTTTCTCTTTATTTTTTACCAAATGGTAAAGATCCGGAAATTAAGAAAAAGTATATTGCGGAATGAATGAGTTTATTGATTATCTGCTGAAATTCGGTGATCTGAACGAACAGCAGATCAGTTGTATTACCGCAAATGCCGTTGAAACGGAACTCAGAAAAGACGCTTATTTTGCGGAAGCAGGAAAAGTGATCAGGCAGACCGGATTTATGACTGAAGGTATTCTCCGGAACTATTATTACAACAGCAAAGGAGAAGAAATCACCAAATATTTTGTGGAGGAAAACAATGTGGTGATCTGCAAAGCCAGTTTTGACAATGAGGTTCCTGCCACCTCCTATCTGCAGGCGGTTACAGACTGCAGGCTTATTATCTTTTCGAAAAAGAACTGGGAAGAAATTTCCGGGGCGGTCATGATCTGGGACAGCCTGATGCAGAAAATTATTTCCAGGGCTTTGGTAAGGAAGGTGGAAAGGATCAGTCCGCTTGTTTCCCAGGATGCCACCACCCGTTACCTGGAATTTCTTGAACACTACCCGGGCCTGGCCAACCGGGTCCCGCTTTCCTATATTGCTTCCTATCTCGGGATTACGCAGCAGTCACTCAGCAGGATCAGGAAAAATATACGGTAAATAATTCAATACCATTTTTAAATCTTTTCTACTAAGTATGATCAGCTCTTTTATTGATTTAACCTACTGTTGATTTAAATGAAAACAGCATGCATTACCCGTAAAGATTATGGTTCTTTATTATATCGTAAAGTGAAATGAAATAAACTCCGTAAAATAATACTGTGATGACGTCTATAAAAACTAAATTTATACAGTTCGTAAAATTTCACTGCTCAACAAGCCATAGACCGTAAACGAACAGACTGAAAACAACCGGCCATATGAAATCAAAATCCCATTTTTCAGCATTGCTGACCTATACCCCAACAGAAGAAGGAGGAAGACCCACACCGGTATCGTCAGGTTACAGGCCCGGATTCAAATTCCCGTTTGATGAAAAACTGTTTACAGGCATACAAAAATTTGCCGGAACAGAACTGGTTTTTCCCGGTGACAGCGTACATGCAGATATTACACTGCTCAATCCGGAACAGCTTACCGCAACAATTTATGAGGGAATGGACTTTGATTTTTATGAAGGTGATAAATTAACCGGACACGGGACAGTAACTGCATTATACTGAATAAAACCCTATGAAAGAACCGGTTCCTTATTTCACTGCACTTATTCTGGAATTTGAAAAATCCGGCCCCTCTGCAGAAAGCATCAATAAGTTGTTTGACCTGCTGTATGAATTACGTAAAAAGAACAGGTCACACCAGGAACAATATATTCTTGCGAAAACCCTCTATCTTTTAGGCTCCTATCATGAAGCTGAAAGAATTTTGGAATCTGATGCATCTCCTATCTATTCGTATGAGAAAAAAGAAAAAAAAAGGTCTTTAAAGCTCCTTCAGGAAATCAGAAAGGAGAACTCTTTTCCGTTCAGAACAGCAAAAGTATACCGTGATCTTCGTGAAGCATCAAGTCCCAAAAAAATAAGTCTGCTTTCTTTGGATGATATTACAACAGTCTGGGATAATTCCGGTTATCAGATTACCTTTTCAGATTCTGTTAAAGACCTTATTATATGTAATAAAAATGTAAAAATACAATGGCTCAACGTCTTTTCACAAAAACAGCCTGATGAACTTTTAATAATAAAACTCATCTTCCATTTTGAATGGCTTGCCACATTAAAAAAAGAACTGATAGACTTCTACAGGATTGCCGATACGGATTACAAGCCTGAAAAAATGGATCCTGATTGGTTTAACGGTCTTGAAATCTGGGATGTTACTATTGACATCGACCATAAAAATACCATCCACACTGAAATTCTTATGGCAGATTATTACAACAGCGGATATAGTTTCTGCCTTACCCTGAAAGATGATATCATTACTCATCTGCAATATGATTCTGCACTGTAATCAATATTCACGATCCGGATACATCATTCGCGGATCGGGCTACTTTTCCCGCTGATCCTCTCCCCATCTTTGTACCATCATTAAAATAAAAAAATATTTAAAAATGGAAACAAAAAAAGTATGGTTCGTAACAGGAGCTTCAAAAGGTTTAGGATTGGCTCTGGCTAAAAAATTATTGGAACAGGGTTACCGTGTGGTGGCAACAAGCAGAACTATTCAGTCTTTGCATTCTGAAATCGGAGAACAATCGGAGCATTTCCTGCCTCTTGAAGTCAGTTTAACGGATCCTGAGAATGTAAAATCTGCCATCGGGAAAAGCATCGAACATTTCGGGCAGCTAGATGTAATTGTCAACAATGCGGGGTATGGACAGATCGGAACGCTGGAAGAACTTTCAGACGAAGAAGCCAGGGCCAATTTCGACATCAATGTTTTCGGAACGCTGAATGTGATCAGAAATGCAATGCCTTATCTTCGCCAACAGAGGTCAGGGCACATTTTCAATATTTCTTCGATCGGAGGATATTCCGGGAACTTTCCGGGCTGGGGAATTTACTGTGCGACAAAATTTGCGGTTGCCGGACTTACGGAATCGCTGGCAGAGGAAATTAAAGATTTCGGAGTGAAAGCTACCGTGGTGTATCCCGGATATTTCAGAACCGATTTTTTAAGCAAAGAATCTGTGAGAACGCCTGAAAATGTAATTGAAGAATATGAAGCTGCAAGAAATTCTGAACAGGCCCACCTGGATGAAATCAACGGAAACCAGCCCAATAATCCTGAAAAAGGCGCAGAAGCCATCATCAAAATTAGTGAAGAGCAATATCCGCCTGTGCATTTCCTATTGGGAAGCGGTGCCGCTGAAGCACTGGATAAAAAATTTGAGATGATGAAAGGCGAAGCTGACAAATGGGAAAGCCTGACCTTGTCCACCGTGATCTGATTATTTTCTTTGGCATTCACTTAAAAAAACAAAAAGTCAAGACTGGAAGCTTTCACTAAAAATGAACTCTGTTCTAAAACCCGTGCGGATTTTATATTTTTGCTCCGGTAAAATATTGTCCGCACTCATACAGTAGAATTTATTTAACGTAACAGGGTTCATTTTTTTTTATGCTGCAATTTCTTAAGCCGAGATTACAATAGGGCTTAAATAATGAGCACTTTCTGCATTGTGCTTTTTACAAAAATATCTAACTTAGTCATTATGAAACAGGCATTCCGTTTTAATTCGCTATCCGATTTTCATGCGTTCTGCAACCTTCCGAACCCTGAGCATCCGCTGATCAGCCTGATCGATTACAGCCAGGTGAATTATCCTACCGATGATACCGAGCTGAAATGGATCCAGAATTTTTATTCCATGGGACTGAAGAGGAATGTCAATGCCAAGTTCAATTACGGACAGCAGGAATATGATTTTGATTCCGGTGTACTCTGTTTTGTTTCGCCGCTTCAGTTCCTGAGCCTGGAAATGAAACCTGATATTGAGGTAAAACCAACCGGTTACCTATTGCTGATCCACCCGGATTTTCTCTGGGGGACTTCACTGATCAAAAAAATAAAATCATATGAATTTTTCAGCTACCAGATCAATGAAGCGCTTTTCCTTTCTGATAAGGAAGAAAAAATCATTGTAGACCTTTTTAAAAATATTGAAAGGGAATACCAGAACAATATGGACAAATTCACGCAGGAACTGATTGTGGCCCAGCTTGAACTGTTCCTGATCTATGCCGAGCGTTTTTACGAACGTCAATTCCTTACCCGGAAAAAATCCAGCCATGAACTGCTGGTGAAATTTGAAGAGGTCCTGGACGGATATTTCAGAAGCGGAAACCTCATCGAAAAAGGCATTCCTTCCGTGAAAACCATTGCCGCACAAATGAATATTTCCGCCAATTACCTCAGTACTTTACTGCGTATCCATACCCAACAGAATACACAGCAGCACATCCAGAATAAAATTATTGACACGGCAAAGGAACGCCTGAGCACTACGAGTCTTTCGGTAAGTGAGATTGCTTATGAACTGGGGTTTGAGCATCCGCAGTCTTTCAGTAAGCTGTTTAAACAGAAGACAAACCAGTCGCCGGGAGAATTTAGGAGGTTGTTTAATTGAATAATAATTTTCAACAAATAGAAATATTATTTCATTTAAGATTATCTATATTTGGAATCAAAACTTATTTCATGAAAACCAAATATGCTGTTATTATTTTCCTGATCGGATTTTTATCAAACCTGATCGGTGCCTTTTTAAAAATCACCCATTATCCAAATGCTAATCTATTTTTCGTAATAGCTTCAATACTTGAATCTTTGGGAATGCTTATTTTTATCTATAAACTCCTGACTTATCCAAAATTCAGGGAATTTATGAACTGGTAATATATGAACACAATATAAAATTAATTTGTAATTTTGATTTAAATACATCAGTCGTGGATATTCAAACGAGAAAATTAAATCTAATCACTTATCTTGCTCAGCTTCAGGATGAGAGTTTCTTTGAGAAAATCGAGGAGTATATTTTATCAAAATTGGAAAAGGAAGACCTCTCTGAATTTGTTCCTTTTAGTGTTGAGGCATTAATCAGCCGTATTGAAAAATCTGAAGAAGATTTAAAAAAAGGCAACTTTAAAACTCAGGAAGATTTAGAAAACCAGTCTGCAAATTGGTAAGCGATGAAAATTATCTGGACTGATTTTGCCATTGAAAATTTAAAAAGTATTTTTGATTATTACACAATTAAAGCCAACCGAAAAGTGGCTCATAAAATCCGGAAACAAATCCTCGAATCAACAAAACAACTGAGTCAAAATCCGGAATCCGGTCAACTTGAATTGTATCTCGAAAGCCTGAATAAACAGCACAGGTATATTGTAAGCAGTAATTATAAGATCATTTATAGAGTAGAAAATAAAAATATTGTGATTAATGATGTTTTCGATGTAAGACAGAATCCAATTAAAATGGCAGATGAAAATCGGGATAAGAAATAACTGAACTGATTCATTATATTCAAAATAAAAAAGAGAAGCTTACACTTCTCTTTTTATGTTTATGGTTATCCAAATTTCTTCTTTCTCAGCCAGAAGAACAATCCTCCCAAAACAGCAATAATTGCTAAAGGAAGCAGCAGGTTGAACCACTGCCAGTAATTTCTTTCTTCATTGATCAGGTAACGGTCCAGAAGCCGTTCTTCGATATTCCTGTTTCTCAGTTCCATCAGGTTGCTGTCGTCAAGCAGGTAGTCCAATGCATTTTTAAGGAACTGTTCGTTTCCGAAACGTTCCTGTGTAAGGACATCCATTCCCAGAGGCATCGGTTTTCCGTTCACCACTTTATTCCTGGCGATATCTCCGTCTGCAATCACGATCATTTTATTTTCAGGACTTGACGCTTTAAAACCGGGATACGATTTCCTTTCGATCCTTGAAGCATAGGCAGAAGTGAATTTCCCCTGTAAAGCCACGGCAAAAATCTTAGGCGTACTCGGTTTTTCCATTTGTCCTAAGCTGTCTACACTGTTGATTTCTTCCAAGCTTACGTAATTCGGGACCTGTTTCAGTGATGTTCTTTCACTGGATTCAAAAAGAACATCTGTCCTGATATTTTTCCTTCCGCCCAATGTATCAATTGAAGTCGGAAACTCAAATTTTACGGGGTTGATATTTTTAGTAACAGGATTTTCATTTTCAGCAATACCCAACGGAAAATAAGGCCACGGCTGTGTGGAATACTGTGCATTTCCGGCTACTTCCCCGGCAACAAATTTCAGCTTGGCAAACTTCTTTACATCTTTTACCAGAGCCGGATTGATCCTAATGCCGTAATTAAAAAAGAAATCCGTCAGATTAAGGTCAACCGGATAAGGCATCAGCTTTTCAGAACGCATCAGTGTATCCATTTCCGCATTCACGGCATCGATCATCCAGAGGGTTTTTCCGCCGTTCATGATGTATTGGTCAAGAATTACTTTCTCGCCATCCGTAAACGCCTTTCTGGGCTTTGCAATGACCAGGGCGCTCATCTGTTTCAGCAACGGGACATCCGCTAATGAAAGTTCGGTCTGGTTTTTAGGGATAATCGGTCCCGCATCATAATTTTCAAGCGCAAGATTCATAAAGCCCTGGAATTCGCCCGGACTCAGTTCATCCTGGTTCACCAGAACGCCTACTTTCTTGAAACTTTCATTGGTGGCTATTTTTAATCTGGAAATAAAATTATACTCCAGGTTTTCAATAGATTTGTTAAGCAACTCGGCATTATCCGTATAATTCTGTTCCACCACCAACGGCACGGTTACTTTTACTTTCCCGTTCTTAATCAGTGCATACGGATAAATTTCGATCTGTGAAGTTTTCCCGCTTTTTCTGTCGTCCAGAACAGACGGGTATATTCCCTGAGATAATAAACTGTCTTTCGGGATCTTTGTTTCAATCGGATCTATAAATTTGAAATCCACCTTTGAATTCACTTTCCTGAAATTTTCGAGCATGAATTTCGTTTCGCTCTGAAGCTGTTTAAAATCCGCAGGGAAATCACCTTCGAGGTAAACTTCAACCATAATCGGCTTTTTTACGGACTCCAAAACTTTGATGGTATTATCGGAAAGGGTATATCTTTTTTCCTGGGTTAAATCCAACCTGATTCCTGAAACGGCCAGGATTATAACCAGCGGCAGCACTACAAAAAGCAAAATTCCTGCCGGGGATCTGAACTGTATCTTCTTCATACTTTTACTTCTTTTTATTGATAAAATGATTGGACAATACCAGGGTTACACCGATAACCAACACGAAATAGGCGACATCCTTAAAATCAATAAGCCCTCTCGTAAAGCCGAGAAAATGTTGGTAAAAACCGATATTCTGCAGAATAAAATCCGCACCGCCCAATAATTTATAACTGGCCAGCTGTTCGATTCCGAAATACATGATAAAGCACATGAAAACCCCCAACAGGTACGCCATGATCTGGTTCTGTGAAAAAGAGGAGGCCAGAATCCCTACTCCTGAGAATGCGGCAATCAGGATAATCAGCCCGATATAGCTTCCAAAGGTCATTCCCATGTCAATATTTCCCGCAGGAACGCCTAAGACATATACCGTATACAGGTAAATCAGTGATGGAATCAGACATAAAATCCCGACGATCCAGACAGAAAGAAATTTTCCGAATACCAGGCCTGAAACTTTTAGCGGTTGGGAAAACAGCCAGTTTAAGGTACCGGTCTGCTGTTCCTCAGCAAAAGTCTTCATTGAAAGTGCGGGGATGATGAACATCAGGAACCACGGCACCAATACAAAGTAGCTCTGTAATGAAGCGGTCCCGATTTCAAAAATATTGGAATCATTGTCGAAAAAAAACAGAAACAGCGTCGCAATCAGGCTGAACGCTGCAATGATCAGCCATGCGCTCCAGTTCCCGAAATAACTCCAAAGTTCTTTTTTTAAAATTGCAAACATGTTTTATAGTTATGAGTTGTAAATTACGAGTTACACTTGCCGGCTGCAGATTGAAAGTTGAGTTATAAATCTCTGCCAGGCATTCTTAACTGTTAATTTAATTATTACTTTTTCTATTCTTATTAACCAACTTTACGGTCATCATAATCAGAAATACCAGAACGAAAAATCCTGTGATTAATTGCCACCAGTATTCAATAACTCCATTTTTTAGGATCACTGTAAATACCACAAGGAACAGGATAAAGGTGGCGATCTCGTTGGCCTGCCTCAGTTTGATATTGGCCGTTCCGAGTGTAGCTCCGTCAAGCTTCTTTAATTCCAGTACTTTTTTCCAGCACCAGTAATGATAGAATGCCAGGCCGACAAGGAAAGTCAGCTTCAGATGGAACCAAGGTGTTTTCATTAATCCGGTGTTTAAGAAAATCATGACCAACCCGCAGACTGCCATGATAATTCCGGCCGGAACGGTGATGATATTCCACAGCCTTCCTGCCATAAAAATATACTGTTCCCTTAAAATCTTCTTCTTTTCCTCCGGGAATCCGTCGGTATCTTTATAGTACACAAAAATCCTGACGAGATAGAAAATCCCCGCAAAATAACTGACCATAAAAATTATATGAAGCGCTTTTATTATCGTATAAAGCATTTTTACCTATTTTTTGAAAGAAATACTATCGGTTTTATTACCGTTAAAATATTTCTTAATGTATAAAAGTTCTCCTTGATCATTATAAAATTTCCAGTCTCCGAAATAAAACCAGTGGCGTTCTTCTTTTGAAATATCGAATTTACTCTGACCTTGTTCCATCATTTTTCCGTCGGGAAAATACCTTTTGGTTTTTGTAATATCTTTCCTGATTTTATCTTTCTGGAACAGTTGATTATTTAAAAAAGTCTTCCAGACACCAATTTTCTCTCCTTTTTTATATTTCCCGATGGAAATCAGAATTCCTTCATCTGAAGCGTATTCTTCTTCCCATTTTCCGTTTCTTTTATTGGTGCTGTTATCATCTTTTACATATTGGTTGATTTTAGTTTTACATGAAACAAAAAATACACAATACAGTAAAAACAATAATTTTATTTTCATAAGCTACTGCACCACCGTAATATTGGATTTGTCCTGCTTTAACCGGATTTTTTTCGCTCCTAAACCGGTATAATATTTTTCCAGTTTATTTAAGTGATCGTCGCTTGTTTCCTTACCCTCTATCTGGTAGCCATAGTCACTCCAGATGCGGATATAAAACAGGTCTTTCACTAAAACCCGGTAATTGGGCTGCTCAAAATTTTTGGCAAGATAATTATCCAAGTCTTTTTTCGTCTTGAACTGATAAACATACACACCTCCGTCATGCAGGTCGTCTTTGGGATTGTCATAAACAAACCCGTAGACTTTGGTAATTTTAGAGGCAATATCAGCATCTGTAATTTTAGAAATTATCTCAGGATTATCCGTTACAAAAGGGATTTTGGTAATCCCTGCAGATTTCATTTCCTTATTTACTTTTACAGGCTGCATACCCTGCAGCTCAACATTTTTAAGATCAAAATCCATGATGTTTTGCGCAGAAAAACTTTGGAAACAGACGAAACCGATGATCAGCAGTACTTTTTTCATAAGTCTGCTTTTAAGAAATCACATCCAGCTCTTTCCCCACTTTTTCAAATGCAGCAATGGCTTTATCCAGATGTTCTCTGGTGTGTGCTGCAGAAAGCTGAACCCTGATTCTTGCTTTTCCTTTCGGCACTACTGGATAGAAGAACCCGATTACGTAAATGCCTTCATCCATTAACTTTTCAGCCATTTTCTGGGCCAAAGGTGCATCATAAAGCATCACAGGCACAATTGCGGCATCACCATCCGGGATATCAAAGCCTTTCGCTTTCATTTCCTTTCTGAAATATTCTGCATTTTCCATCACCTGGTCACGGAGAGAAGTATCCTCAGAAATCATATCCAGAACTTTCAGTGCTGCCCCAACAATTCCGGGCGCGAGTGAATTGGAGAATAAATAGGGTCTTGAACGCTGTCTCAGCATATCAATAATTTCTTTTTTACCGGAAGTAAATCCGCCCAGGGCACCGCCCAAAGCTTTTCCTAAGGTAGAGGTAATGATGTCTACCCTGCCCATTACTTCGTTGGCTTCGTGGGTTCCGCGGCCTGTCTTTCCGATAAATCCTGTCGCGTGGGAATCATCTACCATAACCAGCGCATCGTATTTATCTGCTAAATCACAAACACCTTTCAGGTCTGCAACAATTCCGTCCATAGAGAATACGCCGTCCGTAACAATAATTTTAAAACGGTGGCTTTTTTCGGAAGCGGCAATCAGCTGGGCTTCCAGATCTTCCATATTGTTGTTTTTGTAACGGTATCTTGCGGCTTTACACAGACGTACGCCGTCAATGATCGAAGCGTGGTTCAGTTCATCTGAAATAATGGCATCCTCTTCTGTAAAGAGAGGTTCGAAAACCCCGCCGTTGGCATCGAAGCATGCAGCATATAAGATCGTATCTTCAAGTCCTAAAAATTCAGCGATTTTCTGCTCCAGCTGCTTGTGGATATCCTGAGTCCCGCAGATAAAACGAACAGACGACATGCCGTATCCATGGGATTCAATCATATCCTGGGAAGCTTTCATCACTTCCGGATGGTTGGATAATCCAAGGTAATTGTTGGCACAGAAGTTCAGTAGCTTTTTCCCGTTGGCTTCTATTTCCGCACTCTGCTGAGAAGTAATAATCCTTTCTTTTTTGTAAAGACCGTCATTTTCAATATTCTGCAGTTCGTTCTGTAGGTTTTCAAGATACTTTGTAGAGATCATTTTCTGATAAATTTTTGATGTGCTAATTTAATAAAAAAAAGCCGTTTCACGATGATGAAACGGCTGTGTTATTTGCTGACGGCAAGCTTTGTTATTTTTTGATGAATTTAACCGGTTTGTCTTTTATTTTAAACACATACATTCCGGGAACAAGCTCTGAAATATCAACCGCTTTTTCAGGCTCGCATTTTCCGCTTCTCACCAATTTCCCGTCTGCAGCATAAATAATAAAATCTTCCGGCCTTTTAATTCCTTTGATGTACAGTTCATCCTTTGCAGGGTTCGGGTATAAAGCAAATTCTTCTTTATTGAATTCGGCAGTTCCTAAATTAGTATCCATGCTTACGGTAGAATTCCTTTCCAGGATCTGATACTCGTAATTGAATTCCACACTGGCTACCGGAAAGGTTACCGACTGCACGAAATACTGGTTGTTGGTGGTATTGTTCAGCGAAAAATAAGCTACCTGACCGCCTGTTCCGTTTACTTTTACCGGTAACGGCATTTCAAAGAAGCTTACCATAGGGCTGCTTTGGGTCTGGGATGCCCTGAATGTCAGTGTATTTCCTGCCTGTTTCCAGCGGATATCATACATAGGATAGCCTTCGCCATAGATCCAGTCATTGAAAAATCCTGTAAAATCCTGCCCTGTAGACTGTAATAAAGAAGCATTGAAATCCTGGGTTTTTACATAATTATAAGCAAGGGCCGGCCTTGAATGGTACTGTTGAAGCGCCTGATAAAAAGCAGCATCTCCTAAAATCCATTTCAGCATCCTCAGTACGTAACCTCCTTTTGAATAAGAAAGTCTTCCGCTGAAAATAATCCCGGTGTTCCCAAGATTTGAATCATCAACATACACACTTCCTCCGGGCGCGCCGGTGATATAATTTTTCTGGGTTGACAGGTAGTTTAAAAATTCCGTATTGGACATCAGCAGTTTTTCGTTGGCCAAGTGTTCGCCGAAGGTTGCAAAACCTTCATTCAGCCAGATATCATTCCATGCCCCGCAGGTTACCTTATCGCCGAACCACTGATGGGCAAGTTCATGGGCAATCAGCCCTCTGCCCCAGGAACCCATTGAAGACATGGTCTGGTGTTCCATACCACCTCCGGCCTGGAATTCCATGTGCCCGTATTTTTCATTCCTGAAAGGATAAGGCCCGAAATAGGTTTCAAAAGTATTCATTACCGTTTTGGTCCATTCAATATTGCTCATGCTGGAAGTATTGGAAGCGGTTGAAGGGAATACATAATTTACAAACGGAAAGGGAGGATTTCCCATGGTATCATTAAGCTTTACAAAATTGGTAATGGAAAGCGCAATAAGATAGGCAGCCGTTGGATACTGCGTTCTCCAGAAAGTGCGTTTCTGTCCGTTGCCCACCATGGTCTCAGACATCAGCTTTCCGTTGGAAGCGACATTGTACTGGGAAGGCGTAGTCACTTTAATATCAAACCTTTCAATCTTATCATTTAAGCTCTGCTTGGTCGGAAACCAGTCCTGCGCACCGTACGGTTCATTTAACGTTGACAGAACAGCTGTTCCGCCCTGGGTGCCATTAAAGAAAGCATTGTTAGCGTTTGAAGGGGCTCCGGAATAGTAGACCGTAAGCGAATCCAGTACATTGGCAGCCAGCGATGCCGCAAAGTTAACTTTCAGCTCTTTGGTGGAAAGCTGCTGGAAGCTGAGATTCTGACCATGGTACATAACCTGTGAAACCGGCATCTGATTATTGAGGTCAAAATAAATGCTGTTCATGGCCTGTGTGGGTTTGAAATGCGAAGTCACCGAGCCCGAAATATTATAGACCGAAGGATTAATGGTAACATCCATCCGCTGGTACTGAAGATCATAATTCAGGGTATTGGGATTGGTATTGCCTGCAGCCATTTTATGGGCAAAAGATTTCATTTCCTTTGCAATCAATCCTTTTTTTTCCAGATTGTCATTTTGAGAATACAACTGCTGAAAGACAGCAACACTCAAAATAAAAAGACCTATTTTTTTCATATTTCATTAAATTACGTCAAAGATAAAAAAAACCTTCTAATCATTGATTAAAAGGTTTTTGTAATATCTGTCTAAAATATTTTATAAATCAAGAGCCGGTTCCAGAATCTTTTCCATTCTTTTTTTCACCATATCTACCGAACCTGCATAATTGTTTACCATCAGGGAAAAAACAAGCGTCTTTCCTGAGTTTGTTTTCATATATCCTGCCAGCGTCTTCACTTTATTCAGGGTTCCGGTTTTAGCAAAAACCTGCCCGTTCCCGGTACCGATGAACATTCTTTTCAAGGTTCCCGACTGTCCTCCAACCGGTAATGAACTGAAATAAGTCTTATAATATTTTTCATCCATTAAAGAAGTTAAGAACTTAGCCTGTGCAATCGGGGTTACGTTATTGCTTCTGGACAATCCGCTTCCGTCAATATAATTCAGCCCGATCATATCAAAACCTTCGTTTTTCAAATGCTGGGTCACTACTTTTCTGCCGGATTCAGTGGTCTGGTCTCCCAAACTCTGGAATCCTACGGTTTTTAACAGCGCTTCTGCAAGGCCGTTGTCGCTGTGCTGATTGGTATAATAAATAATATCACTCAAAGTCGGGGATTTATACACAGAAAGCAGTTTCCTGTTTTCAGGATTGGCATCCGTCATCTTCGGGGTTACTTTTCCCGTTACGGCAATTCCGCTTTTTACCAGGTTTGTCCTGAAAGAATTGGCCAGATAAGCCGGGGCGTCCGGCAGTTTTGTAGTTAAGGTACCGTTTCCTTCATAAATATCGGCGTAAACCATCTGGTTGTTGTAAGGAGAAACATAGAAGAACTTCTTTTCTGTAGAGAAATTTCCGGTCTTTTTTACGATCAGTTTTTCATTGGCCGGGTTGATTTCGCGCGTTGTTCCTGCAGGCAGATAATAATTGTTATTTTCCAGCCAGACAACATTTTCCGGAAGCTTTGAAATACTGCCTTTGAAAAGCGCTGTCTGAATGATAATATCACCATTTACCTTTTTGATCCCCTCACGTGAAAGTCCGTCTCTGAAGTCTGAAACAATATTGCTGTAAGACCAGGCACCTGCCTTATTGGTTCCCAGGGAAGGGTCACCGCTTCCTACAATATAGAGATTTCCGTTCAACACGCCGTTTTCGTCAATACTTCCAGAATATTCCAGCTGGGTATTCCAGCGGTAATTCTCACCGAGCATGCTCATCGCCGTCTCCGTAGTTAACAGTTTGGTGGTGGAAGCCGGAACCAAAGGCGTATTTTCGTTATACGAAGAGATTACTTTCTTCGTTTTCGGGTCATACACTACGAATCCCCAGGTTGCATTTTTCAGCACCGGGTCGGTCATCATCGTGTTTACATTAATGTCAACAATTTCCTTAGGCGACAAAATAGCTTTCTCTGCCATCGCGGTGATGGGAGAAGGTAAGTTTAAATTACTTTTCTGGTTGTCGTAAGCCTGAGAATAGAGAACTGTGGAAACGGTATACTGTGCAAGGAAAAAGCCTGAAGCCAGCACCGCAACACCTGAAATATACTTTCTGAAATTTACCATCTAATTTTTCATTTTCTTATAATTTGGATAGGTTAAAAATCAATTGGTTAAATCGATAACAGAAGTCCAAACATATAATCAACGGCCAAATGTAGAAAATATTGCTGTACTTAGGTTCGCAGGGGTCTTATAAAAACTCTATAAAGTTTGTTAAAAACTGTTAAAAGTCTACATAAATGTCTTTTTTGATACTTTGATAGGCTGTAATTTCTGAAAATTCATTCAGACTCAGCAGGACTAACTTTTTATATTCTTCATACTTTTTTCCGCGCGGAAGCTTCAGCATGATCTGGAACTGATAGAGGTTATTGAGTTTTGCAATCTGTGCTTTTTCAGGACCCAGGACACAGTCTTCGGGAAGGTATTTTCTGAGTACCGAACCCAGAAACTGGGAAGCCCGATTGACCTTATCTTCCTTCCGGTGCTTCAGTTCGATCATGATCAGTTTTGTAAACGGCGGATAATGGAATTTTTTCCGTTCCGTTAAAATATATTTATAAACCCTGGCCGGATTATTCATTTTAATCAGCTGGAAAACAGAATGCTCCGGATTGAAGGTCTGAATCAAGATCTTCCCTTTCCCGGAAACCCTTCCCGCTCTCCCGGAAACCTGTGTAATCAGCTGGTATGCCCTTTCCTCTGCCCTGAAATCCTGAACGTACAGCATGGAGTCTGCCTTGGGAATGGCGACGAGTTCAATATGGTCAAAATCCAGCCCTTTGGAAATCATCTGGGTTCCGACCACGATATCCGTTTCGCCCTCTTCAATTTTTTCGTACAGCTTTTCATAGGCAAATTTTTTACGCATGGAGTCCACATCCATCCGGTCCACTTCATGATCGGGGAATAATTTGGACACTTCTTCATGAATCTGCTCTACCCCCACGCCTCTTTCATTGAGGTTTTCCGAATGGCATTTCGGACAGGTTCTGGGTTTGGAAGCCCGCTGGCCGCAGTAATGGCATTTCATCTCATTGGCTGCTTTGTGATAGGTCATCACCACATCACAGTTGGAACAGTAGTTTACGTAGCCGCAGGTCTCACATTCCACTACATTCGCATAGCCGCGGCGGTTGTGAAGGACGATAGCCTGATTTTTATCTTCGAGTGTTTTTTTGAGCTCATCAATCAGGTGTAAAGAGAAGTTCCCGGAAACCTTTTTGGAATCCTGTGCTTCCTTAAAATTGATCAGTTCATATTCAGGCAGGCTGACATTTCCGAAACGTTCGTCCAGGAACACATATTTCATTTTATCTTTCCGGGCGTTGTAATAGCTTTCCACAGAAGGTGTCGCGGAACCTAAAATTACTTTTGCCCCGTAAAAACTCCCCATTACCAGCGCCGCATCTTTCGCATTGAAATAAGGGGAAACTTCTCTGGGACGGTAGGCGGAATCATGTTCTTCATCCACGACAACCAGTCCGAGGTTTTCAAATGGCAGAAACAATGCATTCCGTGTCCCGATCAGGATTTTAATATCATTGCGCCTGATTCTTCTCCAGACTTCCACCCGCTCAAAATCGGTAAGCTTCTGATGATAAAACCCGAGCTGCCGACCGTATTTCTTTTCCAGCCTTTGGGTAATCTGTTTGGTTAAGGATATTTCAGGAAGCAGAAACAGGACGTTTTTCCCTTCACTGATGCATTCTTCGATTTTCTCCAGATAAATATGGGTTTTCCCTGATGAAGTTACGCCATGAAGCAGCACATTTTTTCCTTCCGAGAAAGCTTCGTCCACCTCAGCCTTTGCTTCTTTCTGGGCTTCGGAAAGTTCTTCCAGGGCTTCAATCTCCCCTTCATAGCTTTCAATCCGGTCCTTCTGCATATAATATTCTTCAACCAGGTTTTTATCCGCCAGCGATTTAAAATGCGAGCTTGCGAAATATCCGTCTTCAAACAATTCTGATTTTTTGATATGCCCTTCAGGATATTCTGCCTCTTTTTCCAGGATATGAAGCAGAAGCTCCTTCTGTTTCTGTGCTCTTTTCAGGCTCAGAAGAATATCCGTAAGGTTCTGATTGTTTACAGCCTCACGGTTTACTTTAACATAAGCAATTTCTTTTGCTTTGTATTTTTCGGCAATTTTCTCATCAATTTCAATGTACTGCAGATCAATCAGGGAATTGATGGTTCTGATGATATCCTTTTTCGGGATAAATGCTTCAATATCCGTTAAGTTGATCAGCTGCCTGATTTCCAAAGCCTGGATCAGGTATATTTCATTTACGTCCAGATTCTCAAAATCAACCGTTACATTGGGTTTTAATTTCAGGTAGGTTTCACTTTCCAGCTTCAGGGAAGAAGGGAAGGCAAAACGGTAAATCTCGCCTAAGCTGCACAGGTAATAATCTGAAAGCCAGTTCCAGAACCTGATCTGCTCCTGTGGGACAATGGGTTTATCATCCAGGATACTGATCACTTCTTTGGCAATAAAGCTTACCGGTTCGTTGCCGTGAAGCTCAAAAACAATTCCCGTATAAATTTTCTTTCCCCCGAACGGAACAAGTACCCGCATTCCGATCCTGATTTCAGGCT
>Ga0265780_10001125_pt1 | contig 39107 bp, 31 predicted proteins | sample P1T30metagenome_FD_192432 | JGI IMG/M metagenome (GOLD analysis project Ga0265780, IMG submission 192432) | Plant litter microbial communities from East Loma Ridge, Irvine, California - P1 T30 | ecosystem: Environmental > Terrestrial > Plant litter > Unclassified | place: USA: California...
TGATCTTGACGCGGGTGAGGTCGGCACGGAAGCCCATGCGACGCTTGTAGCCGGTCTTGTTCTTGTAGTTCTGGATGACGATCTTCGGGCCGCGGAGGTCGTTGAGGACCTCGCCCTCGACGGTCACGGAGGCGAGGTCGTCGCCCGAGAGGACGGTGTCGCCGTCGACGTGCAGGACGGGGACGAACGAGACGGTGTCGGCCGTGTTCGCCTTGAGGCGGTCGACGGTCAGGATCGTCCCGACCTCGACCTTCTCCTGACGACCGCCGGCACGCACGATTGCGAAAGCCATGGGATCTCCTTGTGCAGCTAAGTGTGAGGTGTCCGCGTTCGGACAACTTGGATAGTCTTTCACAGATGTCACGACCGATCAAACTTCAGCGCCCGCCCCGCTTCACGGCGGAGATCGTCGCCGACGCCCGCCAGCGGCTGCTCGACCTCCTCGACGACCTCGACTCGTTGACGACCGAGCACGCCGACGACATCGAGGTCTGGGGCTCCGCGGTGACGACGGCCGGCTGGGAGATCGCGACGCTCGGCCAGTGGCTGGGGCTGGAGGGCGAGGCGGTCCTGCTGCTCGGCGGCGCCTCCTACCCGGAGATCGCCGAGCACCAGGGCACCAGCGCGTCGGCCGTGTACGCCCGGGTCGGGCGGTCGCTGACGCTGGCGCCCTACGCCCACGCCTCGGGCGCCGACGGCGCGACGACCCGCGTGTCGGCCGACGACCTCGACCAGGCGAGGGCCGACTACCGGGCCGACCGCGTCGGCGCGGAGGGGGAGGACGAGGAGGCGGCGGCCGGGCCGGGCGCCTCGCTCGCCGACCGCATCCCCGAGGTGCTGCGCTCGGGGGCCCTGTCGACGACGGCGCTCGTGGGCGCCCTGCCGGGCTACCGCCGCAGCAGCGTGCTGTCGACCCTGAGCGTCCTGGCGCGCCAGGGGCGGATCGAGCGGGTGGGCCACGGGGTGTACGCCCTGGCCGGCAGCGGCGGTGCCAGCGGCAGCGGCAGCGGTGCCGGCGACGGCGACGCGGCCGGCTCGTCGGGGGCGCCCGCGGCTCAGCGGTAGGAGGCGACGGTCGCCTGCAGGGCCTCGGCCGCGGGCGTCGCGACGATGCCGAGCGCACGTTCGCTCCGACCGGCGTCGACGACGAAGGGCGCCCGGAACTGGTACTCGAGCTCCCGGATCTCGCGGAGGAAGGGCACGGCGGCCGTCGCAGCGGCCCAGACGGGCGCGGGGAGGGCGCGGACGCGACCGGTCGCGCCGGTCGTGCGCCGCACCTCCTCGGCGATCTCCCGGCGGGACATCGTCAGCGCGTGCGGGGCGAGCCAGGCCCGGCCGGACCCTCCGTGGTCGGCTGCGGCGACGAGCGCCTCCACGACGTCGGGCAGGTAGGCCCAGCTGTGGAGCTGGTCGGGGTCGCCGACGCACCAGGCGGTCCGCCCCGCCAGGAGCGGACGGAAGAAGCGGGAGCCGAGGTGGGCGGTGCCGCCCGCGGCGAGCCCGAAGTAGTCGCTCGCGCGCACCTCGACCGCGCGGACGCCCTGGTCTGCGGCCGCGAGGAGGCGCTGCCAGGTGTCGACGCGCACCCTGCCCTTCGCGGTGGCCGGCGCGAGGGGCGTGTCCTCGCGCATCGTGCCGACGCCGGGGGCGTGCCCGTAGAGGTTGCCCATGAGCACGACGGTCGCCCCGGTCGCGGAGGCCGCCGCGACGAGCGACGTCGTGACCGCCGGCCAGGCGGCGGTCCAGTCGGGGTAGGGCGGGTTCGAGCAGACGAAGACGGCGTCGACGCCGTCCGCCGCGCGCGTGAGCGCCTCGGCGTCGGCGACGTCGAGCGCGACGGCCGTCGCGCCGGGGACGGCGGTGCCGCGCCTCGTGCCGACGGTGACGCGGTCGCCGCGACCGGCCAGGCGACGGGCCACCGGGGCGCCGATGGCCCCGGCGCCGATGACGAGGTGGTGGGGCATGTGCGATCCTCTCGCGTCGGGGGAGAGAGCACTGCTCTCGAGACCGACCGTAGGGGGTCGCCCCCTCTTTTGCAAGAGCACTGCTCTCGTTTGCGGGCGGTGCTCTCGTCGGGCATCCTGGGCCGATGAGCGACGAGCGCGCGGGCCGCCACGGCCGCCACGGCCGCGACGGCCACGACGACGTCGACGGGCAGGTCGCGCAGGGAGGTGCCCGGGCGAGGGCCCGCGCCGAGACGACCCGCCGGGCGCTCGAGATCGCCACCCGGCAGCTCGGCGAGGTGGGCGCCTCCGGGCTCTCCGTCCGGGCGGTGGCACGCGAGCTCGGCATGGCCTCGTCCGCCATCTACCGGTACTTCCCGAGCCGGGACGCCCTGCTGACGCGGCTGATCGTCGACGCGTACGTCGACCTCGGCGCGGCGGCGACGGCGGCGGAGGCGCGGGTCGAGCGGGCCGACCACGCCGGCCGCTTCCGCGCGGCGGCGCACGGCGCCCGCGACTGGGCGCTGGCGGAGCCGCACCGGTACGCCCTGCTCTACGGGTCGCCCGTGCCGGGCTACGCCGCGCCGGCCGACACCGTGGCGCCGGCGCTCACCGTGGCGCTGCTCCTGCTGTCGGTGGTCGAGGACGCGGCGGCGTCGGGGACGCGCCTCCGTCGGGCCGAGCTCACGGTCGACCTCCGGCGTGAGCTCGGCGACGCCGGGGCCCTCGTCGAGACGGACGTCGACCCCGGAGTCCTCGCGCTCGGCGTCCAGGCGTGGACCGCGCTGTTCGGGCACCTGAGCTTCGAGCTCTTCGGCCACCTGCACCGCGTCGTCGAGTCGCGGCGGGAGTGGTTCGACCAGCTGCTCGACGACCAGCTCGAGCGCATCGGCCTGCTCTGACGCGAGCGGCCGGGGTGCGACCGGACGGAGGCCCCGGCGGCACCGCGGGATGCCGCGGCACCGGGGCGCCGCGGCACCGGGGCAGGGCCGGCTACCGGGCGCAGTCGATGCAGAGGCGGGCGGTCGGGCGGGCCTCGAGCCGCGCGTCCCCGATCCGGGCCGAGCAACGCTCGCACCGGCCGAAGGTGCCGGCCACGACCCGGGCCAGGGCGGCCTCGGCGTCGGCGGCCCGGTCGAGGGCGGAGCGCCGCACGGCGTCGAGCTGCGACCGCTCGTAGGCGATGGTCGAGCCCTCGGGGTCGTGCTCGTCGTCGACGTTCGCTCCCTCGCGGGCGGCCGCCACCGCCTCCATGTCGCCCTGCAGCCGCTCGGCCAGGGCCACGGCGTCGTCGCGTGTGGCCCGCAGCCGGGCGGAGGGGTCGATCACGGCAGGAGGGGCGGCACCCGCTCGCCCTCGCGCGGCGGGGCCGGGGGAGTGCCGTCGCCGAACGGGCGGCCGCCGAGCTGCTCGCGGCCGTGCTCGGTCAGCCACCCCGACGGGTCGGGGCCGGCCGGCACGATGCCGGTCGGGTTGATGTCGCTGTGCACGACGTAGTAGTGGGCCTTGATCTGGGCGAAGTCGATGGTGTCGCCGAAGCCGGGGGTCTGGAAGAGGTCGCGCGCGTAGGCCCAGAGCACCGGCATCTCGCTGAGCTTCGAGCGGTTGCACTTGAAGTGCCCGTGGTAGACCGCGTCGAAGCGGGCGAGGGTGGTGAAGAGCCGGATGTCGGCCTCGGTGATCGTGTCGCCGACGAGGAACCGCTGGCCGGCGAGTCGGTCGGACAGCCAGTCGAGCCGCTCGAAGAGGGTGCGGTACGCGCGCTCGTAGCTCTTCTGCGACCCGGCGAAGCCCGCGCGGTAGACGCCGTTGTTGACGTCTCGGAACACCACGGCGTTCACCTCGTCGATCTCGGCCCGCAGGTGCTCGGGGTAGAGGTCGGGCGCCCCGTCGCGGTGGTGCTCGCGCCACTCCGTGGCGAAGTCGAGCGTGATCTGCGGGAAGTCGTTGGTGACGACCTTGCCGCTCGGCACGTCGACGATCGCGGGCACGGTGATGCCGCGGGCGTAGCCGGGCGTGCGGGCGAAGAACGCCTCCTGCAGGCGCTCGATGTCGAGCACGGGGTCGCGCCCGTCGGGGTCGAGGTCGAAGGTCCAGCTGCGCGCGTCGTGGGTGGGGCCGGGCAGGCCGAGGGAGATGACGTCCTCGAGGCCGAGCAGGCGGCGCGAGATGACGGTGCGGTTGGCCCAGGGGCAGGCGCGTGCGGCGACCAGCCGGTAGCGGCCGGCCTCGACGGGCCAGCCGTCGACGGCGTCGCGCGTGATGCGGTCCTCGATGTAGTTGGTGTCGCGGGTGTACTCCTGGCCGGGCTCGACGTACGTGCCCTTCGCCTGCTGCTCGTCGCTCATGTCCGCCACCCTACGCAGACGCGTCCGAGAGGTCGGGCAGCTCCGTGCCGTCGCGGAGGGCCGAGGAGGCGCGGGTCGCCTGCCAGTCGCGCCACATCGCCTTGAGGTCCCACGCGTTCTCGGCCTCGAGCGAGATGCCGCGCTCGCCGGTGCGTCGGGTGCGCCCCTGGATCAGCAGCAGCTTCGTGCCGAAGAGCAGCGAGCCCGCCCGCGACTGGGCCTCCTCGAAGAAGGTGGCGTCGGCGCAGCCGCTGCCGTCGTCGACGCTGATGAAGACGACGCGCTTGCCGCTGCGCATCGGCGGCGTCTGCGTCGCGATCCGGATCCCGGCGACGAGCACGGTCGTGCCGTTCCAGTGGTCGCGGAGGTCGGCGGCCCGCGTCACCCCCAGGTCGTCGAGCATGGGGCGGTAGCTCTCGACGACGTGCTCGCTGACCTCCATCGAGAGGATGTCGAGCTCGTCGCGGACCCGGTCGCGGACGCTGACGTCGGGCGTGCCGGTGGGCACCTCCGCCGAGTCGTCGACGGTGAAGTCGAGCTGGTTCTCGACGTCGGAGGCGCGGGGCCGGGAGGTGCGCTGCGTCAACGACCGCACCCGGGCGAGCACGTCGCCGCGGGTGCGGCCCGAGCCGGCCAGCGAGTCGAGCGCCCCGACCTGCGCGAGCCGCTCGATCAGCCGTCGGGACGGAGTCGCCCGCTGCCAGAAGTCGGCGATGGAGTCGTACGGGCGGCCGACGACGACGCGGGCGAGCTCGGAGTCGGTGATGCCGTGCACGTCGGCCAGCGACAGCCGGATGCCGAGGTCGCCCGGCCGGCTCGGGGCGATCGGGGTCGCCGGCGCCCGGACCCGCTCGACGCGGTAGACGTCGGTCGACTCGTTGACGTCGAGGGGCAGCACCGGCACCCCCATGCGCCGTGCCTCGGCGAGCAGCAGCCGCTTCGGGTACATGCCGGGGTCGTGGGTCAGCAGCCCGGCGAGGAACTCGGCCGGGTAGTGCGTCTTCAGCCAGGCGCTCTGGTACGTGGGCAGGGCGAAGGCGGCGCCGTGCGCCTTGCAGAAGCCGAACGACCCGAAGCCCTTCAGCACCGCCCAGATGCGGTCGACCTGGGCGTCCGTGAAGCGCCGCCGCCCCTGCTCGTCGAGGTTGGCCGTCGTGCGGCGACGGAACTCGACCTCGAGGTCGTCGTCGGCGCCCTTGCCCATGTGGCGTCGGATCTCGTCGGCCTCGGCGAGCGAGACCTGCATCGTGGCCGCGAGGATGCGCAGCACGTGCTCGTGGTAGATCACGACCCCGTAGCTGTCGTCGAGGAAGGAGGCGAAGCTCGGGTGCAGGTAGTCGGGCTGCTGGAATCCGTGCTTGGTGTCGAGGAAGGGGGCGACCATGTTGCCCTTCATCGGCCCGGGGCGGAACAGCGAGATGTCGGCGATCAGGTCGCTGTAGCGGTCGGGCTGCATCTTGCCGATCAGCTCGCGCTGCCCCGGGCTCTCGATCTGGAACATGCCGAGCGTGTGCGTCGTGCGGATCGCCGCGAAGGTCGGCTCGTCGTCGTGGGGGATCTCGTCGAGCTCGACCCGGCCCTGGCGGTCGACGTAGGGCACGTCGATCGACAGGCCGCCCGCGACCGCGGCCCGCGACCCGTTCACCCGCACGATCTCGTCGAGGGCGTAGGCCATCGAGCTCTGCATGCGCACCCCCAGCACGTCGAGCTTCAGCAGGCCGGCGTCGTTCATGTCGTGCTTGTCGAACTGGCTCATGGGCAGGCCGATGCCGCTCGGCTGCACCGGCGTCGTGCTCAGCAGGTCGGAGTCGCCGAGGATCACCCCGCACGGGTGCATCGAGATGTGCCGCGGCAGCCGGTCGAGGCGCTCGGTCAGGTCGACGAGCAGGTCGATCTGGCCGTTCTGCCGCGCGAGGTCGGCGATCGCCCTCAGCTCGGGCTTCTCGGCCATGGCCGTGCGGAGGTCTCGGGCGTTCGAGCGCCAGACGTTGTTCGCGACGAGGTCGATCTGCTCGTCGTCGAGGCCGAGGGCCTTGCCGGCGTCGCGCACCGCGCCCCGGCCCCGGTAGGTGGACTGCATCGACATCAGGGTGACCCGGTTGCTGCCGTACCGGTCGAAGATGGCCCGGTAGATCTCGTGCCGTCGCGCCGACTCCACGTCGATGTCGATGTCGGGCAGGGTCTCCCTCTTGTTGCCGAGGAACCGCTCGAAGAGCAGGTCGTGCTCGACCGGGTCGACGTTCGAGATGCGGAGCAGGTAGGTGACGAGGCTGCCGGCCCCGGAGCCGCGGGCGGCGTTCCGGACCCGCATGTCGCGCATGAGCTGCGAGACGTCGGCGACGGTGAGGAAGTACCCGGCGAAGCCGAAGCCCGTGATGATGCCGAGCTCGTAGCGCATGCGCTCCTCCACGGTGCGGCGGAGCGCCTGGTCGGCGTGGCCGAACCGCTCGGTGACCCCCGCCTCCGCCCGGCGGAACAGCACCTGGTCGGGGTCGCCGTCGACGCCGACGGCGCTGAGCTCCGGCACCTTGGGCCGGCCCCAGCGGAGGTCGGCGTCGGGGTCGAGCCGGCACCGGTCGGCGAGCTTCTCGGTCGCGCCCAGCATCTCCTCCGCGGCGCGGCGCGACAGCGAGGAGGCGTCGGCGACGAGGTGGGCGATCTCGCGCATCTCGTCGCCGCGCTTCAGGGTCGCCTGCGCGTTGGGCTGCGGGGTGAACGACCCCAGCGGGGCGAGGTGCCCGGCCGAGTCGAGCACGTCGGCGGTCACGGCGCCGTCGGCGTCGAGGTAGCGCACCGCGTTCGTCAGCACGGCCGGCACGCCCACGTGCTCGGCGAGCTCGAGCATGCGGGCCGCGTGCCGGACGCTCCTGCTCTCGCCGGGCTCGGTGAGCTGGCAGACGACCTCGACGACCACCCCGCCGGGCAGCTCGCGGGCCCAGTCGGCCAGCGACGCGGCGGCGGCGGTCGCCCGGCCCTCGCGCACCAGGCGGCCGACGTCGGAGTCGGGCCCGAGCAGCACCGTGGCCGACGCGCCCTCGTCGCCGCGGAGGAACGCCCGGAGCCGCGACCGCCCGATCGTGGCGGTGCTGTTCGCGCTGCCCGCCACGCGCCGGGTCGCCCGGCCGTGCGCCGCGCTGATCAGGCGGCAGAGCGCCGCCCAGCCCTCGCCGGCCGGCCCTGCCCCCGCGCCGTGGGCGAGCACCACGACGCGGTCGACCGGAGCCGCGGCGGCACGAGCCCCGGCGGGGGGCTCGGCGACGCGGTCGTCGGCGCAGCCCAGCTCGACGCCCACGATCGGGTCGATGCCGGCCGCCCGGCACGCGCCGATGTGCCGGATCGCGCCGTAGAGGCCGTCGCGGTCGGTGATCGCCAGGGCGTCGGCCCCGTGCTCGACGGCACGCTCGACCAGCTGGGCCGGCTGCGTCGTGCCGTGGTGCGCGCTGAAGGCGGAGGCCACGTGGAGGTGGGTGAAGCGCATGGTGGTGCTCCGAGTCGGGACCCCGGCCAGGTCGGATCGAACGTGTGTTCGATCAGTGTACGTCCTCGCCCGGCCCCGATCCTCGCCGGGGTGTCATCATCGGTGCATGCCCGACCGACGCTCGACCGACCGCCGGACGGCGGTCCGCGACGAGGTCCGCACCGCCTCCGGCTGGACCAGGTCCCTGCTGGCCCAGCCGCGCCTCCTGCTGGCCGTGAAGGCGGCGCTCGCCGCCGCGCTCGCGTACTGGGTCGCCCCCCACGTGCCCGGCGTCGCCGCCGAGTACCCCTACTACGCGCCGCTCGGCGCCGTGATCGCGATGTACCCGACGATCAAGGCGTCGCTGCGCCAGGGGGTCCAGACGCTGCTCGGCCTCGTCGTGGGCATCGGGCTCGCCACCGCCGTGTTCTCCCTCCAGGAGGGCCAGCCGGGCGTGCTGGCCGTCGCCGCGGTCGTCGGGGTCGGCACCCTGCTCGCCGGCATCCGCTGGCTCGGCGCCGGCCGCGACTGGGTGCTGACCGCGGGCCTCTTCGTGCTGCTGCTCGGCGGGAGCAGCAGCGCCTCCGGCGACCAGGCCGACTACTCGACCGGCTACGTGATCCAGGTCGGGGTCGGAGTCGTCGTCGGCCTCGCGGTCAACTACCTCCTCGTGCCCCCGCTCTACGCCGGCCGCGCCGACGAGCGGCTGAGGCGCCTGCAGGCGTCGCTCGCCGACCGCACCGACGACGTCGCCGCCGTGTTCGAGGCCGGCTGGCCGCTCGAGGACGACGACTGGGAACGCCGCGTCGGCGAGCTGCCCGGCACCCTCCGACGCGTGCGCGACGCCGTCCAGTACGCCGACGAGTCGCGCCGCCTCAACCCCCGCTGGAAGCTCCGCCGCCGCGACCTGGCCCAGGAGTACGCCGACCTCGTCGTGTTCGAGCGCGTGGGCTTCCACCTCCAGGACATGGCCGAGGTCTCGGGCATCGTCGGCCGGCGCATCGGCCGCCAGATCGGCTTCGCCGACGAGCTCGCCCCCGTCGTCGCCCGTGCGGCCCGAGCCGTCGCCCAGGTCGTCCGCCGCCGCGGGGGAGACGACGTCGACGCGTTCGTCGAGGCCCGGCGCCGGGTCGCCGACCTGTGGGAGGCCCTCGACGACCACCGCGGCGACCACGCCACCGACACGAGCGGCGGCGTCTCGATCGCCGTCTCGCTCGGCCGGGTCATCGCCGCGCTCGACCCCGACGACAGCACGGCGCCCCGGCCCGACGACGAGGCCGGCGAGGGCACCGTCGCCGGCGGCGACGCCGAGCCCGAGGAGGCGGACGGCAGCGGCGACGACCGCCCGCGCGGGCAGGTGGGCGGCACCGACAGCACGGGGCCCGTCGACGACGACAGCGCGCCCCGCGACACCGAGCCTGCCGGGTGAACGCGCGGGCGCGCGGGGCAGTACGGTTGACCGGGCACCGGAGCCCGCACGCGACCGGCCTGCCCCCACGGGGCGGCCCGCGGAGACCGGGAATGGTCCGCCGCCCGTCGCGTTGACCCACCGGGGCCCCCAGCACACCGGCGCGGACGCGCTCGTCGCCCGCAGCTCTCGGCCCGTCATCGAGGAAGGACGACCATGACCACCGACACCACGTCCCCGTCGGCTGCTGCCTCCGGGCAGTTCAGCATCGGCGGGGACCTCCCCGTCACCCGTCTCGGGTACGGCACCATGCAGCTCACCGGCGAGGGGGTCTGGGGCCAGCCCCGCGACCACGACGAGGCCGTGCGGGTCATCCGCCGGGCCGTCGAGCTCGGCGTGACCTTCTTCGACACCGCCGACTCCTACGGCCCCGACGTCGCCGAGCCCCTCCTCCGCGAGGCGCTGCACCCCTACGGCGACGACGTCGTCATCGCCACCAAGGCCGGCCTCACCCGCCCGGGCCCCGGCGACTGGCGCCCCGTCGGCCGCCCCGAGTACCTCCGCCAGCAGGTCGAGATGAGCCTGCGCATCCTCGGCCTCGAGCGCATCGACCTCTTCCAGCTGCACCGCATCGACCCGGCCGTGCCCCTGGCCGACCAGGTCGGCGAGCTCGCCGCGCTGCAGCAGGAGGGCAAGATCCGCCACATCGGCCTCTCCGAGGTGTCCGTCGACGAGGTGAAGGAGGCGCAGCAGACTGCCGTCATCGCCTCCGTCCAGAACCTCTACAACCTCGCCTCGCGCGACGCCGAGGCGCTCCTCGAGCACAGCGAGGCCGAGGGGATCGCCTTCATCCCGTGGTTCCCGCTCGCCACCGGCGCGCTCGCGAAGCCCGGCGGCCCCCTCGACGCCCTCGCGACCGAGCACGACGCATCGCCGTCGCAGCTCGCCCTCGCCTGGCTCCTCCGGCGCTCGCCGGTCATGCTCCCCATCCCCGGCACGTCCAGCGTCTCGCACCTGGAAGACAACGTCGCCGCCGCCCAGATCGACCTCAGCGACGACGAGTTCGCCGCCCTCACGAAAGCTGCACAGTGACCGACACCACCACCCTCATCATCCTCGGAGCCTCGGGAGACCTCACCGAGCGCCTCCTGCTCCCCGGCCTCGCGAGCCTCCTGAAGAGCGACCGCGGGGTCGACGTCCAGCTCATCGGCACCGGCCGCAGCGAGCGCACCCCGGAGGAGTGGGAGGGCGTCGTCCAGACCGCCTTCAACGGCGACGCCGGCAGCGACCTCGCCAAGAAGACCCTCGCCTCCAGCCGCTACATGCAGGGCGACCCCACCACCGTCGAGCACCTGAAGGCGCTCTTCGAGGCCTCCGAGGGCACCCCGGTCATGTACTTCGCCCTGCCCCCGGCGATCAGCACCAAGGTGATCCAGGCGCTCGCCGAGATCGACCTGCCCGACGGCCTCCGCCTGGCCCTCGAGAAGCCGTTCGGCTCCGACGAGGAGAGCGCGCGGGAGCTCAACGCCGAGCTGCTCAAGATCGTCCCGGAGGAGCGCATCCACCGCACCGACCACTTCCTCGGTCGCGCCACGGTCCTCAACATGATCGGCCTCCGCTTCGCGAACCGCCTCTTCGAGCCCGTCTGGAACGGCGAGAACATCGAGAAGGTCGAGATCTTCTACGACGAGGTCCTCGGCCTCGAGGGCCGCGCGCAGTACTACGACAAGGCCGGCGCCCTCGTCGACATGATCCAGAGCCACCTCCTGCAGGTGCTCGCGGTCATCGCCATGGACGCCCCGTCGAGCATCGACTCCGTCGAGCTCCGCAGCGAGATCGCGCGCGTGCTGCGCGCCACCTGGGTCAAGGGCGGCGACCCCGTCGCCTCCAGCCGCCGCGCGCAGTACACGGCCGGCACGATCGACGGCAAGGACGTCCCGTCGTACTCCGACGAGGACGGCGTCGACGACGAGCGCCAGACGGAGACCCTCGCCGAGGTCGAGTTCGAGGTCAAGACCCGTCGCTGGGCCGGCGTGCCCTTCATCCTGCGCTCCGGCAAGGGCATGACGAAGATCCGCAAGGAGGTGCTGATCACCTTCAAGCCCGTCCCCGCGCTGCCCGAGGGCCTGAACGGCTCGTCGACCCCCGACACGCTCCGCATCGAGATCAGCCCCGAGACCATGGAGCTCGGCGTCACGACCAACGGCAAGGGGAACCCCTTCGACCTCGAGAAGTCGACGTTCCAGGTCACGCTCGGCAAGCCCGAGCTGACCCCCTACGGCGAGGTGCTGAGCGGCATCTTCCACGACGACCCCACCCTGTCGATCCGCGGCGACGTCGCGGAGCGCTGCTGGGCGATCGTGGCGCCCGTCGTCGACGCCTGGAAGGCCGGCGACGTCCCGCTCGACACCTACGCGGCCGGCTCGACCGGCCCGGCGGACTGGCCCGCCTGATCCGCGCCGTCCCCGCACCGGCGCGCTGAGCGCTCCAGCACCACGACGAGGCCGTCCTGCCACCGGCAGGGCGGCCTCCGTCGTGTCGGCGGGGCGGGACGCGTCGGCGCCGCCGGCGACGGGGCGCGTCAGCGACGGGCGTCGAGCGCGTCTCCGATCGCGTCGGCGGCCCGCACGAGGGCGAGGTGCGAGAGCGCCTGCGGGGTGTTGCCGACGTGGCGGCCGGTGGCCACCTCGATCTCCTCCGACAGCATTCCGACGTCGTTGCACCAGCCGACCAGACGGTCCATCAGCGCCACGGCGTCGTCCACGCGCCCCGACCGGGCGTGCTGCTCCGCCAGCCAGAACGAGCAGGTGAGGAAGGGGTGCTCGGTGCCCTCGAGGCCGTCGACGCCGGACTCGGTGCGGTAGCGGAGCAGCAGGCCGTCCTGCAGCAGGTCGTGCTCGATCGCGGCGACGGTGCCGAGCATGCGCGGGTCGTCGGGGGCGACGAAGCCCACCTGCGCCAGCTGCAGCAGCGACGCGTCGACCTCGGCCGAGCCGTAGTGCTGGGTGTAGGTGCCCCGGTCGGCGTCCCAGCCCTGCTCCTCGACCTCGGCGCGCACCTCCTCGCGGAGGCGGCGCCACCGGTCGACGGGTCCGTCGAGCCCGAACTGCTCGACTCCCTGGACGGCACGGTCGAGAGCCGCCCAGATCATGACGCGCGAGTGCGTGAAGTGCTGCGGCTCTCCCCGGATCTCCCAGATGCCGTTGTCGGGCCGCGTCCAGTTGTCCTCCACGTACTGCATCAGCGCCCGCTGCAGCGGCCACGAGTACTCGGACTCGGCCACGCCGAGCTGCCGGGCCTCGTGGAGGGCGACCATGACCTCGCCGAAGATGTCGCCCTGGTACTGGGTGTAGGCGGCGTTGCCGAGCCGGACGGGGGAGGCGCCCTCGTAGCCCGGCAGGTGCTCGAGCTCGCTCTCGTGCAGGGACCGCTCGCCGGCGAGGCCGTACATGATCTGCACGTCGGCGGGGTCGCCGGCGATCGCCCGGAGCAGCCAGCCGCGCCACTTCTCGGCCTCCTCGGCGTACCCGTGCAGGATCAGCGCCTGGAGGGTCATCGAGGCGTCGCGGAGCCACACGTAGCGGTAGTCCCAGTTGCGCGAGCCCCCGAACGACTCCGGCAGGCTGGTCGTCGCGGCGGCGACGATGCCGCCCGTGTCCTCGTTCGTGAGCGCCCGGAGGATGAGCAGCGAGCGGCGCACCTCGCGGTCGTAGGCGGAGGGCTCCTGCGAGCGGGCGGCCCAGTCCTGCCACCAGCGCACGGTCTCGGCGAGCACGGCCTCGACGTCGGGTGCGGTCGGCGGCTCGCGGTGCGACGGGTACCAGGTGAACGACATGTCGACCGTCTCGCCGGCGGCGACCTCGAACTCGGCGGCGTGCGTGTGGTCGGCGGCCGTCAGGTGGGGGCCCCTGACCACGACCGCGTCCGGACCGGCGATCGCCACCAGCGCGGTGTCGTCGCCCTCGGGCAGCTGCCTCACCCACGGGAGGGCGGCCGCGTAGCCGAAGCGGATGCGCAGGTCCTCCTGCATGCGGACGGTGCCCTCGACGCCCGTCACCCGCCGCACGACGTCGGCACGGCGGTCGCCGATCGGCATCAGGTCGGTCACCTCGACGACCCCGGTCGACGTCGACCACCGGGTCACGAGCACGAAGGTGTCGTCGACGTAGCGACGCGTCGCCGTCGCGGCGGCCTCGGCGGGGGCGACCAGCCAGCGGCCGTGGTCACGGTCGCCCAGGAGGGCGCCGAAGACGGAGGCGGAGTCGAAGCGGGGGAGGCACGACCAGTCGATGCTGCCGTCGGTGCCGACGAGGCATCCCGTGTGCAGGTCGCCGATCAGGGCGTAGTTCTCGATGGGCAGGGGCATGCCCGACATCGAACCAGACCACGCCCGGAGGACGCCCCGGCCCTCGCCGCCGGCCCGTGCCGGTCGGCGCGGCCCGTGCCGGTCGGCAGCTGCTCGTGACGGTCAGCGCCGCTGCAGCGTGGGGTCGGGCCAGCGGGTCTCGACGAGCGGCTTCCGCCGCCGGGCGCGCGCCCAGACGAAGAAGCCCGCGAGGGTGAACGCCCCGTAGAACACGTACATCAGCCCGGACGCGTAGTAGCCGGCGCTGAAGAGCAGGGGGGTGCCGACGAGGTCGACGGCGACCCAGATGAGCCAGAACTCGACCCAGCCCTTCGCCATGCCCCAGGTCGCGAGCAGCGAGCCGGTGAAGATCCACGCGTCGGCCCACACGGGCTCGTACGACCCGAGGGCGCTGAAGACCGGCGTCAGCACGGCCGTGCCGCCGACCAGGCCGACGACGAGCAGCACGCGGGTGCGGGCCCCCGCCCAGCGGGGCTCGACCGCGCTGCCCGCGTCGCTGCCGCGGCTCCGGTGCCAGCGGTGCCAGCCCCAGATCGACACGGCGATGAACATGACCTGCCGGCCGGCCTGGCCGAGGAGGTTGACGGGGTTCGGGGTGTCGAACACGGCGCCGAGGAACACCGTGAAGAGCAGGGCGTTGCCCACGATGCCCACGGGCCACGCCCAGACCTTGCGCCGCATGCCGCCGAGCGCGCTCAGCAGGCCGAAGACGTTGCCGACGATCTCACGCCAGAGGATCGTCTGGTCGCCGATCGTCAGCTGAGCGTCGAACAACCACCGGATGACGGTCACGGGCACCTCTCCTCTCTGCCGACGCCTCGCGGCGTCGGGCATCGGGGGAGGCGACGCCCGCGCACGGTCGTCGTCTGCTTCTCTCATCCAGGCTCTACTGTCGGCTCCAGACTCGCTGCCCCGAGGGGAGCTGTCGCTGGATCAGCCTCTCGGTCGTCGAGAGGGTCGCGGGCTGTCACCGCCGGCACGGAATCTCACCGTCCCCGAAGCACTCGGGTGAACGACCCCGGGCCCCCGGGCATTCCCGGGCGGTCAGGCGAACAGCTGCTGCTCGACCTGGTCGTCGTGCACGCTCAGCAGCAGCCACGCCCCGGCGGCCGGGTCGAGGGCGAGGTCGAAGGTGCCGTCGATGCGGTGCGCCCCGTCGGTCAGCGGCAGCGCGTCGACCCGCCAGACCGGCAGCTCGAGCAGCGACTCGCCCCCGCCCCGCGGGGCCCGCTCGGCCGACCGCCACCACTCGCGCCTCGTGACCCACCTCTCGGGCGCGCTCACCACGCCGTAGACGACCCCCCGCCAGACGAACCGCAGCGGCGCTCCGCCCTCGGTCGTCTCGACCGGCACCTGCTCATCGACCTTCACGTCGCCTCCTCGTTCGAAACTGTGTTCGATCAGGAGTGTACGGAGCGCCTCCGACAACGGCCAGGCCCGCCGGCGCGACGGGGAGGCCCGCCGGTGCGACGAGGGGCTCACCAGCGCGGCAGCGCCTCCTCGACGTGCCGCGCGACCGCCTCCGGCACGGCCGCCTCCGCGGCGAACTCCCGCCAGCGCGACACGGCCTCCTGCACCTCGTCGACGACCGAGGAGGCGCCCGGCACCAGGTGCCGGTCGGCCAGCCGCATCACGTCGTCGCGCCGCACGTCGCGGAACGCCCCGTCGACCCCCATCAGGTGCTGGTACGTCCAGCGCCCCGTGGGGTTGTGGGCGAACGTGACGTCGTAGGCCGGGGCGAGCTCCCACGCGGCCGAGGGCGAGCGGAGCAGGAACGACGTGTTCTTGGTGTGGTCGTCGTTGTTGGCCGCCAGCACGTTGAAGACCATCCGCCGGAACGCCTGCTCCCGCGCCTCCGGCCCGCCGCCCAGCTCCCCGACGACGTCGAACAGCTGCCCGTAGTCGTGCGTCTGCCGCTGCCGGTAGTCGAGGTGGGCCGTGCCGCAGAGGGTCACGGCGTGCGCCTTGCCCTCGGGGCCGCGGTCGAACCGACGGGTCATGAAGTGCGCGCGGCCGCCCTCCTCGAGCAGCCGGCACTCGCTCATCTCCACGCCCGCCGCCCGGGCCATCAGCGAGTAGGCGTACTCGACGCGGCCCGTGGCGGTGCCCGAGCCGAGCTCGGCGTCGCCCCCCAGGCCGTCGAGCTTCAGCAGCCAGTGCTCGAACCCCTCCGGGGCGGGCAGCTGCCCCGACCGCACCTCGCCCGTGCCCGGGTGCCACGCGACCACGGCCTTGGCCCGGGCACCGCCGGCCGAGGTGCCGACCTGGATGAGCGACCGGATCGCCGACTCGGTCTCCCGGTCGTCCGAGAAGCTCGCGTCGAGGACGCTCCGGGCGCCCTCGACGAGCGCGCTGAGCTCGACCGCGCTCGTCGTGCGCTGCCGCGGCCCCCGGGCGGGCCGGAACTCCAGGGCGCCCATCGCGCGGTCGGCCATGTAGGCCAGGCGGTCGAGGGGCGTCGCCGAGGACCGGGCGACGCCCTGCCGGGCGAGCCACGCGTCGATCACCGCGTTGCCGAAGTCGTCGGGCAGCGCGTCGGCCAGGAGCGCCGGGAGGCGGTGGAACGTCGCCTCGGGCAGCTGCGGGAACACGTGCCGCCGCACCCGCGTCGGCATGGTCAGGGGAGCGAGCTCGATGCCCCGCTCGACCCAGTCCGGCCAGTACTCGAAGACGTACGCGCCGAGCGACGGGTCCGGTGCCACGGCCCCGACCCGCATGCCCCAGGCGGTCACCTCGACGGCGGGCACCGGGACCCAGGTCACCGGCCTGCGCCTCCGTCGTCGGGGCGCTCGCCGCGTCGCGCGGCGTCGTCGCGCACGATCCGGCCGGCACGCGGGCCCCGCGGGCGGTAGACGCGGCGCCGGGGGGCGGGGGCGGCCGAGCGCAGGGCGTCGAGGGGGCTGACGCTGCTGGTGGGAGCGATGGTGTCGAGGGCCGACTCGACGCCGAGGGCCCGGAGCACGCGCACGAGGGTGCGCAGGGTGCTGCCGCGGCCGTTCTCGAGCGACTGCAGGGTGCTCGTCGAGACGTCGGCGAGCCGGGCCAGCGAGATCTGGTCGAGGCCCTGGTCGAGGCGCCGTGCGCGCACCTGCGCGCCGATCCGCCCCTCCCACTCGCGCGTCGACCGCGCCGGCGGTCGGTCGTCGTGATCGTTCATGTCGCTCCTATGACTGATCTTCCGAGCATAAGACACCCATGACGCTCTGAGAAGTGGATTTCACCGCATCAGACGGAGGTGCCGCCGGCCCGGGGGACGACGTCCGTGTCGATCAGCTGCTCCCAGAGGCCCGCTCCGTCCGGCGCCGACACCCACACGGCGTCGCTGCCCTGCGCGTGCTCGGACCGCGACCGACCGCCGGCCAGCACCGCCTCGCTCGGCGAGAGCTCGCGGATCGCCACGGCGGCGACGTTCTCCGGGTGCTCGCGGAGGAACCGCCCGTAGAGCTCCTCGTCGTGCTGCCCGTCGTCGCCGACCAGCAGCCACCGCATGTCGGGGAACTCCTCGGCCAGGCGGTCGAGCGAGCCCTGCTTGTGCAGGCGGCCGCTCCGGAACCACCGGTCGTGGGTGGGGCCCCAGTCGGTCAGCAGCAGCGGACCGCTCGGGTAGAGGTTGCGCGAGAGGAACCGCGACAGCGTCGGGGCGACGTTCCAGGCGCCCGTCGAGAGGTAGACGACCGGGCACCCCCCGGAGGCGGCGTGCAGTCGCTCGTAGAGGACGGCCATGCCGGGCACCGGGCGGCGGGCGTGCTCGTTCAGCACGAAGGTGTTCCAGGCCGCGAGGAACGGGCGGGGGAGCGAGGTGACCATCACCGTGTCGTCGATGTCCGAGACGATGCCGAACCGCGCCTCCGGGTCGATCACCACGACGGGCGCCTCCACGGGCGGCGACCCCTCGGTGCTCAGGGTGACGAGGTGCCAGCCGGGCTCGAGGTCGACCTCGAGCCGGACGTCGAGCACGCCGCCCCGGTCGGTCGTGACCCGCTGGGTGCGGCCGCCGACGGTGACCTCGACCACCGCCTCCTCGACCGGCACGCTCGTGAAGCTGCGCCAGCCGCGCACGTTGAGGCGGTCGGTGCCGTCGAGGGAGCCCGTGCGGGTGAGGAGCACCCGGGAGAGCACCCGGACCCACCCGGCCGAGCCGTAGCCCGAGTAGGGCACGATCGTCGGCAGCAGGCCCCGCTTGCGGGCGCGCTTCTCGCGGAAGCGGTGGATCGAGTTCTCGATGCGCGCGGCGCGGTGGAGGATGGGCTCGACGGCGGAGGGCGTCGCCTTGCGGGTGTCGGGCATCTCCGCATCCTCCCACGCGGGGCGGGTCGGCAGGCTCAGACCGGCTCGACGAGCGCGGGCGAGTCGGCCGACACCCGGCCGACCTCGGGGGAGACCTCGTGCACCACGAGCCGCTCGGCGATCTCGTCGGCGAGGCCGGCGACCCCCTGCAGCAGGTCGTCGTCGCCCTCGGTCTCCGGGTCGAGCCAGTCGTCCATCACGTCGGCCCCCACCAGCACGGGCATGCGGTCGTGGACGTCGACGAGCGGACCCGAGGAGGCGCGGGTCAGCACCGCGGTCGACAACAGCCACCGGGAGGGCGAGCCGACCTCCGCGCGCGGGTCGCGCCACCACTCGTAGAGGGCCGCGAAGAGCATGACCTCGTCGTCGGGCAGGTGCACGTAGACGGGGCGCTTGCTGCCGTCGGGCATCTGCTGCCACTCGTACCAGCCGTTCGCCGGCACGAGGCCCCGGCGCGAGGCCACCGCCTCGCGGAACGTCGGCTTCTCCGCGGCGGTCTCGACGCGGGCGTTGACGAGGGGCGGCCCCGCCGGGCCCTCGGACCCGCTCGCGACGAAGCCCCAGCGCGCCGAGGCGAGGCGCCTCACCGGCGGGCCGCCGGCGTCGTCGCCGCGGGGAGCGGCGTCGACCAGCAACGACACCGGGCGGGTCGGAGCGATATTCCAGGAAGGGTCTGGGAGAGTGTCTCCCGATACATCAACGTCGAACAGGGCCACCAGGTCGCTCGAGGCGCGCGCCATCACGAATCGTCCGCACATGCGTCCATTCTCGCGGCAGCGACCGACAGTTGCCGCCACCGGTCGCCGGCGCTCCTCCTCGGGGCGACCGCGAGGCGGGTGCGGCGGGCCGCAGACCACCGTCGAGCCGACGGCCGGCCCCGACGTCCAGCACCGTGCGCGGCTCCGGCCGGCACCGCACCAAGGAGGAACGTTGCTCGTCACCGACGTCAATGAAGCACTGCCCGGGGCGTCGTCCCTGCTCCGCAACGAGCCGGTCCAGGCGCGCAGCACCGCGCGCCTCACCGGTCTCCTCGACGCCGCGGCGTCGATCATCGACGAGATCGGCTACGAGCGGCTGACGACCGCCATGGTGGCCGAGCGCGCGGGCGCCTCCATCGGCACCGTCTACCGCTACTTCCCCGACCGCATCGCGGTCGTCGACGCGCTGGCCCTCCGCTGCACGCAGCGCCTGGTCGCCGCGGTCGTCGAGGCCGTCGAGCGCGACGAGGTCGCCGACTGGCGGCAGGCCCTCGACGCCACGATCGACACGAAGGTCGCGATGTACCGCTCCGAGCCCGGCTTCCGGGCCATCCGCTTCAGCGACTCGCCCGACCTCGGCAGCACCCCCTCCACGGCGGCCGTCCACCCGCTGGCCGAGAGCCTCTCGGGGCTGCTCGCCACCCGGTTCGGCGTCGTCCGCGACGAGTCCAGCGAGCTGGCGCTGCAGGTCGTCGTCGAGGTCGGCGACGCCCTGCTCGCCCGCGCCTTCGTCGCGGGCGGCGAGGGCGACCAGCGGTTCGTCGACGAGTGCCGTCGCGTCGTGCGCGGCTACCTCGAGCCGGTCCTCGTGACGGCCTGACGCCTCCTCGACCGGTCCCGGCCGTCGTCGTCCGCGCAGCGCGGCGACGACGGCCGCTCTGCGTCCGGGTCGTCCGCCATCCGCACCGTCGGGTGACGCTCCGCGCCGCCGTGTGGTTCGATTGCCCTCCTGGCAAGTGTCGATTCGTGCTGCCCACGAGGAATGAGCCACCCATGATCGAGTTCCGCTCGGTGAGCAAGCAGTACCCCGGGGGAGCCCGGGCGGTCGACGACTTCAGCCTCGTCATCCCGTCGCGCAAGACCACGGTCTTCGTCGGCTCGAGCGGCTGCGGCAAGACGACCATCCTGCGCATGATCAACCGCATGGTGGACCCGAGCTCGGGCACGATCGAGATCGACGGCGAGTCGATCGCGGGCCTCGAGCCCGTGGCCCTGCGGCGCAGCATCGGCTACGTCATGCAGAACTCCGGCCTGCTGCCGCACCGCCGCGTCGTCGACAACATCGCGACCGTGCCGGTGCTGAAGGGCGTGCCGAAGGGGGAGGCGCGCGAGCGAGCGCTCGAGCTGATGGACACCGTCGGCCTCGACCGGTCGCTCGCCACCCGGTACCCGAGCCAGCTGTCGGGCGGTCAGCAGCAGCGCGTGGGCGTCGCCCGCGGACTCGCCGTCGACCCGAACATCCTCCTGATGGACGAGCCCTTCGGCGCGGTCGACCCGCTCGTCCGGTCCGACCTGCAGCAGGAGCTCATCCGACTGCAGCGCGACCTCGACAAGACCGTCGTCTTCGTGACGCACGACATCGACGAGGCCTTCTACCTGGGAGACCAGGTGGTCATCCTCGAGAAGGGCGGCCGCATCGCGCAGCAGGGCACCCCCGCCGAGATCCTCTCGGCGCCCGCGACCGACTTCGTCGCCGACTTCGTCGGGGCCAACCGCGGCAAGCGCGCCCTGCACCTCGAGCAGACGGCCACCGGGCAGGTCGTCGTCGACGAGACCGGCCGCACCACGGGCGTGCTCACCTCCGGGGGCGCGTCGACCGAGGCCGGGGCCGGCGACCGCACGGCACCGGGTGCTGCGGCGCAGGGCGGGCACGCGTCGTGACCTGGATCTGGTCGAACACCGACTACATCTGGGACAAGACGCTGGTGCACCTCGGGCTCAGCGTCCCGCCGGTGCTGCTCGCCTTCGTCATCTCGCTGCCGATCGGCTGGCTGGCCAACCGGGTGGCGTGGCTCCGCGGGGTGCTCCTCACCGCCTCCGGCCTCATCTACGCGATCCCGTCGTTCGCGCTCCTCGTCGCCCTGCCGGGCATCATCGGCCTGTACCCGCTGCGCAGCAGCACGAACCTCATCGTCGGCCTCACCCTCTACGGGGTGGCGCTGATGGTGCGCTCCACGGCGGACGGCCTGCGCGCCGTGGAGGCCGACGTCCTCCAGTCGGCCAGCGCCGTCGGCTACTCGCCGTGGCAGCGGTTCTGGCGGGTGGAGCTCCCGCTCGCGGGGCCCGTGCTGCTCGCGGGTCTCCGGGTGGTCGTCGTCAGCACGGTCAGCCTCGCGACGGTCGGCGGCATCCTCGGCATCAACGGGCTCGGGCTGCTGTTCAACGACGGCCTGCAGCGCAGCATCCTCGCGGAGATCGGCACCGGCATCGTCCTCACCATCGTCATGGCGCTCGTGCTCGACGGCCTCCTCGTGCTGCTCGGGCGCGTGCTCATGCCCTGGGCGGGCCGCGAGCCGGGGCCGCGCAGCCGTCGGCAGGAGGCGGTGACCGCGTGAACGTCTTCCTCGACTCCCTGGCCTGGCTGGCCGACCCCGTCCACCTCGCCGGGCCGAACGGCGTGCCGGCCCGGCTGGGCGAGCACGTGCTCTACTCGCTCGCCGCCGTGGCGATCGCGGCCGTCGTGGCGATCCCCGTGGGCTTCCTCATCGGCCACACCGGCAGAGGGCGCACCGTGGCGGTCGCCCTGACCGGCGGCGTCCGGGCGCTGCCCACGGTCGGCCTGGTCTTCCTGCTCGCGCTCGTGCTCGGCATCGGCATCACCGCCCCGATGATCGCCTTCGTGGTGCTCGCGATCCCGTCGATCCTCGCCGGCGCCTACTCGGGCTTCGAGGCGGTCGACCGCGCGACGATCGACGCCGCCAGGGCCGTCGGCATGACGGAGTGGCAGATCGTGACGCGGGTCGAGCTGCCGCTCGGCCTCCCGCTGCTGATCGGCGGCCTCCGCTCCGCGCTGCTCCAGGTCGTCGCGACCACGACCATCGCCGCCACGGTCGGCGCGGGCGGCCTCGGCATCTACATCTTCACGGGGCTCCGCTCGAACGACTACACGCAGATGTTCGCGGGCTCGCTCGTCGTCATCGCCCTCGCGGTCGTCCTCGAGGTCCTCTTCTCGGTGCTCCAGCGCCTCGTCGTCCCCGCGGGCGTCGCGGCAGGGCGCCCCCTCGACACCCGCGTGACGACCTCCCGGTCGGCCGCGGCGAAGGCAACATCCCTCCAGGAAGGAACACAGTGATCAACACAGCGAAGAAAGGCCGGCTCACCGTTCTCGGTGCAGTCGCGATCGGGGCCATGGTGGCCCTGGCAGGGTGCGCGTCGAGCGACCCGCTGAGCGACGGGGGAGACGCCTCGTCGTCCTCCGACGCCATCGTCGTCGGGTCGCAGCAGTACTACTCGAACGAGATCATCGCCGAGCTGTACGCGCAGGCCCTCGAGGACGGCGGCTACACCGTCGACCGCCAGTACCAGATCGGCCAGCGCGAGGTGTACCTGCCCGAGCTCGAGTCCGGCTCGATCGACGTCTTCCCGGAGTACACCGGCAACCTGCTGCAGTACTACGACAAGGAGTCGACGGCGAAGTCCCCGGAGGAGGTCGAGTCCGCGCTGGCCGACGCCCTGCCCGACGGCCTCACCGCCCTCGCCGCGGCGCCCGCCTCCGACCAGGACAGCTACAACGTGACGAAGGAGTTCTCCGAGGAGAACGGCATCACGAGCCTCGCCGACCTGAAGGACTACTCCGGCAGCCTCGCCGTCGGCGCGCCCCCGGAGAACGCCGAGCGCCCCTACGGCCCTCCCGGCCTGAAGAGCGTCTACGGCGTCGACGTCACCTCGACGCCCATCGACGACGGCGGCGGCCCGCTCACGGTCAAGGCCCTGCTCGACGGCAGCGTCCAGCTCGCCGACGTCTACACCGCCAGCCCGCTGATCGCCGAGAACGACCTCGTCACCCTCGACGACCCGGAGAACCTGATCCTGCCGCAGAACGTCGTCCCGATCGTCTCCGACAAGGTCGATGCGGACGCGAAGGCGATCATCGACGCGGTCGACGCCGTGCTGACGCCGAGCGACCTGCAGAAGCTCAACGCGAAGAGCCAGACCGACCAGGAGTCGTCGGGCACCATCGCGAAGGAGTACCTGACCTCGAAGAAGCTGATCGGCTAGTCGAGCGACACCACCACCGGAGGGGCCGGGCGCGCAGGCGCCCGGCCCCTCCGTCGTGCCGGCGCGGTCGTCGTGCGGCGGGTCAGGCGCCGTGGGGCGGGTCGTGCGGCTCGTCGGCGTCGCGCCCGGGGGCGGCGGCCTCCGGGTGCTCCATGTGGCGCGCCTCCTTCGCGTGCACGATCTTCTTGACGGCGACGACGAGCAGGAGGAACGCCGCGACGATGCCGACGAACACGTAGCCGGCCTGGTGCAGCTGGTCGGCGAGCTCGCGGTAGCTGCCCGCGGCGGCGGCGCCGACCGAGACGTACGCGAGGGCCCAGAGGAGGCAGGCGGGCGCGGTCCAGGCGAGGAAGGTGCGGTACCGCATGGGGCTCGTGCCCACGGTCAGCGGGATGAGCGAGTGCAGCACGGGCAGGAACCGCGAGACGAACACGGCGATGCCGCCCCGACGAGCGAGGTAGTTCTCGGCGCGGACCCAGTTCGCCTCGCCCAGGCGGCGGCCGACCCGGCTGCGGCGGATCGCGGGGCCGAAGCGGCGACCGAGGGCGAAGCCGACGCTCTCGCCGACGAGGGCCCCGACGACCAGGGCCACGACGAGGCCCCCCGCCTCGAGCGGCGAGGCGACCGCGGTCGCGGAGACGATGGCCACCGTGTCGCCGGGCACGACGAGGCCGAGGAGCACGGAGGTCTCGAGCACCATGGCGAGCCCCGCCAGCAGGGTGCGCAGCAGCGGGTCGACGGACTGCACGAGGTCGAGGAGGCCGGTCAGCACGTCGTTCACCCGGCCGATCCTATTCACAGCCAGCCGGGAGGCGACCGCACCCCTATGCGACAGGTGTCGTCTAGATTCCGTCCTAGCCTGAGATCGTCCCGCCGACGCGACCCCCTCCGCCCCCCTCGAGGAAGAAGTCCACCGTGCTGTCGACCCTCACCGCCCGCGAGCCGAGCCTCTCGTGAACGAGCTGCTCGACCCCCTCCTGCTCTCGCGCTGGCAGTTCGGTCTCACGACCATCTACCACTTCCTGTTCGTGCCGCTCACGATCGGCATGGCCTTCACCGTCGCGGTGTTCCAGACCGCCTGGGTGCGCACCGGACGCGTGCACTACCTCCAGCTGACCCAGTTCTTCGGCAAGATCTTCCTGATCAACTTCGCCATGGGCGTCGTGACCGGCATCGTGCAGGAGTTCCAGTTCGGCATGAACTGGTCGGACTACTCGCGGTTCGTCGGCGACGTCTTCGGCGCCCCGCTCGCGCTCGAGGGGCTCCTCGCGTTCTTCCTCGAGGCGACGTTCATCGGCGTCTGGATCTTCGGCTGGGACAAGGTGCCGCCGAAGCTGCACCTCGCGAGCATCTGGGGCGCCACGGTCGGCAGCATCCTGTCGGCGTACTTCATCATCGCGGCCAACGCCTTCATGCAGAACCCGGTCGGGTTCGACATCGACGAGGAGAAGGGCCGCGCCGAGCTCACCGACATCGTCGCCGTGCTGACCAACAAGGTGGCCCTCGCGGCCTTCCCGCACACGATCTTCGCCTGCTTCATGGTCTCGGCGGCCGTCATCGTCGCGGTGGCCTGCTGGCACCTCAGCCGGGGCCAGAACCTCGAGACCATGCGGCCGGCCCTCCGGTTCGGCCTCTGGACCATGGTGGCCGCCGGGGCGCTCACCGTGGTCACGGGAGACCAGCTCGGGCTCGCCATGGTCGACACGCAGCCGATGAAGATGGCGGCGGCGGAGGCGCTCTACAAGACCTCGACGGGCGCCGACGCGTCGTTCTCGATCTTCACGCTGGGCACGCCCGACGGGGTGCACGAGCTCTTCAGCATCCGGGTGCCGTACCTGCTGTCGTTCCTGTCGACCCACACCTTCGACGGGACCGTGGAGGGGATCGACGACCTCCAGGCGCAGTACACGCAGCTCTACGGCCCCGGCGACTACACCCCGATCATCTGGGTCACCTACTGGTCGTTCCGCTGGATGATGGGCCTCGGCATGGTCGCGATCCTGATCTCGCTGGTCGGCCTCTGGGTCACCCGCGGGGGACGGCTCCCCACGAACCGCTGGGTCTGGCGTGCCGCGGTCTGGTCGTTCCCCCTCCCGCTGCTCGCGATGATCGTCGGCTGGGTCTTCACCGAGATGGGTCGCCAGCCCTGGCTGGTGTTCGGGCTCCTCAGGACGCAGGACGGCGTCTCGCCGAACGTCACCGGGCTCGAGGTGCTGATCTCCCTGCTCGCCTTCACGGCCATCTACGGCACCCTCGCCGTGGTCGAGTTCCGGCTGATCCTGCGCGCGGCGCAGAAGGGCCCCGCCGCGCCCCCGGAGGTCGACGCCGAGACGGGCGTGGTCCGGCACGAAGCCACGGTCTACTGATGGAAGGCGCACTCTGATGGATCTCCCCACCCTCTGGTTCGGCATCATCGCCTTCCTCTTCGTCGGCTACTTCGTGCTCGACGGATTCGACTTCGGCGTCGGCATGTCGCTGCCGTTCCTCGGTCGGGACGACACCGACCGGCGCGTGCTGATCAACACGATCGGCCCCGTCTGGGACCTCAACGAGACCTGGGTCATCGTCGCGGGCGCGGCGCTGTTCGCCGCCTTCCCCGAGTGGTACGCGACGATGTTCAGCGGCTTCTACCTCGCCCTGCTGCTGATCCTCCTGGCGCTCATCGCGCGCGGCGTCTCCTTCGAGTACCGCCACCAGCGGCCGGAGGCGCAGTGGAAGCGCCGCTTCGACCTCATGATCACCGTGGGGTCGGCCGTGCCGGCCTTCCTCTGGGGCGTCGCGTTCTCGAACGTCGTCCGCGGGGTGCCCCTCGACGCCGACTTCAACTACACCGGCACGTTCCTCGACCTGCTGAACCCGTACGCGCTGCTCGGGGGCCTCACGACCCTCCTGCTCTTCTTCACGCACGGCGTCGTCTTCGTGTCGCTCAAGACCGACGGCGAGATCCGGGAGCGCGCCCGTCGTCTCGCGGTGCGCTCCGGGGCGGTCACGATCGTCGTCGCGGCCGGCTTCCTGGCCGTCACCTCGCTCATGCACGGCACCGTCGCCTCCACCCTGCTCTCGCTCGGCGCCGCCGTGGCGCTGGTCGCGTCGTTCGTCGCCAACCTCCGTGGCCGCGAGGGCGTCGCGTTCGCCACGATGGCCGTGACGATCGGCCTGGCCGTGGCCAGCCTGTTCGCCGCGCTGTTCCCGGCCGTCATGCCCGCCAGCAACGACCCCGCCCACAGCCTGACCATCGCCAACGCCTCGAGCTCGACGTACACGCTCACCGTGATGAGCTGGGTCGCGCTGGTCTTCGTGCCGCTGATCCTCGCCTACCAGGGGTTCACGTACTGGATCTTCCGCAAGCGCATCACGCGGGCCGCGATCCCGGCCGGGCACTGACCGGCAGCCGATGAAGCCCCTCGACCCGCGCCTCCTGCGCTACGCCGCCGCAGCCCGCGCGTTCCTCGGCCTGGGTGCCCTGCTCGGCCTGGCGCAGACCGTCAGCGTGGTCGCCGTCGCCTGGTACGCCACGCGCGCGGTGGTCGGCGTGGTCGAGGGCGCCGGGGCCCAGGTCGTCGCGGCGGCCCTCGTGGGGCTCGCCGTCGCGGTCGTGGCCCGGTCCGTCGTGTCGTGGGCCCTCGAGGCCGTGGCCGCCCGGACCGCCGCGGTCGTCAAGAGCCAGCTCCGCGAGGAGCTCGTGCGGGTCGTCGCCGAGAAGGGCCGCGAGTGGGTGGCGGCCCGCGGGTCGGCCCGTCTCGCCACCCTCGTCGGCCCGGGGCTCGACGCGCTCGACGAGTACTTCGCGCGGTACCTGCCGCAGCTGATCCTCACGGCCCTCGCGACGCCGCTGCTCGTCGTCGTGATGCTCGCGCACGACTGGCTCTCGGCCGTGATCGTGGTGGTGACCCTGCCCCTCGTCCCGCTGTTCATGATCCTGATCGGCTGGACCACGCGGGCCGCCCAGGACCGCCAGTGGGAGCGCCTGCAGTCGCTCGCCGCGTCGTTCCTCGACGCCGTGGAGGGGCTGTCGACCCTCAAGGTCTTCGGGCGCGAGCGGCGTCAGGTCGACCGCATCGGCCGCCTGACCGACGACTACCGCGGCCACACCATGTCGGTGCTGCGCGTGTCGTTCCTCAGCGGGTTCGCGCTCGAGCTCGCCGCGTCGCTCTCGGTCGCCCTGGTGGCCGTCTCGATCGGCATCCGCCTCATCGACGGCTCGCTCGGCCTGTCGGTCGGGCTGTTCGTGCTCCTGCTCGCGCCGGAGGCCTACCTCCCGCTGCGGCAGGTGGGGGCGAACTTCCACGCGGCCGCCGACGGCGTCGCGGCGGCGGAGCAGGTCTTCGCCGTCCTCGACGACGCCGGCGACGCTGGCGACGCTGACCCGCACCGAGGGGCGTCGGGCCGCTCGGCAGGCGCGACCCGGCTGCCGGTGCCGACCCGGGGGGCGGAGGCGCCGCGGGCACCCGAGCCGCCCCGGGCCCCGGTGTCGGCCGACGACGCGCTCGTCGTCGACGGCGTGGGCGTGGTGCGTGACGGAGCGACCTCCCTCGTCCCCGCCACGTTCGTGGCCGAGGCGGGGCACGTGACGGCCGTCGTCGGCCCGAGCGGCGCCGGCAAGTCGACGCTGCTCGCGGCGCTCCGCGGGGAGGTCCTGCACACGGGCACGGTGCGCTGGCGCGACGCCGGGCGCCCCGTCCTCGCCGCCGACGTCGCGTGGTCCGGGCAGCGGCCCGGACTCGTCTCGGGCAGCGTGGCCGACAACGTCGCCCTGGGCGACGTGGTCGACCGTCCGGCCGTCGAGGCGGCCCTCGCCGCGGCCGGGGCCGCCGGGCTCGACCCGGACGCCGTCCTCGGCGCGGGCGGCAGCGGGCTCTCCGGCGGGCAGTCGCAGCGCGTGGCCCTGGCGAGGGCCCTGTACCGGACCACCCGGCGGGGGTCCCGCCTCCTGCTGGTCGACGAGCCCTCGTCCGCCCTCGACGCGGTCACCGAGGCGGCCGTGGTGGCCGGTCTCCGGGCCGTGGCCGACCGGGGCGTCGCGGTCGTCGTCGTGACCCACCGCGCGGCGGTCCGCGACGCCGCCGACGTCGTCGTGCCCCTGCAGCCCGCCGCCGACCTGACGAGGAGCACCGCGTGACCACCACCCTGCTGCGCACCGCCCAGCCGCCGCTCCGCCGCGCGGCCCCCGGCATCGCGTTCGGCACGCTCAGCGCGCTGTCGGCGGTGGCCCTGCTCGCCGCCTCCGCCTTCCTCCTCACGCGCGCCGCCGAGCAGCCCCCGATCCTCTACCTGACGATGGTGATGGTCGGCGTGCGGGCCGCCGCCCTCGCGCGGGCCGCGTTCCGCTACCTCGAGCGGCTCGCGAGCCACGACGCGTCGTTCCGGCAGCTCGCCGTCGTGCGCACCGAGCTCTACCGGCGGCTCGCCCGCGTCGCCCCGGCCGGCCTCGCGCGCACCGGTCGCGGCGACCTGCTCGCCCGGGTGGTCTCCGACGTCGACGCCCTGCAGGACCTCCCGCTCCGCGTCGTGCAGCCCCTCGTCGTCTCGGGCGTGGCCGCGGTCGGCGCGGTGGTCGGCGTCGCCGTGGTCTCGCCCCGGGCCGCCCTCGTGCTCGCGGCGGGCCTCGCGGTCGCGTTCGTCGGGGGAGCGGTGCTCGCCGACCGGCTGGCGCGGGGGACCGAACGTCGGCTGGCCGACCGTCGCGGAGCCCTCTCGGACGCCCTGCTCGACACCGTGCGGTCGCTCGACGTGCTGGTCGCGTTCGACGCCCTCGAGGGCCAGCTGCGCCGGGTCGCGTCCCTCGACGCCGAGCTGCGCCGCGCCTCCCGCCGCCGGGCCACGACGGCCGGCCTCGTCGCCGCGCTGATCTCGCTGGTCTCCGGCGGCACCGTCGTCGGGGTCGTGCTCGCGACGCAGGCCGACGTCGCCGCGGGCGCGCTCTCCGGGCCTGCCTTCGCGCTCGTCGCGCTCGTGCCGATCGCCGTGCTCGAGGTCGTCGCGGCCGTGCCGACCGCCGTCGTCGCCTGGCGCCGCGTCCGCGCGAGCGGCGCGCGCGTCGAGCAGGCGGCGCCGAGGGTCGCACCGGCCGAGGTGGTCGTCGACGACCTCGACCGGCAGGAGGCGCCCGTCGCCTCCCGCACGTCGGCGGCCGTGCCGAGGCCCGGTGCGCTCGTGCCCGCGCTCCGGCTCGAGCACGTCTCCGCCCGCTGGCCCGGCGGCCGGCACGACGCCCTGGTCGACGCGACGCTCGAGGTCCGCCGCGGCGACCGCATCGTCGTGGAGGGGCCGAGCGGCGCGGGCAAGAGCACGCTCGCGGCGGTGCTCGTGCGCTTCCTCGAGCACGGGGGCCGCTACGAGGTCGACGGCGTCGACGTGCGCGAGCGGGGCGCCGAGGCCGTGCGGGCGACGGTCGGCCTGCTCGAGCAGACGCCCTGGCTCTTCGACGAGTCGATCCGCCAGAACCTGCTCTTCGCCCGCGACACGGCCGGCGACGACGAGCTCCTCGCCGTGCTCGAGCGCGTCGGCCTGGGCGGCTGGGTGCGCGAGCGGGGCGGGCTCGACGCCCGCCCGGGCGAGTTCGGGGGCCTCGTCTCGGGCGGGCAGGCCCAGCGGCTGTCCCTCGCCCGGGCGCTGCTGCGGGGCTTCCCGGTGCTCGTGCTCGACGAGCCGACCGCCGGTCTCGACGCCGACCTCGCCGAGCGCCTCGTGGCCGACGTGCTGGACACCGCGCGGGAGGACGGCACCACGGTCGTGCTCGTGTCGCACGTGCCCGTGCCCGAGCACCTGGTGACGCGACGCCTCCGCCTGGCGGCCGGCGTCCTGAGCGAGATCGCCTGACGGGCCCGCGCGCGTCCGGGCCCCGCGGGCCGGGCCCCGCGCTCGGGCCCGTCGTCTCAGCCCCTGGGGCCTCAGGCGGTCGGCAGGGGGCGTCGCAGGGCGTCGAGGCGACGCTGCCAGGCCGCGAGCCGGCCGGGCTCCTCGGCGGTCGTCGGCCCGTCGACCCACGACGTCGCGATGCGGATGCCGTGCAGCGCGCTCAGCGACCAGACCTCGAAGCCGTCGAGCTGCTCGGGCCCGACGCGCTCGTGCAGCACGTCGACGCCCTGCACCGCCGCGAGCGTGAGCACGGTGCGGACGGTCACGCCCGGCAGGCGGGGGAGCTCCTCCGCCGGCATGCACAGGGCGTCGCCGCGCCACCAGAGCAGCGAGCTCCAGGCCCCGTCGACGACCCAGCCGTCGGCGTCGAGCAGCACCGCCTCCTCGGCTCCGACGGCGGACGCTTCCTCGCGGAGCAGGCCCAGCGCCTCCAGGTCGGGGCCCTTGACGAGCGGCTGCGTGCGGGGGTCGGAGGAGGCGGTGGCCAGCACCACGGACCGGCTCGGCTCGGGTGCCGGCCGCAGCCGCAGGCGCAGGTCGTCGCCGGCGAGCTCGACCCGCGGGAACCACCGGCCCTCCCGGGGCAGGGCGGCGACGGCGGCCGTCCAGAACGGGTCGACGGCGGCCGCGAGGCCGGGCGCCGCCTCGCGCACCGAGCCGGCGAAACGCTCGCGGTGCACCTCGAGGCCGCGCACGCGGCCGTCGACGACGAGCCAGGAGTCGGCCACGCGGAGCGGCCCCCCGGCCGCGTCGCCCGGCTCCAGGCGGTCGGCGTGCCAACGGAGGGTCGTCGCGGTGCTCATACACTCAGGCTATGCGTCCGCCGGTCCTCCGCCGCCCCCTGCCGTGGGCCGACCCGGAGGACGTCGCGGGGGCCCTGGCCGCCGAGGGCGACGTCGTCTGGCTCGACGCCGGGCCGGAGGCGACCCGCGGTCGCTCCGTGCTCTCCTGGGGCGACCGCGTCACCGCCTCCGCCCGCGACGGAGACCTGGGGCGCCTCTGGGCGCTCCTGCGCGACGACCTCGCGACCCCGAGGGCCGACGCCGACCCGCTCGGCTGGGCGGGCTGGCTCGGGTACGGGCTCGGCACGTGGCTCCTCGACCGCGACGCCGCGGTCGGGCCGGGGCGGGGGAGCCGGCCGTCGGTCGCCGCGGGGCTCGTCGACGACCCGTCCGCGCCTCCGGACCTCGCCCTGCTCCGCACCGACCGCGCGCTCGTCTTCGACCACGCGGCTCGGCGCGTCGAGCTCGTCGCCCTCGGAGCACCGGCCGAGCGCTGGGCCGAGGAGGTGGCGTCGACCTGGAGCTCGATCCCGCCTCTGCCCCCGCCGGGCCCCCCGGAGGCGCGGCGCGGCCCCGGCGCCGTGCGCCGCCGTCACTCCGACGACGACTACCTCGCCCTCGTGGCGCGCTGCCAGGCGGCCATCGCGGAGGGCGACGCGTACGTGCTCTGCCCGACGACGTCGTACGTGGTCGCGGGGCCGGTGGACGCCCTGGAGGCCTACCGACGCCTCCGGCGGTCCTCGCCCGCCCCGCACGCGTCGTTCGTGCGCATCGGGGGGACGAGCGTGGCGGGCGCGTCGCCGGAGTCGTTCCTCGAGGTCGACGTCGACGGGGTGGTGACGTCGTCGCCGATCAAGGGCACGCGCCCGCGCTCGTCCGACCCGGCCGTCGACGCGCGGCACGCCGCCGACCTCGCGAGCAGCGAGAAGGAGCTGGCGGAGAACCTCATGATCGTCGACCTCGTCCGCAACGACCTGACGAGGGTCGCGCGCCTCGGCAGCGTCGCCGTCGACGAGCTCTTCGCCGTCCGCTCCTACCGGTCGGTCCACCAGCTCGTCAGCACCGTGCGGGCGCAGCTGGCGCCGGGGCTCGGCGCGGTCGACGTCGTGGAGGCGGCCTTCCCGGCGGGCTCGATGACCGGCGCCCCGAAACGGCGGGCCGTCGAGCTGCTGTCCCGCTGGGAGGGGGCGCCCCGGGGCGTCTACTCGGGCGCCGTCGGCCGGTTCGGCCTCGACGGCAGCGCGTCGTGGGCGATGGCGATCCGCTCGGTCGTCGTCGTCGACGGCGTCGCGACCGTCGGGGTCGGCGGGGGAGTCACGGAGTCGTCGGTGCCCCGCGACGAGCTCGCGGAGGTGACCTGGAAGGCGGCCGCCCTGCTGCGGGTGCTGGGCGTCGACGGAGGCGCCGCCTCCTCGTGACCCGGCGGGCGTCGGGCGACGCGTGCGCGTTCGCTACCCTGGACGCTGGGCCGCCGCCCGCCCGCACCTCGTCGTGCCGTGCGCCGGTCGCCTCCACCCCGTGAGCGAATGAGAGTCCCGTGGCACACGAGCACGACAACACCCCCGCCGAGGAGCGCGAGTACGACGTCGCGCGCCTGCAGCGCAAGTGGCAGCAGGTGTGGGAGGTCGCGAAGCCCTTCGCGGTCGACCCCGACGACAAGCGCCCGCGCAAGTACATCCTCGACATGTTCCCGTACCCCTCGGGCGACCTCCACATGGGCCACGGCGAGGGCTACGCGCTCGGCGACGTGATCGCGCGCTACTGGCGCCAGCAGGGCTTCAACGTCCTCCACCCGATCGGCTGGGACAGCTTCGGCCTGCCCGCCGAGAACGCGGCCATCAAGCGCGGCGTCGACCCCCGCGAGTGGACCTACGCGAACATCGAGCAGCAGAAGCAGAGCATGAAGCTCTACGCCCCGTCGTTCGACTGGGACCGCGTGCTGCACACGAGCGACCCCGAGTACTACAAGTGGAACCAGTGGCTGTTCCTCAAGATGTACGAGAAGGGGCTCGCCTACCGGAAGGACAGCTGGGTCAACTGGGACCCGGTCGACCAGACCGTCCTCGCGAACGAGCAGGTGCTCGCCGACGGCACCTCCGAGCGCTCGGGCGCCGTCGTCGTCAAGAAGAAGCTCACGCAGTGGTACTTCGGCATCACGGAGTACGCCGACCGCCTGCTCGACGACCTGAACCAGCTCGAGGGGCGCTGGCCGACCAAGGTGCTGAACATGCAGCGCAACTGGATCGGGCGCTCGATCGGTGCCGACGTGCACTTCGAGATCGAGGGCCGCGACGAGCGCGTCACGGTGTTCACGACGCGCCCCGACACCCTCTACGGGGCGACCTTCATGGTCGTCGCGCCCGACAGCGACCTCGCCGCCGAGCTCGTGGCGGAGGCCACCGACGACGTCAGGGCGGCCTTCGCCGACTACCTCGTGCAGGTGCAGAAGTCGACCGAGATCGAGCGCCAGACCGCCGACCGGCCCAAGACCGGCGTGCCGCTCGGCCGCGTGGCGGTGAACCCGCTGACCGGCGCGCCGATGCCCGTCTGGGCGGCCGACTACGTGCTGGCCGACTACGGCCACGGCGCGGTCATGGCCGTGCCGGCGCACGACCAGCGCGACCTCGACTTCGCGCGGAAGTTCGACCTGCCCGTGCGGGTGGTCGTCGACACGAACGCGCCCGTGACCGGCGTGATCCCCAAGCTCGAGCTCGACGAGCACGGCCAGGCGATCCTCCCCGAGGACCTGCCCGAGCTCGACCCCGCCACGACCGGCGTCGCCCTGACGGGCGAGGGCCGCCTGATGAACTCCGGGCCCCTGACCGGCCTCAGCAAGTCGAACGCGATCAAGCGCGTCGTCGAGCTGCTGGAGGAGAAGGGCGCCGGCAAGGCCGCGAAGACCTACCGCCTGCGCGACTGGCTCATCTCCCGGCAGCGCTTCTGGGGAACGCCCATCCCGATCGTGCACGCCGCGGACGGCACCGAGGTGCCGGTGCCGGAGGACCAGCTGCCCGTGCTGCTGCCGTCCACCGAGGGCCTCGACCTCAAGCCGAAGGGCAGCTCGCCGCTCGGCGCCGCCACCGACTGGGTGACCGTGCCCAACCCGGTCGACGGCACGCCGGCCCGCCGCGACGCCGACACGATGGACACCTTCGTCGACAGCTCGTGGTACTTCCTGCGGTTCCTCAGCCCGCACGACGCCGACAAGGCCTTCGACCCCGCGGTCGTCAACCGCTGGGCGCCGGTCGACCAGTACGTCGGCGGCGTCGAGCACGCCATCCTGCACCTCCTCTACGCGCGCTTCATCACGAAGGTGCTCTTCGACCTCGGCTACGTCGACTTCACCGAGCCCTTCAGCGCGCTGCTGAACCAGGGCATGGTGCTGCAGGACGGCGCGAAGATGAGCAAGAGCAAGGGCAACCTCGTCACCCTGTCGGAGGAGGTCGAGAAGCACGGCGTCGACGCCATCCGGCTCACGATGGCCTTCGCCGGCCCGCCCGAGGACGACATCGACTGGGCCGACGTCTCGCCGGCCGGCTCGGCCAAGTTCCTGGCACGTGCCTTCCGCCTGTCCTCCGACGTGGCGAGCCCCGTCGACGTGGTCTGGGCCGACGGCGACCAGGCGCTCCGTCGCCAGACGCACCGGTTCCTCGCCGAGGCCCCCGGGCTCACCGAGGCGTTCAAGTTCAACGTCGTCGTGGCCCGCCTCATGGAGCTCGTCAACGCCGTGCGGAAGACGATCGACAGCGGTGCCGGCCCGGCCGACCCGGCGGTCCGCGAGGCCACCGAGACGGTGGCCCTCGCGCTGTCGCTGTTCGCGCCCTACACCGCGAGCGAGATGTGGGAGAAGCTCGGCTACGACGGCGTCGGCGTCGCGTCGTACGGGTGGCGCAAGGCCGACCCCACGCTGCTCGTCGAGACGAGCGTCACGGCGGTGGTGCAGGTCAACGGGAAGGTCCGCGACCGCCTCGAGGTCTCTCCGAAGATCAGCTCCGACGAGCTCGAGGCCCTCGCGCGGGCGTCCGCCTCGGTGCAGCGGGCGGTCGGCGAGAAGGAGATCGTGAACGTCGTCGTGCGGGCGCCCCGGCTGGTGGCCATCGCGGTGAAGTAGCTCCTCCCGTGGAGACGCCCCGCGGGGCGTCCCTCCCCGGTCGTCGACGGCCGTCCTGGATCCCCAGGGCGGCCGTCGCTCCGTCTCCCGGTCCTTCGGCGCCTCCTAGCGTCGGCGCATGGTCGTCTCCTTCCGCTCCGCGCCGGACCCGGCGCAGCCCCCGGGGCCGCGCTGGCGCGTCGGCCTCGGCGCCGCGGTCGTGGTGGTGCTCGTGCTGCTCGCGGTCACGGTCGCCGTCTCGGCGGTCGCCGCGCGGGGAGGGGCGGGCGAGACGGCCGTCACGGCGGCCCCGGCACCGGTCGGAGGCGAGGGCGACCTGGCCTCCGGGCCGGGCTCGAGCGCGTCGGTCGCGCCGGGCGCCCCGAGGTCGGTGTTCGTCCACGTGCACGGCCACGTCCAGCGTCCCGGCCTCTACGAGCTGCCGGCCGGCGCGCGCGTCGTCGACGTGGTCGCGGCGGCCGGAGGCCTCACGGAGACCGCCGACGAGGCGGGCGTCAACCTCGCGCGTCCGCTCGTCGACGGCGAGCAGCTCCGGGTGCCGGCACCCGGCGATCCCGCCGCCCCGTCGAACGGCGCCGGGGGCGGGGGAGGGGCGGGCGCGGGCCCGGGCGCGGCGGCGGGCCCGGGCGGTGCGGCGGTCGGTCCCGTCGACCTCAACCGCGCCGACGAGGCCGCGCTGCAGAGCCTCCCGGGCGTCGGCCCCGCCACGTCGTCGGCGATCCTCGAGTGGCGGGAGCAGAACGGCGCGTTCCGCTCCGTCGACGACCTGCTCGAGGTGAGCGGCATCGGGGAGAAGACCGTCGAGAAGCTCCGGCCCCTGGTGACGGTGTGACGCCCGTTCCCCCGCCCGTCGACCTGCGGCTCGCAGTGCCGGCCGCGGCAGGCTGGCTGGCGCTCGTGCTCGTGCTGCCGCTCGAGGCGCCGCAGCAGCTCGTGGTGCTGCTGACGCTCGCGTCGATCGTCGTCCTGGCGGGCGCGGTCGCCCTCCGCTCCGCGGGGCGTCCGAGAGCTGTCGCGTCCGTCGCTGCCCTCGTGCTGCTCGCGGCGGGGGTCGCGTCGGTGGTCGTCGGGGCCGCCCTGCTCCGTGCCGACGCGCGGTGGCCTGCGGCGGTGACGGCGCTGGAGGGGCACGTGGCGGTCGTCGAGGGCACGGTGGGCGAGCGCGTGACCCCCGCGAGCCGGTCGACGGAGATGACCATGACCCGGCTGGTGGCCGGCGAGCGGGAGGCCTGGAGGGGCGCCTCCTCCGTGGTCCTGCTGGGGCCCCGCGTCGAGGGCCCGCCGGTCGAGACCGGGACGCGGGTGAGGGTGCGGGCGTCGGTGCTGCCGGTCTCCCGGGGCGGCCCGACCCCGTTCCTCGCGGCGGCCCGGGGGCCCCTCGAGCCGACGGCGCCGCCCGCGGGGGCGGACGCCGCGGCCCACGAGGTGCGGGCCGCGTTCCGGAGCGCCACGGAGGGGCTCCCGGGCGACGGGGGCGCCCTGCTGCCGGGCCTCACCCTGGGCGACACCTCGGGCGTCCCCGACGACCTCGGCGAGGCGATGGCCACCGCGTCGCTGACGCACCTGACCGCGGTCTCCGGGTCGAACTGCGCCGTGCTCGTCGCGCTGACGATGCTCGTCGGAGGGGCCCTCCGCGTGCCGCGGCTCGTGCGCATCGGCGTCGCCGCCGTCGTGCTGCTGGCCTTCCTCCTGCTCGTCACGCCCGACGCGAGCATCCTCCGGGCGACCGTGATGGCGCTGGTCGTCCTCGTCCACCTGGCGGCGGCCCGGCCGGTGTCGGGCCTGCCCGTGGCGGCCCTCGCCGTCACGGGGCTGCTGATCGCCGACCCCTGGCTCGCCCGCGACGTGGGCTTCGCCCTGTCGGTGCTCGCCACCGTCGGCCTCGTCGTGCTGGCGCGCCCCCTCGCGGCCCTCCTCGGGCGGGTCCTCCCGACGCCGGTCGCGCTCCTGCTCGCCGTCCCCGCGGCGGCGCAGCTGAGCTGCCAGCCCGTGCTCCTGGCGCTCGAGCCGAGCATCCCGGTGCACGGCGTCGTCGCCAACGTGCTCGCGGAGCCGGCCGCGCCGGTGGCGACCGTGGCGGGGCTGGTGGTGTGCGCGACGGCCCCCTGGGCGCCCGAGCTCGCCGAGGGCGTGGCGCGGGTCGCCTGGGCGCCGGCCGCCTGGGTGGGCGCGGTGGCGAGGTCGGTCGCGTCGTGGCCGCTGGCACGTGTGCCCTGGCCCGACGGGGCGGCCGGGATCGCAGCGCTCGTCGCGCTGTCCGCCCTGGTGGCCGCCGCCGTGCTGGCCCGTCGCGACGGCCGCTCCCGACGCGTGCTCGCCGCGACCGTCGTCGGCGGGCTCGTGGTCGTCGGCGGCGTCGCCGTGGGCGCGCGGGTCGGAGGCCGGGCCGCCGTGCCGGTCGGCTGGACGGTCGCCCAGTGCGACGTCGGACAGGGCGACGCGGTCCTGGTCCGCAGCCGAGGGGCCACGGCCCTCATCGACACCGGCGACGACGAGGAGGCGCTGGCCGGCTGCCTCGACCGTCTCGGGGTGCACAGGGTCGACCTGCTCGTCCTCACGCACTTCGACGCCGACCACGTCGGGGCCGTCGGCGTGGTCGCCGGGATGACGACGACGGCGCTGGTCGGCCCGACGGGGCGGCCGTCGGACGCGGCGGTCGTCGAGGAGCTGGTGGACGGCGGAGCGCGCGTGCAGCCGGTGGCCGCGGGGTCCGGGGGAGTGCTCGGCGACCTCGGCTGGTCCGTGCTCTGGCCGATCGACCCGGGGGTCGCGGGCAACGACGCCAGCGTGGTCACGGAGTGGCGTCCCCTGCCGGGCTGCACGGCGGGGTGCCTCTCGATGCTCGCGCTCGGCGACCTCGGCGAGTCCGCCCAGCGGAGGCTGCTCGCCCGGTCGACGGTGGAGCCGGTCGACGTGGTCAAGGTCTCGCACCACGGGTCGGCCGACCAGCACGCCGAGCTGTACCGGCGAGCGTCGCCGGACGTGGCGCTCGTCGGAGTGGGGGCCGACAACGGCTACGGCCACCCGACCGAGGAGGCGCTGCGCATCGTCGCCGAGACCGGCGCGGTGGTCACGCGCACCGACACCGACGGAGAGTCGGTCGTGCTCGTCGACGACCGGGCCGACGGCGGCGAGGCCCGTCAGCTGCGGGTCTGGCGGAGGGGAGGCGCCGGTGGTCGGCGGCGCCGCGGCGGGGGCGACAGCCCGCGTCGGCGTCCGCGGGTGGTGTCGGAGGGGTCCGTTACGCTGGAGGCCGGTCTGCTCCTGCGCGGCCGCACCTGGAGGAGGACCGTGGCGGCGAAGGCGACCGGCAAGACCGCGAAGAAGTCGGCGGTGGCGATCGACCAGGTGGCGTGGCACCAGATCCGCCCCGCCCCCGTGCTCCTCGTCAGCGGTCCCGAGCAGTTCCTCGCCGAGCGGGCCGTCCGCCAGCTCCGCGACCAGCTCACCGCGGAGGACCCGAGCCTCGAGGTGAACGACCTGGAGGCCGACCACTACCAGCCGGGCGAGCTCATCTCGCTGGCCAGCCCGTCCCTCTTCGCCGAGCCCCGGCTCATCCGCGTCGCGAACGTGGAGAAGTGCACGGACGCGTTCCTGACCGAGACCCTCCGCTACCTGGAGGCCCCGGCCGACGACACCTACGTCGTGCTCCGGCACGGCGGCGGCGTGCGCGGCAAGAAGCTCCTCGACGCCCTGCGCGGCGGCCTGGGGGGAGCCGTCGAGGTGGTCTGCGCCGAGCTGAAGAAAGACACCGAGAAGCTCGACTTCGCGGCGGCCGAGTTCTCCGCCGAGAGGCGCCGCATCACCCCCGGCGCCCTGCGGGCCCTCGTCACCGCCTTCAACGACGACCTCGCCGAGCTCGCCAGCGCCTGCCAGCAGCTCATCTCCGACGCGGCCGCCGAGATCACGGAGGCGACGGTCGAGAAGTACTACGCGGGTCGCGTCGAGACGAACGCCTTCAAGGTGGCCGACATGGCGATCGCGGGCCGGCAGGGCGAGGCCCTCGTCCTCCTGCGGCACGCCCTCTCGTCGGGCGCGGATCCCGTGCCGGTGGTGGCCGCCTTCGCGATGAAGGTGCGCACGATGGCGAAGGTGCAGGGCTCGTACGGCCCCGCAGGCCAGCTGGCCTCGCGCTTCGGCATGGCTCCCTGGCAGGTCGAGCGCGCCCAGCGCGACGTCCGGGGCTGGAGCGAGGACGGCCTCGGCCGCTGCATCGAGCTCATCGCCGAGACCGACGCCGCCGTGAAGGGCGCCGAGCGTGACGCGATCTACGCGCTCGAGCGCATGGTCACGGCCGTCGCCACCCGTGGCTCCCTGGCCCGCTGACCCCTCGTCTGCGCCGCCCCCGCGCCTCCATCGCCCGCTGACTTCTCCTGCGCGAGCCCGCCCCGCGCCTCCATCGCTCGCTGACCTCTCCTGCGCGAGCCCGCCCCGCGCCTCCGTCGTCGGCCGATCCCGCCGATGCTGCGCCTCTGGCCGCCGCCCCGCGTGCCGACCAGCCTGCCCGCCCACCTCGCCGCCCCGCCCAACCTCGCCGCCCCCGCGCCTCCCGGCCCGGTCCGGCCCGGTCG
>Ga0265780_10001126_pt1 | contig 39085 bp, 31 predicted proteins | sample P1T30metagenome_FD_192432 | JGI IMG/M metagenome (GOLD analysis project Ga0265780, IMG submission 192432) | Plant litter microbial communities from East Loma Ridge, Irvine, California - P1 T30 | ecosystem: Environmental > Terrestrial > Plant litter > Unclassified | place: USA: California...
CTTTGTACTCAATATCCTCTCCGCTTTGGCAGCCTATTCTTTCTTTGATAAAAAACCATCAATTAATACCTGTTCAGATGTCATTGATCAAGAAAGGTTAATTGCTGCTTAAGGCGAACTCACGTTATTTTAATTCTATTGATATTTAAAATAATAAAAAACCGGACTTATGGTTCGGTTTTTTTGCTTCTACATGCTTGACACGTTGTTTGATTTAATTTATATCCTATTGGGGCTTTGGTCTTGCTCTTAACCCGTACGAACATGATAGCCACAAATGTTAATGAATCCATGACCTGTAGTTAGATACTAATCGTATTTACCCTCATCAGATGCCTTCACTATAATCTTCTCCAGATCTATATCCTTTTCTAGTTCGAAAGGCGTGTCCATAGATTTATAAATATTAAATTGAGTCAATGCAATGTAAAATCATCTTACATGAAGGCAAGCAATTAGTGAGACAGAACGCTTTAAAGCTAATTTATCATTAGCATTATTTATCATTCCTGATTTTGGAGCTTAGATGGTGTCACTCCAAAAAACTTTTTAAATGCAAACGAGAAGTGCGACAGATTTTCAAAACCAACTTCTAAATAAACATCAGATGGACGTTGTTTTCTTTTGGAAATCAAATAATGGGCTTGTTCCAGCCGCTTTTTCTGCAACCATTTTTCGGGCGTCGTTTCAAATATTCCGCAAAAATCTCTTTTAAATGTGGAAAGACTACGGCCTGTAAGTTTAGCAAATGATAATAGCGGAATGTTATACTTATAATGATGATTCATATACGTTTCCAGATCTATTTTGTGAGGCTCATGAAAATCAAATAAGAAGTTCTGAAAATTATCATCTGCCTGCAGCAATAATTCAATAGCTTCATAAGCCTTAAGCTCCGCAATTTTAGAGCTAAACTTATTTGGGTGGTCGACGTAAGGCAGTAATGAGTCAAAAAAGGCTTTCAGAAACCGATTTCCGGTCAAATCAATCATCGCTTCCCCTCTGTACACATTTTGTTTTTGAATGTTATTTTCTGTCGCATACCGGGTTAGCGTATCCTGGTTCAGAAAGATGCTGATTAGGGAAGGCAGTTCACCATTTGGTCCTGTTTTTTTCAACTTTTTGAATAACTGGTTTCTCCGCATCAAACATACCGTGCCCTCCTTCATCATGAAGCTGCCCTGGTTTGAGAAATATTGCGATTCTCCGGAGAGCATGATCCCTAAAGCGTGGTCCGGAAAGTAATGTTCGCTGGTTTGTTCCTTCTGATGACCGCTTGAATACAGTAAATTATGCTCAACAATTAATTTATCTTCCATGACATATTATTTTAACTGACTCATGATCAATTTATCCATTTGCTTATCGGATAGAATCCTTTTCAAAAATAGCAAAATCAAAGAAGCCATTTGCGGGCTTGTATACCTTGCTTTCGCTTTTTTTGCCTCTATTCCTTTTCTGACTAATTTAGCGATCACTATAGGATCTGCTACATCCCTGGATAGCCTGGTAAATAAGTTATGTGTTTTGGAAGTAAGGTCCTTATATGCAGTATGTCCGGAAACCTTCAGCAAAATATCCGTTGCTACAGCACCCCATTCTGATTATGGGACAATGGTGGCAGCAGGAGTTATATTAATGACAGGAACTACGGAAAAGATTATTGTCCAGGATAAACTTTCTATTTCCAACATCAGTCAAAATAATAAAACGGAATCTGTTATTTCATGGAGAAATACAGATTTCGTAATAGAGTTCGGTTGGGACGATAGAATTGAAGTGGAAAGGCCACTAAAGCCGGAAGAACTTTCTGCTCTACTAAAGCAAAAATATAACTATCTTAACAGGCAATATGACCAGATCCATCTGGAAAAAGTATTCAGTATTACTAAAAAGCCTGAATATGAATTTTACTGCTACAAAAATGGACAGCTAAAAAAAATTACATATCTTGATTGAGATTAACACCTGAATTCATTTATGACTTCATAAACACTCTAAACATTCAGCACTTCGCTTAAATAATATTGCAAGCAAGTATTAATCGTTTTTTGAGATTTGATAATTTTAAAAAAGATATAAAAAGGCTTAATAAATTTACGGTATGTTTGGTGTGATGCATTAATTAGATTTAAATGTCCAAAAACATAGATTCTACCTTACAGCTGATCGATACTTATCCCGGATTTTGAATTTTTCTCTATATCGCTATCAATACATACAAAAATCAAAGGCCTCCCGTAGGAAGCCTTCGAACACCAAATCACAAAATATTAATATGAAAAAAAATTATTATAAAGCAGTTGCAGTATAAGTTACTGTTTGAGTATAAGTTCCGGCCGGTTTACCTAAGATATCAGAAGATGATGATTTTGCTGCAGGAATCGTATAATCCAAGTTCAATGTTAATGCGCTTCCAAGCGGAGCGTTTGATACTAAATTCTGATCCGTTGCAGATAAAACAACAGCACTTTTTGTCCCACCCATTGTTCCGGCAGCTGCAGCAGCTTTGATGGTCAGAACATTTACAGGGATTAAGTTGGTTCCGTTCATGAAATTGGCACCGCCTGCTTTTACTTTAACGTTAAAGTTCTTCGTTGAAGTAACTTTTAAAGAGTTGGCTTTAGTAACCGTTTGATCAGAGTTATAATCCGCTGCAGTCGCATAGTTGAAGTCAACTGTATTACCTATTGCCGTACTTCCGGCGTCGATGGAGATCACATCGTTCAGGGTAATATTTACGGTTGTTGTTGCGGTAGTATTCTGAGCCTTAACATTGTTAGTTCCTAATATAGTTGCTCCGATAGTTAAAGCTGCGATTGCGATTAATTTTGTCATGATCGTATTATTTTACTTTTATTCCTGTTTAGTTGTCCTCTTTTGAACAATACAAATCTACGGCGGCGATAAAAGTTTCTTTGTAGTTGAAAATGGAAGTTGATGTAGTAAAATAACTACATGCACTATTCATTCGGTTTAAATAGAAAAGCCCTCAACACATAAAAGTGTTGAGGGCTTATATAAATTGCTGTTATTTCTATTATAAAGCTGTCGTAATATAAATTACCGTTTGCGTATAATTTTTCTTTAGGCTTTCAAAAAAAATCTTGATAGGTTGGTAAATTTGTTATCATTATTTTTTGAGACAAAGCATGCTTAACCAACTCTTCTAAATTTAACATTAGCTTCAGACTTCGAATTATAATTCAATGGTAACTTTTTATAAATATCTGTTCTTTTTCTCTTTTTTTAACTGATTCCAATTATTCATATTTATGATTAAAATAGGAAGCAGAGCAATAGGAATCACATTTAAAGCATTAAATCCGCGTTTAAATGTCAGGTAGATATTGATTAAAAGCAAGAGAATAATCATAATGCTCAATATAATGCAAATGCCCTTCATTTTCTTTTCATTTCTAATAAGTTCTTCATTGGTATATTCAGCTATAGAATTATTTTTCATAAGAATAAGGTTAGATGTTTAAAGGCTTAAAAATACGGAAAAGATTGAGAGAATTATTTTTTAACCCTATTTGATGGTAAACCCGTTGTATCATTGTTTTACGAGAATTATATTTAAAATTTCACTCATACTGGTAGGTGTTCCTACTATAATAATATTTGAATATTTTCTTAGAACATTTAGTAATTAGTGGTTACTATGAGCTGTTTAAGATTATAGATTCGAAATTTTGCTGCGAAACATTGAATGTTTAACGTTCAATAAAACGCTTCGCTTCTTCAACCCAATCTTCTTCCGGTTTTAATTCCTTATCCGGCATTATTCCGATATTATCAATAGCCATTCCCTGATCAATTCTTTTACTTCTCGATGTTGCCCAGTACAGCATGTAAGGCATACATAGGAAATCTATTCCTCTTACATTGGCATAATCAAGTACACCGGATGTATGTTCGCCCATCAAGGTAACTTTATCGCTTTGCTTGGCAAGCAAAAGAAATTCTTCTGTAGTACTGCCGCAATTCTTATTAATCAATATAACCACTTTTTTAGGATTGGGTAATATGCTGTCAAATGTAGTTGTACTGTCTTCAGATAAAGAAATAAATGTGCCCTTATTCTCTTCCATCTTTTTGACAACATCATTCATGAAATCTTTCTGATCAGGTGGAATACCTTCTGTTGTTGCTACTGCAGACCAACCGGCAATGTTATCGGCTGTGGAAAGAATATCACTTCCTATATTACGGATAGGTCCCGTATAGAGATAAGGAGGTATCGGCCTATAGGAAAAATCAGCTCCTCCTCCATTATTACGTAGATCAAGGACTAAATTAGGTATTTGTGCTAAGTTAGATCGATTTGCCTTAAAAAGCGAGTCTATTTTTTTAGCATTAGTCTGGTTAAATGTATTAATTTTCAGATATAATGTTTTTGCGGAAAGTAGTTTGCTGCTTACGGAGGGTTCTAACGGTAGTTCCTTTGCAGCCTCTTTAATTCCTTCCCGTATATATGTACCAAAAGCATCCTTTTTAATCGGGAATATTACATTTGTCGGAATAAAATACCTGTCATAAGCGATACCTTTTAGCGTATCTTTATTCATCTTTAGTTCCAGGACAACCTGTCCTGGTGACAATTTGCCCGCCGAAGAAATAACAATGCCAGCATAATCCCGAAAATCAGTTTTACTTCTTATTAACGCAATTCGTACACCGGAGTCTTCATTAATATAAATGCCTTCCGTTCCTTTATTTTTAGCCAGGGAACTTAACTTATCACTTGACAAACTTTTACGATCAATATTTTTCATCCGCTCTTGTAGTTCGGATTCTTCTCTCTCTTTTGATATTCTATTTCTGCCAATCAGAATATGGCCATCCTTAAAAAATGTCAACCACTCATTGATCAGATATACACAGTGGGCTGAAATCGTTACAGATTGTGTTCTTTTTAAAAATGAAAGGGTATACTTATCATAAGATGATTGTGTTTTCAGGTTTACTTTATCTTTAAAACCCGCGTAATTAACTTCAATTTTATCTTTTACGAAATTAAATTCCCTTGCGCAATTACAAGATTGTCCAAAAGAATGAATGCAAAATAGCAGTATACATATTGCCGTAAGCCGGATTGATTTCATAAATGAATGTACCTCAGAATTAATGCTGCAAATATATCATAAGTATATCATTTTTCAGAATTATTTAGTTATATAATCATTATAACCAATATATATAAATGAGTAACCAACAAATTGCTACTGCAGAAATACAGCAAAAATTCAGCAATTACAATTTAATCGTTTTTTGAGATTTATTTTTAATATCTACGACTATACCAATCATTTATTGGTCAATTAAATTTTCAATCGATGCTGGAAATTCTTTAAAATTATTATTTCTAAAGCTAAATAATCAATTGAATATTTTAATCTAACAATACCAAATATGTAAACTTTGTCCTATGGAAGTAGGTTAGCGTTTTGATAATATGGATTATTAGATAAAAAGCCAGGGAAATAAATAGTAATTTCATTAGCACTTATTGCAAAATCATTTTCAGCAACAAATGGAGGATAAGATCCCTTCATAACAGATAACTCACCATTTCCGTTATAAATAAATTCATATTCATCATTTAATAAAGAATCATAGAAATATTTTCTTACATCATAATGTGCTACTCCATTGATAATATCTTCTTGCATTTCATAAATAAGAAAATTCTCTTGATTAAATAATAATGTAATTAAAAAGTTATCATATATACCGGTCGCTGAAAAAAATTTTTGAATCTCTTTCTTATATGTTCCTATATTCTCTAAAATACGTATTTCAAATCCACCTATTAAAGACGAATAATTACTCAAAATCTCTGCAATTACCTGGTGCTCATTACCATTAGGACCTATATAATAGATAACTTTTAATATTATATTATTTTTATATTCTTCTTTCTTTTTAAGAATCCCATTTTCCTCAAAAACTTTATGAAAATTATTAACACTGTTCACCTCTTGTGAGGTAATTAATTTTTCAAATTCATTTTCAAATTTTATACTTATTACCATTTTCAAATAATTTAATCCTTTTTAAGATTTCGAAATTACCATTTTACAGTATAGGGTGTTTTATAATTTCTAAAGTATGCTCGGTAACTTTCAGGATTTCTATTTTGAAGCTTATATCTCGGATAACTTTACCATTCTCCATATATTTTTCTACCTGGTATATTCTGTCACTAAAATCTTTTTTTAGAATATTAAGAAATCTAAGTAATAAATCTTTTTTTTCATTATTTACAAAATTTAAAGTAACAATATTTTTGTCATACATAAATTTATTAAATCTATCATTGTTAAAAAACAATGTGGAAAGAATGATTTTACTTACAGACCCTTTAGAAATTTTCATATCTCTGGATTTTAATTGCTTTTTCTCACTCTTATTTTCTTCTTGTGAAATTATTTCTGTAGGATGTGTTATAGAAGTGAAAGATTCATTTCTCATTACAATTCTCCATTCCTGTTCGTAACTCCAAAATTTTTCCTTGTTAGCGACCGCATAAAAAAGAGGAATATTTGCATCAACATGATATCCACTATCTGTTTCGGTCTTTATAATGTTTTTTTCAAAATCAATTGTTTTTAATTCATAATTAATAGGATAAAAATAAGTTTGGTAAGCACTAAAGTCCTTAAGTAAAAGCTGAGTATCAAACTCAATGCAATATCCTTTTTCATTAGTATAGTGCACCCACAGTAAATCATTTTTATAGTTTTCACATAAACAGAAATATCCAATGAACTGCAGAAAAGGACCTGAAAGTTGTTTTAGTAGCGATAACCTATCAAAATCTTTATACTCTATTGGTCGTTCCATTTCAGACATATATGAATTCAGGAAACTATCGAAATCCCACAAAAGAAAATTACCCTCTAAAAGATCATTCATTAAATATGAGTGACCAAAATGCACTGTTGAATTCTCGAAGGAATTGATTGAATAATGAGTTAAATCGTAATATTTATATAGAGTTCTGGGTATTTGTATACCATCATTTATTTTAATCCCTACTTTATTATTATTTGTCTCTATTGATATTTTGTCAAAATTCTTTTTCATGATATAGTTTTAATTTTTATTTTTTTATAAAAAATCGTTTTCTGAGATTTATTCGGATAGTAATCGTATAAATTTAAGGAATTCTTCATCACCAGAGGCTGTAATGTATTTTGTATTTCAGGTAAAATTTCTTGCATATTAATAGATTGATAAATTACTCAGTATTTAAATTATTTATTCTGGTCTTTGATAATTTTTAATTATCTATTCTTTTGAAAAGCATCTCTTAATTTATTAGCAAGTTCTTCAATTCCTTTATCTGTAAATTACAATCCTGTATGTTGACAAACTAAAATAACCCTGTCATAGAAACCAGTTGCCGGGTATTTCTATGTATAACTTTAATAGGATTTGTATACCACATTACAAAATATTAATATATTATTTCACATTAAAGAAAGAAAAAGCCACTTCAATTGAAATGGCTTTCTTTATTATTCATCATCTCATTTAATCGTTTTTTAAGACTACTGGCCTTTAATAATAATCTTAAAAACAATCTAAGATCAGAATATAAAATTAAAAAAGCTGCCTTACAATAAATAAGGCAGCTTCAGTTTGAGATATTGCATAAACACCTTATTAGATGAATAGATTTGATTTAATAAGGTTTACGGTCTCCAGAAAGACCATACTCTTCCGTTAAATACGGCTAATTGTTTATTGGCTGTATCATAAACCATCATTCCCGGTGCTGGATTGATGATGTTAAGATGGGGGCTTGCCACTTTAGGCAGTACCATGGCTTTATTGGAATCTTCCAGTACCAGAATTCCGGGCGTTGAAGTAAGGGTACCGACGGCCATCTTTGCATTTGTATTTTCAATGGCCGTAGTCTCAATCAGTTCCCCGTTTACCCCTGTTAACGGATCAACGGTGGTTCCTGTTGTATTTACAGAAAGGTCTTTCCAGGCAGAAGCATATCTGATCTTAACTTTCTTGTCTGTAAGGTCATAGATCATTGTTCCGTTCACCGCACCGGTTACTGAAGCTGCAGAAGTTACCCACGGTAATATAATCCCGCGGTTTGCTGTACCGAATTCCAGAGAAACCGAAGGCGAGGAGACCGCAGTCTTACCAATGGCAACCTGGGCAAAAGAGATTCCTGAAAGGAGCGTAAAAGCAACGATGAATATATTGTTTTTCATTTTTTATTTTTTGAATTTTAGAATTAGTTGGTAGGGCAGCCTTGCGTGTTGAAGCAGGTCCATCCTCCTGCAGTACCTGTTGTATTGATCTGCAGGCAGTCTAAAGTTGTATTATACACCATCATTCCCTCTACGAGATTTGCTGCAGGAATTGCTGTGATTTGCTGTGTTGTCAGCCTGTTCATTACAAATCCTTTGGTTTTGGATTCCAGTGCGGTCCATGCTCCCTTTCTAACCATCGGCCAGTTGGAGGCATCTGCTCCTGCTCTTCCTAAAGAGGTAATCCCCTGAAGTGTATTTAAAACGGGTGCGCCTGTTGTTACAACCGGTTTATAACAAAAGCAGGCAGATACTGAACTGTTCAGGGCATCACCGATTCCCTGCCCCTGGGTTCCTGCTGTATCTGCAAGGCCTCCCGCATTTACCTGGTTCGGGACACCGTTGGTATTGACACAGCCTGCAGCTGCACATAAATTCTGATTGGAAGCGGAAGAACCCGTACCCACCGTAAGTCCGGCATGTGCATTAACCAGCATATTGTAAGCTACGTTTTCATCACCCTCCATAGCATCCAGGCAGCCGTCATTGTCAGAATCCAGGTCAAGTCGGTTTGTGATCGTATCTGCATCCGTATCAGCGGTACAATTAACATTATATACCCCGAAAATAATTCCGTGTGGGTCATTATTCCCGGTTAAGGTCATGGTAAAAGAAGCAACATCAGCAGGTACCAGGAAGAAAGTATATCCCTGTAGTGTAGTAAGAGGACTGTTGGTGGTAAAAACAGTTCCTGACACTCCCGGTGTTGTAGAAGCCGTACCGTTTAAAAGTGAATAAAATCCTGTATTAAATACATTCGAATTACCTACAACCGTTAAAGGAACAGAAAAAGTATTGGTTACTGAACCGCCTTCACCACCTAATCCGGCAATACCGATTATATATTGATACTGATTGTTAGTTGAACTTAAAGAATTTGCGCTAGCCCCGAAATTAATATTTAAAGTCCTTGCAATTGTCCCCGTAATATCTAGGTATCTTGTTGAAAAAGGAGCACTCTGGGCGCCGTTAGCCGTTATTGTTGTTGTGGCAACCGGTGGCGTAAATACGCCCCATGTATTACCTGTTCCTGCAGTCTTTGTAAGGGTTATTCCACCACCAGGTAATGCAGCTCCCGGCGGAACCAAGGTAACAAAAGCAGTATTGGTATTTGTTAAACTTGTAGCTGTTGCCGCTGTAACAGCTGCCATGGTCACGGTTCCTGAACATCCTTCTGCGCTATCCAGTACCCCGTCATTGTCATCATCAAGGTCTGCACTGTCCAAAACGCCGTCTCCGTCAGAATCTGCATCAATCAATGCATTATACGTACAGGTTGTCGTACTTCCATTCAGATCTACTGTCAATGTCCGGTAGCCTCCCTGTCCGGTTCCGTTATAAGTGACCGGAACGTCAATAAAGGTTGACGTTGAAGTAATGGTCGCCGAATAAGCAGGGTTGGAAAAACCTGTCCCCGTAACATTAATGGTATATGTTCCCGGGGCGTAAATATTGGACACCGGAATTCTTAATGTTCGTGTAGAAGATGTTCCGGCAACATAAGGGCTTGTTCCCTGCAATGCCATTGAACCGCAGGTAAAAGTAAAAGGCTGGAAATAATCTACGGAAGCCAGGTCAATATTTCCTGCGCTGATGCCTGTAACATTATTATACTGCGTCAGGTATTCTGAAACACCTGTATTGATATTCATTCTGTACATTACGACATCATTATCGCCGTTTTCTGAAGCTACAAATACGTAGCCGTTCAGATAGGCGGTTCCCCTTACATTCCCAACGTCGGTTGTTGTACTGAGATTGGCATCTGCATTTCTTACGCCTACAGGCCCGGAAATTGTCGCTACCTGGGTTGCCGTTGCCGTTGTCGCCCCTGTAATGGCAATACGGTACAAATACCTGGTATAGGCAGTCCCGACTACATTCTGAAGAATAGTATATACATTGTTCTGATAATCATAAAATGTGTCGCTGGCAAAAATAGTGGATGTTGTAGCATTCCAGATGGCGTCACCTGTAATTACCATCGGTGCTGCCGAAACAGCCGGGTACACCTTGTAAAGGTTTTTTCCGCTAAACCCGAATGACTGCCCAAAATACGAACCCAGTACATTGTTGGTACCGATCCCGCCGATCTGTACCGGCAATATCAAACCTGTAGCAGTACCGTTTTTTAATACCGGGCTGTTTGCTGCCGTATTTGAATTTAAGAATACCAAAGGCTGGTTTGCCTGAGCGGTATCATAACCCACAGCTAAGTTACTTACAGCGGTCGAATTATTAGCACTGTAATAAGTAGGCGTCGTGATCCCTGCGGGCAGAGCTGCTGCCACTGTGGAAGGTGTGGTCCCGGTAATGTCATAGACAAAGCCTGTTCCTGAAGAGGAAAGGTAAAGTTTTCCGGAACTTTGGGAAAAGACCAGGATGTTGGTCAGAAATAGTAAAAATAAGGAGCATAAAATCCTGTAATTGTTTTTTCTTTCGCCTACATTCTGAAAGAAAGAAACAGGAATAAGAACCGGAAACATGAGCGTTTTCCTGGGAATTAGTTTTTTAAACATGACACTTAATTAGATTAACGATTTTTAGAAATTTTTTGCAAAAGTATTGATTATACACCTGATAATCATATAGATTGTTGGTTATTTTTATATATAACTCTAAATTAGTATTTATCAAACGCTCGCCTGTTATTGTCTCAAATTGACATTAAATGACTGTATTTATTTTTTTGAATTGCTGAATGCCTGGAGTGTTTTACTCAGGATAGCAATAATATAAAGTAAACAATTAGTTATCATTTATATAACTTAAAAGTCTCAAAAAAACGATAATAGGTTTTTATGATATTAATCGTAAGAACTATTAAAACTTCAAGTCGGAAAGTTTATAAAATAACTTTGGAGGTACCGAAGTATGATCAGCCACATTGAAACAAAAATGGTATTGGTTCTTAAAAAATCCTTACATTAAAAAGAAAATGAGAGACTTTATAATTAACAACTTCTCCGGATAGTCGATTGATGTATAACTTTTTCTTATATACTCCTAATAAATAATGGGAAAGAGTATAAATAAGCTGCTTCTGTTCCTTACAGTCGGGCAGGCTAATTTTATAGAACTCCTCTATTTCAGCTTTAATAAAGTGCGAAAAACTGTCTTTAGATGTAAGCATAACAAGTATTTATTAATAGTTATCAATATTCCATAACTGAATTTGAGATTCTATAATGAAAGAAAGTGTTCTATTATACTGTAATTCATTTTGTCAGTGTGACAAAAGTATATTTAAAGTATTAAAAATTGCTTATATATAGAAGTTATCTCTGCTTTATGAAAATATCTTATTGAGAAATAATAGTATATGTTAATTCTGTTGTATATACAGTAGGAGTCTGTCCTGCAATATAGTTGTCAAGGTAAGCGTTAGCACCTGCACCTTTGTATTCAATGCTGATTTTTTTATCTACCCCTCCTACAGTTGAAGTAACCAATGTGGTTTCTGTAGCTGACAACTGGGTGTTCTGTGCATATTGAGCTCCTGTAACAGGCTCTGATCCTGCACTTGCCTTGATCTGGATGGTGTTGGCCTGGATATTTTTAGCACCGTTCTGTAAAGCGGCATTGGCACTTTTCACTTTTACCTGGAATCCTCCTGTACTGTAAATATTCAAATGGTCAGCATTAACAGAAGATACACCGTTTACATAATCATCTTTGGTTACATAGTCTAAGTTAACTATTTTCTGAGCGGTATTCACTACAAGGGTCTGGATAGGCTTTAATCTAACGTTTAAAGTTACGGTCTGCTGAGCATTCAATGATACAAATCCTGCAAGAGCAAAAGAGGCAAAAATTAATTTTTTCATAATGTAAATACTATTTTTTATTATAAAGCAGTTGCAGTATACGTAACCGTCTGCGTATAAGTTCCGGCCGGTTTACCTAAAATATCAGAAGATGATGATTTTGCTGCAGGAATCGTATAATCCAAGTTCAGTGTTAAGGCACTTCCCAGTGGGGCATTGGTAACTAAAGTTTGATCCGTTGCAGATAAAACAACCGCGTTTTTTGTTCCTCCCATGGTTCCGGCAGCTGCGGCAGCTTTGATCGTCAGAACATTTACAGGGATCAAGTTGGTCCCATTCATGAAATTAGCACCGCCTGCTTTTACTTTTACATTAAAGTTCTTGGTTGAAGTAACTTTTAAAGAGTTGGCTTTAGTAACCGTTTGATCAGAATTATAGTCTGCTGCAGTAGCATAGTTGAAGTCAACTGTATTCCCGATTGCCGTACTTCCCGCGTCGATGGAGATCACATCGTTCAGGGTAATGTTTACGGTTGTTGTTGCGGTTGTATTCTGAGCTTTAACATTGTTCGTTCCTAATATGGTTGCTCCGATAGTTAAAGCTGCAATTGCGATTAATTTTGTCATGATCGTATTATTTATTTTTATTCCTGTTTAGTTGTCCTCTTTTGAACACTACAAATCTACAGCGGTGATAAAATCTTCTTTGTAGTGGAAAATGGAAGATGATGTAGTAAAATAACTACACGCACTATTCATTCGGTTTAAATAGAAAAGCCCTCAACACATAAAAGTGTTGAGGGCTTTTCTACTGTATAAAAGTTGTTTTATTATTGATTTTCTACAATTGAAGTAAGTAGCTTTTTGAGATTTTTGACGTTTAAAAGTTTTAGAATAGCAACCATTCAGCAAGTTTCAATCTAATCGTTTTGTGAGATTTTAATTCAATTCTCTTCTCAACAGATTTTGAACAATAGCCCTACTATTTAAGTGTAATAATAATTTAATGAGGATTTGCATTGATCCAATCCATTGCAAACTGGTGAACTTCATCAATCCGGTCAGTTTTTGTATTGTACTCATCAACAGGCTGATCCTGAAAATAATGATTGCTGTCCGGATAAACTTTGTAGGTAAGATTATTTTTTCGTCTCCGTATAAATTCCAGTTTTGCATAATCCATTCCAAATATGGGCTGATTATTATCTTTTCCGGCTGCAATATAAAGTATGGGAATATTTAATTCAAGCATATTTTCAAGAGGCGATTTTTTATTAAAACTACTCCATTTTAAATACGTTTCTCCATACCATTTCTTTTTTACCGATAGCGGATCAGCAAATATCTTATCAAACTCATTGTAAAGAGAATCAATAACTTTTTGTCCTTCAGCGGAAGATATTTTATTCCTTTCGATCTCCAATCTTATATTGGTCAGAAAATCATACAGCTGGGGCATCGCATTCCCAACAATCGAAACCACATGGGTAACTTTCTTATTAAGAACCGCTACGCGCGGTGCCACCTGGGAGCCTTCAGAATAGCCCATCACGACAATTTTACTTTTGTTAACAGGAACCTTTTTACTGATAATATCTATCGCTTTTGATGCTGCGCCAGCTCTCCAATCTAAACTGTATAAATTTGTATAGGCATCATTTTCAGGATAAAAACGTCTTCCCGACGGTAAAGTCTGCAGGGAATCCTTAAACGGTATTCCCGGTTTACTAATAAGAAGGATATGGAAGTCCTTTGCATATTTCTTTATGTCTAAAGGAATAGAAGTTGAATAATTTCCAGACTTATTTTTATAATAAATAGGAAAATTCCCTGAGCCGTCCAGATAAACTAGCAGTGGCTTTTTAGCAGTACTGTCAGAAGTTGCAAGATGAAGCTGAATAGTTTTTAGTTTATGATCATGTATGGTATAATGACTGAAATGTTCTGCTTGAGCAGGGACTTTACTGCCAAAAAACAGGAATACAGTATAGAAGATATATTTCATTGAGTTCATTAAATATCGTTTTGTGATACCTTACCTTCAGAAACAGTTTGATGTTAAATGTAAACTTTCGTGTTTCTGATTTCAAGTTTATTTTGCTTTTCGATTTTTTTAACGCTCTTATTACTGTTTCTACTCTCAATCCTGTCATAGAAGCCAGCTGCTACCCGGTGAGCGAATTCCGTAACCTTTTCGAACTTGGCTTCCTGGCCTTTATAGGGTTTACTATGTCTTTATTCAATACCTCTCTGGCATTTACTACCAGATACAGGCAAAATTCGGCATCTTCGTTGCCTCCATTGTCAGCGTTTTAGTCGGATATGTGATCCTCAATAAAAAAATCCCTCTAAATGAGGGATCATTATTAGTTGACTCTAACGTCGCAAGATCTGCTCGTACAATAGCTTCCTGTTTGATGATAGCAGCAAATGTAATCGTTACTGGGACAATGCGACCCTCCACAAGCCGGCCCTGTTGGATCTGTTGGATTTGTTGGCTCTATACCTACGCCAGTACTACCACCTACACCTCCCGCTGCGAAAGTTGATTTTAATTTTTCTCTCGTTAATTTTTTCATAGTAATTGTTTTAAATTCGATTTTAAAGATAGGAACAATTCTCTAATAATTTATTTAACATAAAATAAAAACTAAAATATAGTTTTTGGGCTGTCGCCGTACTTTCTCCAGCTCGTTGTGCTTTTTCAGTAGTTTTCTTTTATCCCATTTTGACTTTATGAAGGTATCGTTTGTTGAGACAAAAATATTTTAATTTTTGGATGATCATCTACGTAACTAAAAGACCTGTGGGTGAATAATTTATTTTATTCTGAAAATTATATTATATATTTGTGCCCTTTAAATAATTAAAACTAATTAACAATGAAAAAAAACTATTTTCTAACACTTCTATTCAGCTCTACAATTGCATTTGCACAGACACAAATTGGTAACACCATAAATGGAATAGCAGCCGGAGATCAAAGTGGATACAGTGTTGCTCTTTCAGGCAATGGGAATATTGTGGCCATTGGAGCACCTAAATATAATTCCGGCAGAGGAAATGTCAGGGTATTCCAGAACAGTTCCGGAACATGGAACCAAATAGGTAGTATTTATGGGCTCCAAGCTAATGCTCAGAGTGGTTATAGTGTTAGTCTGTCGGATGACGGGACCGTACTTGCTGTCGGTACACCATATAATGGTACCGGCTCGGTAAGTGTTTATAAAAACATTTCCAATGTCTGGACTAAAATTGGAAGTAATATCAATGGAGAGGCAGGTAGCGACTGGAATGGCCTCAGTGTTTCACTTTCCAGTGATGGAAATGTTGTAGCAATTGGAGCTCCAGGAAATGATGCAAATGCGATAGGTGGTGGTGACAGGGGCCATGTACGTGTATATAGAAATATTGGTAATGTATGGACACAGGTTGGGCCTGATATTGATGGCTTAGTCAATAGTGGTTTCAGTGGTTGGAGTGTATCCCTTTCGGATGATGGAACGACTGTTGCTGTGGGAGCATTCAGTGATGGACCAGGATCAGTTCGCATTTATAAAAATATTTCTAATGTCTGGAATCAGGTAGGTCCTGCAATCTATGGAGAAGCAAGCGGTGATTTCAGTGGAGAAAGCGTTTCGCTTTCAGGTGACGGAAGCGTGGTTGCTATAGGTGCTACGCGTAATAACTCACATGGAAATGGCACTTATGCGGGGCATGTACGCATTTACAGAAATATTGCCAATGCTTGGAATCAGATAGGATCTGATATAGATGGTGCAACTGCGAGTGGAACTGGAGTCAGTGTTTCTCTTTCAAATGATGGTTCTATGGTTGCCGTAGGAGCATGGTTATACAATGCTACAAACGGCCAGGCCAAAATATTTAAAAATATTTCCGACAATTGGATTCAGGCAGGTAGTGATATTAACAGCGTAGCTGATTCTGATAACAATGGTTATCAGGTTTCCCTTTCTAATGATGGATCCGTTGTAGCGGTAGGAGCTATAAGAGCTGATAATAATACCTTAATAGATGCGGGACATGTGCGTATTTTTAATTTACAAGGTATTTTAAAAACAGATGACCTTGTATTAAAAAACTTCACTATTTCTCCTAATCCAACAACTGATTTTGTAAATATTTCACTACAAAAAAATCTGATTTTGCAAAAAGTAAATATTTATAGTACTACTGGTCAGTTAATAAAAAGCAGTACATCATCTAAAATTTCCGTTCAGGAGCTATCAGAAGGAAATTACTATTTTGAAATTATTACTGATAAAGGAAAAGCTACAAAGAAAATTATAGTACAATAAGTTTGTCTTTTAAAAATATGATCAAAAGGTTTACAAATAGTAAACCTTTTTTAATTTAATGAAAAAGGTTACTATTTAATAATCTAAAATTAATAATTTAATTGTTATTATTATCGTCTCTTTGAGAAGTGACCTTCAAAAACAGTCTGAAGTTAAATGTAAATTTTTCTGTTCCTGATTTCAAGTTTATTTTGCTTTTCGAGCTCTTTAACGGTTCTTGTTACTGTTTCTACCCTTCAATCCTGTCATTCAAGCCAGCTGCTGCCTGGTGAGCAGAACTTCAAAAGAAAATCGGATCTTAATGTATCTTCTTTTTAAGAGAGTTGAACCAGTTGCTTTTAATTCTTCTATAGTAATTGTCTGCTTTAGTATTTTAGTCTCAATTTAATTTTTAAACAGGTTCTAAATAAATTTGGATATATTACTATCATTTTTGTATAATTGCATCGAACTAAAAATTATTATAACTATGAAAAAACTATTTTTCGCTTCAATATGTGCTTTAACTATTTATTCTTGTGATAGAGATAATTCTGAAATCCAAGTTCAAAATGAGACAAAACTTAATAATAAATCTATTTCTGATAAAGGAGGTGAAGCATCTAAAACTTGGGAAAAAGTTATCACACGTTATTACAGTAATACATTGATGAAGCATTACTTTGGCTCACCTAATCACTTACCGCCTGGATTTCCGTCACTTGGATGGAGAGATGAAGGAACTGCTTTTATTTTGGCAGGAGAGTCTGGATTAGGTCATATAGATCCTCTTTATAGCATGACTCATCCAGGAAATGGAGATAATATTATAATTTTTGCTCATGATATTCCTGCGGTTGTGGCACAGGGCTATCAGCAAACGGAATTAATAGGATATGCTTATGGTTCCGATGCTACACCAGTTTATAGGTATTATAGACCTTCTAAACATGGACATTTGTATACAACTAATTGGAATGAATTAGGGGCAGGTGGCAACGGATGGGTATACGAAGGTATATTTTTCTATGCTAAATAAACTTAATTCATCATTCGTGTTAACCTCTCGCCTCTGAGAGGTTTTTTTATTTTTCACCGTGTGGGTGCTTATCTCAACTGCTTTATCACACATAAACTATTAATTTTATGTAAAAAAATTATTTTATTATTACCGGAATTGTAGATGTATATAACGACCCTGTTTAAACTTCTATTTTTCTGAGGAGTAAAATAGAAAAAGTGAGATAGTGAAGGCTCATCCAGGTTTTATTGGTCTTTTCAAACCTTACCAGTAAAGCTTTGAAACTATCCAGCCAGGCATCTGCTTTTTCTATTTTGAATCTTCTTTTATAGAGTGCCGGATCAAAATACCTTTCTTGCTTCGCATCACCATCGAGGGGATTCTCTTTAATATTGCTGGTCATTTTTTTCTCCGGAATATCCCTGCATTTTTTGCTGTTGAAAACTGAATCCGCATTGAGAAACAACCCTTTGTGTTCTATTTGTGCATCATTCAAAAGATTGAAAATTTCTTCTAAGTCTCTTCAGTCTGATAAAGATCATGATATTCTCTGCTTATGGGCCTTGCCATAGAAAGCATCTTTCCCTTGATTATTACAGAGAAAAATACAATTGCTGGTCCTGAAGGACTTTCTCTTCTGATATCCTACTGATTCTCCTCCTGCTCTGCTTCTGGTATGGCTTTCGTCTAATTGGACGCTGTAAAAATCCAGGCTCTTTTTATTGTTCTACAGAAGAAAAATCCAGATTTGTTTGAAAGAACCATCCTTACTCCACTTATTAAGATAATAATACACCAGTTGCCAGCTTATTGTTTCTTTTGAAAAATATTCTTTAAGGCTTAATTCACGCCACTGGCAGTTCAATCGTATTCACAAAATAAGGTGACATCTGAAATGCCACCTTATGCTTCTGCTTTATGGTAAGCAGTGAATTATGTCTACTGCTGAAATTCAACGATGAATCCGGTCACACCACCATTGTCGGCTGGAAGGTCATTCCAGGGGTGCGTAGAGATGTAGCCATTTTTTATTGCAGTAACGTTGTCATTTTTACCATAAGTATGTACAAATCCTTCACTGGAATCGGTGTTATTAGGTTCATTGGTATAAAACCAGTTTACCTTCTTCACGGCTGAAAGGCCTCCGCCACTGTAATCGTGTAAAGGCTGTTCACCGGTAATCCACTTTTCTTCCGGATCGGGAGTAAGAGCGGCTCCTGCTTCCCAGGAGAATTTCACAAATCCCATCCAGGTCCTCTGGGTATCGAAAACCACATGATTGGTAAGCAGATTCTGTTCTATATATTCCCATTCGGCATCCGTAGTATAGGTAGCCAAATAACCACCCATGTTTTTGGATGCATTATAGGCATTGAACCAACTAAGCGTTCCACTGCCGGAATAAGCAGCATACGTATGTCCGTTTACTGTATAATTAACAGCTCCCTGCTTTGTATAAGTATTGCTCCCAATAATAATAGTTGCAGGAGCTGAAGATGCTGTTGCAGTCTTGCTCGGGGTATAACCCAGAATATTGGAATCTACTGATGTTGAATAACTGATAACGGTAGTATTGGTTACCGTACCCAAGCTTCTCCAGATGCTGCCGTCGAAATAATAGCATCCTGCAGAAGTAATATTGGCCGTTTTCGTATCCGCAGCAGCAGGAATAGAAGTAACATAAACAATTGCACCGGTTTGTGCTGCAGTATATTTTGATCCGGCATTCTTGACCTGGTCGCCGGTTAATCTTGGCATCCCCATACCCTCTGATGTAGTTCCGTCGGTTTTAATGGCATCCACTTCAAGCGTGGAAATGACATTCCTGGTCGATATACCGATCTGTGCATAAGCACTTATGCTGTATACTACAAATGACAGTAATAATAAACGTTTTTTCATTTTAGTTTTGTTTACTGTTGAAACTCTACGATAAATCCGGTGGTGCTTCCTGTATTTGCAACGACATCATTCCATGCATGGGTAGAAGTATACCCACCGTATGTTTTGGTTCCACTGTTCTTAGGTAGGGTAATTACGAAGCCTTCTGTTCCACCGGAATTGTTGGGCTCCCCGGTGTTGAACCAATTGGATTTTCTTACGGCACTGGTACCGCCGGCACTGTAATCATGCAGAGGCTGTTCTCCGGTAATCCATTTTTCTTCCGGATCAGGAGTGAGTGCAACTCCGGCAAACCAGGAAAACTTGGCAAAACCGATCCATGCCTGCTGTGTATCAAATGCAGCCGCGCTCAGAAGACCTGTCTCTACTTGCTGCCATTCTGTATCAGTAGTAAAAGTGGCAAGGTAGCCCCCCATACTCTTAGCAGCATTGTAAGCATTATACCATGTAATACCGGCGGCGGCGGCAGAGTAAGCAGCATAACTATGACCATTATAATTAAGGGTACCTGTACGTGTCGCTGTAATTCCATTCACAGTAAGAGTAGCTGGAGCACTATTACCGGCCGAAGCGGTAGTACTCGGTACATACCCAAGAATATTCGGATCGATCACGGAGCTTATGCTTAGCGTAGTGGTAGTACTCTGTGCACCCATCCCATGCCATATACTGCCATCATAATAATAATACCCCGGAGCCGTAACATTTAAGGTTTTATTTGTAAGAGGTGACGGCGCTGAAGTGACATACACAATAACCCCGGCATGAGCAGAAGTATACTTGGAATCGGCTGATGAAAGCTGGTTTCCACTAAGTCTTGGGGCAATTACTCCTTCAGCAGTAGTCCCGTCTGTATTTTTTGGCGCTACATCAAGGGTCGCTCTGGGAACAGTTGTATTTATCCCTACTTGGGCGTTAATCAATGGTGCTGACAAAAGGACAGCAACAAGTAAATGTCTTTTCATTATAACAATTTTAGCGAATTTTTTTTTCAAAAGTATGTAAAAAAATACGACTTATTATTGTCTGAACCGGAAATAAACGACTCAGAATTAAACTCTTTTATTGTAAAAAATTCTAATGGATGTTAAATTACTGAGTATGAGTATTAAAAATAGACTTTAAAAAATATTAATTCATAAAACAGTGATTACTAAACTTTTATAAATAGTTTACGAATCCTGAAACGACCTGATATTTGTACTGATAAAAGTTTTTTCAATTCTTGTTATTCACATAATTCACGATCTTATGTCAGTTTTAAGTATGGGGTTTTATCTATAAAAAATTATGTTTAATTTCTGAAATACCGATACAATAAAGAATCGTTTTTTGAGACTAATTTATAGTACATATCGTTCATCAAAAATTTAAATCGATTTCTCCCACTGACCTGTAACGATTAAAATTTAATTGCTCTTCTACATGCAGATCCCCGGCAAACGGAAGGTTGCTTGCTTCTTCTTTAATTCAGGTAATCTTTATACAGTTCCTTTGAAAGTTCGTAAGCTCTATTATTGTAGATAATAATTCTTATTGATTCTTCAGCCACCGTTTTTTGAACTCCAGGTAAATTTTATCAAAAAATATGCTTTGATACAATTCAATTATGCTTGTGACTAAAAACATCTACTCTACTCTTTAGATTGTAATTTCTGCAATTTCCTGAGGGTGTCCGGATTGTCTTGGAGCTCAAGAGCTTTTGATAATGTTAATGCGGCATTCTTCCTGTCTCCAACAGCAAGGTAATAGTCGCCCATACTGTCATAAGCATTGAAACTTCGGGGATAATTATCGAGATTCATCCTGAAGATGTCATATGCTTGCTTATAACGCTTTTCACTCAAATGGATATATCCTGCCGTATTCAAAAAACTTTCTTCAGGCTTCAGCTCATAACCTAGAAGTTTCGATACAGCCTGGTAATGCAGCCTGATATATTCACCTGTTAACGTTGGATCATCCATATCTTTCTCAAGATCATAACCTTTAAACAAAAATCTCAATGCATCATATGCAGAAATGAATGGAACGGATGCGTGATTATCTTCCGGATAATACTTCCATTTCCATTTCAACAGACTTGTCTTATCTTGTTGCAGTATGTTGCGGAACAATAAATTATCTTTTACATGGACGTTGGCATTGGCATTATCCTTCATCACTCTTATGGTATCCATTTTTTTATCCATTGTATTGGCAGATGCATAAAAAAGATTTTTATCTGCATAATCATCTTTTATCAAAGCACCTTCTGCCTGCTTCATAATCAATCTGTTGTCCCACCAAACCGTTGGATCTATAGTAACATAGGATTTGAATAAAGAAGGGTGATTAACAAATGCATTCAGCACCGCAAGCCCTCCCAAAGAATGACCCACAAACATACGGTAAGGTGCCGTTGGATATTTTCCCTCTATAAAGGGAATGAGCTCATTCTGGACGAAAGACAGAAATTTTTCTCCTCCACCGGTATTGCGAAGAGCTTGCTCATCCTTTGTGCCGTCAGACCAATAAACATAATGGGTCGGGGTAAAATCTCTTTTCCTGTCAACATTTTTTATTCCCACAATGATCATCTCCGGTATTTTTCCAATACTGCTTAAGTATTGCATCATTCCTGTGAATGAATTAAAAAAGGACTCTCCATCCAGGAGATACATGACCGGATAATGGACAGTACCATTTTTCCCTCCATTGCTTTTAGGAATATGGATCAGTATTTCACGATCCTCATTCAATAGCCTGGAATGTACTATTTCCGAAGATCCAGTTGTTAACTGATTTTGTTGTGAGTAGAAATGTGATGAAGAGAGGATAAAAATAACGGACCAGAAAAATGATTTCATAGATTAAACAACAAATTTAAAATAAGTAGATAAAGTGAATAATCAATTATATGTACTCACAATATCGGGCAAATATATCTAAAATTATAACGATTCAATAATAGTTTGTAAATAGTTATTTATAATACTTTGAATAAATTAATCATAAATCGTAAAAGTCATTGGACCAAAAAAAATCGTTGTGTGAGATTATTCTACAGGCTGAATATTTTAACAGGTTGTGAGCCATATGCTCTTCACTATTTAACAGTCATCTTGAAAACCTTTATCTTCTCCCTATTTTCAGATCTTACTTCTAACAGATAATTGCCGATGGTGAGCCTGCCCTGTAAATTAAAGTGATTGGTTTTCTTCTTCTCAAAAGGTGCCTGATAAACTAATTTTCCGGACATATCGAATACGGAAAGACTCGCCTTTTGCTTTTCCAGAATACTTCCAGAAACAGCAAAATTACCGTTGTTAGGGTTGTCATACAGTTGCAGATCTGTGTTTTTAATTGTGTCATCAGAGGTTGACAATTCACGATTTGAGCTGAATTTAGCAATAAAACCGAAAGGTGAATCCGGAAAAGGGTTGGTCATATTCTGGTAGGCAGCGCCATTGGTCCCTATTCCTGTAGGCGATCCTGTAAGGCCCCACAAAATAAGTGCGCCATTGCTTAAGAATTTTGCATTGATATATTCTCCAAAATAATTACTGCCGGCTCCGCCATAATAAGAGGACCACTGCCTGTTTCCGTTGTCATCAAATTCTGCAAAGTACATATTGGTAAGATTGGGAGAAGTATTGGGAACCGTGGTAAGAAAAGCTCCTGGGGTTGAAACATTGCCGGAAGCACCATAGTGAGACCCGGTAATGACAATTTTATTATCAAGGACCGTTAAGTTGTCAGATCCGTTAATCAGATCATATCCGTTACTGCCAAAGTACGTGCTCCAGATACGGTTTCCGTTTAAATCAAACTTGCTTAAAAATAAATCTCCGTTTGTCATCTGACCTTTAAATGCACCCGCCGTTGCAAAATAGGTAGAATAATCTTCATCTTCGTTTTGTCCGCTGACATAGATGCCTGTAGCATTGACTTCAATGGCACTGATACCTGATCCGCTATACATCATCGAACTAAGCGGAGTTCCGTAAAAAGTTCCCCAGACTTTTTTACCGGTATTCGCATTCCATTTCATGATGATATTCTGCGCCGGCGAATCGGGCTGAAATGTACCCGGATTGGTAAAGCTTCCCGGCATTAAAGAAGAATAATGAGAAGCAAGATACAATTCGCCGTTATAAAATTTAAAATCAAAAATTTCCGGGATCGAAAATGTACCCCATAATTTCTGTCCTGAAGAATTTAATTTAACGACATATGAATTATCCTGCTGAATTCCCGAAATTAAGTAGTTCGTATAATTTTCCTGAAAAACACCGGGTGTTCCTAATCCCGGAATATCATTCTGTGTATTACCTAGAAGATAGATATTCTGATCTGAATCAAATCTCAAACTTAAATAGGCATTATGATCATTATTGGGAAGATAAGTAACCCAAATCACATTATTATTGGAATCCCGCTTTGTAAGAATCCGGGTCAGGTTACCTGTTGTATCCGTGTTTTGGGTAAGCCATACGCCGGGGGTAGCTAAACCTGAAACCTGTCCCGATATATGTTTTAAAGTATATACATTATCCAGTGCATCAATTCCTACAATCCGTTCAAAATTATTTACAAGGCCATTATAGTCTCCCTTAAGCATCTGACCGGTAGGTGAAAACTTGGCCGAATAATAATTTGATGGTCCTGTAAGCATTACAGGATTGCCCCCGCCTGAAACAAACTGATTAAAATATGATGCACTGTAACCGCTTTCAAACGTTGTCTCACCTGCGACATGGATATTATTCTGGGAATCTTTAAATAAAGAGGTCCCGATTAAAGAAAATTCTCCCAGGTATGTACCGGAGCCTCCTACATAGGTCCCCCAGTCCCTTTCATAAGGAAAAGCAGATTGTGCCTGATTATAATTACCGAGACAGATCGCTGATAATAATATGAAGAGTTTTAATTTCATGATATTAATTTTTTCAAATATACTTAAAATTAACTTTTGAAACCTGAAAGAAACCGTAGAAAACCTAAGATATTATTATATTTCAGCGCTGTTTATTTGCTAAATTATAATCAGATTCACCGAAAAAAATTATTCTGGAATTAATCGTTCTTTTTCCATTGCATATTTACATAATCCAAAGATATATTTAATTGTTTTGTGAGATTTCCTTAAGATCTACTACTATACAATGATCGATTGATACTACAAGGTTTTTCGAACTACTGTTTAATATTTACTTTCAGATTCAGAGATAATTTTCCATTTTTTATTAAGTTTATAAATCAAACTTCTCTGATTCCTATTTTTAGTGTCTGTAAATTGAACTGCAACTTCTTTACTAGTATCATATTTCCCAAAATTGACTAATATTTTTGTATAATCTAATCGTAAATTTTGTGTTGGCTTTTTATTAGAAGGGATATATTTATATTTTCCATAGCTAGGCAGCTCCTTTAAATATTCATATGATTTCAAATCATTTCTCAGATGATCCAATAATTCATCTGTGAGAAATGTAGTTTGATAATTTATAGCGGGAATTATATTTTTTTCAGATTTTAGGTTGATAAACTTTAGGTTTTCTTCATTCCAAAATTGTTGATCCAAAAAAAGTATTTTATCGTAGAATAAAGTTGACATTGATTGACAGTTTGTTAGCTGATCGTTTACAAAAGTATTTGATAGAATAAAAATTACAATATTTTCAGTATCAATATTTTTCAGATTTTCATTACTAAAAATTAGATTTCTTAGTTCCAAAAAATTAGATTCTTTCTTAATTATACTTTCTTTAAATTCTTGTAATTTTACTTTTTCATTCTGCATGAATTTCTCACAGTCTTCATTAAATATCTTATCAGTATTTTGTGAGCGAAAATTTTGACAAAGGCAAAGCAGAAAGAGACAGAGAAAAAATTTCATGTTATAAATTTTTACGGATTAATCGTTTTTTGAGACTATACTTCTTTATCAAACTAAAGTTCTATTTCCAGTTTATACTTCTATTCAGGCCCCAGTTTCCTACTTCTACTCCTTTTTCATACTTTACAAAGAAAAGTAAAAACAAAATTATTACTGTTACTGGTATGAAAATATAAAACTTCCTTTTCTTCATCATTTTTTTGAGACTTTAATGTATAAAAAAATTTACTCGAACTATTAGTTAGATATGGTAAGTGTCAAATGCAGCTTTCCGATCTACTCATACACCAAATTATAGTCTATCTTTTTAATATCACCTGTAGTTGGATCAATTTTAAATTCCCAATATCTGAGATTGCGATTGAAGATTAATCTGTAATAAGGTTTATTGGAATTATCATATGTTTTGATTACGCCTACTCCCGCTTCAGCATTATGCTTCAGCATATAATCTTTGCCATCGTAAAAGCCAGCTAAAGCTTTTCGTTTCTCAGTAATAAAAGGTTTCATCCAACTAATTTCATATTCTAAATCTTTAGAATCGAACTCCTTACTTGGAGAACCGTGATCTCTGCTATATTTTATACCTTTCATCAGAGATAACGACTGCCTAATGTATTTAGAAGGAAATGTTTCGAGAAGCATTTTTTCATCTACAGGAAAATCCGTGTCATAAAATTGTTCATAAACTCCTCCTAAGCGATCTACCCTCATGCTATATAGAACATCTGAAAGGTGTTTTTGAGAATCTAATTTTGTAAATTTCACAAATTGATACTTATTTATGCAGTTACTTTTACCACAATAAATATAAGTAGTTAGAGCATTAAAGTCATCTTTAGAGTAATTTTCTAAGAATTGATTCTGTCTTTCAATTGATATTAGTTGGTTTCCTTTATACTTATAAAATTCGTAATCAACAGTAAGACCGCTCATTTTCACTTTATAATATTCATTTTTATCTGCTGAAATCTTAAGAATACTTTTTTCTAAAACTATTGATTCCGGTAAATTATTTTTTACTAATGAATCATATATTAATTTTGAATAGTAAGAGTAATCTTCTTGTTTATAAATTAAAGTATTTGTTTTTGATACTAAATCATAATACTGATTTTGTATATCGGTAAACTGAATTCTGCTACTATCAATGATAGATTGAATATCTTTTCTATTTTGTGAATAAAAGAAACACCATATAAATGTTAATGCTATACAAAAAAATGTTTTCATCTTGCTATTTGTTATATTATGATTTATGGGATAACCACTGGTGGGATTTATAAGATGACCAATTCACAAGAATGCTAACAGTTATTTAGTTATCATTTTTTAAGATTTTCTTAGTTTGATAAATGTTTCAACCATCCGCAAAATAGCAATTTATTAAAAAGGCTGTTACCAGCAGTAGATGTTAATTAATAAACTTATTACCAATCATTTTCCTGCACAATTTAATTAATAATGTAAATAGTATTCCCAAGATTACGAGTATTAAAAAAATAACAGGATAGAAATCCCATTCAAGTTTTCTCAGAAATAAATTTGCTATAACCAATATTCCAGTAACCGAAACTGCAAATACAATACTATTCAGAGAACTCGCCTTAAAACTGTTATTATATTTTTTTAGAATTGAATTGCCAATAGTTAATTGATATAAGCTGAGAGGAATTACAATCACTATTATATTTTTTAAATACTCCAGGTTGCTCGGAAAACAACTTTCACAATTTTCTAAACTCGGTTCACGGAAAAAATTGTCTGTAATAAAAAAATATCCGACAATAAATAATGTTCCAACTACAATTGGTAAAACTGTTTCAATCAGGCTTTTTGCTATTTTCATTTTTTGCAGAGAGTTGATTTTCTATCACTAGTAACTTTTTTGTAACCAATATATTATATGATTATTATGGTTAAGCAAAAATATACAACCTATTGTGATTATATTAATTCATTACATAATTTTTGAACTGAATATAAAAAGCACTTGAAATTTCCGACGCTTATTAGTAATAATCATTTTGTGAGACTATAAATGTCGTTCTAATTCAAATCCAGCAATTCATTACGAATATCGACTATTACATTTAATGCATTTGTTTGTCATAACTTAACTATCTTTTAGTCTATCCTTCCAATGTAAACTTTTCTCTATTTAGAAATTGTCCGGTTTTTGCATCAAAAAAATAAGAATAATTATGCATGATTTGTCTCTCTGAATGTCCCTTACAAACTATTCTCCAAACAAGCCTTGCGTTTTCTTTCACCGTTTCCATAAATATAATTTCATCTTCTCTTTCGATATCAATTTTAAATTTGCTTTTCATGATTTTAATCATTTGTGGTATACTTAAAATGCCATCATTATTTAGATCATAATTTTTCTCTTCTATTAATATTCCATCCTTTGAATATCTCTTATGTACTCCTATGGGCATACCTAAAAAATATTCACCCTCGTTTGCTAAGGAGTACGTGTTTTCATAGTAAGTATATATTTTTTTACGAACACTATTCTCCTTAAATCGTTCTTCTCGGTAAAAACCTTGATGTACTTTTGATAAATTAATTATAGTGTCCTTTTCCTTATACTCGTAAAACTTTGAAATAAATTTGTCTTCAATTTCTTGGGCTGTTTTATTGTTAGTTTTAGCATCTATGTGCTTTTGAAATTTTTCAATATTAAATGTTCTCAGATCTTTCGATTTTATTACTTTTTGACTTTTACAATTAAAAAAAATTAGAGAAAAGAGAAGAAATAAAGTGCCCTGCGTTTTCATTTTAAGAATTTTTGTAAGATTTATCATCTGTATTTTCCCAATCGGCGTGTACTACAATATTTCGTAACCTTCCACTCTCTCGGAGATCGGCTATTAATTTTAGGTAACTTTCAATTTTAACATCACCACCAAAATGGAAAGCGATCACGTAATTTTATTATATCATTTAAAACAAAAGCCGTTCAGAAATGTCTGAAGGGTTTTATTTGTAATTTGATGAAGTTAACTTTTATTTCAACAAATTCAGCTCAATCAAATTGTTGTCTTGAGCCAGTTTTGCCATAATCTTCTGATTGATTTCCCTGATAACTTCTGCTGATGTACGCATTGTTCCGTCAGCATCTGGCTGGTCGGGAATCTGTCCTACCAGATCGGCAGTTGGATTGGCGCGGTAATTTCTAAATTTCTTAACGAACTGATTGTAATTTAATTCAATAATTTTGTATTGGCCAAGGTCGGGATAGACAAATTCTTCCTGATTGGGCCGGATGCCTTTCAGTTCCCAACTATGACTTTTCGTCGCATCTTCAATTTTCAAAATCAGACCAGGCAAACCTTTGAATTTATAAGGACCGTCCTGAATGGGAATATTTTTGGTGAACCATGCCGTCCATATTCTGCCCCCAAATTCGGTCGTTGCTTTCTGAACGTCGTAATTCAGGATTTTGGAAAATTCGTTGGTGAGTTGCCACCTCAATTCTACATCTTGCTTCACTTTATATTTGTCCCAAACGAGAAAAGTAGTGTGCGTAAGTTGATTGGAATTGGGGTATTTAGTAACCCATTCATTGACCGATTTAACATTAGCTGGCATTGAATTGATGCCTTTTTTAAAATCTGTCGCCTGAGCAGAATCCGAAGCGTACCGTACGGCACTGTAATATTCAGACCTGCCTTTCAACACATTAAGAATCATTATTTCTGATTTGACGTCTGCTTTGTTCGTAGAGTCAGGAATGAATTTGTATTCGTAAAGAAATTGTTTGTTTTGCCCAAAAGTCAGGAATGAAATCAGGAACAAAAGTAAAGTCTGAGTAAGCTTCATTGTTATTAGGTTTGGAACGTAAATATAGAATTTAATTTCTAAAGTTCTTCCTCGAAAAATTTAATAGCTTCCACAATGCTTCCGTCTAAGAGCAGGTCATCCAAATTATCGTTTTTTGAGACTTTCTGATTGATTTTAGTGCTAAGTCTGAATAATACTCCAGACATTCAGCATGTAGTCTTAATAAATTAATTATACCTATTTAATCTTTGAGATTCTTATATTATTCTGAAATTGGTCTTTGCTGGTTTAGGGTCGAGATATTTACTGGTCTGCGCTGTAATCTTCGTTTAATCTGTCGATATTTTCTTTTACCAGCTGCTCCAATTGGTAAGTAGCAACTCCTAAAGGTTTATCCAGTCCCCGCATTGCATATTCTACTTTCACATTACTTTTTGAGGCACAAAGCAATAAGCCAACTGTTGGCTCATCGAATGGTGTTTTGATTTTATCATCAACTGCACTAATGTAGAAATTTAGTTTGGAAACATATTCCGGCATGAACTCTCCTGCTTTGAGTTCTATTACGACATATGCATGCAAAACGGTATGATAAAAAAGCAAATCAATTTTGTAATCGGTGTTATCAACTTCAATCACATATTGTCGTCCTACAAAAGCAAATCCTTTACCTAGCTCTAAAAGAAAATCGGTTATTTTATTTGTCAGAAGCTTTTCTATTTCCTGCTCTTTTACCTTGTTTGCGAGCATCAGAAAATCAAAATGATATGGATCTTTGAAAATACTCTTTGCTAAATCTGATTGATATTCGGGTAATGTCTGTTCAAAATTATTCAAAGCCTTTCCGCTTCTTGTATATAAATTGCTTTGAATCTGTAAAAGCATTACGTCCCTGCTCCAATCGTTCTTGGCTGTTTCTGCAATGTAAAATGCTCGTTCTGTAACGTCCTTTATCTTTGTGAGAAGACTAATGTGATGGTACCAGGTAATTTGTGCAAGCGGCACTTGCACAAATTGTGTTTCAGATTGTGCAAGCGGCACTTGCACTATTGGAAACTGAGGATATGCTTCGGCAAAGCTTCTCATATATTTAAGGTTACGCACCGAAAACCCTTTGCTATCAGGAAAATTACGTGTTAAATCTACAGCTAAAAGATCTATAACTTTACTGCCCCAACCGTTTTCCTGTTGTTTTTCGATGATTGAATTTCCGATCTCCCAATATAAAGTAAGCATTTCGGAATTAACCTTTAAAGCAGCTTGCGTCTGAGCGACCTCTATTTTATTGAAAATAAATTTTGACCAATCTTTGTAGTCATTATTCTGTATAATTTTGTCACTCATCTAAAAGCATGTTTGTTATTCACAAATATAACAAAAAGGTTCTGCGATGTTATTGTAGAACCTTGGTTTATTATAATCATAAATAGCAAAATATACACTGCGACCTAATCTTCAACAACATTTCTTAAAAAATTAAGATCGTTATTAAAAACTTAACATCTATAAATTTATTTTCTTTCTTCATAAACTTATTATATAATTTTCCAAACATTCAGTATTTATTTGGGCTACTGGATCTGCAACTAGTGGCCATGATCTGACTAGGTATAGCTGTATCTGAAGTAAAGTTCCGGCAATGGATTATGATGTACAGCAAAAACAAAAAAGACTATCTTTTCAGATAGCCTTAATTTTTCAAAAATACAGGGGTTTTAAAAAGCTAGTTGGCTATTAAATTTATTATTTTTTGCAAATAAAACTTTAGCTGCAGATCTTGACATAATCTTTTGAGCTTTTTTATCTTGATTAAATTTTACCCTGAATGGTAGGTACCAATAATATTTCCAATAATGTCCTGTAATTGCTATTCCAGGGTATCCTTCAAATGTATATATGTAAACCAGATATTTCGTATTATTTCTATTGTTAAACAGAAAAATAAAGTAGGAAGAATCCTACTTTATTTATTAATAGATTACCTTTATAATACTAAATATAGTTTAAAATCAAAATATTTTCTAATCTTTATTAAATTAAGCATCTCGGAATATAAAGTGTCCAGTTAACAATAAAGACTTTAAGGCTTCAAAGGAATTCTGACAACTATACTATCTTCTAAGACTTTATAGCCTTTAGACTCCAATTCCTTAATGTAATCATCACAGCCTAAAATTGTCGCATTGTATCTGTCATGAAAAGATTTGATAATTTCTTCATATTGATTTGGCTTCGTATATCGATAAACAGCTCTGTTATTTTTGTTGAAGATTATTGAATGATGTATTGTCTGAAATGGATATAAAATAATCAGATCTTCACGACAAGATCTATCATTTCTAGCATAATATCCACTTTTAAAATACAAATATGGCTCTAATGCTTTCCCATTTTCCAACACATAGGATTCACCATAAAATCCATGAGGGTCAATAATAAAGGTATTATCAGTATTATTTTTTAATATTTCCTCTATAACCTGATCTGTTGCCTGGGTATCAATCTGTTTTAATGGAAATATAATATCAATATCTTTTCCGGTATTTATTTTAATTTGATTTGAACAAAAAATAAACAGAAAACAAAAAGGCAATAAAATAATTTTCTTCATAATTTTAACGTTTAGACATTCTTAAATAATATTCAGTTACATTTTTCCAATGTTTATAGCCTTCTTGCTCCATCGTGCCTGTCCAACTAGCAGCTTCCATATATGCAGATAATTCATCTAATTGGTTATTAATATAATTATTTCCCTGATAAATACCCATTTTAAAATTAGAAAAATGTTTTCTTTCATGTATGACAACTGAGGCGGCCCAAAAATTATCATTTATTCCATCTATTAGACGTGGTGATAATATTATCTTACCATTAACAGGATTTGTAACCCCCCAAGCTTGGTCTTGTAAATTTCCATTAATCGATAATTCTAAATACTTCGTGGTAGGATTAACAGTATAATTTAGATATCCTTTATTGAAATCCGCAACAGTTACAGCATCGCCAACTTTTATCCAATCTCCAAATGAAGAAAATAAAGATATTATCTTATTCATGCTTATCAAAGTGGCAGGATCATAAGGCATTATGCCGTTTGCGACCAAAAACCCAGCCAGTATATTTTTGCCAATTTTTGTAGACGTTCCTGTATTATATGTTTGATTTAATCTGCCTCTGGCATAATCAATTCCGTCAGTAGAAGTTACAGTATTATTGAATACATCCGCAGTATAAGATATACCACTAACCGCTCCACTGAGGAAATTAGAACCATTAAACGCTGAATTTAATCCGCCTGAAACTGCACTGGACAGTATATTCTTAATCGCTCCCGGGTTACTCGTTATATTTCCTAAAGCTCCGGAAATACTGGCTCCGCCAATAGCTCCGCCTAAAACTGCGCTCCAGCTGTTCCCCCAGTCCCATTTGCCAGGATTCCAGTTCCCATTATTGGCCTGTACTCCGTTAAGATATCCCCCAACCAAAGCACCGACTACCATCCACCAGAATTCTCCATTAGGGTCACTGTACATCATCGGGTTATTCATCACATACCCGTATTTGTTATAATTCTGGGTATTGGTAGGATCCTGTATATTTTCATCCGCATTCAGAAACCTTCTGAGCAGCGGATCATACAATCTTCCGTTCATATGGATGATACCTACCTGTGTAAAATGCTCATGGCTGGTATATCCCCGATCAATAAGCGTTCCGGTTACAGCTATGATAGCCTTATCGGTAATTACTAGGCTGTTTCCTATTTTCAGGTGTGTAAAGTTCCCCCATGCATCATAATGCCTTCCTTCCAGCTTATTTCCTGCTTCATCCGTAATGGCCAGTATGCTTCCCAGGTAATCTTTATGCAGATATTTGTAAGATCCCGTAGCCTCGCCATAGTCTTTCAAATATACAATATTGGATTCATAAGGCGTACCTACAATATATAAAATATGCTTTTCCTGATTCGTGGCTCTATTCCTTACTATTTCAAAACTGTTATCCTCATTATAGAATTTTGTTACCGTATCTTCCCAAACCGGTGCATTCGGATCCCAAATACCGGTTGAGCTCATGGTTGAAAACTCACTGCTGCCACCGCCTCCACCTGCGGTTTCCTTTAATTTGGTGATATCCACCCGCTGCCTCATGCTTCCAAGGCCATAATCAAAATGAACACGGTTTTTCTCACCACTGATTAGTACCGGGTCATTGTTCTCATTATAGGTAACAGTCTGGATCAGATCATCATTATAATTCTGAACTCCGGCAGCACTTAAGGTCATCCCCGTAGGCTGGTAGATCTTAGCCGTGTTTTCAAACTTTATTGTACCGACCTGGTCATTCTGGATGATCCTGCCTTTTATATCATAAACGTTACGGGAAGCTGGCTCAAGTCCTATTACAGGACCTGTTACAGGATCCGTCCAGTTGATAAGGCGGTTATTGTTGTCATAGAAAAACTTTTCCTCAATACTGAAATCACCTTCCGTCTTCCTGTTTTTCAGCTCATTTCTTAATGCGTCAAAGGTATAGGTCAGCTTCATGATATTCGGCTTTACAGCAGACGAATGGTTTACAGCTTTTAGAAAGCCATTGTTATCATAACTGTTGGTGATATCCGCAGCACCAAGCTTAGCCCTTAACACCATCCCTTTCGCATCAGTTTCTTTCAGTTCCCACAGGATCTTCCCGGAAACCTTATCTTTTATCTGGTACAGCTCGCCATTCCATGGGCTATATATATTCTCTACTGCAGCCTTGGTTGTAATTCCTGAAGAGTTCAGTTCTTTTTCATAAGATGCCACTCTTCCCTTATTATCATAAATGATCGCCTTTTCAGCGTATGTTTTGCCATTACTGTTTTCTGTAGAAGATAATAACCTGCCATAGGTATCATAGGCATAGCTAAAGCTGAATGTCTGGCCCGATATGGTACCGGATTTCGATGCTAGGAGCTTCTTATTATTGTACGTGAAGGAAATCGTTTTATTGGTAGCCTGCCCGCCATCAACTGTAGAGATTTCACGCTGTGAGACAAGCTGGCCTATTTCATTGTAGGTATACTCCTTAGTTCCTTTCGGACTGATGGTTTTCTTTGCCCTGCCAAACCCGTCATATTCATATTGATATGTTCCATTGGACGGATCCGTGAACTCGGATTTCCTTCCCCAGGAATCATACTTCGTAGTAACTGTATTTTCCGCATAGGTAGCCTGAATCTGCTGGCCGGCAGCGTTGTAAGAAAACTGAACCGATCCTCCCGGGTCGGTTGTGGAAACCATGTTTCCCAGTGCATCTGCTGTTTTGGTAGTTATCCTTTCATAACCGGTAGTTTCCCTGGTTGTTGTAATAAATCCTGCAACACCGGTCTCCGTCTCTTTTCCGGTAAAAGCTAATGCTTTTATCTTAGCGGGATATACAGAATCATCATAGGCAATCGTATTCCATTTAGTTGCACTCTGCCCTTCAAAGTAAGGTTCGGATTCTTTGATTTTTCTTCCTAAAATATCATACTGCGTTTCTATGCATATAAACTGTCCTTGGCCAAATGCCTTGGTCGAAACTTTGTATTTCTGCCCCAGTTTATTCGTATAGGTCTTTACCACATTGCCATCGGGTTGATTCTCTGTCACCAACGCATTATAGTCGGTATCTCTGTCATAGGTATATGTCGTGGTACCTTCCAGGTTGGATTCTGAAGATATCAGCTTGCCCCAGGCATCATAAATGTTGGTAACTGTCACACCTAACGGATTGCTCTGTGTCAGGATTTGTCCGGAATCGGAATACTGAATCTGGGTCTCCAGTCCTGCATTATCCTTTTTAGTAATAATAAATCTTCCTTTAGGATCGTACAGGGATTCTGTGGTTTCAGTATTTGAATCAATACTGTTGGCTGTCACTTTTTTGACTGCATTACCAAAATCACCATATGTAAAGGTATCTAAAATATAACCTGTATTATCCTGATTCCATCTTTTCACTGTTTTGATACAGTTATTTTCATAAGTAAATTCTTCCTTCTCCGATTTGGAATCCCCATAAGCCTGGGTTACTTTAGTAGTAGATTTTAACCTGCCAATATAGTAATCTGCTCCCGCTCCGGATGGATTATGGTCATAAATATAATTTGATGTTGTCACTGCATAGGAGGTATTGATCTTGGCAATGGTCTGGGCAGGCAGGTAATAGTCGCCGTAAGTAAATGTGCTCTCCGCCACAGAGCCCGTCAAGAAATCCTTTGCCTTTGTGGTTTCCGGTAAAATAACGGTAACCACTTTCGGCTTATCGGTATCCGCTATTGGACCGGTTATCTCCTGATCCGATAATAATTTTTTAATGCTGTATGCAGTCGATTTGAAGCTCAACAGCTCATTATTACCAATCGAAAGGTCTGCCGGGAATATTTTAGATTCATTATTAGTTCTGATGGACCATTCTTTTACGGGAACTCCTTCATTTACCGGATCGATCTCTACCCCGGACCATATCTTAGTATTCTCAAGCCCGTCTGCATACCAGGATGAGCGGGCCTGCTGACGGAATCCGATCATGCCTTTCCCGAGTATATGAGATGTCAATCCCCTGTACCTGAAATCCTGTATTAATTTTTTGCCGGACATTGTACTTTGCTGCAGTTGGGCAACAACATACATTCCCGTTGACTGGCTGATCTCAACATAGGGATAATTTTCTGTTTTAATGGCATCATAAAACCCTGGATTCGTAGTCTTATCCAATCGTTGATAAGTAATTTCAGTAGTTTTCCCGCCTTCAGATATACGTGTAATACGGCCGACCCTTGAAATGTCTCTATACTGACTTAGACGTATATGCTGGGCATCCCCGAAGAGATGATTAAAAGAAACGATTGAACTCACCATCAGTGCCATGACACCTTTATACTGATATGCAGATGTTAGCATTAAATCATCCGGTTTTACAGCTAATTCCGCACTGATCGTATTTTCGTTAACGGTCACATCCGGTAAATAACCTCCAAATTCCGTAAGGCGGTAAAGCCCTGATGTTGTAGAAAAAACATCGGTATTGATAAAGAATTTTTTTGCATATTTTACCGCATTCTCACTTGATTCTTCCATCTTCATTATATAATCTTTCTGCACTTCTACTGCAACGAGTTCAGCTTTTCCATCATTATTATAGTCGAAGGCTACAAAACGTCTGGGATTATAAATTGTAATGTTTCGGCCGTCACCCGAATGATTTATTGACCGATTAGGATAAGGGGCAACAAATTTTTTAGTATCAAAAGTAAAGCCTGTGCCTGTAGAAGTATAAACAGTCCACATATCGGAAGTACTCGATACCGGCATCATAATATCACTTAATCCGTCTCCGTTGAAATCCCCACTGTAGCTGTTGTTCCAGTCTCCGTTCAAAGCAGTGTTTGCAAAGCCGAAAAACGATGTTAAAGGTTCATATTTACCCTGCGTAGTTTTCTGTACGGTTATAAGTAAAGGACGTTTATTTTCATCGATCCTGAGGAAATCAGATAACCCGTCACCATTGAAATCCCCGTTTCTGTAAGAAGCGTAATTATTGTCATTAAATTCAAAAGGATAGAACCAGCTGTTGTTCTGCAGATTCTCATCAAGGTCGATCGCGATAAATTTCTTAAAATCATTGCACTGTGTTCCGGGAGTGATATTTTCTGACTGGGTAGTCGGATTACCGGGACCACCGGATCCTTGGGTACAGTACCTGAAGTTAAGCCGCAGGAGCAGCTCATTCAACCCGTCACCATTGAAATCATGAGTTTCCAGCCCTAAAATCGTAAATGTTTTATTACCAAAAGGTTCGAAATCCTCAAATTCATCGGTAGCTTCACCTTGATTATATTTTTCGATATCCGGGATGGTCTTTACATAATCTAAAGTCAGGCTGTTGCCGGTTGAAATACTGTAAAACGAAAGCTGCAGGTCCTTCTTGGAGGTGGATGTATTGTTGATTTTCTTGAATCCGACAATGCCCTGCCGGTTGTAGATCAGGTTGGCCTTTTTAAAGTTAACCGGAATGAAATCCTTTAGTTCCTGCAATGTACTGTTTATAAATGTGGGCTTATTACCCAACTTGGTAAAATAGTCAGGCCTGTAAAAATTCGTATACAGATACAACCCTGGCGTTGGTACATTGGGCATTGTGACAGAATGGTACCGCAATAGGTCAAGATTGCCGTCTCCGTCAAAATCTCCTACGACATCGGTATCTTTATTTGGTTTTAGTGTCGCGCTTTTATTACCTCCGATATCATAGATATTAGGAAGCTCACTATTATATCCGGAAATATCAAATGCAAATTCAATAGGATTAGACTCCTGGTTTTGGCTGTTCAGAACGGATATTTTCTCAAGGTGCTTGTATAAACTTTGAGAGCCATCCTCTACATGGGAGAGCACATATTTTTTATACTGGGCTCCATTTGAAGAGACCAATATCTTATTTAAGTATCTTGTCTGTGTCAAAGACGAACCGTTTATATACGCTTCTTCAGGAATTTGCCTCTCACTATATATAAATTCAATCTTATTGAAATGGGACTTGTTCAGTATTTCATTTCCTCCCCACTCTATTTTGCTGATTATAGACGTGTTAAATAAAAAACTATATGTATAAGAAATATAATTACCGTTTTGATCCTTTAATTTGACAAGATTATAGTCAATAGATGTCTTGGCTGCATTGTAACCCGGTGCAGTTGCGCCATACCATGCCTGGGAGCCATCAGGATAGCTCACTTCCCAGTATTCAGGGCCTGATGCGCCGGATATTCCCGCAGCCGGGCCAACCGATTTTATTTTTGTATTGGAATAGTTTTCCGTGGCGTATGTTGCCCCGTCCTTTCCATATTCTCCGCTCTTTAGGACAAGTCGTTGTCCGTTAAAGCTATAATAGTCTGAATAATCAAGCTGAGCACTTTTTTTAATGCCATCTTTGTCCAGAGTTCTCCCTACCCTGGATATGGAACTCATGCCGGATAAGTTCCAATTCAAACCGGCCAACCCATTTTGTCCTCCGCTGGTATAAATAAGGCTGATATTGGGTGTAAGATCCTTTACTCCCGGTGGCGTATCGATATTCAGGGTATACTGCAGCTGCCCTGCTTTGGTGATTTCAATATTACCTTTTGCATCATGGAACTTTGGTGGCGTGGATGTCTGTGAGAATGAAGCAATGAAAAGATGCAGAAAGAAAAAAGAGTAGACCTGAATTTTCCTGTTAATGATTTTCATACGGTGTTACCTTTTGGTTATGTTTTTACTGAAAATACGGCCGTCTTTAAGAGTAAAGCGGATTACATAAACACCCCAGTCATAGCCGGTCATATTGATCTGTAGTTTCCTGTTCAGGCCGGGGATATTCTGCTGCTGGAATTTCCAGTGGACCGTACTGTGCTGGTACAGGGCGACTGATTCAATAAGGCTGTCTGCCTCTTCGGTCCAGTCGATCGTTAAGAAATCATTTACAGGGACAGGATACAGGCGGAGCTGCTTCCAGAATGTTTTTTCATCCATGGTCTGTATGTGCTGCGGAGTTGCAGTTTTGTTGTTATCCTTTGAAGCCGTTTGTGATGATGGCCTGGCCGATACATCGGGACCACGATAGCGCTGATTGCCGGCTTCGTCATACTTGAAGTAGACCTCGGTTTGGGAAAAACCGAAAAACCCGATCATTAATGATGCAAGGGTAAATGTCCTTTTTTTCATGAATACTATTTTAAGTTTAAATTGATATTAGTTTTTAAATTTTTTATCCTATTATAATACCTTACGGTACTTTCACAGGAAAGAAGATTATTAATGAATAGTATCAACTACTCAATTTTCAAACCTGTTTAGGCTTAATGCTTTAAAATTACAAATTTATATAAGATAGAAACAATCATGTGTAAATTAATACGACCAATTACATTAATTTTATTGTTTTATTATCGAAGTCATTTAAACTTTTTTAGTTTTATAAAATTTCTTCAGAGCTATTACTATAAAAGCTATGTAATTGAAAGATTTCCAACTTGATACTGTTGTATCAAAACGGTTGAGCAATGATCTAAAGCTA
>Ga0265780_10001127_pt1 | contig 39079 bp, 49 predicted proteins | sample P1T30metagenome_FD_192432 | JGI IMG/M metagenome (GOLD analysis project Ga0265780, IMG submission 192432) | Plant litter microbial communities from East Loma Ridge, Irvine, California - P1 T30 | ecosystem: Environmental > Terrestrial > Plant litter > Unclassified | place: USA: California...
CTGGGAACATTGGGTTGAAGACGCCGTTCTCGCCGTCGGTGTAGGTGGCGTCGGGGCCCGGGTGGCGATTGTAAGGGTCGATGCAGGTGTTGTAGTTGCCCGCTACTCCGTTGTCGCCGCTCGAGACGAGGAAGCTGGTGCCCATGAGACCTAGTTTGAGGTACTCGTTGCACTGTCGCTGCTCGTAAGCCGGCGTTAGGTCGTGTTCGTTGTAGGCGTACGAGATGCTGATGACTTTGGCGGGCTCGAAGGCGCCGCAGGAGCTTGGTCCTTTGTAGCCACCTGGAGTCGGATCGGGGTAGATGGCGTCGGCGAAAGGGTCGGCTCCTGCACAATATGTTGAGTCGAAAGCATCGAGGAAGTTGTTGAAACTTGCGCCTCCTAGGATGTCTCCGACTTGGTAGAGGGTGACTCTCTGTGGGTAGACCAGCGCCATGGCGTATGAGAGGTCCAGATTCGACTCGCAGTTGAAGAGGCAGGATTTGTTTTGCAGCTGGTTGAAACCACCACTGATCGATTTGAATATAGGACGTTGATCCACAAGCTCTTTGCTGAAATTGGAGAAGAAGATGTCCAGGTCATAAGGCAAGTACGCTTGTGGTGTGAACTCCGCGACACCAAAACTGTTGCCTGGAACGGTCTCATTGTTGATCGGGATGCCATACAGGGCACGCAGGCATGCTGGTGTAGTCTGCTTGTCGCATTCAGTCAATTCAAAGTTCAAGCCCGACTGGTTTATCGCTTGAATTGCCTTGGGTAGCCAGCCACGATAAGGGCCATCATTGCGAAGGCCATTGCGAAGGCCGTCGGTGTCACGAGCCTCCAACTGATTGCGATCGGCGTCACGAGGGACAGGTCGAGCATCGAAATGCACAGACGGATAGACGAAGTCGACGTGCTTCTGGATGTTTGCTGGAAGGCTGTACTCATCGCACGCGACATGTATCTTGCCGGTTTCCTCGTGGCTCCAGGAGTGGTACTTGGTTCGGAAGAGAGATTCAGCCTCTTCGACACTGGCGTTGAATGAAAGCCACGACAAGCCCTGCGACTGCCGGATGCGGTCTGCAGAAACGCCGGCAGACGTCAGCCAACTCCTCACAGCTTCCACCGTTTCGCCGCTAGAAGCCAGTCAGTATGACGTTCCACCCGTTTCATTCGTCGTAGCACTGTACCTCGGCGCAAAAGCCTGAGCGACCTTCTTCGCACTCCAGTGTTGACCGTACCTCTCCGAGCCTGGGTGCGAGATGTCCATCAACCAGTTGTGGCCTTTGTCGAGGTTGGACTGTGAGAGTGCGATTCGCATGGGTAGAACGGCTCTGTTGTTAAGCTCACCACGGCGGATCCAGCCAGCCGGGTGAGTGTTCCTTTTCTCGTGGACCACATGATGCTGTGTGGTGGGTACAGCTAGGCATTTGCAGACCAGGAGTTTGGCGATGAGCAGAGCAAGGAAGATCATCTTGCGAGTGTAGTTCGCAAGGCGAAAGTTCCATCGACGTCCGCTCCAAGTGACCCAGTAGGAGAACCTGACTCTTATAGATCGCTCTTACGCCATGGTGCGAGTTGTGTTATGGGTGTGGACTTCGTGGCTGCAGCATCAAGCAGGTTGTATGGCTGCCAGTTTTGATACAGGACGGCTAGGCTCGGACTTCATGATGCATTGCTGACTGCAACAGTGATTTCAGGCGGTTGATAGGCGGCGTGTCGTCCGAATCCGGGTACCGAAGTATTTGGGGCTTTGCACACAGAGAACAAGACCAGCATGGCCTGTCTGACGTATCCAAGGACAATACTGCCACGTCTGTTAGCACGTAGGTATGGGAGCATCATGACCTGCCGTATTGCACGCCATCGTAGCAATTATTATCTGGACCCAGTCAGCCCTTGATCAATGTAACGCATGCCCAGTCAATGTGGGTCTCAAGACCTGAAAACCAGGTACTGTGCTTTGGGCTTAGATCGTGCCTCCCCAGTCGAGGTAACATAGAGACAAAGGAAGCAACCTTCACGTCCTTAATCGTTTTCTGGGATTATGTGGACGGCGCGTTCCGAATAGGTCGTCGGATATAGTAGCCGCGTTGCGGAAGCGTGGGCACAGGACCTGGATGTTTGCTTTATGAACTCGCTCAGCTAAACCAGTTTTCCTGATGAGTCCCCCGATGATGAATGAATGGAGTCCTGTAGTCCCAGTGGTAACGAGCCATTTGCGTACCATCAGACGCGTATTGAGACATCTCAAACCACAACCTGCCGAACGCCAGAACCCCTCGTAATAATAGTGTATTGTTGAAGTCGCCGCTTGATCTAGCGATATATCATGTAACGCGGTCATTGCCTCTTAATGTATGCATATCGGGCTCAGTCGATTTTGCCGGGCACTCCAGGCAGGATTGTAGGAGTGTGCTGCATCACAAAAGTATTGAGATCCGACCAGTGCTCCGAATTGGCGAAGCTGGATGCAAATGTCAGTCTTGCAAAAGCAACCCTGTTCAGTGACACGTGCAGCAAAAGACCGAGCAGCAATTTACAATGTGAATTTTACAATGGGGTATCCGAAATTGGTCATAATCGTGCAGGTATCATTTGTTGTGCCAAAGGAAATTGCCCAAGCCGTCCCATGTGTCCGCGTTGTTGTATCTGGACAAGAGAAAGTCGACGTCAGCCCTGTGTCAGTTGGGGAGCAGTGGCGAGACGGATCGCGTAGGCGTCCGCTCGCACTAGAACAGGAGAAGAAGGGGGTTAAGAAACGTTCCACGTACATGTATGTCATGCTGTTGCGCAGACTGGGCTGGAGCATCTCCGGGTACCACCTGAAAAGCCACATTACGCTGGCCCAGCTCAAACTGGCAAACACGGGCCAGGAGCGTTTCCTTACAATCGCCAGCTGTTCCTCGCTCAGGCCAAAAATGCCTTTGCCGCCGTGTCCACCGTACGTGCCGCCGACCAGTGTGTTGTTTCCAGGAGGTTGTACGGCCAGCTTGGCCATTCCTAGTACTACCCTTGCAAACACGTATATGACGATCTGCTGGCTGACGCTGCTGAAAGCTGCTTTCCCATGTCCGAAGACCCAGTATCCGCCGAACAAGCCCGCAATGAATGGATGTACGCTCTGCTCTTTGCCGTTGACATTCTTCATCGCCAGCATAGACGACTTGTAGAGGAATGCGAACTTTGCGAGGTTGTACGCGTGCAACTTTGTGGCCTTGAAGACGGCCAGGATCTTCTCTCGTATCGTTCCAGAGCGGAAGAGGAAGATCATCACAAGAGCGTGTGGGAAGCGGACTTTGGTGCCGTAGACAAGGCCATTTCGGATTGCTTTGAGGAGGACGAGAGGCTGGTGGTACTTTGGGTTTAGGATGATCTTCTCGAGTTCGCCCTGAAGAGGTATGTCTATTAGCTTGTTTCTAGTTGCCTCGTCTTGGTGGGCATACCTGGATTGCCTTGATGTCGTCCATCTTGAGTCTTCTGCTTGTGAGAGGGATACTTGAGTTCCTGTAGTTACACGTACTGGTTGAACTACATGTATAGTGGAGCCCAGTATATCTCAGTCAGTAGCAAAAGATCGTGTGAGGAAGCACTGTAGACAAAGGCATGCGAACGAGAGGCATAGCCGTGGTATGTTGGCATGTGCAGAAGAGCCGCAAAGGGACCTCGGCAGGATCGCTCTTTCCCCAGATCGAGGTTGAAGTGCCGTCATTTTCATCTTCACATGCCTCTGGGCCGAACTACGCCGAGACATTCGAATTATCGAATGGAGACGCCTCGAATGGTAAAATAAACCCTAGGTACTGTCACGTGAGATGATTTCCTCGAGGCATCATCCTAGGTTGATTGACCTCAAGTGTCTCAGGGCTAAACAAGGAAACTGTAATAATCACTGGATAAATCAACAATGCGAGAACATAAGCTGCATACATAGTACCTGTAGCACAACCACAGAGACATTCCAATATGCCTAACACTTCATGCTTATTTACGATCATACAACAGCCGGGCACATACACCCCCTGTGCTCAAGCCTCATCAAGCCTCAGCCTTGACCTCTCCAGTACCCTCAATCCCCTTCTCCACCACCTCAGGCCTCCACCTAGCCAAGTGTCTCTCCGCCGGCTTCCTTGCGTCCTCGTTCTCACGCCAGAGGGCCTCGAGCGCATCCAACGCCATTTCCCTCGCAGGAGGCCTGAACATGACCAGGTACAGCAGCGCTTGCACAACCAGGTTGACACGCTCCGGATCGTCTGCGATTTTGCGGAGTTTGGGGAAGAGTTCCGCCGGCAGATGTGGGATTTCGGACACGAGCCGGATCAGGACTTTGTTGTCCTTCGTGTCGAGGTAGGGTATCATCGAGTCCAGCAGGCGGAGCGTGTAGGAGTTGTATGTCGGCGTTGCTTCGGTGGGACCTTCTGCGCCCTTTTGTTTCTGCAGCACGCGGTCGCAGTACCACTCCTCGTTTAGCCAGCTGATTGCTACGGTGATTCTAGCGCGGAAGTTCTCCATCACGTAGTTGAGCAGCGCTTCTCTGATGCCTGTTGATAGGCTGAACTTGTTACCCTTCTTCGCGAGAGTTCGGTCGCCGTTCTCTTGCTTGACCAGCTCATCCTCGCCGTCTTGCATATCGAACTGGGATCTGGTGGCGAGTCTCGTGACAAGCGATAGCCATCCGTCTCTGTCGTGTGTTGGGACAGCGGGCCGGTTGAAGCCTTTCACCAGCTCTTGCTTCTTGACGCCCTTTTGTCGAGCGTCGCGATCCATCTCGGCAAGCGTGTCGAAAACGCGCGTCACAGCAGTCTTGCTGTACTCGTCCTTCTCTCGGTCAGTCAAGGGTGCCGGAGGAGGTAGCTTGAAGGGTCCGATGGCGACACCAGGTCCTTCAAACCCTTCTGGAGGCATCTGATCAAGGCGGTTCAGGACTTGCTCGGCGTCGCCTGCCATGGTCATCGACGGGTCGTAGTCGTCTTCATCATCATCGTCAATCGCCGCTCTAGCAGCCGAAGAAGCATCTGGCGGCGGTTGTTGGTGCTTGCTAACATTCAGATATCTCGCTTTCACTATGTTGATTGCTTCGTCGAACTGTTTTTGATCGATCATTGTCATCAAGGGTGGAATAAGCTGTGTGACGATGTTGTAGGGTATTGCTGTAACGTGGAAGCCATTGGCGGCCTTGTCGTCTGAAAGGGTGAAGAGTTGAGCAACACTGGCTCCGTATTGTAATTGTGTGGAAGGTTGTACCGTCTGTTGAGGGGCAGTGGCGGCGCCAACGGCAACTGCTTTGTCGATGCGCTGTCTTTTGGCATCGTCTAGTCCATCTGTCGGTTCGTCCTGAGCAGGTCTCTTTAATTGATTTGCGTCGGAGAAGGCTTGAACTAAGCTGTGTCGAAGACGTTCGATGTGTTGTTGTATCCGGCCAGCAAGAGTGTGATGTGGGTTGCGTTTGAGGACATGTAGGAGGAATGTCATCGTTGTGCGGGTCATGCTTCTGACAGACACCTTGTCCCTGCCAGACATGGCCCGAGAAGCAAGCTTCAGTGGATTGAAATTGAGTACGATGCCCAGGATTTTGTTGCCGATGCTCGCTCTCCGTTGCACGAGAATGGAGACGGCGTTCAATGTCGCAGTCACCAAAAGCGCATCCACTGCGTCGTCTTGCAGTACGTACATCAAGCGATCCAGCAGGCCGCTGGCCTCCGCCTCCAACATGCCGACTTTCAGCACCGCATGATCTCTGGGTACGAGCGCAAGACTGATCTCATTCTGCTCCTGTCGCCGTGGATCCGCAATCAGACCTGGGGTCTGCACTTGCACGACCATGGCAACGAACTTCACACAGCAGATCCTCACACCACTAGGAGCGGTGTCCATGCGCCGCAGAATGCTCGATTTGATGGTAGCCAGCTTGCGCCAGGCTTCATCATTTGAGGAATTCATAGTATGCCTGAAGACCAGCGGATAGATGCTGGCCGCGCATTGCACTGCGCTCTTCACCACCGCCGGATCCTCGTCCTGCCCCATGTCTTCCTTGCGATTCAGGTATCCCCTCAGCGTGTCAAGCACGCCGCTGCCAATGCACATGTTCTCCTTGTCCTCCCCACTGACAACAGGCGACGCGAACGTCTCTGCGAGAAAGTCGGCGCCCCATCTTCGTTGCTCGAGGGCAGTGGATGCACCAATCACCGGCAACACACCAGGGACGACCTGAGGGTAGATGGTAGGATCTCTGAGAACAATATCACGCGCCGAGTTGAGCTGCCCGATGGTATCGGCTGGTGTACTCATGACGGCGGCTTAAGGTGTAGCAGGGACGATCACGACAGTCCAAGTTTCTGGATTTGCGCGCGCGTGGTGGTCTCAATGATAGGTAGCTAGGCGCCCAGGAGGAAACCCTCGAGATCTACAAAGAAAAGGAACGACGATGATGCTTGCTGCAAGCTCTCATTACACGCTGGCGGGTTCAGGTGGTGTTTGGCATGGGTCGGTGCGATGCACTTTCGAACGGAGCTGAAGTGAAGTTTCGTGTGTCGTGAAAATTGGGGGTGGGTGTGTAGTATAATGAAGGGCTTTGTTTCGTGAGTCTGGAGTTCTGGATGTTCATGCGCGTCAAGCTCTCTCTTGCTTGTGATGAACGCGGCGGCTCGGCTGCGAACTCCCGAGACTTAGACTTTTGCCAACGACGCTCACATGCTGGTCGACATCGAATCTATGCGACATTGACATATACCATTCTCTCCATATACAGCCTTCAAGATGCCTATCGGACGGTGAGTACAGATAGATTGATTGTCCATACGGACTAGCGCTAATCACTTGCGCAGCATGCCCCAGTCGTCGTACTACGACAAGCAGAACCGCCCCACAGCTGCTCTCTACCGTGCCCGCCAGCCTTACCTCGCAAAGAATATCATGGCCGGACTGGCTCTTCTCGGATTTGTTGGCGGAGTTTGTATGTGGAATGGAAAGCGTATGCTGAACGGAACATTGAGCTAACGACATATGTCAGACACCTACACCATCAAGGCGATCGGCCAAGACGACTTCAGCGACATTCCCATCCCCGATGCACCAATCCAAAGCGGCGCGACTGTTGGCAGCACACCGAACGTTGTGGTTCCGAACCCGAAGAAGTAGGAAGGATGAGGGTGTGAGCTTTGGGTGCAATATGTAACACGGAACACAACGATGCATATGGGCGGCGTTTGGCGAATTGGTGGGATCTACGTTATCACTTTCTAGGAGCTGTCAAGATACCAGAGGAATCAGACGAGGATACCTGGCTCGACCAGGCTGTATAAGACAAGACTGCGAAGACATTCATGTACTACTTCTGTTTCAAAACAGTGCCATCATGTGACTTTACAGTTGAAACACATATGAAAGTCTTTCCGCAGCGTGCTGCTGGGATGGATATATACAAAACTGAACAAATGCGCCTTTCTACTCGTAATGTCCCTCTAGCTGTCCGTAGCGGCAGGTGTGCGCTTGGGGAACGGCGTGAGAGGCTGCTCTCTGGGAACTCTGTTCTCCTTGACCTCCTGGTGCCTCCTCTCGTTTTGCTCGTAGGCCTCCTTCTCGTACTTGGCGATCAGGTGGTCGATGTTGGCTCCGCCTTGTCCGGCAGGGACGTTCCAGGGCGAGCCGGTGTTGAAGATCCTATTATAATCCACGTTAGCATGGGCCCTCTTATACATTGGTACCCTCCAGCTGGCCGGTCTGGCAAACGTTTCGTGCAGAGCACCCTACTGCGTCCACTCCGTAGGCTAGAAAAGAAACGTACTCAGGGAACCTCAGGTCAACGTGACGGACAGACTGGCTGGCCTCGTTCAGGAACAGCACTCTGTCCGCAGCAGCCTGCTCGATCATCTCCGTGTGAGTGTTGTTGCGGTGCGCCCAAGCTCCGGCATACTTGTTGTAGGTGTTCGTAATCAGGCGCGTGAAGTAGGGCTCCTTGTCGCCAGAGGTGGCATAGTTGAGAGCGAGGAACCCGAGAGGGAGACCGGTAACTGCGACGTAGAAGCCAGCCTATCTGAGCAGTCAGTTTGCTGCCTTCTGTGCATGCGCGAACGGCGCCTTTGTGGTTCTTGCTCTGGCCTAACGTACGCCGAAGCTCTCATTGCCGGAAGAGTGGTGCGCGTCGCCGGCACCGTGGCTAGCATGACGGCGCTGGATCTGGGATCGCACACCGCGCGCGGAGCGCAGAGCTGCTCTTTGAAGGGGCTGCATGTTGTGTGGGCAAACCAATGGGCGTATATATGCGATCGTCGAACCGCTATTCAAGGTGAGGTCGGTCCAATGCTGTCGGCGAGCCGGCTTGCACAGACTGCGGATCGTCCCGAAGTGCTCTGCTTACTCACACAGTGTCTCGAACTAGGGAAGCTGCCTCAACGTCAGGCAATCAATTCACGATCCTCGGATGCTCGTGTTCACATTATTACATGTTATAGAGACCACAATTTGCAACACCAATGTACACTGTTGAGATACATGCCTAATGATGCCCTAGGTTCATCATGCTCGACAACGCACCATGTCTTCACGACAAATGTCGATCTACAATCACTAGTCTCGGACTATATTGAGCATACTGAGCGTAGTGAATCCTACGTCAAGCACAAGCTCTGTACAAAGGCACATCATTGTAGGAACAAGACTATCGCTCGATTTTTGATCGCCCATGCTACTTATCGCTCTCGTAGCTGCATCTGGCATGTCCAATCCGCCTTCAGAACAACACCTTCATCTCTCACTTCTTGTAAAGCCCAAGCCTCTCCGCGGCTACCTATCCAATATTTCACTCCTCAGGGAGCATGGCGTCGTCAAAGAAACTTGAGTACATGCCGCGAGCGTCGCCGTCAGGAGCATCAACGGGAGCCTCAACGGGAGCCTTAACCGAGGCCTCTTTCTTGATCTTCGTCTTCTTCGATGGAGTTTCGGTGGCGATCTTGTCCTCGTCGTTGTCGTTGTCGTCGTCGTCGGCAGTTTTCTCTGCAGAGTCGATATTCGATTAGTGGAGTGTCAACAACCTCATGAGGATATGTAACGTACTGTTGCGCTTCCTCGACGAAGCCGCGGCAGGCTTTTTAGCAGTCTTTGGAGTCTTCGGGGTCGGTGTGGCGGTCTCGCCGCTGAGTTGAGAGGCAAGCTCCTTTCCGCGGTGCTTGACCGCGCGGAACTGGTGTTGGAAGGCATGAGAAGAGCGGTTGCCGTCAAGGGTCGCCATCAGCTCGTAGGCTCTAGTTCCTAGGGTCGCGCCTTTGGCGTCCATGACTGCGAGGACGCAGGCCATGGTTTCGAAGCCGAATGTTTGCGCCTCGGCCTTTTCCTTCGGCGGCATGATTGCGTGATGCTGTGGGCTCAGCGGTATGAGGCTGTTGGCGTTGCTGGCTGTGAAGTGTTAGTTTTTGCGACAACAACAAAACAAAATTGCTCGCGATTTTCAGGCAAGGATGCAGTAGGCAGGGTCAAGACACATACAGAGATGCGTGCTAATATAGCACGGCGAAGTGTTTTCTGTCGTGGATTGGTCGAGCGAAGGGTGAGAGTCAGGAAGCAGAAAGTGATTGTGCAAATTATACAAGCTGCGTGCTGCCTCAGTCGCGCCTTCCGTTCCTGGATCACTATAAACGGCGGCGCATGTGACGGTGTGAGTGGAGTTTTTGTCAGAGCTTCACCCGCTTCCTTCATACAAGCACATATGAAGGAACCGGGTTCATTCACGCTCCACCCTGAATGAGGTGCTTGAGCGACGTGGTCCGTGCGGATGCATGTGTGAAGTGACGGATGGAAGAGAGGCAAGACGATCATTGAGAAAGTTGTGGTAAGTCTCTCCCCAGACTCGGAACTACTTGAAAGCGAGACAGGATGTGTCGTAATGATGCCGAGGAAGAAAACTCCTTCCGGGTCGACAAACTCTTCGGCGGCTACTAGACAGGTAGCGCACTATGCATGACATTAGCAACTTGTACGAACAAGCCTGGCATTGAGATTTCCCATCGTGGTGACTACATGAGACTTCAGTCTGATAGAATATGCTTTGTTTCATTACGACTTCAACCATACGCTAAAACATACAGATTGTCAATTCTTTTGCAGACCGCCGTCTGGAAGCAGTGTAAGAAGTGTAAAGAGCATTGCTCCCCCGTCAGTTACGCCAACTATTTGGCGAAATGCAGGTCGTAGTTGAGCCACTTCCTCGACTGCACCTCCGGCACGCTGAGTCCAGGAGTACCGTAAGTGAGCGGCGCAAAGAAGAGGAAACCCCAGATCAAAGCTGCGACAACGACGCCAGAGGCGGCCCATGTAGCCAGGAGCGACTGGCCAGCCATGCGCTCCCTAATGGGCTTGTTGCCGGGCTCCTTTGTGGCGATCTTGCCACCATCCTTCGTGGAATTGGTGACATCGGCAGGCTCGAGGTTGAAGATGAACTCGATCAGCGCACCGGCTACGAGAGCACTGGCGAGATGCGCCGGGAGGTAGTGATGCAAAAAGAGTTGACGGCCCATGATGAAGAACGGAATGTAGTGGGCGGCCCAAGTCAGGAAGAAGAAGCCGGTGCTGTTATACAAGCGCGAGCGGGTACCTAATAAAAATTAGCTCACGATCAAATTTACAGAATGGAAAAGAACTTACGCTTGTCAAGCGCGTCCACGCCGCGACGAATGCTGACTTGGTCTGCCAAGATAATGCCAGAGAAAACGGCGAGAATAGACGAAGCGATCCACCAGCCGATGGGGTTGCCAAGGAAGTAGATCTGCTGCCTGGTTTCGTTCTCAGTCCAGAAACTCACACCGCGCAGCAGGAAAGGCCACTGAATGGGGAAAGACGAGTAAGGGTGGCTCGATGTCAAAGCGTTGTTGTGGAAGAACATGGCGCGCTGAAGCTCAAAGTATTTCTTCAAGAAGGGCATGGACTTGACCTTGCGCTCGTCTTTCTTGAGACGAGGGGAGTCCTCGGGCAGACCAGGAATCTCTTCAACATACCAGATGTTTGAAGATTGGGCGATGTTCTTGTTGCCGTTGATCTCGGCCTGCTTGTATCCCCAGTCTGGGAGAGGCGTGGTGTGGGTCCACATGGCAACCTTTGAAGGGAAGTGGACGAGCTTGAAGTGAGAGGACATGGTCTTGAACTGCTGGTTGTTCTTGCCATTCTCAATTCTGATCTCGAAGAGGGTGTCGTTGAAACGCTTGCCATTAGCATCTTCGAGGGGAACGGTGGTGAACTCCTGGTTTGTAGGGTAGAAAGGAGAGGCGACGTCGTGGGTGAGAAGCCAGCTGTCGGTCACCAAGTGTCGGAAACGGACGACATCGCCGTTCTTGACGGGGTGGCCACGTCCTTCCATCTCCTTGGAAGGAATGATCTGCCAGAGGTTGTTGGTGTCGTTGTGTGGGTAGCCAGTGACTTGTTGGCCCTGAGACGAGATACGGCCATCATCGTAACGGAGCGGGTATTTGTCAACGTGCGAGTGAAGGTAGACCTTGGTGTCCTTGTGCTTCATCGCAATGTTGTCGAAGAACTCGATTCCTACGGCTTGCTGTGTCATGAGGTTGTCGCTCAGTGTCGCTTGGAATTCAGGCGTCATGAAATCGTCGCCAGGTCCAGATCGCGAAAGAATGGTGAAGTGAACCTGGAACCAGAAGAGGTACATCATGAACGGCACTATGATGAATCCGATGATGCGCGCGCTGAGGTGTTTGCCGAAAGTCGGGATGCTCAATGGGCCCTGCTTGCGGTTGATGTCGAGCAAGTCCCAGAGGTCGATGATGACGGGCACACCGATCGAGAAGAAGGTGAAGGCACCGACATATTTGGTGCTGATAACGCAAGACATGCAGATACCGGTCAAAAGGAGCCACTTCCACCACTTGCGACCAAAAGGTGCATGACGGAGCTTGTAGAAACGGATGTAGCACAGGACACTGAGGGCCATGAAGAACACCAGAGTCGCGTCGAGCAGGATGAGACGAGTCTGTCCGATGTGCGCGTTGTCGAAAAGAACGACAGAAGCCGCGACAATGCACGCAGGAAGGCTGTATCCAGACTCCCACATGATCCAGAAGACAACGCTGACGGTCAAGGAGCCCATCATTGCAGGCATCGATCGGTAGGCGACGTAGGGGACCCTGTTGGTGATGTACGAGTCGCCAATGTTCTCAAAGAGGAAGGATCCATCGTAGCCAACCAGCCAGCCGGCGAATGCGAAGAGGAGCTTGCCAAAGGGAGGGTGAACGTCGAAGAAGTAGGTTCGCTGAAGGTAGTACGATGCGAACTGCGATATCAATTGTCAAATCGTCCCTTTTGTTGTGTTCACTATCATGCCAGTCTCTTACCTTGCCAAAGTGCACCTCATCGAAGACCACCTGGTTGGGATGGCTGATTCCCCAGAAGCGCGTGATGAACGCCAGTACCGTGATCACGCCCAGAGCGAGCTTGTAGTCCCATTCTCTTTGTACAGTCTTCTTCGCTGTGCCCTTGAACTCGGTGATCGTATCGTCGGAGATGTAGGGTGTCTGTGCTGTGTCTGCGTCGGTTGCGCCGCGCTTTGCTCCTCGCTGGCGGACAGCGTTGGAGGCCATTGTCGATGGAGTTCAGTCCAAATCGGCTGGATTAGCTAAGGGAAAGGAAGTGAAAGAGAGACAAGAACACGGTCGCCGGCCGCAATTAGTTGGTGAGTGTCGCCGTTCAAGGCACGGATGGGAAACCTCTCTCGAGAAATGTTCCTTGGAGTTGGACACCTGGGCTGATCGTATCGATGGCCCCTGTCGGCGGATTCACCTGCCAAGCCCGACGTTACACGGTCTCACGTGATCGATCCTTGCTTGTGATTTCTGCATGACTGCTCCTACCTTGCGCGTCACCCTTGTCAGCAATTGTACCTTCTCTCGCGTTCGCCCTGTGTGGAAGTGCTCTGAACCGAAAAGCATGTGGTTCTTGAAAAGACGAGTCTCTATGAAACTCCAAGATTCAGGGCGCAGCTGGCTCTATTCTCGACACTCTCTCCGAGTAAAAGGTTCCAAAGCACATGGAAACCACGATCAGTCATAGGCTTCGCCGAGGTGAGGTGAGGGCCGCCTTAAAGCTAGGTAACAACGAGAAGATCGAGGAAAACATCCGTTTCGCGGGCGGCATTGAGATCGCTAAGTCTATAATGCTATTGAAGGACCGCCGGAACCACCGAGATGCGTAACAAGATTATTGATTGTCAAGGGAAGTCGTAACTGGACTCTTTTGATCGCGAGATGTCTGATGCTGCCTTGTCTAAACCCATATGCTCCTGAACAACAGGCATGCCGAACCCACTGGATGCCCCTATAGCTGGCTCTCTGTCATGAAGAGCTACATACGATACCCGACAATTCTGGACACACTACCATGAGAGTAGCTGCAACCTACTCTTCAGTGCTAATTCTTGCCGAAACGGGGGCTCTCGCTCCCATCAGACAGGTCCCGGGACAGCTTGGGGCAATCGCAGGCGGCATCACGACTTGCTCGCTGTATCTTCACTCGTTGACTCGCCACTGCCAAAATCTAGATCTGAGCGTTTTACCTCGTGACCCAACTCGAGAGTTTGGAACATCCCTTGTTCCTTCGCGATCCGCGTTCGTTATCCCCGCATTGAGCCTCGTCAAAAGACTTCCCCGCGCCCAAACCCCGCCAAATACTGTTATTTCCATGTCGGCCATCGGAACCGATCCTGTGGCGCATGGTATTCACATGAACAGAAACCCGGGATGGGCGTCCATTGGTCACGGCGATCGAATTCCACATTCTCTGGTCGCTGGCGGGGTACGTTGCGCGTGTTCTGGCCAACTGCGGTCGACCGGCAGTGTTAGTGGTTGCAGTGAATCCATCGTTTAAATGCTCAAGGTCCTGATCAAAGAAAGTCGATCGCCAGACTAATTCTTTCTCTCTCACAACACTTCAAACTGACCAACCTTGAAAATCGCGACTACTATCACAGCAATCACCATGGGTTCCGTTAGTCAAGAGCCCGAGCCCGAGAGGATCCTGAAGACCGACCTTCGCGAGTACAGCAAGAGAACCCGCACAGATGGCCCTTACGCAGATGACCTCGATATTGATGTATTGATCGTCGGAGCTGGATTTGGAGGTAAGCATCTCATCAACTTCTGACTCCCAAAGCTAATCTAACTTGTCAATCGTACAGGTGCTTTCTCTCTCTATGAGATGCGCAAGGCAGGCTTGAAGGCAGCAATCTTCGAAGCAGGTACTTCCTTCGGCGGCACATGGCGATGGAACTGCTATCCAGGAGCTCGTGTCGATTCGCCAGTCCCGATTTACGAGTTGGCAATCCCAGAAGTCTACAAGGACTGGCACTGGACGACAAACTACCCCAATTGGGAAGAACTCCAGGCATACTTCGATCACATGGACAAGGTGCTCGACCTGAGCAGAGATTGTTCATTCGAGACCGTCGTCACATCCGCCGAATTCGACATGGAGGAGGGCAAGTGGCACGTCGGAACACAGGACGGCCGTACGGCCAAGGCCAAGAACCTGGTGGTTTGCGCTGGTTTCGCAGCCAAGAGATACATTCCGGGTTTCCCGTCCATGGACAAGTTCAAGGGCACCATCCACCACTCTTCGTTCTGGCCGGCTGAGGGTGTTCCCTACGAGGGAAAGCGCGTTGCCATCATCGGCACGGGTGCATCAGGTGTGCAAATGATTCAAGAAATGGGCCCGACCACCAAGCAGCTCGATATCTACCAGCGAACTCCCAACCTCGCACTACCAATGGGAAAGCGTGACCTATCTAAGGAAGAACAAGACGCACTCAAGCCGCTGTACCCCAAAATCCACAACCTGCGTGAGCTATGCTTTGCAGGCTTCGACTATGATCTATTGGAGCGCGATACCTTCTCGGACACCCCTGAAGAACGCGAGGCACACTTTGAGAAGCTGTGGAAGCAGGCTGGCTTCGGTCTATGGCTCGGTGGCTACAGTGACTATCTTTCAGATATGAAGGCGAATCGAGAGGCATACAACTTCTGGCGCAAGAAGCAGTCCGTACGTGTCAAGGACCCGAGGAAGAACGAAATCATGTTCCCGATCGAGCCACCACACGCATTCGGAATCAAGCGTCCTTGTCTCGAGCAGTGCTTCTACGAGGTCGTCGACCGCGACAATGTTGGTCTCATCGACATCAACCCGGACACCAAATACGGTTCTCCCATCAAGGAGTTCACCGAGAAGGGCATCATCACCTCTGACGGCGTCGAGCGCGAGTACGACATCATCGCACTTGCAACTGGCTTCGACGTAGTCACAGGTGGCATGACGAACATGGGTCTTAAGAGTATCCACGGCACATACTTGTCTGACGAGTGGAAGAACGGCGCCAATACCTACCTGGGCACCACCATTTCTGGCTACCCCAACCTGTAAGTCGCATCTTACCTACCTGACTATCCACGCAATACTAACCATTTGCAGGTTCCACTTATACGGACCTCACGGCCCCACACTCCTTTCCAACGGACCTTCGTCTGTTGAAATCCAGGGCCGCTGGATCAAGGATGCGATCAAGCTTGCAAACCGCCAGGGCCTCAAATACATCCACCCAACCGAAGAAGCGACCAAGGCCTGGAAGCAGCGTATCCAGGAACTCGGCGACGCCACGCTCTTCCCCACCACCCGATCCACATACATGGGCGGCACAGTGCCTGGCAAGAAGGTTGAGATGGTAAGTTGGCGCTCTCAAAGTCACGCTTAACCATTCATCGTACTGACTTCATGATGTATAGACATGTTACGCCGGAGGTGTTGGAGCCTACGCTGCCGAAATCCGCAGCAAGCTGAAGGGCTTCCAAGGCTTCGAGACTGTCAAGGCATAGGTTGGTCACACGGACTATTTTGCGCACGATGGAAACGAGAATATACGATATGATTTTTTTTTTATTAATTTCTTTCTTTCAATTAATGTATGTATGTTCATACGATTGCTTAACCAGTAAGCAAGCTTTGTTTCTTTCGGAATCTCTCGACGTCTCTCAGTAGCAAAGATCTATCCCGCTTGAGCTAGCAAGTGGTCCTATCCTCAGGACTTCACGAGTGTCAAGTACCTCCTTGACCCGCAAGCAAGATTTCTTCTCAGGATCTTTGAGTAGTGTCCGCGAAAAAGAAAAGAAAAGAAAAGATCCTGCTTGAGCTAGCAAGCGAAGTTCCTGCTTCGCGAGTGTCAAGTGTCCTCCCTTGGCCAGCAAGAAAAAAAGGACTTCTTCTCAGGATCTCTCTTGTCGAAGAAAAAAAAAGAGGTCCTGCTTGAACCAGCAAGCGAAACCCTACTCTCAAAGTAGGACTTCCGCGAGTGTCAAGTATCCCGCCCGACCAGCAAACGGAGATTTCTTCTCAGGACTGGTCGAAAATACAATCCTGCTTGAACCAGCAAGCGGAAGTTCCTGCTTCCGCGAGTGTCAAGTACCCGACTCTTTGACCGAAAAAGCAAGATTTCTTTTCAGGATATCTTCACGCCTTTCCCCTCCCGGTGTCAAGTGATCCATGCTTCGACCCGCGAAGCAAATGAATGGTACTGTCCTCCACCATTGGGAGAAGGTAAAACATCTCTGTGGTAGTAAGTTTTCTAAGCATCAAGACCCCAACCCCATAACTGATCTTCCGGGCACGCCTTCCACGAACAAGAATCGGTAACTTCCATGAATCTGCCAGGTTCGTAAGTAGCTCTGAGACCCAACAGGTCCATCCCCGGTCCGCCGCCGCAAGAGTCGAACGATCTGGTCAGAGCCTTGTGAGCTTCCTTGGCTCTCTGGAGTTCGGCTTTTGCGATGTCGCCCTTCATGGAGAAAGGAGACAAACCCGTTCTGCTGCCTCCCCTGTTGGCCCGGCACTGCTTGATGTCGGCCTCGAGCAGGCTGATGTGGGCTTCAAGGTTGAGCATCTTGAGGCGTGTGGCCGCTTGATCAGCGCACACCGGACAGGAACCGGGAGCCTCGACCGCGGAGAAAGTGGCTTGCGGGTTGGGGCAGGTGTTGAAGAGTGTTTTGCTGGAGGTGTTGGAGGGGGAACCGTACTCACCCGTCGCTTGGCAGACGGGGTGGACGGCGCAGCGGAGCAGGAGAATGTGCAGGCAACCTTTGAACATGTAGCGAGTGTTACCGCATGTAGTTTGGGTAGGGAAGGTGACCTGAAGGGAGAGCTGCTGGGGGTCAGGGCCCCAAGAGCAGGCGTTGGTGGTTGGCATGTTGGGTTTCCGAGTGAGCTACTCTCGGAGTTTTTGGTGTTGGGTTAGGTTCCGCCTTTGGTCTCTGCTAAATTGCAGGGGTAGGACAGTCGCTTGTTGGTTGCTCGACCTTTCAAAATATTCTTAGGATGCTCCTAGTTATTTATGCGATTGATCGGTTGGAAAGAACAAAGAGATATACGGGGGCTCACAATGGGATTCATTATGTAGCCACACAATGCCCTTGTTTTCATCGTCTTGTTAGTGTCGTGCACTAATGACACTTACTGGAACACGGCCCCCAAACCATTGGTGATCGATTGCCGTTCACTGCTGGCTGGGAACCAATTTGCTGGTGCCATTAGAATGATTTCGAAATGACCACATGTACCATGATCTCGATCGATCGTTTTCAATGGATCAGCTTGTGTATAACCATCTAACGAGGTTAGCAGCAGCAGCATCACCAGTATTAACGTCGAGGATTGAAAATCATCGTTCCTCACATTGAAATCGAAACGAAACACAAAAAAGGGATGGTGGGTGTGAATGTAGAAGTCCAACGACACCTAGTCTGCCCTGTCGTCTGCCTTTCCCTCAATGGCTTTGTTAACCCCCATCGAACCGAACACGTGAACCCACAAACTCGTCTCCCTTGTTTTGCTTCCATACGTTCCTTCACATCAACGCATTGTGAGAATTCACCTACGTGCCCGATGGGTATCTGTACGAGTTGGCAGCACTTCTGAACTGGTGACAATCAGTCAGCAACGGTACTAATGCCTTTGTCCTTCGTCTCTTTACTCTTTTTCTTCTATACTCGCAATTTACTTACCATACTTCTCTCCACTTGAAAGGCCTTGTGAGGGTTCGCTCAAATTTCCAACGGATATCCAGAGAGTCGTGCGTCAGAGTGGCGGTCACGAGATCTTGGAAGGTCCATAGCAATGGCAATGACACTCGCGTTCCTTTCTTCTTCTTGTTGCGCGGGAAAAAGTCCGAGTCCGAGTCCCAGTCCAGGTCCGAGTATTCAAGCCCTCGAGGGCAGCCTTGGCAGACAAAGATGTGTATCTGTTTCTTGTGGCACGAAAGTAGTATTATACCAATGAGGAGAAATGTGATTTCCTTCGCTTTGTTCGTCTGCTTACAGTAGTAGGTAATGGTGTCTTTCCGCATCATCTATCCACCCATGCCACCCAAGACAAAGCCTCCCACAATTCAATTCGATTCAAACCGTCGCCGAGAGTATGGGTATCATGAGCACATGTTCAAATCTTTCGTTCCCCATCATTCCACAGTCCGCCTCAATGTTTCCAGAGTCCATGATTCCTTCGATGTTTACATTTGTCCGCCAGGCGGTACCGTCCTACCAGACATCAGAGACGCCTGAGGAGTACCATATGCACCCTCCGCTGGTCTGAAGCTAGGATTGGCGTACACATCTTTGCCGGGACCGCCTTCCTCAGCGTTGGGGTGGCGGTGCAGCTGGCTGGTGTCGAACGCTTGGTGTGGTGCTGATCCTTCACTATGCAAAGCTGGTAGGTACCTGGCCAGGAGTGAGCCTTCGTAGTGGGGTGCACGATCGGCCTCTTGTTGGGACTTTTCGGCCGACAATGGTGCATCGATGGTGCTCGTGCTGGATATATTGGAGATGTTGCGGAACCCTGTGAGTTCACGCTCGCCGTTGTGCGAAGCGTTGCCATTCTGTTGACGTTGCTTTCCAACTTGCAAGGGTGAGCCTGTGGAGAACCCTTGACCAGGAGTTCTGGAAATGGTTGGTGGCGCTGCGAGTCCTGAACTCGCGACATCCGGAACGTCACCCATAAAACCTGCTGCTCGCTTTCCAGACACAGGCGTGGCAAATGGGCTGCCCGTACGTTGTCCCGGACCTGTAAGATTTCGCATGATGTGTCTCGGATTCGCAGGTTGGTCAACCCAATCTGGTGTATGAGTGAAATTCGGCGTCACATGCGCTGTCACAGCTGATGGTTGTGGTCGAGCCCAAGCATTTTGCTCGAGGAATTGTTCGTGTGCCTGTCGCTCACTAGGCGCTGGTGGTGGGACATTTGGTGGTTGTGTATATACAGCTTGGTGTTGCTGCTGCTGTTGTAACTGCGCCTGTTGCTGCTGTATTTGGTGCTGCTGCTGCTGAGACGGATGTGTGTGCTGGTGCTGATGTTGGTGAGTGTGCACGTGTTGCACAGGCTGGTGCATACGCCGAGGTATCTGGGAAGTCCGTCAGAAATTGAGCTCAGTCAAATGAAGAAATCATACTCACGCGCATCGCTTTCAGGTCATCCTCCAATCCGTTTCCTTCTACCCCAGAGATATTGGGCGCAGCAGGAAATCCAACATACTTCGCAATACCACTGAGAACGCTGACCTCTTGGTTGTACTTCGCCTGCTGCCGAATCTGTGCGCTCTTCTTGCTTGGGAGCTTGTACAGGTATCTCTCTTCGCCTTCTTGATGTTGTTGGCGGCGTTCTTTTTGTATGCCATACCAGTCTTCGCCAAGCGCGTACAGCATGTTCTCTCGCAGCTCGCGTGCCGTCTGAAAGTACTGCGAGTGAAGCTGAGCGCGTTCGCCTAGGGTGCGCTCGCGTACTGCCTGTATGCGGTATTGGTAATACGCGTTTGCCTCGCGCTCTTGCTTGGCCTTCCTTTCATCAATACAGCTGACCTGCCGCAGATACTCTGGATGTACACAGTCTGGTTGGTTCAGCAACTGCAACTCGTGCTCGGCAGACGCCAGACTCTCGTTGACGAGCCGCTGCCTGAAAGCAGCAAATTGCTTCGCAAGCTGCTCGAACGAGGATGAGGCTTCACCCTTCTGTTTCAGTTCTTCCTCGCTCTTAGGCGCAATCTCAGCGCTAGGCTCTTCCTCTTCATTTTCCACAGCAAACTCCGAGACATCCACTTCTTGAGCGTCCTCCTGCGACTTTGGCTTCCGGCCTGGTTTGCGGCCTCTTTTTCCTTTCATGCCTTTGATTGGTACGACGGCCGGCACTTCTGTGCTTTGTTGCTCGAGCTCCACCTCCTCATTCTCTTGAACATTGTCAATGCCATTTGTTTCTGTCGACTGCGCAATTTCGCCTTCTAGTGGGTTTGCGCTGAGGGCGTGGCTTCGTTTCCGTGGGGATTGTTCGACGTCGGATTCCTCGCTCGTGAGAGGGCTGTCTTCGGCGTCTGAGCGCTTGCGCTTCTGTCCTAAAGTTGTCGCATTAGTATCGCATTCTCTAGGATATCTATCTCGTTGCAGCTGCGGGCTGGGAGAAGCCTTACCAGCTGTCTCAATGGTGGACGTACTGGAAGCAGCGCCTGGCCCGGTCGGCAATGGCGAAGGTGGCTCCGAAAGATCATCTTCTACACCAGCAGCTTTACTAAGCTTACTAGGTGTTCTGCCGACACTATCTGCGTGTTGTCGCCGTTTTTGCGGAGAATCGTCCAATCTTTCCGTCTCGGCTTCGGAATCTACGTCGAGAGTTTTTTGCGCGGGCGGTGGAAGTGTACTTTTTGCGCCATTGGCTACGAAAGCAAGTGTGTTCTCATCCTCGTCGAGATCTTCAGGTTCGCTAAGACTGCTTGAGCGATCATCAGGTACGTCGCCGATCTCGGCGTCTGCGTCGGCGGCGTGGTGAGCCTCGGCAGCCTCGTCCTCGAGCTCACTGTCGCGCATGATGGCATCTCTTGTAGCGATTGGAGAGCCTCGGGCTGCCTTTGAGGCAACGCTCAGAGGGGATATGGACGGGCGGGGTGTCGGCGTTCTAGCAGGGGAGTGGTGGGCGGATCGGCGAGGAGACGTGGGTGTATTTGGGCCGGCATCGAGGTCTGGAAGTAGCATGTGTCAGTTGAGAGTGTTTGAAACAAGGTGAGGCGACAGTAGTATAGTACGGGCAGCATATGGTGGATTGGGAGACTCACTGGCATAGAGCGACTCACTGCGACGCGCAGCGGCCGGTACAGCCATGGCCGTGGAGGGTATCTGGGATGTCCGCGCGTGTAGCAATGTTCGTGACGACCTGGCCGGTGGCCCTTAGGTCTCGATAGGCAGGGGATCAATGGTATCGACGCCTGGCGCGGACCGTGGGAGTAGTCGTGGTGGGCGCGCGCAGGCTGGGTTTGCGGGCGGCGGCTGAAGGAGTGCTGTTGCTGCTTCTCGGTCGCACGCCAGCTGCGGGGTGTGTCGAGTGTCGAGGTGAGAGACACCAAGAATGGGTGAGCTGGGTGATGCAGTCGAGTGTTGCAGTGGTGGAGAGTGTACTGTGGGTGTGTGTGTATTGTAGTGGGAGTCGGCACAGAGGGCGGCGGTGTTGCTTCATGGACTGGCCTGCTGCTGGCTGCTCTCGGCTTCGAGCGTCATGCCAAAATCTCCGCTAAACCTAAGGGTTCCAGCGCCTCGAACTTCGGCTTTGGCCTTTGCTCCAGAAAAAGTCGCTGTCTCTCCAGGTACAAAGTCAAGAATACCATCTTCAATCCCATAATCCACCATCACACCACTGTCGCATAGCCTACCATGGCCGGAAAATCAGGCGACAAGAGTCCCAAGGTGGAGAAGAGTGTGAAAAAGGACAAATCCGACAAGAAGAGCAAGAAAGACAAGAAGTCGTCTGTCGAGAAACAGGAAAAGGCCGCGACCGTCGCTTCATTACTCGCAGACAAGAAGGCCGTCAACCCGGCTCTTTCTTCTCTTTTCGCCGCACAGGTAAGGTCTATATCATGCCTGAAATTCACGTACACCGCGCTAACCAATACAGCCTACACCACCCACTCGCCAAGAGATTGTCCCGGAGCCCGAACAGGAGTCCGAGGATGAGGACGAGCTGAGCGAGCTGGACGAGGACTTTGACGACGAGGACGAAGATGTCATCCCGGCGCCTGTCGCCAAAGCTGTCGCAGCCATTGAAACCGCGCCAGAAGACGACAAGAAGCGCAAGAGAAAGCGCAAGGATGCCGGCGACGAGATTGAGGATGTGTACATGCGCAAGTTAGAGAAGGAGGAGGCAAAGGAGGCCGAGACCGCTGCAAAAGAGCGCGCTGCCAAGCGACAGAAGGGCGAGGAAGTGGACGAGGAGGAGAGCGACGACGGCAACGACGGTGTGGATGTGCGAATTGAGGCCGAGAGCGACGACGACATGCCTGGAGCCGATGACGACGACGAGGATGACGAAGACGAGGACACCGAAAAGCCCACCAAAAAGACCAGAAAGGCTTCACCACCGCCCAAACACGAGACGCAAGCAGAAGAGACCGAGATCACCAAGGCCAACCGCACTGTGTTCCTCGGAAACGTCTCAACCTCAGCAATCACCTCCAAATCCGCTCGCCGGGTCTTCATCGCACATCTCACCTCTTTCTTCCCGGAGGTCCAAAAGAAGCACCCTGAAGCCAAGTTCAAGCTCGAGTCCCTGCGATTCCGCAGCACGCCCTACGCTGCCGCCCTGCCCAAAAAGGCCGCTTACGCCAAGAAGGAACTCATGGACGCTACGACCAAATCCACCAACGCATACGCAGTCTACAGCTCCCCGATCCTGTCGCGTGAAGCCGCCCGCCGCCTAAATGCCACCAAGACTCTCGACCGCCATCTCCGCGTTGACGAAATCGCCCATCCGTCCATCGTCGACCACAAGCGCTGCGTTTTCATCGGCAACTTGGGCTTCGTCGACGACGAGACCAATATCCAAGCCGCCAACGTCCTCGACGGACGCGAAGTGCGCAAACCCGGCAAGCAGCCCGCAGACCACGAGGAAGGCCTCTGGCGCACAATGGGCCGCCACGGCGAGGTCGAGTCCGTCCGCGTAATCCGCGACAGCATCACACGCGTCGGCAAGGGCATCGCGTACGTGCAGTTCAAAGACGAAAACAGTGTTGAAAAAGCCCTGCTGGATAACGAGAAGAAATTCCCGCCCATGCTCCCTCGCAAACTGCGCGTTTCCCGCGCAAAAGCTCAAAAGCGGAATGCGAAACCTGGCTCCGGCCGCCCGGGCTCCAACACCAAAGCCGCCGCCCCCAGCGGCTACCAGCGCAAGATCACGCAGGAAGAAGCCGCGCAGATGGGCAGACAGAGCAGGCTTGTCGGCAAGGCCACCGCGGCCGCGCTCCACAAGAGCCAGCACAAGCCCAGCAATGGAGAGAACGGTCCTTCACGACCTTCGCACCACTTGGAGGGCTTCAAGAGGCCCGAGGCTTTCGTTTTCGAGGGCCACAGGGCTACTTCGAAGCAGGGCAACACGGGTCTGAAGCTGGGTGGTAAGAATGCAAACAAGGGCAAGAAGGGCCCTCAGAAGCAAGGTAAGCCTACTGATCGTAGCGCGAAGAGAGGTGCTGCTTTCAAGGCTGGTGGCTCGAAGAAGGGCGGTAGCAAGAGCGCTTGAGATGCTGGAGTTTAGTGGAGCCATTATTCTCTGGTTGTATACCTTACCTTTCTCATTACCGTCGTCACCACTACTATTATTGTATGCGAGAAGTAGTGAAGTTCAGGAATTACATTTCCTCTATTCATCCTCAGCGGGTATTGTGAACGAACCGTAGAAATTAACATTTGAAAGCACCTATGGCGCTATCTCGAGATACTAGCATTATTTGTCTATGATTAAAGAAAATACGAAGAAGACTCGTAAAAAAAAAACGAGTCTGGTAACAGTCAGTGGATCCATGCTGTCCGACAATTCATCAATCCGTTCTCGCCTCCCCTCGAAAATGCAATCTTCAGTCCGTAGACCGGAGCTCGAGAAAATCAAAAACCGCTCCCCAGTTTCTACCTATGCATGCCAGATAGGTACGCAAGAAATGTTCCCCAAACTCCGGCGCTCAAAAATATAACAACAAAAAACATCAAGAGGAAGAAGAAAACCCCCCTCCCTGCTCATCCAACCATCCATCTACGCGTCCCATCACCGCCTCCGCAGCTCATCAACCCCCTCCCAAAACCCCTCCATCCGCCACCTCCAACTCCGCAAATACGGCCCCAACCCCTCCTCATCGCCCGGCGCCCACCACTTCTCGTGCAAACTCGCCACGCCGCCCTCCAAATCCGCCCGTGTCGGGTAGTGCAAATTCCACTGCGAATCCAGCATCGTCCAAGGCATGCTGCCGCCCTCGCCCTCGCTCCGGTGAGCGTAGTTGAGCAAATTCTGCTCCGGGAATTTCGGCACGAAGCGGTTGGGCAGCGCGAGGATGGACTTGTAGTGGTTGAACAGGGGGAGCGAGGGCGCCATCACGAAGAAGCCGGCGTTGAGGTAGTGGATGTTCGGGTAGTCGTGGGTGGCGTCGGAGGGGGGGTAGTGGTGTTCGCGGTTCATTTCGGGTTGGCCTGCGAAGACGTAGGTCGGGGGGAGGGGGGATTCGTCGGGTTTTAGTTTGTCGGGGCGGTTGAGGGTTTGCTGGGGGGTTGAGGCGGCGGGGTCGAGGAAGACTCCGTCGAGGGGGCGGTTGAGGACTGTGTCGCCGTCGAGGAAGCAGATGAGCTCGAATTGGGTTAGTTCCCATAGGCGCAGTTTGTCGAAGACTTCTTCCCAGTTGGACGCGCCGGCTTCGACCCAGGAGGGCTTTTCGATGGTTTCGACTGCGAGGACGATGGCGCCGTCGCGGCGGAGGCGTTCGCGTTTGGCTTCTGAGACGCCCTTGGTGGCGAGCACGATGAAAGGGATGTTATCGCTTCGGGTTTCGGGAGCGTGCAGAATTTGGTAGGCTAGGAGGCGGGTTGCGATGAAGTATTCGTCGTGAAGGTTGTCTTGGTCGTCTGGGTGCATGGCGTCGGATGCGAGGAGTGTGGCGAACGCGTACTTCGACTTCGTCGTTTCCAGTGTTGGGTACTGCGGTGCATGTTCGGTGATGGCGGTCGTTGCGCCTGCGACATGTTTCACCAGCGCGTCCCTTTGGTGGTCGTATGCTGTGGGTAGAGGGGTGTAGACAAAAAGTGTGAAAATCGCGACTGCTGCGAGGACGAAATATAGACCCATGCAGTTCCGTCGGCCGGTTCCTCTGCCTGAAGGCGACAGGCTGCGCAAGTATGGAGACATTTGGACTCGTCGCCGGAGTTGATCCAAGAGTCCTGCCAGTGTAGAAAGCAAGCCGATGTTTCCTCAAGTGGTAACCGTTTGTTGATTGATCGAGTGGACGTTCCTTGGGAGGGTGTAGGACAGGTGACAAGTTGGACGTTGATGCAGTCGAAAGAGAGGCAAAGGGAAATGGGTGAAAAGTGTAAGTCAATACAGAGAATGGCGTATTCACCACATTATCAAGCAGCGAATGGAACCTACCAAAACCCAAGGGACGCCGCGCAAGGAAGTACGAAGTGAGGGCCGCAAACCTTAGTTAACTATTGGTACACGGAAACGCACGTGTGGTTCCGGCGGCGCGATGGTGGGATTGGGCCTTTGATTTGCTGGGCTTGGAAGAAAGGATGAAGCGAAGTGAGATGGGTGCTGGCTCGAAGGGCCGGCTGAGCAAGGTTCGCGCCATCTCACGCGCAAGGGATTTTCGTATTTCGGCAAGACCCACCAGGGCTCACGACTAGCCTACCTAAAGAAACGGTGGCGACATGAAGAAGATTATTGCTAAGGTGATTTGCCTGCAACAATTGGTCTTGTTTGAAATGTGTAGCAGTGGCGTGACCGAAGAAGATGGCTGCTGTCAGTCGTGTTTCTGCTGAGGCAGAGCAGAGCAGAGCAGCATCTGCGAAAGCGAGTGTGGGTGAAGAGCAGGCGAGGCTGATATTGAGAGGCTGGCCCGCGACGCACTGTCAGCCTCGCTTATCTGGACAATCTCTTGGTGCTGTCGTGTTATTGATAAGACACTAATACACGATGATTACGTGGCGGAGGGAGAGGACGTGCAAAATATCACAACTCTTGACGTGAGCAAAATTCGTTATGTAGATCTGCATGTAGTGCAAGGTACTTGGAGAACTGCATGCGATATCCTTGTCTTTGAAACATGACGACCGCCCTGCTGGTATGACACGGAAGTCTGTGGCGTCGGGCTGTCGTTCACATCGATGGTCAGCCTGGCCGATGCTAGCAGGATAAAAGGCCGGAGGTCGTGTTCGGGAATTGATCTGTAATACTGCGTGTAGCTGTATTATCAACCCCCTCAACAGTGTCGAGAGAAGTACTGTAAAGTAGCTAGAGTACTGCATGTCATTTCCCAACCTTCAGGGGGGAGGAACACATAAAATAGCAATTCAAGCTAGCGAGAAGATGGGGAAATACAGTACATGTACCACGAGGGAATGATGTTTGTCGTGGCGCCAGAGTCATAACTTGCAAGTCATCCATGAGTGTTGTCGAAGTTACCATGTGGCAATTAGTATTTTGACTCTGAACCATCGTATTCTTGCTACTACCTCTCGCCTTCCAGAATAGTTCTCTGCTAGAGTGGGGTTTCGCGTGAGCCGGTCTCGCCGAGCGGATGGGGCCGCTGCTATTTTTGGGCATCTGCTCGTAATTGTTGCCCAGCAGACCGGCAAACCTCATGGTCGTGATCAGTATCTTGATCTGTATACAGAAAATTGTCTTACCATCTGCGGTCTAGCACTGGAACTAGAAAGTAGCGAGTGGTGAAGAATAGCTGCAGATGGCGCAAGAACAATCATCTGTGATCGGAAGCCGGCTGAACCCACTCGGTCTCCAGTCGTTGACCCGGTGCCCGTCAGCATGCCTCAGATCAACCTCACTTCGTCCAATCGCGCAGTACAGATCAGATGTCTCGTGATAATGGGCGAGACGCGCATATCCTGATACCCTTAGAAGTCGCATCCAGCGCCCGCGCAACCAGTAGCATTCCACTGCTCTCCAGGCCACGACGGTGCGACACGAACAAAGGGCTTCGCCTCTTTCCTACGTCGGTCCGGTCGGTCAACAGCGACTCAAGTCGCCGCCACTATACTATACCGGCTACGTCAGGTGGACATTTCCGCCCTATATTCAGGCACTGGCCCTGTACTAGGCGGTGTTCGGTCTATACGACGAGACCCTGTTGCACTTGTTTGCTCGTTTTAGAGACATGCGGATGCTCCTACAGGCTCGTCGAGCAATTGCTCGTGTCGTAGGAAACATCGTATCACTCGTTTGCCTGTGATCCGTGCTTGCCTCGACTGATAATACCATAGGTACGCATTCCTTTTGTGATATATCACCCAGCGAGCGTTTGTATCTTCAACTGTTCCCTCACATTAACATTCACATCCTCCCTCACACCCATTTACACTCTCATAACCTCGCCTTCTTACTGCTCTATCTTATCCATCACCCACCGTACTTCATCTACCCTCGAAACCACGCCAGTCTCATTCTACTCAACATGCGCTTCACTCAGACCGCGGCCGTGGTCCTCCTCACCGTGTTGCCTGCAACTCTTGCTCAGACCTTCACCGACTGTAACCCGATGGAAAAGAGCTGTCCCAAGAACACAGGCCTCAACTCAGCCAACTTCGCCTCCGACTTTGCCTCCGACCCGAATGCTGAGGAGAACTGGACCAAGGCTGCTTACACAACCATCACCTACGACAATCAAGGCGCCCAGTTCCGCATCGCCAAGGCTGGTCAAGCCCCGACCATCCAGACCAACTTCTACTTCTTCTTCGGTCGCGTCGATGTCACCATGAAGCCAGCTCCCGGCCAGGGCATCATCAGCTCCATCGTCCTCGAGAGCGACGACCTCGACGAGATCGACTGGGAGTTCCTCGGTGGTGTCGACAACCAAGTTCAAACCAACTTCTTCGGCAAGGGCGACACTACCTATTACGATCGCATGATCCAATATGGTGTCTCGTCTGCTCAAGAGGTTTACCACACGTACTCCCTCGACTGGACCGCCGACAGATTGCAGTGGATCATCGACGGCACGGTTGTTCGCGAGCTCAAGTACACTGATAGCATCGCTCTCAACGGAAAGGTGAGCAACTTCGCAGCCCAAATGATGTAAACGTTTCACTAACAAGCAACAGAGGTACCCCCAAACACCCATGCGCCTCAAGCTTGGCAACTGGGCTGGTGGAGCTGAAGGCGTCCCCGAAGGCACTGTAGCCTGGGCCGGCGGCAAGACCGACTTCAACCAAGGCCCGTTTGACATGTATGTTCAAGACGTCAGCATCACCAACTACAACCCGGCCGACAGCTACGAGTACGGCGACAAGTCCGGCAGCTGGCAAAGCATCAAGATCAACAAAGACGGCTCGTCTTCCACCCCGAGCGGCTCCGACTCCTCCTCTGGCTCCTCCACTAGCACCACACCCAGCACTTCCCCGTCCTCTGCGACCAGCGCGACCGGAGCAAACAGCACCGCCACCGAGCAGCCTGAGAAGGAGGGCTCGTCCTCTTCCTCCCCTGCTTCTGCCACCAGCACCGCCACTTCTTCCACCAAAATCGTCTATTCCTCCCTCGCTAGCGTCGAGCCCATAGACCAGCACACCGAAGCCGCCGTCTCCGTCACGCAGACCGGCTCCATGTACAGCACCAACACCGCCTCAGCCTCAGCCCTGAACTCCGCCATCTCCGCCGAGGCCAGCACTCTGGCAACCGCCGTGGTCGCTTCTACCCAGGTTCCAGACTCGAAGCCGAGCGGCAACGCCAGCTGGACTGGTACCAGCAGCGCGGCTCCCGCAGAGCAGACTACCAACGCTGGTGTTTCGCTCAAGAGCGGGATGGTCGGTGGGTCTGTTGTCGGCCTTGTGTTGGGCTTGATGCTATTGTAAGTTGGAAGGTCCAACTTTTGGGAAGCAGGTTGAACGATGATGGAAGGCGGAAGCGTATACCCCAGCAGACACGAGTTCTGCGATTTGCTTTCGCCCCTTTGGTTGTTTTTCCTTTTTCCTTTTCTTGTGCAATTAGATTACAATTTTCAGACCGCTTGGAAGACGGTTCGACTCCTTTCCTACGTTTGTTATTAGTTCAATCGTGAACAGATCGAGCTTCCACTAGCTTCAAGCTTTCCATGTTTCTACATGTCTGCCATCTCGTAGCAACATCACCAATCGTCCTCTTACGCTTGATTCCGGGATCTGGTCCAAGGGTTGCCGGTCTACGCGAATTGGAAAGAAAAGAATAAACTCCGTCGAGTCAAAGTGTGCAGTGATTGGTAGAGAATTGCATACCTACCTATGTAACTCTCCAGCCATGCCACTACGTATTAACTTGCGTGCATCGTACAACGCCCAACAAGCACCTCCCTCCTCACACCTCCGCCTCCTCAACAGCAACCTCCTCATACCCACCCCTATACCTCATCCCACCCCTCGGCACATCATACATACTCGTATAATCCACCCTCTGCCCTCCCAGCAACGCAACACCGCTCTCCTTCCGCCCAAACACCGGCCCATCCCCCCAGAAATCCTGACAATTCCGGAAAACGCCGCGCGTGAAAGGATTGCCTCGCTTCCTCTGCTGCTGCTGCTGCTGCTTATCCCTCTTGTTCTTCGAACCATTATACCCATTGAAAGCAACATTGAAGAAAACGTCCAGCCCCAGCATCTTCTTCCACGAACTAAAACAACTTTCCTTCGCTTTCTTGTGCGGGTGGCCGTGGTGCGCGGTTGGATCCGGGCCGGCGCCCGAGGCGGTGATTTGGGCAGACTCGGGGTTTAGGCTACCGGTGGCGAGGCCTGTCATTACGGGGCCCAGGGTTTCGGTGTTGCCGCGCATGCTCTCGTAGGTTGTGAGGGCGCGGGCGATCTGGACAAAGTGGACGAAGAGGAGCATAAAGGTCCAGGTGAGCTGCAGGCTGCCCCAGAGGTTTGTGACGAGGGTTAGGGGGTCTTTGAGGATTGTTACGCAGAGGTCGGGGTTCACGATGGAGCAGTGGGCGCGGCTGCGGGGTGGGCCGGGGATTTCTTCGAGGTCTGGAGTGGAGGAGGTTAGTAGTTGTTATTGTAGTGGTTTGGGGGTATCGAGGTTGATGTAGGTACTTACAGACGAATGTCAGGCGAATGAGACATGAGATGCCGATGATTAGGCTGATGACATAGAGGAGGAAGTGCTTGTGGTTGTTCACTCCGATGCAGGTGTCTACCCATGGACAGTGGCTGTGTCGTGTTAGCTTTCACATCGCACCGTTATGGACAAGAGATGCAACATACTGGTCCTGCCTCGCCACGCAACGTCCGCATCGCCGGCAATGCTTGCTCCGTAGAGGCTTTCTTATCATACATAGTGTACAGAAGTGCTTCTCGTTATAGATGTTGTTTTCGAGCAAGTCGTCAATCGTCTTCTTCGTCTGCCCGCGGCTGCTGCTCTTCGGGATGTAGCCAGGGTCTGCCGTCATGGTCATGAAGTAAAAGTACGCTGTAAGGCTGTAAAACACAGCGAATGCAATGTTAAGGAAGAAGTTGGTGTACAGGGTATCTGTAAAGGAGTGATCAGTGTATTTCTTCGCAGACAGATAGTGTAAGAATGAGATTTACTAGGGAGAACGCGGAAAGCCCATCGCACACCGACCCAGAACAGGGTGGCAGCAAAAATGCCCGCAAGGAAAGGCGTATGATGCATCGATTTCATGTCGGTCGGCGCCCAGCGGAAAAGCCGTTGTACCAGATAATTCAGCCCGTAGCCAACGATGAGAACGCCTGGTACTGAGATCCAGACTCGCAGGTATGCCAGCATGTGAAGTTGTAGTCCTCCCAGGAAGAATGGCCAGAAAAAAAAGAGGCGGCTGAAGAACCACTTCTTGTCTTTGATGAACGGAATGGGAAATGCAATCGGGTGTGCGTACTCGTCGTACCCAGACTCGAACAGTGCCTTTCGCCACTGCCGCTCGGACTTCATCTTTGCAGCAGTCACCGCAGGAGTATCACCAGTAGGATCATCGTTAAGCGGTTTGGCAGCAGCAAAACGATTGCTGCCGTAGTCGACCAACTTCTGTATACAAGGGTAGCTGCCTTTGACAAGTGCCCAGTGCAACGCAGTGAATCCCATGTCGTCTGTGGCATGAATGTCGGCTCCCCATCGTAATAGCAAGTCCACACACGATGGGAAGCCTTTGTAGGCCGCCCACATCAAGCTGGTGTGTCCTTGTTGATCCGGAACGTCAACTGGGATATCAGGTTGATGCAGCAAGAGAGTGAGCTGCAGGACGTTACCGTCCAGTACAGCTGAGTGAAGCAGATTGTAGCCTTGATCGTCCTGGGTGAGAGGATCGGCGCCATGTGCTAGAAGTAATTGGACAACTTGTAGATGGCATCGCTTGCTAGCCCATAGTACCGGCGTGGCTTCAGCATCACCCCCCTTCGCGTTCACGTCGGCCCCAGACTGGATAAGAAAGTGGCAGAGAGCATGGTGACCATTGATAGCAGCCCACTATAGTATTTCCCAATCAGCCTATCGTCCAATACAGCAAGGTATCCTAATTCCCGCCCTCTCTTCGACGTACGTGTAATGCAGTGATGCCCTGATCATCCGTCGACTTCGCATTGTACCTCCCGCTGTCAAACAGCTTCTGTATTCCTCGCAGCTCCCCCAACCTTGCCAGTTGCATCAAATCTTGCTCGACCGGTAATTGCGGCGGGCTGGATTCCAGATCGCTAAGTTCCACCCGTTCCAGACCATCTTTCCCGGGAGAGTTGGTTGCGCTGCCGGAGTTGCGACGAGTGTCCGGAGTCGCGGATGGGTCGCGAGAAGCCATGATCGATGGCTAGCAATACTCGCAGAGGTGAAAGAAAGCTATCGGTCGCAATGTTACATGTTAATGGTTTGTATGCGCCGCGAATGCGCCGGATGATGGCTCCTGCTGCTGCGCCAGTCGCAACCAAGCTTTGTGAGGGAGTCGCGTATTGACCGTATCTGGAATGCCTGAGGCAATCAAATCCAGAGTGCTATACCAACGAGACGCGCGTTCACGACACGTCGATAATGAACCTAACGGAACGTTTCGAACACCATGAATCATGCATGATTGAATGATACACGACTCTAAATCATCAACAGTTATGATATAAGAAAAACAGCAGCTTTGCAGGTTCACGCTCCCCAAGTCCACCCACGACCTCTCCTCCCGACTCAAACTACCTCAAGGACTAATAGCAAACCTCGGGTCCAAAGGCGAGTTCGTCTGGCTCGGAGAAACCCCACCCTGTTTTCTCTCCAGACCTCCCGGTCGAGCCCTCTCTCTTCCAATCGTCGCCGCCACGCCAGCACCATTGCCCTGAGACTCAGCCGCTCGGCCTTCATTGTAATTGTTCCAGGACATCAGATGAAGTTGCTCCTGTCGCCTACGCGCCTCATCCATCCGCCTATCGTTTCCGGGCAAGTCTGGAGTAACTTGAGGACTGCTGAGATCTGGAAGCTTCTCGTCCGCGTAACCCACACTGCCCCAGCGCTTCTTGGCCGTGTTGGGCGTGAGAGGGGGAGGTGGAGATGAAGTGTCTGCCATCTCTGAGATGTGTTCGTGGAAGCGTGGAGTGCGGGTTTTGTTTGCCGTAATAGGCGTGCTGTCGAGCATGGGCACTTGTTCTGATGTTGGACGATTCGGTGGCTGATAGGTCGTCTGTGGCAACGTGTATGGCCCTGGAGACGACGCCTTCATGTCGCCCACGGGATGCGTTGGCATCGTGTCTGGATACATGGGCGGCATACTTCTATTGCTTGATGGGCTTGTTGTTGGCGAGTGGCGGGCGTAGTCTCGGGCGACGCTGCTGCCGCCGCCGGTGGTCCGTTGATAGCCTGAGAGGAATCGTCAGAGCGAATTCAATTCGGTAGGGGCTCGATACGTCGAACGCTGCCTCGCATGCCGAGGCTGGTGCTCAGGTGCTGGCATGCTCGAATACTGAGGTTGGGTAAACTGACCTCCAAATGGGGTGAATATATCTTGCGAGGTGCTGCCGTTCCGGGTGTGAAGGGGCAAAGCGTTGGGGTCGTTTTCCGGCTCTACGGCTCCGCCGAAGATGTGCGTGAGCCTGGCACGCTTGCTTTCGAGACTCTTCCTGCGGCGACGAGCGATGACAGCGATGAGGAAGAGTATCAAAGCGAGGACTGCTATCCCGCCAACGACTCCACCTGCGATTGCGCCGACATTTGGCTTCTTCGCGGATCCATCTGCTGCTGGCGTCGAAGTCGACGTCTCTGTTTCTGTCGCTGATGATGACGAGTTTGTCGAAGACGCCAAGCGATCGATTTTGTTGCAAGAGATGTAGTTGGTGCCCGCTTTGGCGACGTACTGCCTTCTCAACATCCTCGTCTTGAAGTAACAGGTGCCGTCATCGACGCCGACAAAGGTGAAGCCGCCGCAGTCGCTAGAAGCAGAGCAGTTTGAGAAGCATTGCGCATACCCGCCGGGGCCCATGGGGACGCTGTTGTACGTCGACGCTGTGCTGTCGTAACCGCATCGCACGGTGTACGCTATTTTACTGATGTCGGAGTACCTGGTTCCATTGCCGCCAGGACACGTAGGTGCCAGAGCAATGTCCTCCGTGGCCCTGATAAATGTGTTCATCGCGGCTTGCAAGGGCTTGCCGGTGTCTGAGGTGATTGCAGGATTCACAGTCCGAGTCTCGCTTCGGCTGGCTATGTTGCCTGCGGTCGTGTCGTCAACGGAAAAAGCTTTGTTCAAGGCGATGGTGGCAGTGTCGGCGGCGATTGAATTTGCCACTGCCTCTGAAGATGTATCTTTCGACGCCGTAATCTCCGACTCTTTGTTCCCGGGGCAGACGACATTAGGATCGCAGGCATTCTTTGAACAACACCCTTTGAATCCTGTCGACTGGCAGGAGTAGAAGCTTTGACACTTCGGACAGTTTTCAACTACTGCTTCCTTCCGGTACTTTTGAGATCTCGACGATCCTCTGAAAGGGACAGGCGTGGAAGGGCTGAAGCGTTTCGCCGTTTTGCTGAGTCCGCTGCTGCTCAGTTCGTCTATGATCGAAGCTAGGTCTGCAGAATGCGACGTGACTGCTGCAGTCTCAGACTTCCATTTGCTCCCAATGAAAGGCATCGTGGATGTGCGATGTGAGAAGTGTCGTCTTTTGACAAGAGGTTGCCAAATAGCAGAAAGAGTGAGACGGCGATGCAGTTATTGCTACCATCACCAGGTAATGCTTGTTGCCGCATATGGATTGAATCCCAATCTGGAACAAAGAAGTCAAAGCACAATGCTGAATGCGACCGAGGATTGGCATACCGGTGAAATCATCTTTCGTCAACTATCAACTAGTATCGAATTCCAGATCTCAGTCAACCTGTCTTCGACGTTAGCCGTGAGAATCGTGCAACGAAATCCATGTTGCCATCAGGTTCCGCCGGTGGTTAATAAATTTCATTGCTCGGTCAGTGGGTACTACAACAGCTGTGGGTCATAGCTTTTCCGTGGAATGCATGGCATCCCAGGAAACTGGTTGAGAACATCGAAAGCGGACTTTCGAGTGCCGCCATTGTTTGCAATTAATTGTTTCTTGAGGCTGGCCAATGCATCAAGCGAGGTGGTCCAATCGAATGAGTGCCTCACTACGTGGCTATTGAGGGCCCTTCCCGCATCTCTATATGCTATTCATGTTAAATTGTTCCATCAGTGTGACACTTCATGCCCATTTGCCCAAGAAGCTCATCAGTACAAGGCCAGCGACCAGACTGAAGAAGCAGATGGCCACCTTCAGCGGGCCGGCGTGTGCGAGGGGTCCATGGAACCATTCAACAAACCACATCTCAGCCACACCAACCCATAGTAAGATACCAGCACTGAAGGCGTTCAGCGTTCCGATGGCAATCAGAGTCGAAGGGTCATTGCCGTTGAAGGTAGAGAGGACGCCGATGCCAATCGCCATGCCTATGGGTGTTGTGATGGAAAATGCGCCGCCGAGGATGGCTTTCTTCAAGAAGCTGCTCGGGATCATGGCGATTCTTGAGCCGAGAGCGAAGCCTTCGAAGACCTGATGGAAAAGGATTACGATGAAGAGTGTGATGAATCCCGAGTCGGCTGCGACTACAAGAGTCAATCCAATCACTGCAATGATTTCATTAGCCGGGCGTTTCACCTATACATGTAGTTCGTGAGATGCCGCTTACAGATCGAGTGGAAGATGATGCCGGCCTCCATGACAGCTGTGTTCAAGGTGAGTGATTTAGACGCGTAGTGCTCCTCATGCGAACTGGCTTCGGACAGGTTGGCCTCCGTAGAATCCTTCTGAATTACAGGCTGCGCAGTACTGGTCCTCTCGAACATGTGACGTTTGCGGTCAATCCACCTGTGAGCAACGTACTCGATGATGAACGTGGTGAACAGACCAGCGATCAAGATTGCTCCTGCAGTAGCCTCATATTCGATACCCTCTATGCAGTCGTTGGAGAAGAAGAGCTCCGCGTGTGTGAAAAGCTACATCCGATCAGTTTCTGTCGTTGCTGTGAGCAGGAAAGAGGACGTACATGCACGATGGCGGTCGAAATGATGACACCTGTGCCAAACTGGCGCATGGCTACAATAAGAGTGCCTTCCATGCTGACGTTGGTAAAGCGTGATGTCAGGATAGGCACAAAAACACCGATGGCTCCAGTCACCAGGATGACGAAGAGCAGGCCAATCCGCAAGGGTACATCGTAGTCGTGGTTGGGCGCAGCGCAGCCCATGTCGACGGTCCGGCCTTGCGCATCAACACAGTGCCTGTATGATGTAAGCTGTATGCAACGAGAAAAGATTGATGTGTACTTACTCGACGCCAGCATGGGAGTGACAATCCACTGCTTCGCCTGCAGTGCTTGAAGAAGACGACGAGCTGGATTCCTCATGACTGCTTGCCTCGGCGCCGGCTCGCAAAAGGCTGACTTCGACATCACCTTCGGTACAGTGCAACTCGTCAGGTCCATGAGAATGACAGCCACTGTAGCTTTCGGGGGCGTTGGCAGCGTCAACATCAGTGGTAACCTCCCATTCCCCACCATCTGCGATGCAGTAAAGAACGTCAACATGCGGATGGCAGTTTGTCACCTCTGTAATTTCAGAGGATTCGGCCTCAGCGTCAGAGGCATGCTCATGATCATGCTCGGATTCAGTTCCACTTTCGTCTGTAGTTGTATGTGTACTCTCAGTCTCAGTCTCGGTCTCGAGAGCAAGACTCACGTCATAAGTCTGGTCCGCGTCGACGCAGTGCCTTGTGCACATTAGTTTCGAGGTCAGCGATACAGGCGTACCCAGGATGATGCTTACAACTCGGTTCCCGAATGACTGTGGCAGCCCTCGAACGAAGTAGGCGCCTCGTCGACGTTGATATCGCTAGTGACCTCCCATTCGTCGCCCTCGTAAATGCAGAAAAGGGTGTCGCCATGCGGATGGCAGCCTGTAACTTCGAAGAACGTTTGACGCTTCACGGCCACGCTGGCTTCATCCTTTGGCAGCGTTACAGCCGCATTCGAAGTTGCCAAAGATGCAAAGGCCGCAAGACCTAGCGCGCGAAGGGAAGGCATTCTGCGGTATCCTCGCAAGTTTGCGATGGTAAAGAAAGCGAACGAAGATCCTAGAGGAATTATTTCGACGAGTTGGCTGCAAAGGACAGATATCCGTCCAAGACGAAGTTATTATCACCGTGCGGACGCAGGTTTGCCTTTCCGTGCAGCGCCGTGCTTCCCATCAAGGTCTGCACCCTTGGACCACTATCCACATCTGGATTGGTCATACCAAGAGCTTGGCTGAGGCTTATGTATTGGAGCATGGTGAGGGCGTGGTCCTATAGCAGGCCCGGCTGTGACCATCGAAGTGCTGCCAAGTGAGAACAAGAACGACGGCGTAGGTCAAGAACGATGAACGGGCCATGGTATATAGCGAGCCAAGACCACCTTGATGGTCACTCGGCTAAACGTCCAACGTCCAACCCTCAACCGAGTCAACCCTCAACCATCATCACCTGGCGTCCATATCTTATCCACACCGCACACGTGAGTGGCACGTGTAGCTTCCATCTCGAACGCCCGTATAGGCAAGTACTGTCATCAACGATTAATCCATGCGACGATCCATGCCGTTATTCGGCGCTGGTATGTCCAGTGCGTGCATTCATCCGAGACGCACATCGCCTATCTGCAGGACGAGCCATTGCCGCCTGTAATAATGAGGCAGTCCGATCTGATGACCGACGTGGTCCGCAAGATTTTTTGACTGCACCTGTAGTTCTGATCGGCCTGCGCCATGCAGATTTAGGCTCAGCTCCACCATAGCCCGTAGTCGGCAGCCTACCACGTGCCTGGTCCTGTTCCTCAGCATCTCGAGCGGGCAAATATACCGCAAGTGGATCAGGCACAGGTGTTGGAGTCTTGGAGAATCGGATCAAAAGAATTAGAACGCTAACAGCCTCGCTTCGGCCATCAGTCTGTTCGATCCATGATGGGCAACGATACTGTCGTTCTTCACATACGCCATACACCATGCGCCAACGGCGCATAACAGTTTCTTGATGCATTCTTCAGGAGCCCAACGGTGTAACGGTATGGTTCAACGGCGATGTCGTTACCGGGCTCGGTCAGAATGGAAAGTATCATCGACTTACACTTCGAGACCGGTCTTTCTCTTAGCCGATTCCTCTTCGACCGAAGCAATCCAGACGACCAGCTAGAGGCAAAAACCTTCAATTCCACCTTGATGGTTCCTCACTTGCCAAGATATACACACTTGGCAGCATCGCTTCGTGTGCGCCACCTTCGTAGAGCCATGGCAAGACCTTGAAGGACATGGAAGAAGCAGACGATTGAAGAACCATCATGCGAGCTGGGATCAACGCCGACGGGTACATAAACCCGAAGGTGTCCGCCCGGACTGACTTGGAACCATCAGCTCAACATACTTTCTCTCCCGACATCAAACAATCCTCGAAGATGTTCTCTCTCGCTCTCATTGCCGCGGCCATTGTGCCTTCAGCCATTGCAGCCCCCCAGGGCTCCCGTAGCCCCATCAACACCCACGTCTCCGTCGAGGACAATGTCAGCTCTATCCAACAATCGACTTCTTACTACGACTGGTCCAAGGGCGCCGTGAACGAGTACGAGATCCACCAGTCTTGCAACGCAACCCAGCACGCTCTTCTTCGCCAGGCCCTCATCGAGACCGAGATGCTTGCTGGTCACGCTCGTGACCATATCCAGAGATTCGGCAACAGCTCTTCGTACTACACCAAGTACTTTGGCAAGGCTAGCACTGCTGAGCCAGCTGGATGGTACGACCAGCTCGTCAACGGAAACAAGGCTGGTGTTTTGTTCCGTTGCGACGACCCTGACCAGAACTGCGCAACCCAAGATGGTGAGTGAACTCTGCGTACAAATTAATGATCGCTTTGGCTGTACCTACTAACAAATAGTCCAGAGTGGGCTGGCCACTGGCGCGGCAGCAACGCATCCGACGAGACCGTCATCTGCGACCTTTCCTACACCTCTCGCTGGAACCTTGCGGGCATGTGCGGCTACGGCTACACGGTCGCCGGCGGCGAACTGGCATCATTCTTCGCCTCGGACCTGATCCACCGCCTGTTCCACACCGACAAGATCGGTGAGGGCACTGTCTTCCACTACGCCGACACCTACCAGGAATGCCTCGACCTCGCCCGCGAGAACCCCGATGAGGCCGTCCGCAATGCCCACACGCTCCAGTACTTTGCTCTGGACGTGTGGGCCTACGACATGGCCGCTCCCGGCCAGGGTTGCACCGGCGAGCCCATCGAGGAGGAGGAGACCGAGGCCGCTGCTGCTTCATCGAGCACCAGCGCCTCCTCAGCCACTTCCAGCGTGGCAATGACCTCTTCTACCGCTTCCGCCGAGGCCGCCTCGACCACCGAGGCTACTACTACCATCGATGACGCTGAGACGACCACCGAGTCTGCCACAGAATCTGCCGAATCCGTAAGTGATGTCTTGCGAGCCATCAGAACTTGCAACTTTTACTGACAATTCCTCAGCACTGCCACACCCACGCCGGCGGCGAGCTGCACTGCATCTCTAC
>Ga0265780_10001128_pt1 | contig 39074 bp, 35 predicted proteins | sample P1T30metagenome_FD_192432 | JGI IMG/M metagenome (GOLD analysis project Ga0265780, IMG submission 192432) | Plant litter microbial communities from East Loma Ridge, Irvine, California - P1 T30 | ecosystem: Environmental > Terrestrial > Plant litter > Unclassified | place: USA: California...
TCGACATGTTGATGCGGCCCTTGATCGGGTTCGCCTTGTTGACCGTGTCTTCGAACACGATGTAGGGGTAGCCCGACTCGAACTGGATCTCGGCGATCGTCTGGAAGAAGTCGCGCGCCTTGATCTTGGTCTTCTTGATGCGCGAGTCGGCGACCATCTCGCGGTACTTCTCGCTGATCGCCACGTCGCCGAAGGGGACGCCGTAGACCTTCTCGACGTCGTACGGCGAGAAGAGGTACATGTCCTCGTTGTTCTTGGCGAGCTCGAACGTGATGTCGGGCACGACGACGCCGAGGGACAGCGTCTTGATGCGGATCTTCTCGTCGGCGTTCTCGCGCTTGGTGTCGAGGAACCGCATGATGTCGGGGTGGTGTGCGCTGAGGTACACCGCGCCGGCACCCTGACGGGCACCGAGCTGGTTGGCGTAGCTGAAGCTGTCTTCGAGCAGCTTCATGACGGGGATGATGCCCGAGGACTGGTTCTCGATCTGCTTGATCGGGGCACCGGCCTCGCGGATGTTCGAGAGCGACAGGGCGACGCCGCCACCGCGCTTCGACAGCTGCAGCGACGAGTTGATGCCGCGCGAGATCGACTCCATGTTGTCTTCGATGCGCAGCAGGAAGCAGCTGACGAGCTCGCCGCGCTGGGCCTTCGCGGTGTTGAGGAAGGTCGGCGTGGCCGGCTGGAAGCGGCCCGCGATGATCTCTTCGACCAGGTCGACGGCGAGTGCCTCGTCGCCCTGGGCGAGACCGAGGGCGGTCATGACGACTCGGTCTTCGAAGCGCTCGAGGTAACGCTTGCCGTCGAACGTCTTGAGCGTGTACGAGGTGTAGTACTTGAACGCGCCGAGGAAGGTCTGGAAGCGGAACTTCTTCGAGTAGGCGAGGTCGTTCAGCTTCTCGATGAACGCGAAGTCGTACCGCTCGATGGTCGCGGCCTCGTAGTACTCGTTCTCGACGAGGTAGTCGAGGCGCTCGCGCAGGTTGTGGAAGAAGACCGTGTTCTGGTTGACGTGCTGCAGGAAGTACTGCTTCGCCGCCTCGCGGTCCTTCTCGAACTGGATCTCGCCGGACGGGCCGTAGAGGTTCAGCATCGCGTTCAGGGAGTGGTAGTCCATCCCCGAGCTGAGCCCTTGCCCCGGTGCGGCGATCACTTCGAGGTCATCGACTGCTGCGTCCAAAATTCTTCCAATCCTGTGTGTACGGCTTGTACGTCGTCTGGTGTTCCGAAGACTTCGAAACGGTAGAGAAGGGGAACGTCACACTTGGCCGAGACGATGTCGCCGGCCAGGCAGTAGCCCTCTCCGAAGTTGGTGTTGCCCGCCGCGATCACGCCTCGGATGAGGCGCCGGTTGCCCTCGTCGTTGAGGAACCGGATGACCTGCTTCGGGACGGCGCCTCGCCCTTCGCCGCCACCGTAGGTCGGCAGGACGAGGACGTAGGGGTCTCGGACGTGGAGCGGCGGCTCGGACGGGAACAGCGGGATGCGCTGGGCCGGCAGACCGAGCTTCTTGACGAAGCGGTCGGTGTTGCCCGAGACGCTCGAGAAGTAGACGAGTTCGTTCGTCACGTCGAGTCATCGCCTCCGAGGTGAGGTGGGGCCGGGCCCCGGGTCACGGTCCTGCTGGTCGGGCGCGGGGCGCCCGGTCGACTAGTCGACCTTGGCGGCCAGGGCGGCGATCTTGTCGGGGCGGAAACCGCTCCAGTGGTCGTCGTCGGCGATGACCACGGGGGCCTGCATGTAGCCGAGGGCGCGGACCTTCTCGAGAGCGGCGTCGTCGGCGGTGACGTCGAGCACGTCGTACTCGATGCCCTTGTTGTCGAGGGCTCGGTAGGTGGCCGTGCACTGGACGCAGGACGGCTTGGTGTAGACGGTGATGGCCATGGGATCCCCTGTGTTCTGGCCGGCCCCTGAGGCCGGATCGGTGGTTCGTGAGCCTCGGGGCGTAGTGCCCGTGGCGACTCTTCGATACTACATCTAGTGGCCCGGAGTTGCCCCCACAACTAGATGCGGTGTTACACGCCTGTAGTTCGTCTCGCGGAGTTCTCCACAGGGAACCGCACACGTTTTGCACAGAACGAGGGCGGTTCTCCCCGGTTCTGGGCTGTTCTCCACATGTTCGTCCCCACCACCGACACTCGTCGATCCGTGTCCCCAGTTCGGGACCACGGCGTGTCGCGCACCCTGGGCCCACTCGTAGACTTGTCCCCTCGTGAGCACCTATTCGACCCTGCTGAAGACGCCCGGCGTCTCGCGCATCATCGCGGCCCAGCTGACCGCGCGCTTCCCGTTCGGCATGCTGTCGCTCGCGTTCCTGCTGCACGTCGAGCACGTGCACCACTCGTACGCCGCGGCCGGCCTGGTGCTCGCCGCGACGAGCATCGGCCAGGCGATCTCGGGCCCGCTCACCAGCCGCTGGATGGGTCGGTGGGCGATGCGCCCCGTCCTGACCCTGACGCTGATCGTCTGCCTGATCACGATGGTCACCTTCACCCTGTACGACTTCTCGGTGCCGGTGTTCATGGCGCTCGGTTTCGTGACCGGCCTCAGCGTGCCGCCCGTCCAGCCGGCCGTCCGCACCATCTACCCCAAGATGGTCACCTCGAACCAGCTCACTCCCCTCTTCTCGCTCGACGCGTCCGCGCAAGAGATCATCTGGGTGGCCGGCCCGGTCATCACGACCTTCGTCGGAACGCAGATCGGCACCCGAGAGGCCATCTGGCTCGCCGCGGCCTTCCTGGTGGGCGGCGGCATCTGGTTCATCGCGTCGCCCGAGGTCGGACGCGTCCGCATCCCCCGCAGCAAGCGGGCCTTCGGCAAGGTGCTCGCGCGGCCGACCGTGCTGCTCGCGACCGTCGCCGGATTCCTGCTCATCGGTGCCTGCGCCGCGGTCGAGGCGGGCGTCGTCGCGCTCTTCGGCGAGGGCAGCGCCGACTCGGGCATCGCCCTCGCGATCTTCGCCGCGGGGTCGTTGGTCGGTGGCCTCGCCCTCGGGCACGTCCCGGTCGGCCCGTGGGCGCTCGCCCGCCGCATCGCCATCGTCTTCGTGGGCATGACCCTCGCGATCTTCGCGACGGGCCTGTGGCCGATCAGCATCACGCTGCTGATCGCGGGCGTCGGCATCGCCCCCGCCCTCGCCGTGATGTTCGCGATCGTGTCGTCGAGCGTGAAGTTCAGCGACACGGCCGAGGCTTACGGGTGGGCCGGCACGGGCCAGCTGATCGGCTCGGCCCTGGGTTCGGCCATCGCCGGCTTCGCGATCGACCACATCGGCGGCCAGGGCGGACTCATCGTGGCCGCCTGCTTCGCCTTCGTCGGCATGGTCGTCGGCGCCGCGTTCCACAAGGCCCTGCCCGACCTCCGCGGCCGCGACGCGAGTCCCCTGCCCGACACCGAACCGGTGCCGGTCCAGACGAGCTGACCCGCGCCTCCTCGTCCACGGGGCGACGGGCCCGGCACGCAGCGTTCACCGGACGGTCGCCGAGGCCCGGCGACACGGGTGGGTCGGACGCTGGCAGAGTTGAGGGCATGCCCTCCATCGACGTGCCCCAGATCACCCTCAACGACGGCCGCACGATCCCCCAGCTCGGCCTCGGCGTCTACAAGGTCGCCGACGACGAGGCCGAACGGGTCGTCGAGACCGCCCTCGGCGAGGGCTACCGCCACCTCGACACCGCCGAGTTCTACGCCAACGAGACAGGCGTCGGACGTGCCCTCGCGGCGTCCGGCGTTCCCCGTGACGAGGTCTTCCTCACGACCAAGGTCTGGAACACCGCGCAGGGCTACGACGAGACGCTCCGCTCGTTCGACGAGAGCCTGACGAAGCTCGGCACCGACCACGTCGACCTCTACCTGATCCACTGGCCCGCCCCGAAGCAGGACAAGTACGTCGAGACGTACCGGGCCCTCGAGACGATCCGGGCCGAGGGCCGGGCGCTCTCGATCGGCGTGAGCAACTTCCAGGTCGCCCACCTCGAACGCCTGATGGCCGAGACCGACGTCGTGCCGGCCATCAACCAGGTCGAGGCGCACCCGTGGTTGCAGCAGCACGAGCTGCGCGCCTTCGACGCCGCCCACGGCATCGTCACCGAGGCGTGGTCGCCCCTGGCGCGAGGGCGCATCCTGGACAACGCGGCGCTCGTGCGCATCGGCGCGAAGCACGGGGTCACCCCGGCCCAGGTGACGATCCGCTGGCACCTGCAGCAGGGCCTCGTCGTCATCCCCAAGTCGGTCACGCCGTCGCGCATCCGCGCCAACCTCGACGTCTTCGGCTTCGAGCTCGACGCGGGCGACCTCGCCGCCATCGCGGGCATCGAGACCGGCGAGCGCACGGGCTCGCACCCCGACCACAACGGCTGACCCGGTCGACCGCGACACCGCCGCCCGCACCCGACACCGCTGCAGGAGGCGCGGGTCCGGTCGGTCGCGCCCGGCACGTTACCGTGGACCGGCAACCCGTCGACGCAAGGAGCACCCCGCATGACCATCACCGCCGCAGCAGACGGATCGGCCCTCGGCAACCCCGGCCCCGCCGGATGGGCCTGGTACGTCGACGACGAGCGATGGGCCGCCGGCGGCTGGCCACGGGCGACGAACAACCAGGGCGAGCTGACCGCCGTGCTCGAGCTGCTGCGCGCCACCGCCGGCACCGACGACGACCTGCACATCCTCTGCGACAGCCAGTACACGATCAAGGCCTGCACCGAGTGGATGCCCGGCTGGAAGCGCAAGGGCTGGCGGAAGGCCGACGGCAAGCCCGTGCTGAACGTCGAGATCCTGAAAGAGCTCGACGCCGCCCTGGCCGGCCGGAAGGTCCGCTTCGAGTGGGTCCGCGGCCACGTCGGCCACGAGATGAACGAGGCGGCCGACGTGCGGGCCCGGGGCGCGGCCACGGCGTTCCAGAACCGCACCGAGGTGCCGTCCGGGCCCGGGTGGCCGGGGGCACCGGTCGCGACGACCGACCCGATCGCGGCGCCGGCGACCCCGCCCGCGCCTCCTGCGACGCTCTTCTGATCGCGCGACGCACCGCACCGCGAATCGTGCACCGCACCTGATCCGGACGCGGTGCCGTGCACGAGACGCCGTGCCGTGCCGTGGCGTGTCGCGGCGCGGCTACATCGAGGGGTGCGTGCTCGAGAGTCCGCCGTCGACGACGAACTGCGCGCCCGTCGAGAAGGCCGAATCGTCGCTCGCGAGGTGCAGGGCGAGCCCGGCGACCTCGTCGGGCTTGGCGAGTCGACCCCGCGGGCTCATCGCGCGGAACGCGTCGAGCACCTGCGGCTGGGCCTCGACCTGGCGGCGGAACAGTGCGGTGTCGGTCGGGCCGGGGTGCAGCGAGTTGATGCGGATGTTCCAGCCCTCTTGGGCGGCGTGGGCGGCACTCGACCGGGTGAGCCCGACCAGGGCGTGCTTGCTCGCCGTGTAGGCCGCGTCGTCGCCGAAGCCGAGGAAGGACGTCGCCGGGGCCAGGTTGATGATCGACCCGCCCTCGCCGTCGGGGTTCGCGCGCATCTGCTCGATGGCGAAGCGGGTGCCGAGCATGACGCCGGTGACGTTGACCGCGAAGACGCGGTTCCAGCTCTCGAGCTGGGTGACGTCGATCGACTGGCCCGAGACGATGCCGGCGTTGTTCACCAGGACGTCGAGTCGGCCGTAGTGCTCGGCGATGCGGTCCATGACGCGCTTCCAGTCGCCGCCGTTGGCGACGTCGTGCTGCACGAACTCGGCCCCCGTCTCGGCCGCCACGGCCGCCCCGTCGACGATGTCGGTCGCGACGACCCGGGCCCCCTCGTCGGCGAACCGACGGACGATCGCCTCGCCGATGCCCGAGGCTGCCCCGGTGACGATGGCGACTTTGCCGGACAGACGAGACATGGCGACCTCTTCGTGGTGGAACGCGGGTGGAGCTGGTCGGCTGCCGGGGTGGGGCAGGACCCTACGAGATTACCCCTCGACGGGTGACGGTCGGCTCCGTTCGGAGGCCGGCCCGACGGCCGTGACCGTCACGACGGCCTCGCCCCGCTCGTCGCTCGAGGCGAGGTCGACGACGGCCGAGATGCCGAAGTCGTGGTCGCCCTCGGGATCGGCCAGGATCTGCCGCACCCGCCACACCGTGGGCAGCTGCTCGACCTGCAGCATCTGCGGCCCCCGGGCCGCGGCGTCCGTGCCGATGGAGTCGTACTCGTCGTAGTACCGGTCGAGGGCCTCGCCCCAGCGGTCGGCGTCCCAGCCCGAGCCCGCGTCGAGGGCGCCCAGGGCGTCCGCGTCGTCCCGGGCGGCGAGTTCGACGCGACGGAACAGCTCGTTGCGCACCATGATGCGGAAGGCCCGCGCGTTGGCGGTGAGGTTGCGCAGCGTCGGAGGCACGATCTCGTCGTGGGCCTCGACCTCGCGCGGGTTCACCATCTCTTCCCACTCGTCGAGCAGGCTCGAGTCGACCTGCCGCACGAGTTCACCGAGCCACTCGATGACGTCGACCAGCTCGTCGGTCTTCGCCTCGTCGGGCACGGTCTGGCGCAGGGCGCGGAAGGCGTCCGACAGGTAGCGCAGCACGAGGCCCTCGGAGCGGGCCAGCCCGTAGAAGTTCACGAAGTCGCCGAAGGTCATCGCGCGCTCGTACAGGTCGCGCACGACCGACTTGGGGCTGAGCGCGAAGTCGCCGATCCAGGGCTGGGAGGCCGCGTACGTCTCGAACAGGGCCGTCAGCAACTCGTCGAGCGGCTTGGGCCAGGTGACCTCCTCGAGCAGTTCCATGCGCTGGTCGTACTCGATGCCCTCGGACTTCATCGCGGCCACGGCCTCGCCCCGGGCCTTGAACTGCTGTTGCGACAGGATCGGCCGCGGGTCGTCGAGCGTCGCCTCGACCACCGAGACCATGTCGAGTGCGTAGGTGGGCGACTCGACGTCGAGCACCTCGAAGGTCGCCAGGGCGAAGGGCGACAACGGCTGGTTCAGGGCGAAGTTCGCCTGCAGGTCGACCGTCAGGCGGATGGTCGGGGCTCCCCCGTCGGGCGAGGCCTCTTGCACGACGACCTCGGCGGTGCGCAGCGTGCGGTAGATCGAGATGGCCTGCCGCGCCATCGCGTACTGCTTGGCGAGCGGCTCGTGGTTGTCGAAGACCAAGGAGCGCACGTTCGCGAAGACGTCGCCGCCGCGCCCGATGACGTTGAGCAGCATGGCGTGGGTGACCTGCATGTGCGAGGTCAGGGCCTCGGGCTCGGCGGCGATCAGCTTGGTGAAGCTGGGCTCGCCCCAGGACACGAACCCGTCGGGCGCCTTCTTGCGGACGATCTTGCGCTTCTTCTTCGGGTCGTCGCCCGCCCGCTCGATCTGCTTGAGGTTGTCGATCTCGTGCTCGGGTGCCTGCAGGGTGACCGTGCCCGAGGTGTCGTAGCCCGCACGACCGGCCCGTCCGGCGATCTGGTGGAACTCGCGTGCGCTCAACTGACGCATGCGGGTGCCGTCGAACTTGGTCAGCGCCGTCAACAGCACCGTGCGGATCGGGACGTTGATGCCGACGCCGAGGGTGTCGGTGCCGCAGATGACCCGCAGCAGGCCGCGTTGCGCGAGTTGCTCGACCAGGCGACGGTACTTGGGCAGCATGCCCGCGTGGTGCACGCCGATGCCCGAACGCACGAGACGGTTCAGGGTCTTGCCGAAGCCCGTGCTGAACCGGAACCCGCCGATCAGCTCGGCGATCTCGTCCCGTTGCTCACGGCTGGCGACCTTGATGCTCGAGAGCGCCTGCGCCCGCTCGAGCGCCGCGGCCTGCGAGAAGTGGACGACGTAGACGGGGGCCTCGCCCGTCGAGAGCAGCTCTTCGACCGTCTCCTGCACGGGTGTCTGCGCGTAGAAGTAGTGCAGCGGCACGGGACGCTCGACGCCGGTGACCCGCGCGACGGGCCGACCCGTGCGCCGCGCGAGGTCGTCCGTGATGCGGGTGACGTCGCCGAGGGTCGCCGACATGAGCAGGAACTGCGCGCGCGGCAGCAACAAGAGCGGCACCTGCCAGGCCCACCCGCGCGACTGGTCGCCGTAGAAGTGGAACTCGTCCATGACGACCTGGTCGACGTCCGCGTCGGCCCCGTGCCGCAGAGCCAGGTTCGCGAGGATCTCGGCGGTGCAGCAGATGATCGGCGCGTCGGCGTTCACCGACGAGTCGCCGGTCACCATGCCGACGTTCTCGGGCCCGAAGAGCTCGACCAACGCGAAGAACTTCTCGCTGACCAGGGCCTTGATCGGGGCCGTGTAGTACGACCGTCCACCCTGGCTCAGGGCGACGAAGTGGGCGCCGGCCGCGACGAGCGACTTGCCGGTGCCCGTCGGCGTGCTGAGGATCACCGACGCGCCTCCGACGAGCTCCATCATCGCTTCGTCCTGCGCCGGGTAGAGGGGCAGCCCGCGCGACTCGGCCCACTCGGCGAATGCCGTGTACGCCGTGTCGGCGTCGTACGAATCGGTGCCCGGCGTCGACGGGAGCAGGGCGGCGAGGGGGGCGACGGGAGCGGGCGACATGATGAGTCAACCCTGCACCATCGACCGGGCCGCCGGCGACGATCACAGGCGGGTCGTCCGGCCGCGGGGGCGGGACGGCGCCCCCGCGACCGGCCCCCGGCCTCGTGCCCTGAACCTCCACGAGGTGAGGGGAACTCAAGTAAATCACGAGGAGGCGCGGTGCGCGACCCCGAGGACGCTCGGTCCACGACGACGGCAGGGACGGGACGAGAAGAGGGCACGCCCCGGTCGACGAGCAGAACTCGGACCAGGGCGTGCCCACCGGACCCACGGCCGAGGACCTCACGAAGTCGGATCAGGAGACCACGCTGCGTTCGACGGCCGCTTGTCGGGAACGGGCGCCCCGGTAACCAGCCGGTGAGCGCACTACACCGTACCTCGGACAGCCCCCGCGGGGGTGGGTGACTTCCAGGTGATTGGAAGACCTCGTAATCCGGATGAAACACCCGACGGCTACGGTCGCGGATGAACCACTTGGTTCACATCTCACGACGGGAGCCCCGATGACCCGCACCACGTCGCTCGCCCCGGTCGAACGCTCGGCGTTCGCCGCCTTCCCGAGCGGGGTCGCCGCGCTCGCCGCCACCGGGGTCGACGGCCCGGACGGCATGGTCGTCTCGAGCTTCACGGTCGGGGCGTCCTTCGACCCGCCGATGGTGACCTTCGCCGCACGTCAGGACTCGGCGACGTGGGCCCGCCTGCGCACGGCACCGAGCCTCGGCGTCTCGGTGCTCGCCGCCGACCAGGGTCTGCTCTGTCGCCAGCTCTCGTCTCGCACCCGGGCCGCCCGCTTCGCCGGCGTCGACCACGTCGTCACCGACGACGGGGCCGTCCTGGTGTCGGGCACCCCGTTGCGGCTCGAGTGCGTCGTGCACCGCGAGGTGCCGGCCGGAGACCACGTGGTCGTCATCTTGCAGGTGCTCGGCGCCGAGGTCGACGACACGGCCGCACCGCTCGTCTACCACGGCACCGCCTTCCACTCGTTGCAGCCGATCGGCTGACGGGCCGAGGGGCCGACGGCTCAGGCGATGCGCCCCGGGCCTCCGAGCAGACCGTCGACCTGGTCGACGGCGCCTTCGACGGCGGCCTCGTCGGCCGGGGACTCGCCGTTCAACTCGACCTCGTCGGGGCTGTCGCCGTGAACGGCGGCCGGGTCGGTGCGCGCGTCGGCGTCGTGGTCAGCGGGGTTCGTGGGCGTGCTCATGGGGGCCTCTCTCGGGGGCCGACGCTCGACCCCGGTGCGCCCGAACCTACCCCGGCACCTCCGAGACGGCTCCCAGCGCGTCGGGACCGGCACCGCGCCTCCCGGGAGTCGGGAGGGAGTCGGGAGGGACTCGGGAGGGAGTCGGGAGGCAGTCGAGCCGACCACCCGCGTCCGACCACGGACGGCCGCCGACTAGTAGAAACGAGGGAGGCGCGCAGCCCCATCCCCGCACCTCCAGACCCGCCGGGCGCCCGGCAGAAAGGGCCGACGATGTCGTCTCCCCGCACCCCCACCACCCGTGTCGCCGTCACCGGCGGCAGCGGCAAGCTCGGCCGTGCCGTCGTGCGCGACCTCGCCGAGCACGGCTACGAGGTCGTCCTGCTCGACCGCGTGCCCAGCCCCGACCCCGTCGAGGGCGTCGTGTTCGTCAAGGTCGACCTGACCGACTACGGCCAGGTCGCCCAGGCCCTCACGAGCGTCGACGACCGGTACGACCACATCGACGCCGTCGTGCACCTCGGCGCGATCCCGGCCCCGGGCCTCGTGCCGAACGCCGCCCTCTTCACGAACAACGTGACCTCCAGCTACAACGTGTTCGCCGCCGCCCGCGCCGCGAAGATCCGCAACGTGGTCTGGGCCTCGAGCGAGACCCTGCTGGGCATCCCGTTCGACATCGACCCGCCCTACCTGCCGCTCGACGAGGAGTACCCCGTGCGACCCGAGTCGTCGTACTCGCTCGGCAAGGCCGTCGAGGAAGAGATGGCGCGGCACTTCACGCGCTGGGACCGTCAGCTGAAGCTGATCGGCCTGCGGTTCTCGAACGTGATGGACGACGGCGACTACTCGGAGTACCCCTTCGACGAGACGCCCGAGAAGCGCACCTTCAACCTGTTCTCGTACATCGACGCCCGCGACGGCGCGCAGGCCGTGCGGAAGGCGCTCGAGAGCGACCTCGTCGGCTTCGAGGCGTTCATCATCGCGGCGTCCGACACCGTGATGAACACGCCGACGGCCGTGCTCGCCGAGCAGTACTGGCCGCAGGTCGAGAAGCGCCGGGCCGTCGAGGGCGTCGAGCCGCTGCTCAGCAGCGACAAGGCCCGCGACCTGCTCGGCTTCGTGCCCGAGTTCTCGTGGCGCGAGTGGGGCGAGCGCACGGGCAACCACCGCGGCTGACGCTCGCCGCCCGCACCGCCGACCCGCGCCTCCTGATCCGCCGGACCAGGAGGCGCGGGTCGCCTCACGGGGCGCGCCTCACCCCTCGAGCACCACCGTCGCCTCGAGCGGCAGCTCGGCCACCGACGAGCCGACGTGCAGCGTGAACGCACCCGGCTCGTGGGCCCAGGACCCGTCCCGCCAGTCGGCGAAGGCCCGGGCCGGGACGGTCACCTCGACACGGCTCGTCCCCCCGGCCGGCACGACGACCGGCGCGAAACCGACCAGCCAGAGCACCGGACGGTCGACCACGGAGTCAGGGCGCGAGGCGTAGACCTGGACCACGTGCTTGCCCTCGCGAGCGCCCGTGTTCGTGACGTCGACGGCCACCTGCACCGCGCCTCCCGCGGTGACCGACGGGGTCGTGTCGAGGCCCGACAGCGACCAGGTCGTGTAGCCGAGACCGTGCCCGAACGGGTAGGCCGGCGTCGTCCCGGCCTTGAGCCAGGCGCGGTAGCCGATGTGGATGCCCTCGTCGTAGACGACCTCGCCGTCGACGGGGGTGACGTCGATGACGGGCACGTCCGCCTGGGTGGCGGGCCAGGTCGTGGGGAGGCGGCCGCCGGGCTCGACGGCACCGGTGAGGACGTCGCCGAGCGCGTGGCCGTACTCCTGACCGCCGAACCAGGTGAGGAAGAGCGCGTCGACCTCGTCACGCCAGGGCATGGTGACCGGCGAGCCCGCGTTGACGACGACGACCGTCGTCGCGGCGGCCGCGGCCACGCGCGAGACGAGCTCGTCCTGACGGCCGGGCAGGCCGAGCGAGGTGCGGTCGAAACCCTCGGACTCGACCTTGCTGTTCGTGCCCACCACGACGATCGTCAGGTCGGCGGCCGCCGCGGCCGCGACGGCCTCGTCGATCAGCCCGGCCGGGTCGCCGTCGTCGGGCTCGATGCCGAAGGTGTAGCTCAGGGCTCCGCCGAGTGCGCTCGCCCCGATGGTGTGGTCGACGACGACGTCGATCGGCCGCCCCTCGACGACCGCCACGGCGGCCGACTGCGACGGCGGCGCGAGGAACGCCGCACCGAGGTCGTCGCCGACGGCCTCGCTCGTGCCGTCGAGCACGACCTCGCCGTCGACCCGGATGACCGAGTGGCCGACCGAGGCCACGCCGAGCAGGATCTCGCCCGTGACCTCGGGCGTGTACCGGGTCGAGAACCGCACGGTGTCGCTGCGCTCGATGGGTGCGTCGCCACCGAACCAGACGAGCGCGGTGGCCCTGCGGTCCTCGGCGAACAGTTCGTCGTCGCCCGAGCGGAACGACACGCGCACGCCGGGTTCGCCCGTCTCGGGGTTGGTGATGCGGTCGAGGGGCAGCTCGGCCACCCCTTCTTGCACGACGGCACCGACCGAGTACGTCACGGTCGCGTCGGGGAAGGCCTCCTCGATGCCCTCGACGGGCGTGACGACCTTCTCGGGCAGCACGGTGGCGCTGCCGCCGCCCTGGGTGCGGGCGAAGCGGGCGTTGTGGCCGACGACCGCGATCGACCGGACGGTCGAGGGGTCGACCGGCACCGCGCCTCCTCGGTCGTGGGCCAGGACGGTGCCGGCGGCCGCGGCCTCGCGGACGAACGCGATGCCGTCCTCGACGGTGGTCGGCGTCGCGGCCACGGGCTCGAAGCCCTCGAGGGCGCCGACGCGGGCGGCGAGCTGCAGCAGGCGCAGCACCTTGCGGTCGATCGCGTCCTCGGACACCTCGCCCGCGCGCACGGCGGCGACGAGGGCGTCGCCCCAGGGGCCGTCCGGGCCGGGCATCACGAGGTCTTGCGAGTGCTTCGCGCTCTCGACGCTGCGGACGCCCGTCCAGTCGCTGACCACGACGCCGTCGAAGCCCCACTCGCTGTTCAGCGGGGTCTCGAGCAGCTCGTTCTCGGTCGCCGTGACGCCGTTGATCGAGTTGTACGACGACATGACCAGCCAGGCGTGCGCCTCGGTGACGGCCTTCTCGAACGCCAGCAGGTAGAGCTCGCGCAGGGCCCGGTCGCCCACCACGGTGCTCGCGGTGAAGCGGTCGGTCTCGTAGTCGTTGGCGACGTAGTGCTTGGGCGTCGCGCCGACGCCGTTGTCCTGCACGCCGTGGACGTACGCCGCGGCGAGCTCGGCGGTGAGCACGGGGTCCTCGCTGAACGCCTCGAAGTGCCGACCGCCGAGGGGCGACCGGTGCAGGTTGATGGTCGGGCCGAGCACGACGTCGACGCCCTTCCGGCGCGCCTCGACGGCGGCCGCGGCACCGTAGCGGCGGGCCAGGTCGGGGTCCCAGGACGACGACAAGGAGGAGGCGCTGGGCAGGTTCAGAGACGGCGAGCGTTCGTCCCACACCTCGCCGCGCACCCCGCTGGGGCCGTCGCTGACCAGGATGCGCCGCAGGCCGATCGTGTCGTTCGGGTGGGTCGTCCAGAAGTCGCGGCCGGTGAGCAGCTGCACCTTCTCGTCGAGGGTGAGCCGCCCGAGGAGCTCGGTGAGTCGGGCCTGGTCGTGTCGTGCCCGGTCGTGTCGTGCGTGGTCTTCTCGTGCCTGGTCGTCGGCCGCGTCGCCGTCGTGGTGGAGGGTCATGACGTGACGCTACCAGCGAAAACCGAGTGACGGTGGGTTTCGGGCCCGACCCCCGACGGTCGCGCTAGCCTGACCGCATGGCACAACGGGGTTCGTACGCGAAGGGTGTGGCCAAGCGGACGGAGATCCTCGACACGGCGCTCGACGTGGTCGCCCGCAACGGCTTCCGCGGCACGTCGGTGAAGGAACTCGCCGACTCGGTCGGCCTCAGCCAGGCCGGGCTGCTGCACTACTTCGACAGCAAGGACGAGCTCTTCACGGCCATCCTCCGTCGACGCGACGAGGTCGACCTCGCCCTCGCCGACCCGCAGGCGGACATCGTCGAGCAGTTGATCACCGTCATCCGGCACAACGCCGACGTGCCCGGGCTGGTCCAGCTGTTCGCCAGCATGTCGACGGCCGCGACGAGCGACCCGAGCCATGCCGCCCACGCGTACTTCGTCGAGCGGTACGCCTCGCTCCGCACCCAGGCCGCCGACGCGATCACCATCCGCCAGCGGCGGGGAGAGGTGCCGGCGGGCGTCGACCCCACCCGCCTCGCGACGGTGCTGCTCGCGGTCAGCGACGGCATGCAGATCCAGTGGATGCTCGACCCCGCCACCGACATGGCCGAACACGTCGAGCTCGTCTGGCGCCTGGCGCTGGCCGCGGTGGCGACCCCGGCCTGACCCGTCGGAGCCGGTGTCGGCAGGCCCGCCGGGCTCGGCGCCCGGCACCCGGCACCCCGCACCTCCGTCCGACTCAGCACGTCCGTCCGACCCAGGACGTCCGACCGACTCAGGCCCGCAGCATGCCCGTCGTCACCAGTTCGCGGACCTGCGGCAACAGCTCCGACCGCAACGCGGCCTCGTCCGCCCCGAGCAGCTGGGCGAGGGCGCCGACGATCGCGCCGACGCTGAGCTCGCCGTCGCAGGCGCCGACCAGCGCCGACAGGGCCGTGCCCGAGTCGACCGTCCGGGCGAAGCCGCCGCCCTGTCGCAACGAGATGACCGTGGGGTCGTCGTTGCCGGGCCAGTAGTGTCGCTCCTCGGTGACGTCCCCCGCGACGACCAGTCGGCGCGCGGCCAGCTGCTCGTCGTCGAGGTCGCGCAGCAGCTCGATCGCGTCGAGCGTGCCGAGCAGGTGGGCGCCGAGACCGACGTCGTTCTGACCGAGACCGCCCAGGAGGCGCTCCGTGCGCACCACGGGCGGGCTCGCGTCGTCCACGGGCCGCCGCACCGTCAGGTAGCCGAAGCCGACCTCGACGACGCTCCGGGCCTCGAAGTCGCCGAGCCACGCCTCGTACAGGCGCTCGAAGTCCGCGGAGCCGGGACGGGTGCCGCCGTCTCGGATCCAGGTCTCGGAGTACGCGGTCGGGTCCTGCACCTCGCGCTCGACGACCCAGACGTCGACGGGCACGCCACCACGGGCCGCCCAGTCGGCGACCGAGTACGCCCCCTTCTTGCCGGCGACCGCACCCGCGCCTCCGGACTCCCAGTTGCCCAGCAGCTGGGCGACGCCGCCCGGTGCGAGGTGGCGCCCGAGGCCCTCGACGACCGAGGCGACGAGGTCGTCGCCGACCATGCCGCCGTCGCGGTACTCGTACTCGGGTACACCCTCGGCCCGCGGCGTGATGACGAACGGCGGGTTCGAGACGATGTGGTCGAAGGCCTCGCCGGCGACGGGCTCGAACAGGCTGCCGAGGCGCAGCTCGATGCCGTCGACCAGGTTGAGCGCGGCGTTGAACGCGGCGTAGTCGAGGGCGCGCTGCGAGATGTCGGTGGCCACGACGTGCCGCGCGTGCCGGGCCGCGTGGAGGGCCTGGATGCCACAGCCCGTGCCGAGGTCGAGCGCCCGGTCGACCTGGCGCGAGATCATCAGGCCGGCGAGCGTGGCCGAGGCTCCCCCGACGCCGAGCACGTGGTCCTCGCGTAGAGCCCCCTCGACGACGAGCTCGCCGAGGTCGGAGGCGATCCACCAGCTCGCCTCGCCCGAGGCGTCGACGAAGGCGTACGGGCGGAGGTCGACGAGCGCACGGACCGAGTCGCCCTCGCTCGCCACGAGCCCCAGGGCGACCGCACCCTCGACGCCGAGGCTCGGCAAGGCGTCGACGACCGCGTCGACGTCCTGCGGGTAGCCGAGCACGAACAGCGACGCGAGCGTGGCGGCCGGACGCAGCGACTCGTCGCGCGCGGCACTACGGGCGAGGGCACGACGGGCGGCGACCCGCTCGCCGCGGAAGAGTGCGGCACCGGCCTGCGAACCCCAGGCGTCGGCCCCCTGCAGCCGCTCGACCGTGAACCCGGACGACGCCAGGTCGGCCCTCAGCCGCGCGAGCGCCTCGGGATCGATCGAGAGGTGGGGCGTCGAGTCGTCGGTGGGGGTCGTCGGAGGCACCCGACCATCATGGTGCAGGAGGCGCGGCGCCGGTCACCGGGACGCCACGGAGCCCCCGTCGTGGGACGACGGGGGCTCCGGCCGGTGGACGCGGGACGGGTCAGCTGGTGAAGACCACGTCGTCGTAGTCGAACGACGGCGACATCTGGAAGACGATCTGGTCGGCGTCGGCCACCGAGAACACGATGCGGTAGGTGATGGTCTGGCCGGCCGGGACGACCGTCGTGGGCGAGCTCTCGATGTCGGAGTCGTAGACCTTGCTGGCCTCGACGCCGCCCGAGGTGGCCGTCTCGTAGGGCATCGGCTCGAAGTTCGCGTCGGTGCCGTTCTCGATCGTCACCGTGAAGACCACGGAGGCCGCCTGGTCGGCGCCGCTCGAGTACTCGCCGGGCGTGTACGCCTCGGGGGCCGAGACCGTCACGGCGACGCCGTCGTCGTAGGTGAAGGTGTCGCCGAAGGCGTTGTTCTCGGCCGAGGCGTCGCTGTCGGCCGAACCGGAGTCACCCGAGTCGATCGAGCCGCTCGTGGGCAGGGAGTCGTTGACGGCCTGGACGGAGGCGAGCCCGATGACGAGTCCGACGATCACGACGGCGAGGCCGATGAGCACGCCGAGGCCCGACACGATGGTGCCGATCAGGGCGAGCATGCGCGCGCCCTTCTTCTTCACGAGCGCGATGATGCCGAGCACGAGGCCGACGATCGCGAGGATCACGCCGAACCCGATGAACGACAGCAACAGCCCGACGCCACCGACGACGATCGACGCGATGCCGAGCCCGTTGCCGCCCTGCGGCGACTGCGGGGGCCGGCCGTAGGCCGGAGCCCCGGTCGGGGCGGCACCGTAGGACGCCTGCTGGCCGCCGTACGGCTGCTGCGACTGCCCACCGTAGGGCTGCTGCGGGGCACCGTAGGCGGGCTGGGGTGCACTCGGCGGGGGCGTCGTGCCGTAGGTCGGCTGCGGAGGCACGGGTGCCGACGGCGGAGGCGTCTGGTCGCCGCGTCCGTTCTCGTCGCGGGGGTCACGGGGTTCGTCGGACGAACCGTAGGGCGGCTGCGGAGTGCTCATGAGGCAAGCATGTCGTGACTTCGGGGATCCGACGGGCCGAACAGGCTGTGCGACCGGTTTTCGTTACCGATCTGTCGTATTTCATTCACCCTGCGCAACCTCTCGGCGGTCACGCGCCCCTCGGGGGCGATCAGGCCGGCAGCACCGAGATCTCGAACTCGCCGTACATGTGGGCCGCGTCGCGCAGGTGGTGCAGCGCCTCCTCGGCCTCGGACCGGGAGTGGTACGGCCCCCGGGCCGGCGCGCCGGGCAGGGCGCGGGCGTACGAGTACTGCAGGTACCAGACGGGGTGATCGTGTTCGTCGTGCTGCACGATGCTGACTGCGAGGGACATGCCCGGATGCTACGACCGCCCCGCCCCTGCCGCGCCCGCTCACAGCGGATCCATCAGGTCGCGGGCCGCGGCGCCGAGGCGAGACCCCAGGAAGTCGCCGAGACCACCGGACGCGTCACGGGGTCTCGGCGAGGTCGTGGGGTCTCGGCGGCAGCCGGCACGAGAAAGGCCCGGGTCGTGATCGACCCGGGCCTGATGTGGTGGAGCTAAGGGGATTCGAACCCCTGACCTTCTCATTGCGAACGAGACGCGCTACCAACTGCGCCATAGCCCCAGAAACTGCTCTGCCACGATAGCACCTCGTCGACCACCGGAAGAACCCGGGCCGGGCGCTCCGGGGGTCAGACGGCGCGACGGCGCTGCAGCGCCTCGTCGAGCGAGAAGTCCGACTGCGGCAGGTCGTCGATGATGCCCATGCGGGCGAAGCGACTCGGGGGGCGAGGGGGTGCGACCGGCTCGACCCGCGCCTCCTCGGCGGGGACGGCGGGAGCCGCGACGGGGGCAGGAGGCGCGGTGCGGGCCACGGACGCGCGTCGCGTCGACTGCAGCGCGGCCTCGGCCCGGGCGGCCTCGCGCAGGGCGTCGTGCTGCGCCGAACGCAGCGACTCGACCGAGCGCCGGGAGTCCCGCTGCAGCTCGGCTGCCGCGTCCTCCGCCGACGCGGCGTCCGCCGACGTGGCGGGGGCTGGACGCTGTCGCCCGCGTCGCAGGTAGAGGGGCTTCGGGACCGGCACGGGCGTCCACAGGCGGGACTCGGCCGAGGCCTCGTCGTCGCGGACGGCGACACCGTCGCCCATGACGCCCGAGAAGTCCTTCAGCGGCTGCGCCACGGGTGCGACGACCGCCCGGCGGGCGCGCGCACGCGACACGGCGGCCAGCTGCGTCAGCATCGCGACCGCGCCGGCACCGAAGACGAGGCCGGCGACGACCACCACCCACGACGACGTCAGACCCGCGGCGACGCCGCCGACGACGGCGACGACGCTGACGGCGAGCACCACGGTCGAGACCAGGCGCGAGCGCCGGAGCCGACGGGCGGCGAGGGCGGGATCGCGGTCGGCGGCCCGCAGCACGGGGGCGGCCGCGGCGAGCTCGCGGGTGACGGCACGCTGCCGCGCCGCCTCGTGCGCACGCCTCAGGGCCTCGCGCCGCGCCTCCTCGTGTCGCAGGATCTTCTGCGCGTCGGCGACCGAGCGGGCGTTCGCCTCGATGCGCACCTCGTCGGGGACCTCGGCCGTCTGGGCGAGGATGCGCAGGGTCTGCTGCAGCCGCACGGCGTTGCGTTCGGTCGCGAGGTACTCGCGTCGACGCTGCCAGGTGGGCACGAGGTAGACGAGCCAGAGCGCGGCGACGAGAGCGAGGACGACGCCTCCACCCCACGACTCGATGTTCATGGTGACCAAGGTATGAGCGGGCGGGCCCCGGAGGCCGCTGATCGACAGGTGTGTCCGCGTGTCGCGGGACGGATCCGCTTCGCGGCCCGACGGAGGACCCGAGCGGGCGGAGTCGCTACAGCGGCAGCGTGCGTCCGGCCTCGGCCAGGGCGTCGGCCGGCACGCTGCCCTGCCCGACCGGCACGGTTCCCGTGGTCCAGCGACGCAGGACCCCCTCGGGCACCTCTTCGGCGACCAACGCGAAGCAGAAGTGGTCGCGCCACGACCCGTTGATGTGGATGTACCGCCGCCGCAGACCCTCGTAGCGGAAGCCCAGCTTCTCGACGACGCGCAGGCTGGGGGCGTTCTCGGGCCGGATGCAGATCTCCATGCGGTGGAGCCCCAGCGCCCGGAAGCAGTGGTCGGTGGCGAGGGCCACCGCGATCGGCGTCGCGTTGTGGCCCGCCGCCGCCTGGGTCACCCAGTAGCCGATGGTGGCCGAGCCGAGCGAGCCGTAGGCGATGCCCGAGACGTTGAGCTGGCCGACGAACCGGCCGTCGAGCTCGATCGCGAAGGGCAGACCGAGCCCCGCCCGGGCGTTGGTCTGCAGCGACCGGATGCTGCCGCGCACGTCGTGGCTGGTGAAGCCGTTCGGGTTGGTGGCCTCCCACTGCCGCAGCCACGACCTGTTCTCCATCAGGGCCTGGTCGAGGTCGCGGGTGTCACGGAGACGGAGGGGGCGGATGGTCACCGCCCCCTCCGTCAGCGTGGGGATGTTCGTCACGGAACGTGTCGCCTGCTTACTTCTCGAGCCCGGCGGTGAACTCTTGCAACCACGGGCGCAGTTCGCCACCGATGTCGTCCCGGTCGGAGGCGAGCTGCACGATGGCCTTGATGTAGTCGAGCTTGTCACCGGTGTCGTAGCGACGGCCACGGAACACGACGCCGTACACGCCGCCGGTCCACTCTTCGGCACCGGCCATCTTCATCAGGGCGTCGGTCAGCTGGATCTCGCCGCCCTTGCCCGGCTCCTGCTTCTCGAGGACGTCGAAGACCTCGGGGCGGATGACGTAGCGGCCGATGATCGCCAGGTTCGAGGGCGACTCGCCCTGGGCCGGCTTCTCGACGAGGCCGGTGACCTTGACGACGTCGTCCTCGTCGGTCTTCTCGACCGTGGCGATGCCGTAGAGGTGGGTCTGCGAGGGGTCGACCTCGAGCAGGGCGATGACGGTGGCGTTCTTCTGCCCCTGCACCTCGACCATGCGCGTGAGCAGCGGGTCGCGGGCGTCGATGATGTCGTCACCGAGCAGGACGGCGAACGGCTCGCGTCCGACGTGCATCTTGGCGCGGAGCACCGCGTGGCCGAGGCCGAGCGGGTCGCCCTGACGCACGTAGTGCATGTCGGCGAGGTCGGTCGACTGGTTGACCTTGGCGAGCTTGTCGTGGTCGCCCTTCTTCTTCAGCGTCTCTTCGAGCTCGCTGACGTGGTCGAAGTGGTTCTCGAGCGCGTTCTTGTTGCGGCCCGTGATCATCAGGACGTCGGTGAGGCCGGCGTTGACGGCCTCTTCGACGACGTACTGGATCGCCGGCTTGTCGACGACCGGCAGCATCTCCTTCGGCATTGCTTTCGTGGCGGGCAGGAATCGTGTCCCCAGGCCCGCGGCGGGAATGACTGCTTTAGAAATCGTGAAGCCCATGCGGGTCAGCGTATCCATCCCCGACGTTTCGCGGAGGTTAATAGTCGGACGGTTAAGCTCGTCGTCATGACTGACGACGTCGGCAACGCCAAACGCGCCCTGCGAGCCGAGATCCGCCAGAAGCGTCGCACCCTGGGTGCACACGAGAGGGACCAGGCCACCGAGGGCATCACCCGGCACCTCACCGACCTCGCCACGGGCCTGTCGGTGCGCTCGATCGCGGCCTACCTGTCGACCGACGTCGAACCGAACACGCGACCGTTCCTCAACTGGGCTTTCGCGAACGGCGTCCGGGTGCTGTTCCCGATCACCCGGGCCGACGGCCTGCTCGACTGGGCGGTGGGCGACGGCGAGAGCGAGACCCGCGGCCTGTTCGACCTGCCCGAGCCCGTCGGCGAGGTGCTCAGCCCGATGGCGGTCAACGACGTCGACCTGATCGTCGTGCCCGCGGCGTCGATCGACCACGGCGGCATGCGCATGGGCTGGGGCCGTGGCTACTTCGACAAGACCCTCGGCTCGATGGAGCGCCGCCCGCCCGTCTATGCTGTGGTGTTCGACCCCGAGTACGTCGAGTCGGTGCCCCGAGAGCGGCACGACCAGCCCGTCGACGGCGTCGTCACCCCCTCCGGCATCCACGAGTTCTAGACTCGCCTTCCCTCAGGAGCGCCTCCGTGCCCACCTACTCGTACCGCTGCACCGAGTGCGACAACGCGTTCGACATCGTGCAGTCGTTCACCGACGACACCCTCACGGTCTGCCCGGTCTGCGAGGGCAAGCTGCGCAAGGTCTTCAGCCCCGTCGGCGTGACCTTCAACGGGTCGGGCTTCTACCGCACCGACTCGCGCTCGAAGAGCACGTCGGGCTCGGGGTCGTCCGGCTCGGGCGACAAGGGATCGTCGTCCGGCTCGTCCGAGAAGACCTCAGGAGGCGCGAGCGGCTCGTCCTCGTCGGGCACCTCGGGCAGCGGGTCGGGTTCGTCCTCGTCCGGCAGCGGCTCGTCGGGCTCCGGCTCGTCGGGCTCCGGCTCGTCGGGCTCCGGCTCGTCGGGCTCCGGCTCGTCGGGCTCCGGCTCGTCCGGTTCGAGCTCGTCGGGCGGTTCGTCCCGCTCGTCCTGACCGCGCCGAAGGCGACCGACGGGATCACCCGCGCGCGCCTCCGTGGTTTGCTGGACGTCGAGAACCTCATCTCGTCGGATCAGAAGGAGTCGCCCGTGAAGGGTTTCAAAGAGTTCATCCTGCGCGGCAACGTCATCGACCTCGCCGTCGCGGTCGTCATCGGTGCGGCCTTCACGGCCATCGTGACGTCGCTCGTGACCAACGTGTTCAACCCGCTGATCGGTGCCGCGTTCAACGCGACCATGCTCGACGAGGCGCTCATCGTCACCATCCCGACGCTCGACGGCGGCGAGGCCCAGCTGAAGTTCGGCGCCGTCATCGGGTCCGCGATCCAGTTCCTGATCATCGCGGCCGTCGTCTACTTCGTGCTCGTGTTGCCGGTGAACAACCTGCTCAAGCGCACCTTCGCCAAGCAGAAGGCGGAAGAGACCCCGGCCGACGTCCCGCCGACCGACGTCGAACTGCTCAGCGAGATCCGCGACCTGCTGCGTGCCCAGGCCGCACCGGCCGTCGGCGGCGGCTCACACGCCGCACCCGTGCTCGAGTCGCGCGACCCGCACAGCGAGAACGGCCCGCTCGGCAGCCGCTGAGCCCGACACGACGAACCCGCCACGAGATTCGTGGCGGGTTCGTCGTGTCACCGTGGGCGACGACTCAGCCCCAGTGGGGTGGGACGTCGGCACGCAGTCGCTGGTCGTTCTCGCTCGATCCCTGCCGAGCGGGTTCGGGAGCGGGCGTGGGGTCGCTGCCCGGCACCGGGTCGGTGCTCACGCGACGCCCGGCCCGCCGACGCACCACCAGGGGGCTCGGCTCGGCCGCCTCGAGGGCCTGAGGGGCGTCGCCCTCGGACGCCGCGCCTCCCGGGGTCATCGACGGTTGACGTGCTGGCTGGCCGACAGGGCCGGCACCTCGTGCGTGTGCGAGTCACCGATGCCGAGCACCTCGGCGACGCGCTCGGCGACGGCGTCGGGGTCGGTGAAGAGCTGGAACGCGTGCACGCGGATGTAGTGCCAGCCGAGCCGCCGCAGCACCTCGGGACGCGAGCGCAGCGACTCGCGCAGGCTGGTGCGCGAGAGCGTCGTGTCGGTCTCGATCGTGACGCAGACGCCGTCGTGGGCGGCCACGAGACCGAGTTTGCCGCGGTGCCCCAGCGCGACGGGGATGCCCTTGACCTCGAGCCGGCGAGCCAGGTCGACGAGCATGGGCTCACTGTCGTCGGGGACGTGCTCGGCCGACGTCCGGGCCTGCACCTCGGTGAGGATCTCGCTGAGCGCGACCGTCCCGTGGCCCATGCGACTCGAGTCGATGTCGCCCGGTTGGAAGCAGGTGACGATGACCATCGACCGCCGCGCACGCGTCATGGCGACCGCCAGCAGGCGCTCGCCTCCCGGCTGGCCGAGCGGACCGAAGTCGCTCAGCACACGGCCGTGCGGGGTGCGGCCGTAGCCGATCGAGAACACGACGTGGTCGCGGCTCTGCGCGACGCTCTGCTCGAGGGTGGCGATCATGAACGGCTCGCTGCGGTCGCCCACGACGAACTCGGTCAGGTCTTTGTGCCCCGAGACGGCGGTCAGCACGGCCTGCTGGACGCGGATGGCGTGCTTGGCCGACGCCGTCAGCACCATGAGCGACTCGCTCGGACGCGTGCGGGCGTGCTCGAGGACGAGGGACACGACGCGGTCGACCTCGGCGTCGACGCTCTCGACGGCGCCGGACTCGGGGTCGGGGACGGCGGTGCCGCCCGAGACGTAGTCGAGCGCGATGCTGCCGTGGCCGAGGAAGCTGCCCGCCCAGGGCAGGGACTCGATGCGCCCGCCGTAGAACCGGCGGTTGACGAGTTCGGCGAGGTCTTCTCCGCCGGCACGGTAGCTGCGCGTGAGGGAGAGCGTGGGCAGCAGGGTCGCGAGGCGCGCCAGGGCGCTCTCGGAGTGCGACGTCGCCAGGGCCTCTTCGTCGGCGTCGACGGGCGGCTTGCCCGGCACGACGCCGATGTCGAACTCGGACGGGGTCTGGGTCACGGGGTCGCCGAAAGCCACGGTCTGCTTGCCGCGGCGGATCGCCCCGACGTTCTCGGCCAGGGTCGTGGCCCCGGCGTCGACGAGCACGACCGTGTCGAACGGCACGGTGTCGGCGATGGTGTGGACCTCGTACGGGGACGCGACCCAGACGGGAGCGACGGCGCGCGACAGGTGCGGGGCCGCGTCGTGCAGCAGACGAGCGGTCAGGTGGCCCTGACGCAGGAGGCCCTTGAGCGCCGACGCCTCGTCGGGCCAGTCCACCAGCCCGATCTTCCAGTTCTCGGCCAGCAGCCACGCGAGCAGCTGGGCGCTGCCCGCGGCGTGGGCCTCGTCGACGAGGCGGAAGTCGGCCTCGAGCCGGTCGAGCATGGCGGTGTTGGCGCCGAGCAGGGCGCGGTCGGCCTCGAGCAGCGACTCGAGTGCCGAACGCCACCAGGCGAGCTCGAGTTCGGCGGCGACCTGGTGCTCGGGCACGTGGCGGTTGGCCAGGTCGGTGATGAGCGGGGTCAGTTCGAGGTCGCGCAGGGTCGTCATGAGCTCGGTGCGCTCTTGGAGGTTCTGCAGGACGTCGCTCTCGGCGGCGAGGGCCTCGAGCCGCTGCTGCAGCTCGACGATGCCGATCTCGGTCAGCCCGTCGTCGCCCGTCAGGCCGAGGGGGCCGTCGAGTCGTTCGAGGTCTTGCGACACCTGCTGGTGGAGCACGTGCGTGTCGGCGATGCCCGTCGGCACCTCGGGCGGGGTGCCGGCCGACACGTAGCGCTGCCACACGACGCGCTGCTGCTGGATGCGCTGCAGCGCGCCGTGCAGGTCGGCGATGTGGACGCCGGGTCGCACGTACTCGCGGGCGAGCTTCTTGAGTCGACGACGGTTGGCGCTCGACATGTCGGGCGCCTCGCGCTTGGGTGCCGTCGCGGCGACGAGCTCGGCGACCGATCGGTCGAACACCACGGGCATGAACTTGTCGAGGGTGTCGCGGATCTCGGTGAGCAGGCGCAGGTAGACGCCGAGCTCGGAGACGCTCTCGAACGGGCGCATGCGGGTGCTGCCGATGACCTCTTCTGCGCGCTCGAGGAGGCGGGGCAGGTCGCGGTGGTGCAGGTTCTTGGCGAGCTGGTGCGCGTCACCGGCCCCGACGCTCTCGGTGAAGCGGGCGCCGTACCAGGGCGAGTCGCCCGGGCCGTACTTGAACTCGCCCAGGTTGGCGGCACCGACCATCGTCTCGGCGACGCGGCCGCGACCGTCGACCATGGCGGCGATGCTGCGCCGGCTGAGGCGGGCGGTGGTCGCCGGGGCCGCGGGCAGCAGGGCCAGCCGCGAGAGCTCGGTGAGGCAGTCGAGGACCGAGACGCCGAGCTCGGGATCGCGGCGGCTGAGGGCGCCGCGGTAGTCGACGAGCACCTTGCGGAGGCGCACGAGGGCGTCGTCGACTTCTCCCATCTGAGGGTGGGTGGCCTTCTCGTTGCGGGAGATCGACCGGATCACGTCACGGCGCAGGGTGGTCGGGCTGACGGCGACACCCGGCAGGCCGACGTCGGCGAGGCGGCTCGTGATGCCCCGAAGCGTCGCCCGGCGGGCGCTCACCACGAGGACGCGCTTGTTCTGCGACACGAGACGGCCGACCGCGTTGACGATCGTCTGGGTGCCGCCCGTGCCCGGGAGGGTCTTGACGACGACCGAGTTGCCCGCGGCGATCTGCGCCACGACGTTCTCTTGTTCGGGGTCGGCGTCGAGCAACAGGGTGTCGGTCTCGGGGCTGCGCTCGTCCTGCGGCGTCGCCGTGGTGGGTCGGTAGGCCTCTTCGACCTGACGGATGGCCATCGGGTTGCCGGCGAGCGCGTCGAGCACCGGGTGCCCGAGCTCGCGGGCGTCGAGGGCCATCTCGGTCGAGACCTCGGCGAAGGTCGAGACCACGAGTCGCGGCTGGACCGTGAACCACTCGAGGTGGGCGGTCAGCCCGCGGAGGCGGTCGATGACCGGGTTCGGCGTGAACGACCCCTCTCGACTGGCGAGCGAGACGAAGGACTCGGCGTCGAGCGTGATGCCGAACTGGTCGTGCAGGGCGTCGACCAGCGCCGGGTTGAGGAAGGGCTCGCCGAGCAGCTTGACCTCGAAGTCGCGACCGTGGCGCCGGATCGCCAGCGGGCGCAGCAACACGGGGGCCCGGAAGTCTTCTCCGGCGAAGGACCAGGCGGCGACGCCGATGGCCAGGTGCACGGCGTCGATGCCGCGGACCGTGCTCAGCTCGAGCCCCTTCGCGGCGATCTCGCCTGCTGCGGCGCGGGCCGTGCGCAGGGCGAGGTCGTCACGGATCAGGCTGGACAGCAGGGTCGTCTTGCCCGTGATGAACTGGGCGAGGCCACCGGGATGGGTCGTGCTCAGCTCGATGCGCGACCGCTGCGAGTCGCCGAAGTGCAGCAACGTCGAGGAGCCGCCCACGCGTCGGAGGGACTCGCGCCAGGTGTTCCAGACGGGCTCGGCCACGTTGCCCAGGGAGTGACCCGGGTGCCCGAGGCTGACGGCGTGGGGTGTGATCACGCCCGTGGGCGCGCCGGTCGGGACGGCGACGGAGTCGTTCTCGTCGTCGTCGTTGTCATGCTGTCTGTCGGCTCGCCACACCCTGACACCTTAAGCGGTCCGCCTCGACAACACCCGGAGGACGGGCGGTTCCGTCGCGAGTCGTCACGCCGGGCCGTCCTCACGTCGGTGGACCCGTCGGCGACACACGATGCCCATCGATGTTGGTGTTACGTCATCCGTCATGATGCGCGACACGATCGGTTACGTGAGTTGTCGTCATAACCGAGCGCTCCCACGTGAACGTACAGTACGGTCATCACGGGGGCTATTCAATGAGCTGACACGACACCGTGTCTCGACACCAGGAGCGCACATGCCTTTCGAACAGAAGTACAGCGACGAGACGCGAGAGAAGTCGCTCGCCCGGGTGCTCGAACGTCGCGAGGCCGAGCCGGGCAACCGGGCGATCATCCGCGAGACGGCGTCCGAGTTCGAGGTCGGCGAGCAGTCCCTGCGCGGATGGATCCGGGCCCACGAGCGGTCGATCGCCCCGACGCCGGCACCCGACGACGCGGTCGAGAGGGAACTCGACGTCACCTCGGACGACGACGAGGCCGCCCCCTCGACCGCGGCGACCCCGCGCCGGGGTCGCCCCCCGGGTTCGGGGTCGACCGCCACGGCCGAGCGCGTCGCCGAACTCGAGGCCGAGGTCGCCAAGCTGCGCCGCGACCGCGAGGCCCTGAAGGGCGCGATGGCGGTCTTGCTGGCCGACTGACGCGGCACCTGACCCCCGGGCCGTCGCCCGGGAACGACGAGAGCGCCCGACACCGCGACTGCCATCCGGGGCCGGGCGCTCTCGTGTGCTCGGTGCGAGACCGAGACGGACCGGTGCGGCCGCCCGGTCTCGGAGGGGGGACGAGACTCGCGGGCGGCCACACCGACTCATCCAGTATGTCACGTGGCATTTCACATGTCAAACGGTCGGCGTGACCGCGGACGAGGAGGCGCCGGTCGGCTCGGCGACGCGGGTCGCCCCTCGGTCGGGGCGCGGCCCTATGCTGTCGCCACGCAGAGCGCGTGCACCACTTCGTGCAAGGGGACTCCCATGGCAGGCACCTTCGTCGTCACCCAGGACACCTCGGGCGAGTACCGCTTCGTCCTGACGGCAGGCAACGGCGAGGTCCTCGCCTCGTCCGGCGGCTACAAGCAGAAGGGCGCGGCGATGAACGGCATCGACGCCCTGCGCCTCACGGCCGTCGACGCCGTGGTCGACGACCGGACGGACGTCCCCGTCCCCGGTCACGCCGACTGACCGCGGCCCCGTCCCTCGGTCACCCGGGGCGGCCGCCGGTGGCGACGGGGCGCGTGGGGTCGTTCGACCAGGCGCTCCACGATCCGGCGAAGAGCACCGGGTCGAACCCGGCGATCGTCGCGGCCAAGGCGTTGTGGGCCGCGGTGATGCCCGACCCGCAGTAGACGGCCACCGGTGTCGCGGGCGTGACCCCCGCCTCCTCGAACCGGGCGCGCAGCGCGGCGGCGTCGACGAACCGACCCGTGGAGTCGAGGTTGCCCGCCGTCGGCAGGTTGACGGCACCCGGGACGTGACCGGCCCGCGGGTCGACGGGCTCCACGTCGCCGCGGTAGCGCTCGGCGGCCCGACTGTCGACCAACACACCGGTGCGCGACCACGAGGCGGCCGTGTCGACGTCGATCACGGGCCACGGATCGTCGCCGAGGGTGACGTCGCCGGGCACGACGTCCGCGTCGCCCTGCTCGAGGGGAAGGCCCGCGTCCGTCCAGGCCGTGAGCCCGCCGTCGAGCAAGCGCACGTCGGCGATGCCCGAGGCCCGCAGGAGCCACCACGCGCGAGCCGCCGACTGCCCGCCGAGGTCGTCGTAGACGACGACGGCGTCCCCGTCGCGCAGCCCCCACCGGCGGGCGGCGGCCTGCAGGTCGGCCCGGTCGGGCAGCGGGTGCCGCCCCTCGACGGGCGCGCCGTGCCGGGCGAGCTCGGTGTCGAGGTCCACGTAGACCGCGCCGGGCAGGTGCCCCTCGCGGAAGGCGGGGAGGCCGTCCGGGCGGTCGAGCCGCCACCGGACGTCGAGCAGGCGCACCGCTCCCCCACCCGTGAGGGTCGCGTCGAGCTCGGCAGCGGTCACCAGGGGATGGCTCATGCCGACGAGGCTAACGGGCACCCCACACGTGAGGTCTGCTCGATGTCGAGGGATCGCGCGGACGGGGACCGACCGGTCCCCTAGCGTGAGCCCCATGACCGACCACATCGTCCTCGCCGGAGCCAGCGGCTTCATCGGGCAGCACCTCGCGGCCGCGTTCCGCGCCGAGGGTGCCCGCGTCAGCCTGATCGGCCGCCACGGACCGGACGCGTCGTGGGGCGACACCGCCGGCATCACCGCCCTGCTCGACGGGGCCGACCTGCTCGTCAACCTCGCGGGCAAGAGCGTGAACTGCCGCTACGGCCCCGAGAACCGCGCCGAGATCGTGCGGTCACGCGTCGAGACCACACGCGAACTGAAGGAGGCGGTGCTCGCGTGCGCCGCGCCTCCTCGGGTCTGGATGAACTCGTCGACGGCGACCATCTACCGGCACGCCGAGGACCGCCCGATGACCGAGTCGGGCGGCGAGATCGGCTCGGGGTTCTCGGTCGACGTCGCCACCGCGTGGGAGGCCGAGTTCTTCGCGGGCGAGCTGCCCGCCACCCGTCGCGTCGCCTTGCGCATGGCGATCGTGCTGGGCGACGGCAGCGCACTCGTCCCGCTGATGAACCTCGTGCGGGCGGGCCTCGGCGGGCCGCAGTTCGACGGCCCGTGGCCGGCCACCCGGGCACGGCTCGCGGCCGGGACGTACCACCACGAGGGCCGGGGCGGTGGGCGGCAGAAGTTCAGCTGGATCCACGTCGACGACGTGCTCGGGGCGATCCGGTTCGCCCGCGACGACGAGTCGGTCGACGGCGTGCTCAACCTGTCGTCGCCGAACCCGAGCGACAACCGCACCGTGATGCGCACCCTGCGCCGCGTGCTCGGCGTGCCGTTCGGCCTGCCCGCCTGGCGGTGGATGCTCGAGCTCGGCACGGCCGTGCTCCGCACCGAGACCGAGCTCGTGCTCAAGAGCCGGTGGGTGCTGCCCGAACGCCTGGTCGACGGCGGGTACGAATTCGCGCACCCTCACCTCGACGAGGCCCTGAAGAGCATCGTCGCCGGGAGGCGCGGCGCGGCCTGAGCGCGGACGTCGCGGTCCGCGGGCACCGGGTCAGCGGAGGACGGAGCTGAGCAGCAGGCTCGTCTCGCTGTTGACGACGCCCTCGACGCTGCGGATGCGGGCCAGCACGCGATCGAACTCGCCGAGCGACGACGTGCGCAGCTCGGCGACGAGGTCCCAGCCGCCGTTCGTCGTGTGGAGCGACGCCACCTCGGGGAAGCCCCGCAGCTGCCGGATGACGTGGTCGGTCGACCGCCCCTCGATCTCGATGAAGCCGATGGCACGGATCAGGTCGGGGTCGTCGGCCTCGCGCACCCGCACGGTGTAGCCGAGCACCGTGCCCGTCGCCTCGAGCCGGTCGAGCCGCGAGGTGATCGTCGCCCGCGTCACGCCCAACCGCCGCGCGAGGCTCGCCGCCGACTCGCGAGCGTCGACCCGCAGGGCCGCCAGGAGGCGCCGGTCGAGTTCGTCGAGATCCGCCATGACCCGAAACGTACAGCACGACCGCGCAGAACGCGCGATCGGACGAGCAGAATGGCGCTCGATGGTGATTGTGGCTGCACATCGCCCAGTCCTAACGTGGTGCCACCCGGACGCGACGACCGAGCCGGGCCGAGCAGGAGGAGGTCGCCGTGGTGCGCTTCGTGGACGTGCAGAACATGATCCGATGGGTCACCGACCGCGGGGTCGGCCCGATCACCAGCGGCATGGTGACCGCCCTCGAGCGCGACTTCGCCCGGTGGCCCGCCTTCGACAAGTCGCCCCGCGTCGCCTCCCACAGCCCCATCGGCGTCATCGAGCTGATGCCGGCCAGCGACAGCGAGACCTACGGCTTCAAGTACGTCAACGGCCACCCGTCGAACCCGGGGCGCGGTTACCAGACCGTCACCGCCTTCGGCGTGCTCGCCGACGTCGACACGGGCTACCCGACCTTCCTCGCCGAGATGACGATCCTGACGGCGCTCCGCACCGCCGCCACGAGCGCCATGGCCGCCAAGCGCCTCGCCCGCGCCGACTCGCGCGTGCTCGCCCTGATCGGCGCCGGTTCGCAGGCCGAGTTCCAGGCCCTGGCGATGCGCGCCTCCCTCGGACTCGAGACGGTCCGCGTCTTCGACGTCGACCCCCGCGCCACCGCGAAGTTCGTCCGCAACCTCGAGCCGCTCGGCTTCGACATCACGGTGTGCGCGAGCCCCGGCGAGGCGGCCGACGGCGCCGACGTCATCACGACCTGCACGGCCGACAAGCAGAACGCGATCGTGCTGCCCGACGAGGCCGTCCGCCCCGGCGTCCACGTCAACGCGATCGGCGGCGACTGCCCGGGCAAGACCGAGCTCGACCCCGCGACGCTCCGCCGGGCCGACGTCTTCGTCGAGTACCCCGAGCAGACCCGCGTCGAGGGCGAGATCCAGCACCAGCCGGCCGACTTCGCCGTCACCGAACTGTGGCAGGTCGTCGCCGGGCAGCGCCCCGGGCGGACGAGCGACGAGCAGATCACGATCTTCGACTCGGTCGGCTTCGCCATCGAGGACGTCTGCGCCCTCAAGTACCTGCGCGAGGACGTCGTGGGCACGGACTACGCCGTCGAGATCGACCTCGTCGCCGATCCCGACGACCCGAAGGACCTCTTCGGCCTCGTCGCCGCCCGTCGGCCCGTCGGCGTCTGAGTCGTCGGCCGACCCGGACCGGCACCCGCCGCACGAACAGCGCCGAGACCGTCGTGACGACCGTCGCTCCCCCGCCCCGCGCCTCCTCGTCCCCGGCCACCGCCGCGGTGACGTCGGCGGTGGCCCCCGAACTCCGCGCCTCCTCGCGCACCCGAAGCGCCGACGAGGAGGCGCGGACGGCCGTCCAGTCGCCCGCCGCGGTCGTGATGGTGCGGCCGCACCACTTCACGCCGAACCCGCAGACCGCGGCCGACAACGCGTTCCAGACCGACCCGGCCGAGGTGGACGCGACCCGGGCCCAGCTCGCGGCACGTGCGTTCGACGAGGTGACCCGGGCGGCCGAGGCACTGCGCGCGGCGGGCGTCACGGTGCACCTCGTCGACGACGAGCGGACCGACCGGCCCGACGGGGTGTTCCCGAACAACTGGTTCTCGACCCACGACGACGGCCGGGTGGTGCTCTACCCCATGCACTCGCCGAACCGCCGGGGCGAGCGACGGACGGACGTGGTGGACCTGCTGCGCGAGCGGTACCTCGTGACCGAGGTGCTCGACCGTTCGCCGCTCGAACGGCACGGGATCGTCGTCGAGGGCACCGGGGCGCTCGTCCTCGACCACGTCGGGCGCGTCGCCTACGTCGCGCTCTCGCACCGGGCCGACCGGGCGGCCGTCGCCCTGGTCTGCTCCGACCTCGGACACGAGCCCGTGACCTTCACCGCGACCGACGCCACCGGCGTGCCGATCTACCACACGAACGTCATGATGAGCGTGGCGTCGCGGTTCGCCCTGGTCGGCCTCGAATCGATCGAGTCGACGAGCGAACGGAGGCGCGTGGTCGAGCGCCTGACGGCCTCCGGACGCGAGGTGGTCGCCCTGACCCGCGCCCAGCTCGGCGAGTTCGCCGGCAACGCGCTCGAACTGGCGGGGGCCGACGGACCCGTGCTGGCGATCTCGGCACGCGGCTGGGCGTCCCTCACGACGGCGCAGCGCCGGACGATCTCGCGGCATGCCCGGCCCCTGCCGCTGGAGGTGCCGACGATCGAGCTGGCCGGCGGATCGGTGCGCTGCATGCTCGCCGGGGTGCACCTGCCGCCGCTGTCGCCTCCGCATCCTGCAGCACGACTGCCCCTGCAGACGCCTCGCTGACGAGGGCGCGAGCCTTGCACGCACTGCAGCTTCTCAGCACTGTCACGGTCGCTTGAGGGCACGCCCCCAGCGGACCCCCACGTACCGTCTTCTCAGGAGCCTTCTCCGCTGTCCGGCCGCTCGTGCCGCTCAGCCCGACCCGCCTCATCAGCCCGACCCACCCGGAGCATCCCCGTGGACGTCTCACTGACCACCTGGCTCATCACGATCGCCGTCACCATCGCGTTCTTCGTGTTCGAGTTCTTCACCCACGTGCGCAAGCCGCACGAGCCGACGATCGGCGAGTCCGCCCGCTGGTCGGCGTTCTACATCGGTCTCGCGCTGCTGTTCGGCGTCGGCATCGGCTTCGTCAGCGGCTGGGGCTTCGGCGGCGAGTACTTCGCCGGCTACCTCACCGAGAAGGCGTTGTCGATCGACAACCTGTTCGTCTTCCTGCTGATCATGACCGGGTTCGCCGTGCCGCGCATGTACCAGCAGAAGGTGCTGATGATCGGCATCGTCATCGCGCTGATCATGCGTGCCGGCTTCATCGCCGCCGGCGCCGCCCTCATCGAGAACTTCTCGTGGGTCTTCTACCTCTTCGGCGCCCTGCTCTTCGTGCTGGCCTACCAGCAGATCAAGGGCGACCACGGCGGCAACGCGGCCGACAACGCCTTCGTCAAGATCGCCCGCCGCGTGCTGCCCGTCGACGACGAGTTCCACGAGGACAAGTTCACCGTCAAGAAGGGCGGCAAGCGCTTCGTCACGCCGCTGCTGCTCTGCGTCATCGCGATCGGCTTCGTCGACCTGGTGTTCGCCCTCGACTCGATCCCCGCGATCTACGGGCTCACCAACGAGGCCTACATCGTGTTCACCGCCAACGCCTTCGCCCTGATGGGTCTGCGCCAGCTGTACTTCCTGATCGGTGGACTGCTCGAGCGTCTCGTCTACCTGTCGCAGGGTCTCGCGATCATCCTCGCGTTCATCGGCGTGAAGCTCGTCTTCCACGCCCTGCACGTCAACGAGGTGCCGTTCATCAACGGCGGCGAACCGCTGCTCTGGGTGCCCGAGATCCCGATCTGGTTCTCGCTGCTGTTCATCGGCGCCACCATCACGGTCGCCACGATCGCCAGCCTCGCCAAGACCCGCGGCGACGCCCAGAAGGCCAAGCGCGACGAGATCGACGGCGAGAAGGTCACGGTCGCCAAGGACTCGGACGACCCGACCCGCCACTAGCGGCCGGCTCCGTCCGCTACGCCGCCACGAACGAAACACCCCGCCACGAGATCCCGTGGCGGGGTGTTTCGTTCGTGGCGGCGAGACCCAGGGGCTACAGGGGGCAGAGGTCGGCCCACGGTGTGGTGCGAGGGGGCCCCGCGTCCCCACGACGCGGAGCCCCGGCCCCGTCACCCGCTGATCACGGGCGACGGGAGTCGTCGGGCCCGGCGAGACGTCACGACGTGCCGCTCAGGTGTGGACGTGAGCGGCCTGTCGTGACTCCTCGGCAGGCGTGCGGGCGGCTACGCGGCCTCGAGCCGGGCGCGCAGGGCGGCCAGCTCGTGGCGCAGCGCGTCCGGCAGGGTCGAGCCGAAGCGGTCGAAGAACTCGTCGGTGAGGTCGCACTCGGCGAGCCACGCGTCCGTGGGCACCGCGAACGACTCGGCCAGCGCCTCCTCGGTGAGGTCGAGACCGGTCAGGTCGAGGGCTCCCGGTGCGGGGGCGAGGCCGAGCGGCGTCTCGACGGCGTCGGCGGTGCCCGCCAGGCGACCGGCGATCCAGGCGATCACCCGCGAGTTCTCGCCGAAGCCGGGCCAGAGGAACGAGCCGTCGGCACCCTTGCGGAACCAGTTGACCTGGAACACCTGCGGCGCCCGATCGCCGAGCTCCGCCCCGAGCCGCAGCCAGTGCGCGAAGTAGTCGCCCATGTCGTAGCCGCAGAACGGCAGCATGGCGAACGGGTCGCGCCGCAGCTCGCCGACGACGCCCTCGGCTGCTGCGGTCTGCTCGGACGCCACCGTCGCGCCCACGAACACGCCGTGCCCCCACGACCGCGCCTCGGTCACGAGCGGCACGTTCGTCGCCCGTCGCCCGCCGAAGACGATCGCGTCGAGCGGTACGCCCTCGAACGCGTCCCAGTCGGGACTGAGCGACGGGCACTGCTCGGCCGGTGCCGTGAAGCGCGAGTTCGGGTGGGCGGCCGGGGACGAGGAGGCGCGGGTCCAGTCGTTCCCCTGCCAGTCGGTCAGGTGCGCGGGCGCCTCGTCGGTCAGCCCCTCCCACCAGACGTCGCCGTCGTCGGTCAGCGCCACGTTGGTGAAGATCGTGTTCGCGTGCAGGGTGCGGACGGCCATGGGGTTCGACGCCTCACCCGTGCCGGGGGCGACCCCGAAGAAGCCGGTCTCGGGGTTCATCGCCCACAGACGACCGTCGGCGCCGGGCTTCATCCAGGTGATGTCGTCGCCGAGGGTCTCGACCCGCCAGCCGGGCAGGGTGGGCTGCATCATCGCGAGGTTGGTCTTGCCGCAGGCCGAGGGGAACGCCGCGGCGACGTGGACGGCCCGCCCCTCGGGACTGGTGACCTTGATCAGCAGCATGTGCTCGGCGAGCCAGCCCTCGTCGCGCCCCATCGTCGACGCGATGCGCAGCGCGAAGCACTTCTTGGCCAGCAGCGCGTTGCCGCCGTAGCCCGAGCCGAACGACCAGATCTCGCGCGTCTCGGGGAACTGGGTGATGTACTTCGTCTCGTTGCACGGCCAGGCCACGTCGTCCCGCGCGGTGCCGTCGGCGTCGCGCAGGGGGTAGCCGACGCTGTGCACGCCGCGCACGAACGGCACGTCTCCGTCGGCACCGCCGAACGCGGCCAGCGGCTCGGAACCGACGCGCGCCATGATGCGCAGGTTGAGCACGGCGTAGGCCGAGTCGGTCAGCTGCACGCCGAGCTGCGACAACGGGCCGCCGACCGGGCCCATGCTGAACGGCACGACGAACATCGTGCGCCCGCGCATCGAGCCGGCGAAGAACGGCCGGAGCTCGCGCCTCATGGCCCCGGCCTCGCGCCAGTTGTTGGTGGGGCCGGCGCCCGCGGGATCGGTGGTGCAGATGAAGGTGCGGTCCTCGACGCGGGCGACGTCGCCGGGGTCGGTCCGGGCGAGGTGGCTGCCGGGACGCAGGTCGGGGTTCAGCGGGATCAGCGCCCCGGTCGCGACGAGGTCGGCCGTCAGCCGCTCGGCCTCGGCGTCCGAGCCGTCGATCCACTGCACACCGTCGGGCTCGAGCAGGTCGACCTGCTCGGCGACCCACGCGACCAGGGTGCGGGGAGCCCACGACGGGGCGGGCACGTGGCGGCGCCGCGCAGCCCGTGCCCAGTCGGTCGTGGGTGCCGGAGGCGGAACCGAGGAGGCGCGGGTCGCGTCGCCGAGGACGCCGGGGTCGAGGGGTCGGGTGGTGATCATCGCGTGGCCTCCAGGGTCAGGTCGAGCAGGTCGTCGGTCGGTGCTGAGGTGGCTCGGGCTGGACGGGGCAGGGACGGGGGCGTGCCGCCGGCGAGGTGCTCGAGCAGGCGGACGACCTGGCAGCTGTAGCCGAACTCGTTGTCGTACCAGACGTAGAGCACGACCCGGCGGCCCGAGCCGTGGTCGCCCGCCCCGTCGCCGTCCCCGTCCCCGTCCCCGGACACCACCGTCGCGAGTCCGTCCACGACGCCCGCGTGGCGCGAGCCGACGAAGTCCGTCGACGCGACCTCGGGCGACTCGACGTAGTCGATCTGGCGGCGCAGGGGCGAGTCGAGCGAGGCCCGACGCAGGTGCGCGTTGAGCTCGGCACGGTCGACGGGCGTCCTCAGCCGCAGGTTGAGCACCGCGACCGAGACGTCCGCCGTGGGCACCCGGATCGCGCTTCCGGTCAGGCGCCCGGCGAGCTGCGGCAACGCCTTGGCGACGGCCTTCGCCGCACCCGTCTCGGTCAGCACCATGTTGAGCGACGCCGACCGCCCCCGCCGGTCGCCGGGGTGGAAGTTGTCCGTCAGGTTCTGGTCGTTCGTCACCGCGTGCACGGTCTCGACGTGTCCCGACTCGACGCCCCAGCGGTCGTCGAGCACGGCCAGCACCGGCGTGATCGCGTTCGTCGTGCAGGACGCCGCGGCGACCACGACGTCGTCGCCCGCCGTCTCGTGGTTCACGCCGAACACGACGTTCGGGATCGCGCCCTTCCCGGGGGCCGTGAGCAGCACGCGTGACGTGCCCCGCGCCTCCAGGTGTCGTCGCAGCGACGGCTCGTCGCGCCACCGGCCCGTGTTGTCGACGACGATCGCGTCGCGGATGCCGTACCGCTCGTAGTCGACCGTCGCGGGGTCGTCCGAGTAGATCACCTGGATCGTCGTGCCGTTCGCCACGATCGTGTCGGCCGTCTCGTCGACGACGATCGTGCCCGCGAACGGGCCGTGGATCGAGTCGCGCCGCAGCAAGCTGGCCCGCTTGACGAGGTCGTCGGCCGACCCCCGACGCACGACGACCGCCCGGAGCCGCGCACCGCCGCGCTCGCCGGCGTGCTCGATCAGCAGCCGTGCGACGAGCCGACCGATGCGGCCGAAGCCGTAGAGCACGACGTCGCGGGGCGGGGGCCCACCGTCGCCGCGGCGTCCGACCACCTCGGCGAGTTCGACGTTCACGACGTCGACGAGCGACCTCTCGGGCTGCTCGACGAGGGCGGCCCGGTGCCGGGCGCTCAGCCGGGCGAGGTCGATCGACGCCGGGCCGAGCTCGAGGCCGTCGAGCAGCTGCAGCACCTTCAGGGTCTCGACGGGATCGAGAACGTGGTCGTCGAGCTGGCGGGCGAAACGGTGCAGCTTGAGCACGCCGACCGGCGACCGGTCGAGGAGGCTGCGTCCGTGGATCGACACGACCACGCCGTCTCGACGCCACAGCCGACCGATCACCGGGATCATCGCCTCGGCGAGCGCCACGCGCCCGGCCCACTCGTCCTGGCGGTCGTCGTACCGGGCGGTGGTGTCGTCGAGCGGTTCCGTCGCGGCGGTGGGGGCCGATGCCATGATCTCTTCTCTCGTCGTCGAAAGGGGTGTTTCTCCACGATGAACGCCCACACCCTTGATCTGCAGATGCCCGATGCGTAAAGATCGGGTGTTCTTTCGCTCTCGTCAAAGACGACCTCCCGAGAGGGGTGCCCCGTGGTCGACGCCGACCCCCTGCTGCTCGGCCAGGCGGTGCGGCACGCCCGCACGACCCGGGGCCTGACCCTCGATCAGCTCGCGGCTCGGGTCGAGGTCAGCGCCAGTCAGCTCTCGCTCATCGAGACGGGTCGTCGCGAGCCCAAGATCGGCCTGGTCCGAGCGCTGTCGGACGCCCTCGACGTGCCCCTCGCGACGTTGCTGGCCGCCGAGCCGCCGAGCGAGCGGGCGGCCCTCGAGATCGAGCTGGCGCAGGCGCAGCGCGGGTCGCTGTACCGCTCTCTCGGCCTGCCCGACGTGAAGGCGAACAAGGGCATGAGCACGCCGGTGCTGCAGACGATCCTCGGGCTGCACCGCGAGCTCGCCCGTCGGCACAGCGAGGCCAGCGCCACCCCCGAGGAGGCGCGGCGGGCGAACACCGAGCTGCGGCTCTGGATGCGCGGGCGCGACTCCCACCTGCCCTACGTCGAGGAGGCGGCGGCCGACCTGCTCGGCACCGTGGGCCACACCTCGGGCGCCCTGTCGCACAGCAGCGTGAGCCGCATGGCCCGGAGCCTCGGGCTCGAGATCATGCACGTCTCGGACCTGCCGCACTCGGCCCGCTCGGTGATCGACCTGGCCAACGGGCGCATCTATCTGCCACCCGCCTCGATCCCGGGCGGTCACGGCCTGCGGGCGCTGGCCCTGCAGGCGATGGCGCACCGTCTGCTCGGCCACGAACGACCCTCGACCTACGCCGAGTTCCTCAAGCAGCGGCTCGAGATCAACTACTTCTCGTCGGCCTGCCTCATGCCGCTCAGGGCAGCGGTCGAGTCACTGCAGAAGGCCAAGGCACAGCGCGACCTCTCGGTCGAGGACTTCCGCGACGGCTTCGGCGTCACCCACGAGGCGGCGGCGATGCGCATGAGCAACCTGCTGACCTCACACCTCGGCATCCGCATGCACTTCCTGCGGGTGACGGGCGACGGAGCGATCGCCAAGGCGGCCGAGAACGACGGGCTGCCCCTGCCGACCGACGTCACCGGGGCCGTCGAGGGCCAGCTGGTCTGCCGGCACTGGGCCGCCCGCACGGCCTTCGCCCGGACGAACCGCACCACCGAGCACTACCAGTACGACGACACCCCGGCCGGCACCTTCTGGTCGGCGTCGCAGACCGGCACGACCGAGCACGACGAGTTCTCGATCACGGTGGGCGTGCCGTTCGCCGACGCGAAGTGGTTCCGCGGACGCGACACCGAGCGTCGCGAGACCTCGACCTGCCCGGACGAGTCGTGCTGCCGTCGTCCCCCGGCAGGGCTCACGGCGAGGTGGCGCGACGCGGCCTGGCCCAGCGCCCGCCTGCACGCGCACGTGCTGGCACCGTTGCCGTCCGGCACCTTCCCCGGCGTCGAGGACACCGAGGTCTACGAGTTCCTCGACCGGCATGCCGGCTGAGACGCTGGCGCTGCTGCTCGGCCGGTGGGCCGTCACGCGCGACATCGACGACCACCGCACCGGCGAGCACGCCCGGTTCGACGGGACGGCGACCATCGAGGAGGCGCGGGCGGGTTCCGACCTCGTGGCGACCTACGACGAGGCCGGCGAGCTCGTCGTGGCCGACCGGCGGACACCCGCCACCCGGCGGCTCGGCTATGCGTCCCGGGGTGACGGGTCGCTCGACGTGCGCTTCGCCGACGGCCGGCACTTCGTCGACCTCGACCTGCGGTCGGGGGCCTGGGAGGCGCACCACCCGTGCGCCCCGGACAGCTACCTGGTCGAGACCCGGGTGCTCTCGCCGACGTCGTTCGAGGAGCGGTGGACGGTGCGCGGCCCGGCGAAGTCGTACGACGCGCTCACGACGTACGAGCGCGTCGCCGGGCATCCCGCCACGAAGTGAACAACCCGCCACACGTTCGCGTGGCGGGTTGTT
>Ga0265780_10001129_pt1 | contig 39069 bp, 41 predicted proteins | sample P1T30metagenome_FD_192432 | JGI IMG/M metagenome (GOLD analysis project Ga0265780, IMG submission 192432) | Plant litter microbial communities from East Loma Ridge, Irvine, California - P1 T30 | ecosystem: Environmental > Terrestrial > Plant litter > Unclassified | place: USA: California...
CCTCCGGTATCCGCATCAAGTTTGGAGATATCTTCCTACACTGCGTTCAAGACAGAGAATGTCATGTTAGTCATGTTGACAATGCTCCCAATAGTGATTTCCAATTGCTAACGAGACTCCCTGGTATCACAGGCTAGAACTTTACTTAAGACATGTGCAACCTACATGGCCGCTGTTTCGCGGACCACCAGCAGACGGCGCCTATGCGATGTCCGAACGCCTCAAAATGGCCTTGTTCGCGGTTGCATCTCGCTTTGCAGTTCCAGAAACCTGCAAAGTGCCCATGATGCCTCCAGATTACTACGCCAGAGAAGCTCGTAGTCTCGAGCCGACCGACAACACATCGTCGTGTATCGACGAGATCAAAGCTTGTACTCTCTTGTGCATCTACGACATGGCCATTTCCAACCACTGGACAGCAGCTACTAACATCGCGAAAGTTGCTAAATTGGCCGAGCTTTATCATGTGTCGCGCCTAGAGATTCCACTTGCTGAGCGCAACAAGATTTGTGGCGGAGAGGAATGGAAGAGCATATGGTGGACCATTTACACGCTGGACACCATCTGTAGCGCCATTTCGTGAGTCATCAGACTCTGCGAGGAAGCTCGTAGTTCTGTGTCACCGCCTTGGCATTCATTATGTGCTGGAGGTTGACACGATGGAAACGGGTACCTTCGTTCTCGATGCTTCAATCGCTAATCTACAGCAGGATATCGTCACACTCTACCTCACCACACCTACAAGAACATATAGCGCTGCCAGCTCTGTCCGTCTCGGTATCTACGGATTCTCCGTCGAGCGTGCTTGACTCCCTTGAGGAGAGTTCGAATTCGCAGTTGCTTCCAGCATTTCCCACAAGGCACTGGAAAGTAATGCAGGAACTGTGTTGCGAACGCGAACCCTTAGCTCGCCTGCGCAATCTCTACCTGGCAGTGAGTTCGCTTATGAGAGTCGTTACTGAGGTCCGAATTCTAGCCAGGTATGGCATCGATCCGGCATTGTTACAACGTCGGGCGTCTGCACTCCAAAACGAGTTCGTGGCAGTGACCTTCGTCCTGCCCTCTCACATTTTCAATCCAACCAGGCGTTTCGACAGGGAAGAGGCTGCAGACGAGCACCAAAGCCGCCTCAATATGCTTTTCGTTTTCTACTGGTAAGTCCATGGGCGTCTTGGTCTCTCTTTGCTCAAGCGCACCAGCTGACGTGATAATTATTCACAGTGCACGACTATTGCTCAAATTGATCCTGGCTCAATCAAGGGCTTGCACCAACGACGAAAGCGAAGGGGAACGGCAAATCATATGGCAAGGTATACTGTCAGATGCCAACGAGGTTGTTTCCGTACTACAATCTTGGAATCCCGCCTATTTTGACACTGTTGACCCCATGTGTTCTCACGTTGTCTATCTCGCCGCAAGTGTCCATATAATCAATGGAAATCCTACCCCGGATAGTCACGGACCAACGTCATCGCAGCATGTTGATTTGGCCTCGCTCTTTTTGAGCCGCGTGGGGCAGCATTGGCCTATAGGTGAGGCGCCCGTAGTCCGCGACCTCTACCAACGTTCAATTACTAACTATCTACAGGGAATCGCCTTCAAGGTTCGTCACGTCATTAAGCGTTGCAGACAAGTGGTTCACCGTGATCCAACAAACTCAACTGATGGTGAAAATTAGCATCACTCGAGACGTTACGGACCCTGCCGTCGAAGACCAATCATAGAGACATGTTACAATTCATGTTCGAGATTATCAGTCCAGCTGCACAATCTCGCAGATCTACGGAACACCCAATGCCGACAGACGATCGTGATCCTTCTGGGACACAGATGAATTCACCATATGGCAGCAATCCCTTGCAAGATCTGTCCGAGGAGCTGTACGATAACCAGAACGTAATTTTCGATGATACTTGGTTACAGACGTATGACTCCAACTCCCGTGGGCTGTCGCATCTAGAAGAAGCTCTGGCATTTACGGAGGAGATCGGATGAGAAAGGATTCGAACATACATGCGACGCAACATACATTCTATTCGCTACGAATTATCTCCCATGACCACGCATGCAATTCACCTTCATTATAATTTTGCACCCAAGTGTGCATTGCCAGGAAGAGCTGTTGCAGCCATCTTTAATTGCCTTCGGAGTTGGAGTTGCGTTTCAGCCTGAGAGAAGATGATGAAGTCTGGCCGTATCAGTGCAGACAAGACTCCAGGTCGAAAACGTTTTCGAAAGGCGTCGGGGTTATAGTGCGCGAGTAGGACAGGCCCGTTGAGGGCTGGTTCCTTGCTTGGGTGTATGAGCGTCGTCCCACGTCCCAAGGAATCGGCTTTCGATGACGATTCGATATGCTCTTCACACAACTCTACAATCTCTTTGTCCAGAAGACCGATTGGCAATGTGAGAGCTTCAATGATTTCCCGTATCTCCGACAACTCTTGACTTGAGACCCGCCGCAAGAGGAGCAAGGTCAACGATGCTCGGCCATTCCAGAAGAGTCTATCTGAGAGGACTGACGATGACTCACTCGAGGATGTCTTCACATAGACTTGGGCTAACTTTCCACCACCTCCAGTCGCTTCTTCTTCGTTATCTCCAAGGCCTTTTGCTCCATCCAAGAAAAAGCCGCCGTTGACACCCGCAAATCCTCGAGTATCTTTTTCCTGCTTCCTTGTCGCCGAGTCTCGCCACGACGGAGCGTAATCGAATATGCAGTTTACGATCCATAATACGAACGCGGAGAATCTGGACTTACTCAGCATTAGACGGCCATTGGCTTCGGTTCTGCGACTCGACTCGTCGACGCCCCTCCGACGCTCACGCGCCCAGCTCTGTAGCAGGGCTTCCTGCTGTTGCCGATCCTGCTGTTGACGTAACGTCCGACTTTGATGTAAGATGGCGCTTAGACGCCATGATAGTCCAAAGGCGTCACGGATACCACTCGCCATTCCTTGGGCTCCGAACGGCGGGAATACGTGAGCAGCGTCTCCTATCAGGATGATTCGATTGTGGAACCAACGGTTGACCACTCTATTGTTAAAGCTGTTTCTCCACATCAAAATTTTGCACCTTTACGCACATTAGGGAACGGTAAACTCACTTTGCTTGTGAGCATCGAATGATTTGCACGCAGTCCTCCGGAAATTGGACCACGCCATGTTGCTTCAAGCCATTGCGTCTTCCATCAGAGCGTAATTAGCAAACACATTAATCAAGCTGTCCATTTGTTTGCTTACGAAAAACGGGACCCAGGTAGGGTCAGATGTGGTCTAATTTGTTCTCTCAAATGCGTCTTGAGATCATCGCATTTGAAGTCCGAAGGAAGTTCGTACTCAAATCTGAACAGTAAGAAGTCAGCATACACAAGCAAAGCAAGCATTCAACGGCGTTCATGGCCTGCACATACCTCCAGTATCTGTCTGTCTTCGGGCCGAACCGACCAGTCGCAACTGGCATTGTCGGATGGCGACAGAAACTGCTCACGCTTAATAATTGGACACTTGCATATAGGTTCAAGGACACGTACTGAAAGCCACCAGGCCAGAATATATCCCACAGCTCTACCGGAGTGTACCCGAGCTTCCACAGTGGGAAATTGGGGTGCGTATCAGGTGTAGGAAGCGAAATGTGTAGATTGGCAGCAATCCAACTACCCTCGTACGCGTATCTGGAGTCTGGCGTCAGCGCGCATTTCGAAGAAGATGAGTTGGAGCAAATAGAAGCACCACTTACACTCCAACCTCCTGTCGGATGCCTTTGGGCTCCAGATAGCCCTTGCGGACGTATCCGCGTTTGCCGTCTGCGCCAACAAGAAAAGAACCTGAGACATGCTGTTCTGCCGACCCATCTTGGAACTGTACCCTGACTCCTTCCTCAAGCTCTTCAATGGATGTAACTTCGACGCCCAACCATAGTTCAGCGTAATCCGAATCCTGGATCTTTTCGCGAAGAACTTTTTCTATACAGGCAAGGATTTGAGATCAGCCGTGTGCCTAAATGTCATTGCGGCTAGACGAGACATACCTAAACCATTCTGGAGTATCACCGTACCCGGCGGGAGGACTTGCTCTAGCCAGTCTGCCTCCAGGTTGATGCTGTAGAAGGGTGTCGAAGAGAATGTTTCTTCATGGAAGTTCACAGCCGTGATAACTTCACATAGACTTAGCGATGGTCGCAACAACATAGGGATATCCAAACATCTTACGCTGTGATATCTTCTCCATTTCCGATCGTGAGATGCCCAGCAATTCGAGAATACGAGTGGTGTCGCCGGCCATGGCGATGGCGCGTGGATCCTCAGAGATGTCTACATTCTTCTCAAGTATTATCGACTGCCGTCTCCGTCAGCGTGTGCATCAATCTTTTCGTGAGAAACTGACACACCCTGACCTTGTAATGAGCAAGCGCAATTGCCAGGACTAAACCTGACGGCCCCGCACCAACAATGACAACATCCGTAACAGTGTCTTCTTGCATATCGTCTTCCTTTGGGAGTTTCGTCAAATAACACTGCCCTTTGGAGTTACAATCTTTGCATATATGATTGCACGCATGATCCAAGCCCAAAGAGACCACTAGTAAGATTCTGGAGACGCTCCGTAAACGATTTTGAGATACTCCGAGACTAGCAATTGTGATCGACATCACGCGCTGACTATCGTAGTACGACCACAAAGTGTAGCATCTGGGTCCGACCTGCAATCCCTTGATCTCTTGTATACTGCATGCTATCGCGTACAAGTAAGAATTGGAATATGTCCGAGGAGTGCGTTGTTGAGTTAGAACGCGTTTGTCTGCGTGATGAACCATAGTAGTAGCCATTGTTATCTACTTTTAGTTGACAGATGCGCAAGCATCTTCGCTCGTATGTTCCAGCCTACAGTAGAGCTGATCTCTCGCGTCGAAGATGGCATAATGAGAAGGCGATGAAGTTCTGTGCTACAGTGGTATGTGCTCCTCACTCCGGGCATGATTGGCTAGAAAGAAAGTAAGTTAGGATGCGATTGGCTCATGTTAACTCAACAACCAACCACCAACACGGTCGCTTTCTTCGACTTCATGCATCACGCGCTCCAAGCTGTGATCGATATCAACTCTTGTGCGATAGAATCCACGGCTTCGTCTCTCTTTTCTATTCTATGCTCTAGTCCAAGGTTACCGGTAGATAGGTCGTATGCGCCTGCACTTCTGTACCATGTGCTATGTTGGTGACAGGACTGTGCCGCGACTATGCATAACGGCTCAGATCACCTTGACTGTTTCAGTCTCTTTTCTTCTGCGCCCCTTGAAGCTCATAAGTGCAGGCTGCCGTATCCGTGCATTCAGCCTGCTGGTAAGCCAAAGACATTTTGGTACTGGCCATTCTCGTCAACATGTAGCACTGCGCCACAATGTCAACATCAAACGGGACCATTTTTGGCCGTCTGACACCACTGGACGCCCTGAAAAAACCACCTCTTCGCTGTCGTGAGCATTTGCTCCAAAACAATGGACAAAGTAGCCTCATCCTCGACGCTGCTCGGCGTGAGCCTCGCCGTCGGCTTGGCCACGCTTTGCGCCACCTTATTCGTCAAACTGTACCGTGCTCGTATGCTACTAATCGAACGACGATGCAGAGGTCTGGTAAGTAGTCCTGCATCTCATTGCCACCCAATAATCAAACACTAAACCTCTACCTCCCAGCCCGTAGCCCCAGGCCACAACCTCCTCTTCGGCCACCTCCTCTACCTAAAAACCTACCTGAACCGCCTCCCCAAAGACGCACACTTCCAATACGCCTTCGGCATGCTAGCAATCGAGCACTTCCCCTCCACAGGCGCCTACTACATCGACCTCTGGCCCATGACCGGCATCACTTTACTCATCATTTCCCCGAAGATGGGAACGCAGGTAACGCAAACGCATCCGCAGCTCAATTGTAATCGCCCAAAGCTCCTGGCGAGATTCTTTGCGCCGATTACGGGCGGTCCGACGATGTTTGATGTTGATGAGGTGGCGTGGAAGCCGTGGCGGGCGTTGTTTAATAAGGGGTTTCATAGCGAGCATATTTACTCGCTGGTTCCGGGGATGATAGAGGAAGTTGGGGTGTATGCTAACACGCTGCGCGCGGCTGCTAAGAAGGGTGAAATGATGTTTCTGGAGCCGCTTACGCTTCGCTTCATGATCGACGTAATCGGTAAAGCCGTCCTGTACGTGCTATATATCTTCACATGCATATAATCCTCGTAGCTGATTTTACCAGCAACTCCTCCCTAAACTCCCAATCCGGCCCCAACGCCCTCGCAGACGGCATGCTATCCCAAATCCAATGGTGGCACAACGCAAACAGCGAAGTCCTCCCCCTCTCAAAACTTAACCCCCTCCGCACATTCATGCAGTGGAAAAACAGCCGGCAAATGGACACGTACATTGGCGCTGAGCTCGACAAGCGGTATGAAGAATATAAGACTGATCCGAACAGCGTGTCGGGCGTGTCTGTCATTGACCTCGTGTTCCGCGCCTATCTCTCCGGTCCATATAAATCCTCGACTCCTCCACAGAAACTAGATAAAGACTTCCGCGCCCTAGCGATCCGTCAGATCAGATTGTTTGTGTTTGCGGGGCACGACTCGACTGCGAGTTCGATATGCTATACTTTCCACGCGCTGTCCAAGAACGCAGGCGCACTCGCACGCCTACGCGCCGAGCACGATCAAGTCCTGGGCACGGATCCAGCTGCCGCAGCGCACAAGATTGCTGCGAATCCGCGCCTGGTAAATGAGCTGCCGTTCACGCTCGCGGTCATCAAGGAAGCTATGCGCATGCACCCCCCAGCCGGCGCCTCGCGCGACGGCGTGCCAGGCGTAAATCTCACCGACGACGCTGGCAACCAATGTCCCACAGACGACACTATCCTCTGGGTACTGCACAACGAAGTCCACACGTGGGAAAAGTACTGGGTGCGCGGCAACGAGTTCCTGCCTGAGCGCTGGACGGTAGGCGAGGAGCACGAGTTGTATCCGTGGCCCGGGACGTGGCGGCCTTTTGAAATGGGGCCGAGGAATTGCATTGCGCAGGCGATGGTGCTGGTGGAGTTGAGGGTTGTGCTGGCGTGCTTGGCGAGGACGTTTGATGTTAGGCCTGCGTATGAGGAGTGGGATGGGATTAGAGGGGTCAAGGGCGTGAGGGTGAAGGGGGAGAGGGCGTATCAGGTTGAGCAGGGGGCGGCGCATCCGGTGGGTGGGTATCCGTGTCGTGTTACGCTTGTTGAGAGTTGAGGGGGTTTGTCGAATTGAAGGGCATGATAGGAGTGGGTGGAGGGTGTTGCTGTGATGAGAATGATCTGTTCACATGAGGAGCAGAGCGTTTAGCAAGAATAGATCGGGTATCATTGTGACGACGAACCGTAGTTGGCGTGTAAGCTAGAAGAATACATATACTTTAAAACGCGGAGTACAAACCACGGACATCAATCCAGCTACATGTGACACACGTCAGCCCTTCTCAGCAATGTTTGAACGAAAGAGATCAGATCGGCAATATCTGAGCGAACTCAATCGTAACGACTCTCGCGAAACGAAATGCTCATCGTCCAAAGTACTCATCCTCCTTATCGCTATGACCATACACCTCAACATGATCCTCAATCTCCTCGTTAAGCAGCATGCCCATATCGTACGTCTTCTCCCTAATTTCCTCCGCCTCTTCCCTATCCACCAGGCGGTCCTCCATAATCAATAAAATCGCTGTCTCGGGCACGAGCACTGCTTGTACGAAAGTGGCGGGGCCCGATCCCTGTACAACAGCGTCTGTACAGGCCTTGATCTCGTTCTTGAGAATCCTCATCACGTTCTCGGTGATGACGCGTCTTCCGTGAGGGCCGTAGTAGCCTGGGTACGTGGACTGGTCGTCAAGAGCGTACGATTCCAGCTCTTCTTGCACATGCTCGGGCAGATCTTTCCTTCTTGAAGGAACTGCTGCTGCCTTGCCGGTAAGGGCGATGGGCGCGTACCGGTCTCTGTACGCGCTCGGCAACTTGTTGTTGAGTATACCGTATAACTTCATACGGTGCTTGCCTATCCGGTCTGGGAGAGTTTTCCAGTCGATATCTGGGTAGCCCTCGCTCCTGTACTCGTGCCATGCGGCCTTGATTCTGTGTGCCCGGCAAAACGCGTTCTGATGCCTGACCGTATTTTTTTTTCCTGTCCAGTATTCCTGGTATTCTGCCTGGTCTACTGTTTCCTTACAGATCGGACATCTCGTACCCTCCTCTTCTTCCTCTGGGTGCTGAACAAGATAATCGTCGATGTGGTCCAGAGCTTCGTCTGGAGCGCTGGAACGGGGTAATGACGAATCGGGAGCTTGAGCTGCCTTCCAGTTATCGAGCTGATTCTGCAGCTTTGTTGGCTTTGGGTTGAGCCTGTCGTGCTCTTTTATTTGTTCTTCTAGCTCCTTATCGCTCAGCATTGGGTGATGAAGTTCCTGATCGTTGGCCTGTGGCTTGGATTTAGGGGCCCTCGCTCGCGGCTTCCGGAGATCGGGTTCGCCGGGTGTCGCTCTCGAGTGCGGTAGAGAAGACTTGGGTGATGTTGCTTTCACTGGCTCGGCCGTTTCCTGAGAGCTTGTGTTCTTCGCTTTCTGCTTCTGCGCTCTCTTGGGCAAAACAAGCTCTTTGTCGTCTGGGCCCATTATCTCGTCAAATTCATCGTCTTCCAGTGTACGCCCCACCATGGAGCAGTCGGATTCGGAATTCTCGTCTTGAGACGATTTGTCCGCCATGCTCCTTTTGTTTGTCGCATGAGCCCTTGGGACTATAATCTGACGTCTGGCACCTTTCTTGCTAGGCGGTTGTGCGTGTATATTGGGTGTCTTGCCCTTGTTTCCGAACATTTTCGGACCTGCGCCTCGGCGCTTGTTGTTCTTCTGGCTCATGTGCTCCATGCTGAAACCAAAAGGATCATCTCCAGCTGCGGTATTAGACGATGATTGCACAGCACCCGCCAATGAATTCTCCTTATCATCGTTCGCTCTTGTTCTCGCTCTGCTACCTTTGTCTAACTTTGCTTTCGCCTCACTTTGTATCCGTGTCCGCGTCTTCATAGATCCCGTTGGCGGCGCCTTCAGCTCGTCTTCCTTCGACGCCAATGCCCTCTCTACGGCGATTCGTGCTTTCGACGACTTCTCGACTGAAGGTGGAGGTCGAGCCAGTTCGTCGCTGGACGACATGGGTTCAGCATCAACATCGCTACATGGCTGTGCCTTCCAACTATCTGGGCTGGCCCTCCGTTTGGCGGTAGGCTCGTCATGATCATAGTCTGGGGCGTATCGTTTTATGGCTTTCCGTTTCGATTTCGGCGGTGGATTTAGATCTTTGTCCTCAGCTATACCCGGCGGACTCGGTAGGACAATGGGCTTCGTGGATCGTGCGCGGGGTGGTGGAGGAAGAGACAACTCTGCGTTTGAGGATTGCGACTCGGTGACTGCATTGCTACTTGCTTGTTCGTTCCTCGCACTGGAACTTGAGTCGTCTTCTTCGGTGTCTTCGTAGTGGTGCTCTCTGCCCGCGTGTTGCGCATTTCCAACTATTCTCAGCAACGGCTTGCCATCTTTTCTCAATCCGAGGCGCCTTTGCGGGGGCAAAGACGTGGACATTGGATCCACGCTGGGGGAAGCGCAGACGCAAGAATGAATGCCGGAGGTGGATGTCGGAATTGTGGGCGCATTGGTGAGACGCGACTTCTTCTATCACGCGAGACGCGATAGTGCACGGTTGCACTGATTACCCCACACGATGTGCTTGCGATTGAACTATCACTCGAACGCAATACAAATATGCCAATTGGAGAGGACTAAATCCTATGTAAAGTTTCAAATAGTCGGTAGTCACGAATGCTTGTTCACTGTCAAGCATGGCTTCCAGTACTGAGTGGACTCGCAAGGGTTATTTGAATGACACAACGATTAACAGGAAACACAATTACACAAGAGCAGTCTGATATTCAATTCCATGTCACTTGAACAGCGTATCGTCTCTCACCCCAAACGAATCCACATCTCCTCCCTCGACTTGCGGGCATCCGCACCCAAGCATACGGACTACCGACACGCTAGCCCAGACCCCTGCCAAAAAAAGTTCCCAGCGAGTTCAGTTCACCACTTCAACACCACCACATGCGCCTCACACCACCACCACACCACCACAATCACCCAGCATGTCCTCCCTCGACTCCCACCAACAGCTCGTCCAATTCACCGGCCACCGCCACCTCACAACCCGCCTCCTCCTCTCCACCCTTACCGGCCGCCCCATCCGCATCTCCCAAATCCGCAGCACCTCCACATCCCCCGGCCTCACACGCCCAGAAACAAATTTCATCCGGCTCCTCGACGCCGTGACGAATGGCGCGCAAATCCAATTCAGCATGACGGGCACCACGCTCGTGTACCGGCCCGGCCTCATCACCGGCAGCGCAGAAGGCCTAGGCGCAGCGGGGGGTGTCATACGGCACGAGATTCCGCGCGAGTGTGCGAAGCGGGGCGTGAGCTGGTGGCTCGTAGCGCTGTGCATACTCGCGCCGTTCAGTAAAGGGCACGTAAACGTCGTATTCCACGGTGCGGGCTGCGTAACTTCATCCACACCAGCAGGCGATATATCCGCCGACACAGTGCGCACCGCCATACTCCCTTTGTACAAATCCTTCGGCATAGAACGCACCATCGAGCTGCGCATCCTGCAACGCAGCTGCGCTCCCGCAATGGGGAAAGATGCCGGCGGCGAAGTCCAACTCGTGTTTAACCACCAAGTCCGCCTCCCAAAGACACTGCACCTCCTAAACGCAGGCCGCGTCAAGAAAATCCGCGGCGTGGCATATTGTGTTGAAGTAAGCAAGTCCAATAACGAGCGCATGATACACGAGGCGCGCGGCGTGCTCAATAAATTCGTGCCGGACACGTATATCTTCAGCGACGCTAGTGCCGCGCCGCTGATACCCACGCACGCTCACAAAGGCGCCGGGCCCGCCAAAGTTAAAGGCGCAGTGGGATTCGGACTGAGTCTGGTGGCCGAGTCGAGTACGGGGTGTATATACAGCGCGGACGTGAGTTCGCCGCCTGAGGGGGGTGTACCTGCCGATGAAATTGGGAGGCAGTGCGCGTACCAGTTACTCGAGAAGATTAGTCAGGCGGGGTGTGTGGAGGGCGTTGCGGCGCCGACGGTGCTGATGCTCATGGCGATGGGGAGTGAGGATGTGGGACGCTTGGCGCTGGGGCGGGATGTACTGGCGAGTGAAGAGGTTATTCAGCTGGCGAGGGATAGCAAGGAGTTTGGGGGGAGTGGGTGGGGGTTCAGGGAGAATGGGGGCGAGAATGAGAGGGGGGAGGTTGTGGTTAGTGTTGTTGGGAGGGGAGTGGGGAATGTGGGGAGGAAGGTTGCGTAGAGGGAGATTCTTGTTGTATTTGCGTTGCATTGTATGGCGTTATGGGATGTAGAAGCATGCTACGGAATATGATACCCAATCCTCTTGACCCGAAGTAACATCTCCACCCAATCCATCTCAAACACCAAACATCACAAAACGCCACGCAATGCAAACCCACAAATCAATAAACCTACAACCAAAAAAAAGCGATACAACTACCTACACCCACCCAACTCTACCCCCTACTGCCTCTTACCCCCCGAGCCCCCACTCCCACTCCCACTCCCACTACTCCCCTCATCACTCCCCTCCCCCCCAAACTTCTCACTAAACCCCCCCTGCTCCCGATCCCTATACGGCCCCACATCCCCATCCCCATCCTCACTCAACAAATCCTCCTCATCGCTCTCCCCCGCAAACGCATCATACAACTCCCCACCCCTACGCGCGCGCTTTTTGCGCCCCGCAGCCGCACCCAGCATACCCGTATCTTCGCGGTCCTCGACATCATCCAGGACCTCGAATTCGTATGAGTCGCGACTGTCCCTAAGTCGCTTCCTGCGCGCGATGAAGAGATATGTGCCGAGGCCGGCGATGAATATGATGATGAGGGATAGGGCGCCGTAGATCCAGATTTGGGTACGTTTTGACACGCCGAATGTGGGGAAGGGGTTGGGGAGGAAATTCTCCGACGGGGCGGCGGATGCTGTGGCGCTAGGTGAGGATGTAGTTGTAGCTGTCTGTGCGCCATTAGCTTGGGTCTGGGAAGGCTTCTGGTTCACGGGACGGTCGGGGTGATCAGAGGGCACGGCAGTGAGGGTTGGCTTAGTACCCGGTGGGACTGAGACGACGGTCGTGTGTGCGGGGTGGTCGTCGATTCTGTCGTGGTCGTCGTCATCATGTTCGGTTGGAATAGGTAGGAGTGTTGCTTTGGATGCATCGATGGATTCGCCCCAGAGACGTAGCTTCCAATCTACAAAGACGCCTTTCTTGAGGTTGCCGGTGATGACGTCCTTGACGATGACGGTCCAGTTGCCGATGCCAGATTCGCCCCAGTGCGCGACCGACATGAAGGTCCAGTCGATGTAGCCGTACGGCGCTTCGTCGTCGCGGCGTGCGGTGGAGAGGTGGCTGACCATGCCGGTCGGGGAAATGAGCTGCACCATGAGGTCGCCGCGGCGCTGGTGCTCGACGTTCATGGTGAGGGTGATATGTTCGACGCGCTCGAAATTGGCCTTCTTGAGCATGTCGGCAGTAACCTCGAAGACGCTGGCGAGGCCAAAATCCGTCTCTGGAATCGCCTTCTTGACGTGCATCCAGGGAGACCAGAACCAGGCTTGCGGCTTGACGAGCTTCCAGTCCTTGGCCTTCTCGACAATGGCCCAGGCGTCTAGTTTGCCGTATCCAAATTGATGGCTGTACATGCGGTCGAGAGATGTCTTGGTCCAATCACTCGGCTGATCGAATTGGACGGCGGTGAGGACAGTGAGCCATTGCACGTCGCGCCACGTGAGGTCTGGGCGAGCTTCGAGCAACAGGGCGTATACTCCCACACCAATGGGCCCTGCGGCAGATGTACCGCCGTGTGAGCTTGTGCACTTGTTTGCACCAACATCGGTGGTATGAATGGCGTCTCCACCACCACTGCTGTAGGTGACGACCAGCTGTGCAGAGCAGGCCTCCGAGTAGTATGGATGCTGGTTGTTCTTGTCGATGGCGCCCACTGTAATGGAGTAGATGCTGTTGGTATAGCCGTCAAAGTTGCAGTTGTCGTCGTTGTTAGCGCCATTGCCTGCAGCGAAGACATAGATGGAGCCCTTGCCGCCACGACCCTGCTGGACTGCCGTGACCATGGCCTTCTCAATAAGAATGCCGGGCGCCTGCATGGTCCTACCATCGTCCGGCGGGCCCCACGAGCACGAGTAGATGAAGTTCTTCTGCATCTCGTAGTTGATGGCCAGGGCCTCGTCGATGTCGGTGATGTCGCCGGACAGAATACGCACGCCCGATATCTTCGCATCATAGGCCAGGCCGACACCGCATGCATCGTTCCTCCCTGCGGCGATTTCTCCAGCGCACCGCGTGCCGTGTCTGTCGTCTGATAGTTTTGGGGTCGGGAGATTTTCATGGTCGTTGTAGTCGTGGGAGCCCTCGGCGAAGAAATTGTCCTTCAGGTCGGCGCTGTCGTAGTCCAAGCCATCGTCGACCACGCATGCCGTCACGCCCTTGCCGGTTATGTTTTGCATCCACACGCCCGTGACGTTGATGTCGTTGCCCGGCGTCTTCACGTTGAACAGATGCCACTGCTCCTCGAAGATGGGGTCGCGGATTTCCAGCGCAGCCGCGACTTCCCGCTGGGCCTTGATCGCATCGGTCACGGGCGGCCCAGCGCGCGGCTGCTGCTCGGGTATGACGCTGCGCTTCCAGTGGCGCGGGTTGATCTTCTGCTTCTGCGTAAAGTGCACGCTGTCGAGCGGGTGGCTCTCGAGGCCGGCTTCCCGTTTCCGCCGCCGCCTCTTGAGCTCCTGCTGTGCGTCGTTTACAATATCATTTTTGTGCTTCGGTGCCTTGAAGACGTGGTGTTCTGCGAGCGAACTGAGGGGCCCCTCGTATGTCAGGCCGAGATGTGCGGCGAGGTCTGCCGGAGACGCCGACGGAGCGATGTGGAGGGCGTAGTAGTCGTGGGTCGTGTAGTTGCGTGGAGGGAGGTGCTGTGCGAGTGTCGCCGAGGACAGCAGGAGGTGCCAGAGGTTGAAGCGCATGGCGACGGCGCCGGAAAGAATGCTATGAGCGGACGCCTGCGACCATGTGGTGTGTTGTTATTCGCGATACGACCCGGAGCGAACGGTCTTTGTTGGTGCGGCGCAGTGTGGAGGTGCGGAGGTAGAGGTGGAGGTGAAGTTGAGGTGTATCTGGTCAAAGAGTCGGCGGCTTATTGTGAAGGGCGGCCAGGGTGTCTAATTCCAATCTGGCTCGTCTCTAAGGATATTGGGAGGGATGACTGGGGCTTCGGTGTGCACTCGTTGGCGGCAAGTCAGCGGGTGAGACTTGACTTGGGCTTCGAGGCGACTTTGTTTGAGGTGTCCTCTTGCATGTTCGATCTTCGACGGCCGTGCTCAATAGGCCGCCGGGCACTAGGAGCACTCCCGAGCCGCAAAGGGAACCGCGGCAGAACACGCCCTGGACTTTGGTTGGAAGGCGGTGAGGCGCGGGCTGCTTCCTTCCCAACCACCCTACCAGCCATGCGACGAGCTGCGTGCGCTGGCCCTCGTGGGCTATCACGCATCCTCTTCGCATCGCCATCCTAGAACCTTTGTACATAGTCATAATCTTTTTTTTTATTGCGCCGCATAGCTGCCTGTCAGCCATTGCACAGCACTGCACCTACTCGATACCCCTGCCTGTCCAGCTTTCGCGTTGCCGCATCATCGTCACCTACGTCTTCAGTAGGCTCCAACGAATCCATACCACTTGGGACGATATCTACGCCAGCCAGTGTGACAGTGCTACCTCGAGCTCACAGCCACCAATTCACACTGCAGACGGCATTGATAGGCGCCGCTTAATCTAGCCCACCGCCCGATTACACCTATGCGTTTGACACACCATGGAGACATCTAATAGAGTCGCCGCCAACAACAACGGGCTGCTGAAGGCCCCCGACGCATATCCGCAGAAGCGATCCCGCCGCCAGATGGATGCGCCGACCTTTGTACCCGTAGCGCCCGCCAACACCGCCCGCCCCGTCGCCTCAGCGCCCTCGGGCAATGGCGCCTCGCGCACCGCATCGCAGCGTCGGCGGCAGAGCCAGCAGGTCCCTCCTCCAACCTCGGGCGCCATGCAGGAGACTGTGCCTGCTGCGCCGGACGTCCCGCGTGCGCCGCCCTCCTCCTTCAAGGATCCCTATGCCGGCAAGTCGAGAGGAGGACGGCCGCGTGACCCAGCCATCCAATTGAACCCCTCCAGACAGCAGCCGAACATACAGTCAGCGTCTAACAGACTCTCCAATTTGCGATCGCCGCCTTATCCTCCAGTCGAGCCACTGTCGGGCACTGTCGAGCGAAGGAACTCAAACTCACAGCGAAAACCCTCAGTACCGGACCGATCACCACTGCAGAAGCTCGAGGGCAAGCTGGATGACATCAGCAAGGAGGAGCGACGGGCGCGCATACTGGAGGCCGAGCTGGCGGCGCAGGAGAAGGTTGAGGCCGAATCAAGAGCGCGGCGCGCCCGAGAGGCTGCTGAGCGACAGCAGCGCATCGTGTCCCAGCCAATGCCCAAGTCGGTGAAAGCTAGTGATGCTCCCAACCGAACTACCAGCACGAAGCGACATGTCTCCATGCCACCAGCAAATCGGCCCATGTCTGCCGATGTCAGTGATCTGGAGTCCGAGGTTGGCTACGATCTCAGCGAGCCATGGGACCCATCCGCTGCTCGCAATGCACCTCAGCGAGCACCGTCACAGAAGCAGCGACCTTCATCGGGCTCGTACAGAGCACCTCATGCCGACACACACGTTGCGCGTAATCCCAGCATCAAGGGGAAAGAGCCGATTGGCGTTGCACGAGGGAGTGGGAGCTTTCGCGATCGGAGTACGGGGCCTACTACGCAAAGCGTGCACAGAAAGCCAGTCAACGGAGCCACCGGTCTTGGCCTCGTTGGTATGGATGGCACCACCGGAGGCGCTGAGATGAACCGTTCCAATGGTCGACGAGTCTCATCTGCGCCCGATCCAGCTATTGTCAATGAAAGGAAAAGAGATAGTCGAGGTATATTGGCGGCGCAGATGGAAATGCAGCAGCAGCAAATCGACCACAAAGCAAACATGCGAGGGCTCGACCAACACCCCGTACAGTCTCTCAACCTACCCACACCCCCATCGAAACGAAAGAGCGTTGGCTTCTCCGAGCCCGACACGGAGCTGAACCGCCAGCCATCGCAAGAATCACGCCATCGTCACCACTTCCGGCACCACGACGACGGAGCTGAGAGAAGATACATCGCCCCGATGTCTTTGGAAGAGTGGAAAGGGGCAAAGGTCAACACCCTTGTCTTGGAAGATCTTGATCTAGACGCCCCAGTCCGGTCTACTAGCACGAACAAAGCGTGGTGGGAAGAAAATCAAGCAGCTCGAAAACGACGCTCAAGCGGTGGCTACGCAGAACCAACCTACGACGGCTATGCCGACCAGCCAATTGCGCAGACTTCTTTCAGCCCGCCGTTGTACCTGAAGTGCGGGCCTCTCCTACGCTACACCGGACTCCGCAGACACACTAGCAGAGGAAAAGAGAAGGAGGTCTGGCGAGGCAGCGTCATGATAGTGACTACCGACGACCAATCCTCATACACGAAGCCACCTACTTTGAGGCTATTCAGGCAACCCATGGACATTCTGCCACCACCGCCAATGGAAGTCGATGAGCTGGACCCTGCCTACGTCGATCCTATCGAGGGACAGTTCAAGGTCTCACGAACGGGCAAGACGCTGTATGTCAAGCCAGTAGATGAGCTCGCCGAGAATGAAGACTTGTCACGCCTCGAAGACGACACGGGCATTTTCACGCAGAGTCGTACGAACGGCTCGGGCCTCAAGTCCAGTCGCATCCACAAGAAAGACGGCGAAAAGATTGGCAAATTCCGCGACATACCGGGTATCCGCCTGCATGCTGAGCGCGGCGTCACCTTCTGGCGCTTCAATCTGGAAGTCGAGCTCGGCAGCACCCAAATGCGTATCGCGTACAAAATCAACCACGGCCCAGCCGTCGGCTTCTGGGTCCCAGCCAAGAACGAGTCGATGAATATCATGTTCCACAGCTGTAACGGATTCTCCTTTAGTGTTGATTCAACCCAGTTCTGCGGACCGGATCCGCTGTGGCGCGATGTGCTGAATACGCACCAGAATAGGCCGTTTCATGTCATGATTGGTGGAGGCGATCAGATTTATAACGATGCGGCTATGCGGCAAACAACGCTGTTCAAGCAGTGGACTGAGAACAAAAACCCACTTCAGAAGCATAGTGCGCCGTTCACCGAGGAGATGCAGAATGAGCTGGAGCAGTTTTACCTGGACAGGTACTCCATGTGGTTTTCACAAGGTTTGTTTGGCATGGCCAATTCGCAGATACCTATGGTCAATATCTGGGTACGTAAAACCATGTTCGAACCGTATGTGAGACAACCGCTAACTTGGTACTTGTACTCTATAGGATGACCATGACATTATTGATGTAAGTCAATCTTGACACTTCTCTTCACTCTTACTGACTTCCCAGGGCTTCGGATCCTACCCCCACCACTTCATGCAAACGCCAGTCTTCACGGGTATCGGCGCCGTTGCCTTCAAATACTACATGCTCTTCCAGCACCAATCCGTCCCCGCTGAAAATGAAACAACGGAACCATCATGGCTCCTCGGTAAAAGCCCCGGCCCCTACATCAAAGAGCGCTCGCGCAGTGTCTTCATGCACCTCGGTCGCCAGGTCGCCTTCCTTGGTCTCGACTGTCGCACCGAGCGTCAACGCGACGAGATCCTTACGGAGGACTCGTACGACGTTATCTTCGATCGCTTGGAAGACGAGATTGTCAAGGGCGAGACCAAGCATTTGATTGTTCTACTGGGTGTGCCGATTGCGTATCCGAGGTTGAATTTTCTGGAGAATATCTTGACGAGCAGGCTTATGGATCCTATCAAGGCTATGGGGCGGGCGGGTATGCTGGGCAATTTTGTCAACAAGTTTGATGGTGGTGTAGAGATACTGGACGACCTGGACGACCACTGGACAGCTAAGCATCACAAAGAGGAGCGAAACTGGTTCATCTGGCAGTTGCAACATATTGCTGCGGAGAAATCTGTCCGAGTCACTATTCTTGGAGGCGATGTTCACCTAGCGGCCGTCGGACAGTTCTTCACTAACAAGAAGCTGAACGTACCCAAAGACAAGGATCACAGGTACATGCTCAACGTCGTCTCCTCCGCGATCGTCAACACGCCGCCTCCCGATATGATGGCCGACATCATCAACAAGCGAAACAAGATTCATCATCTCGACCCCTTCACCGACGAAACTATGGTACCCATCTTCACTCATGGTGTCGACGGAACGAAGAGAAACAACAACCACCTACTCCCTCATCGAAATTGGTGCAGTATCAGAGAGTTTAACCCAGGTTCAACCCCACCCGGCACACCATCGCCGCCAGGAACACCTCAGAACGAACGACGACCGTCATTTGGAAAATTGGTCCGTCGTTTCAGCAGCGACCAAGGCGCTCGACCAGGAAGATCTCGTGGTCCGCCCGTATCATACCACAACACTCCTGCGTACGCCAATGCAGACGACCGACAGGTCGGCACGCATCACCAGCCACAATCGTCCTTCTCGCCCGACCGTTCCGAGTCCGAAAGACCTCGCTCAAGACGCAATTCCTTGTCTTCGCTCTTCCGTCGTCGAGCATCTGTCGATGAAGGCGCACACCAAGAGGCCTTTGACAACGCACCTGCAATGGCCACCGGCCGGAGTGCATCCGTCGATCGACCTTCAGCGTTCCACCGCCGACCTAGTGTTCTCGGCAAGTCAGGGCTGAAGCAGAAGGGTGACTTCCTTGATCTTCAAGGTGGCCTAGATATCTGTCTCAACATGGAAGTGTCACAGCACGACCCTGCTGGTATCACTGCACCATACAGACTGATCGTGCCAGCACTCAACTACACCGCACCCCCAGACGGCGTCATCGAGAAGCCCCCTCGCAAAGGCCTCTTCGGTGGAGTCTTCGGCAAGGGAGGTAAGCGAGGCAAGACAGGAGGCAAGATTGGAGACGACGGCTACTCCCTGTCCGGCAGCGAGAGTGGAAGCGAGCTAGGGGAGGTGTCTTCAGATGACGAGGAAGAGCGCGCACGTCAGAGGTACAAAGTCGGACCCCGAATCCTGATCCCAGGACTCGGCTCCCGCAACAAGCGCACCTCTACCTCTGCCCAAGCCCCTCCTGAAAGACGCCTTAGCTCTGGCTTCCATACTAACAGCGCTCAAGGACCAGTGCACGAGCCCGCCGGCGCCGACGCCTCGCGCAGCCTCGCCCCGCCCACAAGCTACGAGCGCGATCGACGCCAGAGTGTGGATGCTGCGGGCAGTGGCACCAACCCTTCAACATGGGACGGCGTCGCAGCCAGACGACACGTCAGCGCCCCTCATCCGAGCCAAATGGCCGCCGCGCAAACAACCTCTCAAGCGACGGTACAACCACACCGCTCCAACACAGTCTCGCGCAAACAGCCCTCCTACAACTCCTCGCACAAGTCCCAACTCCCCGCCCCAGCACCCGAACCAGAAGCCAAAGTGTACCGGAAGTCCATGGGCGGCATCATCAACCAGCACCGCAGCGACAAATTCGAGCATGACGCTCACGTACTTACACACACGTCTTCCCGGTCCAAGCGCGAATCATACCCGCCCCATCCCGCCATCGTCGGCGCGGGCCCAGGCTCACCTTATTCTCGCGACGGCATGGGCATGCAAGCACGCCACGACGCCGGACCAGGCGACTACTTCTCCGCCGGCGGACACAACAACCAGTCTCACGCCCCTGCCCCTGCACCCGAACGCACAGCCCTAGAATACGCACACCGCAAAGCCCCGCAAACCGCCGAGTATGCACAAATACCTCGCGCCGGATACGACAGGACTTCCCAGGCATATCCCAGCTACCCCAGTCGTAACCGCAACGCGGGTGTCGGGGCGAGGTATCTTGGTGGCGGGCGGTATGAGGATGAGGATTATGATAGTGTTGATAGTGAGGGGAGTTCGAGGAGTGGAAGGGAGGAGGAAAGGAGTCAGGAGAGCTTTGTGGCGCCGAAACAGAAGAAGAAATGGCAGATTTGGAAATGAGTTGAATTGGTCTTGGGTTTTGATTCGGGGGTTGCTTAATGATGATTGGAGAGACAGTACCTCATACTATTGATAGTCCTGCGTTTTTTTGTTAGAGCGGTTAGCGTGTCTTTGTTGTGTTTCTCTTTGGCATGGCGTTCGTTTTATACTACTCATCATCCATATCGATCAATGGCACACTTCCAGTCCCACATCTTCACCGTCTATAAATCATTAATGTAGCTAGCTGCCTTTAAACCTCACATGGACAAAACACACGCAAACAGCTTTCCGAATGCAATCACGCTACTGTCAAAACTTCTATCTTTCCTCCATTTGCTTCTGTTTCGTGACACTATCTTCACAAACCCTTCCATCACATCCTCCATTTCGAAAAATGCCAAACTCGGCTTCTGGGCCCCTTTCAAGGCACGATACGCACATTTTCAGATGCACTTCTCCGCTGTACATCGGCGCATTCAAGAACGACGAAGGTGCGCCTGTCGGATCCACGCTTCGGCTCAAAGCTACGCCAGGCCTCGTGCTCCTTCCCATGCGTACACTCATACCCAATGTAAAAGCGCGCCAAGTCATCGGACTGCGCTTATCCATGCCCATCCTGCACACAAATACAAACACTACGTTTGCGCTCCGTCTGCCTCACTTGAGCTCCCGGTCAAGCATGCATACCACTGCAGTAATCTCTGGGACTTGTCGATTATACTGCGCCGCATGCCTTACGCACATCGAAGTTTTCGAGATGCGGTGGCACACTGTTGAGATAAGTGTACGCTAGGTGCGAGATGCTGGCGGGTTTAGTCGGCTGGATGTGGTGTTTGGCTTGTTGGGGTGAGGGAGAGGTGAAGGAGGGTTAGACAGTAGAAGCTTGAATGCTGATTGGAGGGATGGAAGATATTTGAGCAAGCAAAAACGGTTCTGTGAGCACTAAAGGTTGTGAACGTTGGCCAAAGCTTTGTTGACGACGACGTGGGTCGTCATACAGCATTCCAGCTCTTCTTATCTAATATCCTCCTGGGTGGGATCGGTCTTCGAATATTGCAAAACTCACACTGCCTACTAACCATCATCCGGAGGAGCGGCTATAGGATAATATGCGCGACAACCATGGTTTGCAGCTGGTGCTAGAGTGAAGCGCTCCTAGGTAAACTCCAAGTCGTAGTATTACAACCATACTAGCCACGTAGGGGACTAACAACACAAGCTCATACACCAATCCCTTTATTGTGTTCCACTATTGCTCGAGCCTCATTTTTCAAACGCGACAGAAAATCGAGTGACGTCGGGGTGGATGTGGCACGCTTGCTAGAAAGATCCAAACCCACGTGACAAACTGCAGATTCACTTCCTTCTCCACTAACGTTCTCTTCTGAATCTCGCCTCTCCCTTTGAAGTTCCTCACTCTCACTCCCACGCCCATCCACGCACGACACGCAACCACAACTTCTCTCACTCACACACGTCTTGACTCAACTTTCCAGCATGGACACTACACGACCTCATACACCCACCCACGATCCCATGGACACTTCTTCGCCTCCCCGCCCGTCCAAGAAGCCGCGCTTCACATTCCTCCAGACAGAACCAGCCTACGGCGACGCTTTCGAGCCTGAGCGGTGGAAGCCTGCGCCGCCGGAGCCGTCTGCGCCGCTGAAAGATGCGCCGCGGATCATCTTCGTGCCTGCGAAGTGCGCGTCTACTGCGAATTTCATGGCGATTGTATCGGATCAAGCTATGCTGGACATTGCGGCCAAGAACGCGACTGAGTCGCCACTTCTCCGCCTCGATGATAAGGTTCTAAAGAAGATCCTCACGTATGCGTGTTCGACGGACGAAGTCATTGAATTCCGCTCGCGCATGCCGGATCCCATCGCTGTGGTTCAAGATACCTGCGACGTCCTCACCGCGCCTCAAGCCGACACCGACATGCTCACCGCGTCTCAAAACAACAATGACGTCCCTATATCCACCACCGCCAGCGACGACTTCATCATGCTCGACGCGCCTGCCCCCACCCCTTCCCCCATCTTGCCCACCCTCCTCACCAGCCGTGCCCTCCACAAACACACATCCCTCCTCCCCTTCACCAACAACACCTTCTACTGCACCAACACCTGGGATCTCCGCCAAATCCTACGCCGCATGAGCCCCGCCCAGCGCAGCGCAATCAAGACTCTTAAAATCCGCTGGCACACCGCTCGATCTGTACTCAATGAAGCCGCGCTGAAAAACACATCGTTCAATAACTCTGAGACTGCGTTCGGTATGCTGACGGGTTTGGAGGAGTTGGTGATTGAGGGGCCGAGGGGGTGTATGTCGAAGTGGGCGAAGGAGAAGGTTGTTGGGGAGGTAGTGGGGTGGGTTGATGGGGTTTTGGAGGGGGTGCGGGTTGGGGTTGAGGGGGAGGAGGGTGTGGGTGCGTGGTTGAAGGGTGGATTGTTTGGGGATGGGTGGGGGAAGGAGAAGGATAAGAAAAAGGGTGTGAGCTGGTATTGGACGAATTAGGGGTCTTGTTTGCGGGTGTTTGAGGTTGAAGATTTCGGTGGACAAGCTTGATGATGGAACTGGGCTGGGGATGAAAGAGCATATGTGGAACGGGGTTGCGGAGCGGATTTTGAGATATACATGGCACTCGCTAATTCTTCACAGGTTTGGTTATGGCAGCTGGAAAGAGAGGCGTTTCTGGTAGAAACAAAGACTGATTATAGTACATGAATGGTCAGACCTACTGCACATTTCTAGCGAGCCTTCAACCTCGTGCTATATGTTGAATGACAACATAATTTTGCTGGTGGTCAATGGCTAGGGCCGCCGCCCATCTAGATGAACTATCACCGCTCACAGCATAGCCACTCATTTTGACATGTTCGAGCTATATTCGCTCGGGTTTCCAGCAGGAACGTTTGGTTTTCTACTTGTTTTAAAAGAAGAAAGAAGGGTAGAGCGTATATTAGTCATTGTCAATCTGCTTTTCAGGCTCATAAGACATGTTGCTGCTACTTGTTTGTTCGCGCTAAGCGCAGAAGTGCCATGGCGAGAGAATTGTGAAGATTGTAGAAGTAAGACAATCTCGAGAGCCGGGAAGCACAGAAGAACACATTAGCAGCTATGATGCGTGTTGTTTTCTAGAAGATAGCGAAACCGCAGACATGATGTAGACTTTCCATTGGTTTTAAAGTCTAAGGTAGTTGTCATATGCGAGTGACATAATTACTTGTTTCGACCCGGAGTCCAAACATGTAGTGCAGCTGTGTTTACTTATTAAGCTCGTCCTCGTGAGTTGTGTACTGTCGGATGTTCGCTGCATACATAGTGTGTATCGAGGTTTCGAAAAAAAGAAGAGAAGAACAAAACAAACATGCATTGGGTACGTGTGCGTTTGAGGACTTACTTCCATCATAAACACAATACATAAAGGTCGTGATATAAACTTTTGTCGCCGCCAGCGAGCAGCACACCATACGACATATTGATCGTTCATCTTAGACGCCGCCATGAGAAGACGGCGTAAAACTTCCAAGGCGAGACTCAGAGACGAGGACCATCAGCTCGTCCATGATGCGTTTTGGCGGCCAGAAGCATAAAAGAGGAAGTGTCAGAATTTTAGAGAATCGATTTGGCGATTAGGGAGCTTGAGGGAAGATGGAAAGCCGGGCAGGGCTATATGTATCCGTAGAAAAGCGGTGGACTAGCTTAGTCTGCGGCAAATTTAATTGATAACATTGGAAGGGAAGCAAGATTATAGGCCGCTGAACTTTTGATCCTTTTTTTCCTCGCTGCTAGGAGGCATAGTACCTAATTCTCGCCGCCGAACAATCCAATTATGGCGGTAACGCGATCATATTTTCCAGGAAGGAAGAGACATGTGCAGGTTGTTGCGAAATTTTTAGCGCACAAGACAGACATTAGCGCATTCTGCCCTGTATTTCGGTTCGAAGATTCGGGATCGATGATGGGAAGGAAGGTTCGGTGGGCTGCTGTTCAGGGACTTCTAGACTTTATACAAGGCATGCGTTATCTTTTAAGTGGCTTACTCGTCACCAGCACGAGCAGCAACACCATGTACTGTCTTTCTCTCTGTAGTTCCTTGCTGCGCAAAGAGGACCAGCCATTGCTGGGTTAGTTTCTGCTTTTTCACAAAGAGAAAAGGACGTTCTAACTGTGTTGACGTGGTTTCAGCACACGAGACAAACATATGAGGGAGGAAGTCCAATTTTACATAACAAATACCTTGAGTAAATTTTCTTTCGAGCCAGGGCCGCCAGACCTTCCAGAAAAGTTATAACACACTCTGTACCAAGTTTGTCCGACGCCCGGCTAGCTAGCGAGGGGGCAGCACAGCATGAAGGTACTCGGCACTGCTTTTGGTGTGCCGAAAAAGAGGCAGTCATAACGTATCTCGATTCGGAGTTTTGGGAAAGCACAGGATCGACAAAGAGAAGAAACTCACGCCATAACGGTCGTTGTTTTGGGCGCACGAGATACAAGACATGTTATAGTGCAGAGTTGCTTTGGAACAAGAGAGACGGAACATAGAAGCATGGGTTTCCCGGTTATTGGCGCACAAGACATGGCCACGGTATTTGCTTGATTTTGGAAAAAGACGCAGGACATGGTCTTCCATATCAGAGCTTTGACAAGATGTACCTATAAGAAAGTGATTTGAGGAAGGGAAAAGCACTTGTGCGCATGGAGAAGAGTTTATATATGTCTGGGAGACGAAAAAAAAAGGGATGACTTTCATGGCGGGACATAGATACCTGCATGGCAAGATTTTGGCGAGTGAAAAGGTAAAGTCATGCTTCATATAACGTCATTTCGGATCGTGCCTCATCGCTGTCCAACAACTCAAAGCTCATCCTTATCCTTCCCCCTACTCCCACTCCCATCCCCTGCGGCCACTTTCTCCCCCTCCTTCCCCGCCTCCACCTTCGCACTCTCAACATCCTCGTCCCACATCTTCTTCTTCGGATTCCGCGGCCTATCACTCTCCTTCAGAATCGTGCCATCGCCCCTGCGAACCGGCCCCTCATCCTCTTCCTTCCTCTGCTCCCTGAACTGCGGATGATCCGGCACCTCCTCCTCCTGTTTCTTCTCTGCCATCTTTCCTACTTTCTGCGAGTATGAGTCCGGCGGACTAGGATCGCCGCTCCCACCAGCTCGTCCTCCGCCGCCGACGCGAAAGTACGGTTGCGCGTTGGGAACGTGTCTGGGCGAACCGCCGGTAGCGCTGGGCTTGACGATGAGGCTGGTGGATGCAGATGTCGCAGCGACAGAAGCAGACGCCGTTAACACTCTCGCAATATTGCGGGATAGGATTCTAAGCGGCCAGATAACGAACCACGCGATCGGGCGGATAACGAACCACGTCAACGGTCCGTACAGCCAGCGGCGAAAGAAGAGCCAGATGCAAGTAGTGATGAGAATGTAAAACGTCGTCTCGAGATACCACGTATCGCTCTTCGTGCTCTTGAGCAGCGTGGTGACGAGTGTCTTGGTGCTGGACAGCAGCGTATTAAGGTCCGAGTACTTCTCGCCAAGGTCTGCAAGCGCGGCGGTGGATTGCTCGAGTGTTTCTTGGGCGAAGCGGGAGCGCGACAGCTCGTCTTGCATCAACTGGTGGGTGCGGCGCAGGGCGGAACTCACGTCGGACGAGGCCTGGGCGACGATTTCGGCTTCGGAGTTGGGCTGGGCTTGTCTGCGCTGGCGGTAGGTGGATGTGGGGGTCGATGTGCCGGATTGGAGGTTGGAGAAGAGGAGTTCGCGCTCTTTGAGCTTTGCGCGGTCGGCGTTGTGTTTGGCGGCGAGTTGGGCCTTGCGGAATTGGGATCGTGATCTGTGTGGTAGTGGAGTCAGCGCACCATTCATATAAGACGGTAGTAGTAGTAGTAGTAGTGAAGTAGACATACGCTTTCAAATCCTCTGTCAATCTGGCCTGCAATACCGCAAGTCTACTCCTCTCGCTCTCAGTCTTGCTGTCTCTCCTCCTCCCAAAGCCGTTCCCTGTCCCTACAACGTCTTCGACTTCCTGTCTCAGAAGCTCAAGATCCTCCTCAATGCCCTTCAGACTCTCATGTATCTCCGCGCTGAGCTCCAATCGCACGTCCCCCTCCTCAGAGTCCGCAGGCAGCGATCCAGGCTGGAAGTCGAGTTTCGCTAGCCGGTGTATAAGCTGTCCGATAGCCTTGTTCGAATCGGAGAGCGCAGTAAGACGTGTGGTCAGCGCTTGTGTGGTGAGGCCGACTGGCGGCATGGTGTGAAGCAGTTGCAAGTTGGCTTGAATGGGCCACGACAATGACGAAGCCGCGGTGGGCTTTTACGGCTGGCGGATTAGACATGTTGCGCAATATGCAGAGAAGCACAGACCAAATTCTCGAAAGTGAACATCATCGCCGCGATCCAGCAGCATCAATAGCCTCGTTGAGATCAATTGGTGTTTTCAATCGTAAGCTAGTTCTACTTGTATCGTTCACTCGTTAACACACTACAGCGGCTCCGCACACCATCCCCCAACCGTCCCGCCCATCATGATCACTCGATTCCTCACCGACGTGCGCGTAACCTTCAACCCCTTCTCCATGCGCTCCAAGCCCGCCCGCCTCTTCCTGTCCCTGATACCGCCAAATGCCCGCATGGAAGGCATGAAGATCGAGTCCAAGATGCTGCCGCGCACCAGCAAGGATCCCGCGACGCTGGCTGTCAAGTTTAGTACGTACAATTCCACACTAGGGTAGTGAGGACGATGCTTGTGTTATATCGTGGCAACGTCTTTATCAGGGGGGAATGTTGGTTAGTGGAAGAGTGTGGGCTAACATGTGCGCGCAGAGGACGGCAAAGAAATCAACCTTGATCTGAGCAAGATGCGGATACCAGAGGTCATGGAGGAGGTGGATCGACATTCGAGACAATTAGCACGGAAAGAGGAGTTGACAGGCAACTGAGGAGGCTCATACGATGATACATAATTCACGTCGCGGATTGTATTCGGAGCATCACCCGGCGTTAAGTTCATACGGAATGTGGTCAACTGTACTTTTGATGAGTCTATGTAATGGTCGTTCCTCCACATGCACATTTGTGTAGTATGACTATGCTGAGCCTGCCTCTGAGCTGCACCAATGCGCAAAAGAGTATGTCCCAGCATCTGCACCTGCACTACTAGTTGGACGGGGCTCCAGAGATGTAGAACCACTTGTCGATGCTGGGGTCGATGGGCGCGGGCGCCTGGTTCTCGCCCTTGGGGATGTTGAGCTGGCTGGGGTCGGTGCGCTCGGGCGAGTGAGACACGGTGGTGTTGACGCTGCGTCCTGTTAGTCTAGCTCAGTCAACCCAAAGTGCAGTAAACGTACAGGCTGAGGTCCTCCTTGGGGGTCTTGCCAGTGGCAAGCTTCTCCCAGGCCTCGGCGCACTCGCGCACAATGTCCATGGCGTACTTCTTGTTCTTGCACTCGCCGGAGAAGGCGAACTGGTTCTCGGGCTTGCCGTCCGGGATCTTGTAGATGCGGAACCACTCGTTGGTGGCGCGCAGCAGACCGGGCAGGTGGCGCTCGACGTCCTCGACGTCGTTGAGCTTGGGCGCCAACGGGTCGTTCACGTTGATGACCATGATCTTCCAGTCCGTCTCGCCCTCGTCGAGCAGAGCCATGACGCCGAGCACCTTGACCTGGATGACCTCGCCGGGCTTGGAGACCAGCTCGCCGATCTCGCAAACATCAAGCGGGTCGTTGTCGCCGGCCGCTTTGGTCTCCTGGTGCACCACGTTGGGATCTTCCCACGTCTGCCACAGCAGTCAGTATCTATCTTGTCGGCCGATATCGGGCTCGCGTCATCGCACCTGAGGGAAGGCACCGTAGTTCCAGAGATAGCCCTTGTGGGGGAAGCAGTTCCTCACGTAGCGCAGCTTGCCCTTCTTGATGTCCTGCTTGATGGGGTTGAGCGTCTCCTCCTTGGAGATCTGCGGGCGTCGTCAGTAGGAAGCCAATGCCTCGAGACGAGGTTGCCCAGGTAGGCAATTGGACGGCACGCACCTCCATCTTCGCATTGGTCCAGCGGGGCACCTCGACGACCATGTTGAGGATGGTTTGCTGCTCGTTGGCATACAGCGGAATGTCGTGCCATGGCGACACGAGCTGGCCGTCCTTCTCGATGAAGATGCGGTGCTCGAGGGTATTGGCCGCGCCAATCTTGCGGGTGGTGTATGACATGCTGGATGGTGTGTTTCTAGCGGTGTGGGTGGAGGCAGCAGGTGGTGTTGATGGGAAATGGCCTGCAAGCTGTTGCACCCGGGAGCTGATTTTCTCGCGGGGCTTAGTGGGGGGAGGCGCCACTGTGACGAACGACAAGGCCGACCGTCTGCATGCAACGGACGACGAAAGGGGAAAAGGAGACTGCAATTGGGAAGCAAGTCGTCGCGCACGCAAGAGCCGCAGCATTCGTCTGTAGGGCAAGCGGAACTATATGACCAGTCGCCGGCTAGGCAGAGCAATCGGATCGCGTGTGTCAAGCCTCAAACCGAGGATGTCAGTACGGGCGTTGCGGAGGTCATGTCCAAAAACACTACGCACGGACATTTGGAACACAAGTTGACTTTTGGCGTTTCTGACGTCTTCAGTACAGTCTGTTAGGTCGCCAGAACCCACGCGCCACCACACCGTTATCAGATGCCAATCGCTGGACATGCTCCTCAGCCGCAATGCTTCCCTCCGTCCCATAGTCTACTATTTCTAGGTCTACTGCGTGTGATGCTTGTTCCTCGGGATACTCCTCCCAGTACCCTTCGCTGTACAGCATGTCATCACCGTCTCCAAAGTCTGCTGCACCTGAACGCGAATAAGCCGCAGCTCCGTCTTCGTAGCGAGGAGATAGCAATGGGGACGACTGACGCTGGGCTTGTTGTTCGTATATACTTGTACCTGGGAAGTTTGGCACAATGCGCGACGGTCGTTCCAAACCTGAAAAACGGACAAGTCTTTCGATATTTGAGCGAGGTTCACCGACATTCTCCATTGCAAACCGCTCAAAGGTTTGCTCGGGCTGAACGGTGTGTCTCCGTTGTTGCCCACTCACTCGTCGTCTCTTATCAAACGTGTAGTTGCATTCCTCTATCACGGCATCGAGATCCGAGGAGGTCTGCGGCTCAACATCAGCAGCATCGTTTCGTTGGTCTGCGATCATGTGCCTGCGCACGGGCGTGCCTTGAGCTCGTGCCTGAGAAAGTGTCGAGATGTTTCGTCTTGTCTCGACGGTAGGACGGTAGTGGTGAGTCTCGCGATTGGCGCGCACAGGTACTGACGGTGGCATTGAAAATGGAGATTGGATAGCTTCGGCCATGTAAGTTTTCGCGGCACGGTCAACGAGGTTCATTCTCTGTGGTGAGGACGTATGCTGTGGTAGCGAGCACGACCTAGATACTCTCTGGTGGGGTCCGGAAACGATTACGGAGGAGACTTTGAACTGCTCAGAGCTAACATGTGTTCCGCGCTCGGCAGCAGGTGGCGCGGGACATTCGAATATTGTACTGTCTTCGCCACTTGTAGTACTGGTCACTTGATGCTTCGTTATGTGGCCGTCGTCCTTCGCGACAACGGGTACCTGTTCAGGATGTCCAGGTGCAATATTCGGGTCTCGAACGGAGTCTGACCAAGACACGTAACTCGTGCTCTCATGGCGAGGACCTCTGGTGCCAAAGCCCAAGTATGGTCCCTTATCAGATACTTCGGTCGTGGGCATGACGCCACTGGACTTTGTCGATCGTTCTCTTTCGGGACGTCTGTCAACGGCGGCTGCATTACCGTCCTTCTCTGCCAGTGTCGGTCGTACCGAGGTGAAGAATGCCGAGATCTCTCCCTCTCTTGAATGTGCATGGTCTTTTTTGCGCTTTTTTTTCGAGACATCTTGCTGAATAACAGACATGGGCTGCTCTTTCTCTCTCTGGAGAAACTTCATCTCAGAGAAGACAAGATCGGGTACTGCAAAGTGTCAGCTGCCAATCGAGTATGTGGGGCGCTGCATGAAGTAAAGCTTACATCCACGGCCCCGTACCGCCGAAGATGTTTTGCCCTTGTTGAAGATACCCAATTGATCTCGCGGCTTCAGCTACCACCAATCATCAGCAGTCATTCTCCGTTCTGCATGCCGGGCAAATTACAGTCAGCCGATCCTTGGAGACATTCTTGGCCTGGAAACTTTCTGCGACACCGCTGCACGATTGCTCCCCTTTCTTGCGTCTGGACTTGCGCCTCGTTTTCTTTGATTCGCCCTTTCCACTTTTGTGAACATGCTTTACCCGCTGAACGACAGGCTTTGGTTGGTAGCGCTCGGGTCGCGTCTTACGGCGAGGTTTGCGTGCATATCGATCGCTGGATGATTCGCTCTCGGCAGAATCGCTCTGGTCTGGTTCAGAGGCTTCGCTGAGTGCACTGGCGACCGATTTGCCTTTAGTAGCGAGCTTCGGCTTTTTCGGTGGCGTCATCTGGGTGTGGGGTCGGGGTTCGAGGAGAGAGCTGTCGGATCTGCTTCGCTTTGCTGTACGCTTCTCCTTGAAAACAGGTCTTGAGTGTTCCGTACGTTGAAAGAAGGTGGCGCCTGCAGTCTGTTCCGGATTGTGAGGGGCTTCCGCATCCTTAATTTCTTCTAGCCATTTGTGAATATTCATTGTGGGCCCGAGATAGCTCAGTGTTGTATAGAGCTAGGGTGGCAGAGCGGGCATCCACCAGCGAGCCGTTCCGTTCTGGATAGAAAGCGCTGGCTACTTGCGTAGTGCGCCCAAGCATACACAGCTGCTAATTGTCGTACAGCATCGGGCTAGGTGCGTCAGGCAGCAAAGTCGGTTGTCAAAGGATGGTTTCGTGTAACGTTGGAGGATAGGACGGATGGTAGCGCACAATGTTTGATGCCGCAGGACGGGTGTGGTGGTGGAGTGGAGGGCAAATCTTTCATGTCTGCTGAAAAGCAAGGCACGACGCCGTCGTGTTGAGGTTCTTCGCCGCCAGCCTTTGGAGAGGAAGGCGCGAACCGTGACGCCGGCAGGTGAGCTCGCTACCGTTCACACCTACACCTCGCACTACATCTCGGAAAAGGCCTTGTCATTACATGCCACTGCCGAAGAGCGGTGACATGGCATGGATGTGCGTCGAGTGCATCGAGGCTTGGATTGATGTTGGTGTGATTGGTGGAATGGCCTTCCACAAGCGGCGGCATGGTAGTCTCCGCCTGCGCAGTCAAATCGACCTTTTTCTTACACGCAGTATGATGGTCTGCTGCCCGAATGATGAGGCCCAAGGAGCTTTGCTTTCGTGGCCATGAACAAAGTGATAACACATGAGAGTGCGTGGGAGCCCGACGATATGAAACGACTTGAGGACGACAATGTCAGATGTCTCTATCCATGGTTATCCTCGGTACATAAAAGCTACCACATGGTGTGCTAGTAAACAACAATTGCAAGCGAAGTGTGCAAGCACATAGGCAAGACGGCGAGGTGAAGGTGATGCCGTTGTAGAACCGGTACCGCGCAATGCATTCGACAATCTATCAGCCCGATTGCATTGTGAATCTGTACCACCTTTGAGATTGTGCTCAGCCTTAGACGAGGAGACTCACTTTCACTCCTCGTCGTCTCGCTTGACGTGAGTTTCGTCAATACGCACGAGCCATTTTCTGGAAGTAGCGACCTATCGTTCCAAGGTTCGGCCCCGGTCCCAAGTTCCCCACACCACATGACGGGGCCTTTTGATAAGCTTCTTTGAACTACTCTTCACCATCCAATACCTGTCCGCCATTGGACTTTCGCAGCTGCTCATGCTGGCGGCGTTTGGATGCTCTTCGCCCTGCGAGTCCGCAACTCGCCATCTGCAGGACTTTCAATGGACACATTTGGCGCTGTCCAATAATGCGTCCACGCATATGCCGGCACCCTTGGTCTAGTCGAGGTGTCGAAGCACCTATCAGATAATTCGAGCTCTCGCTTTTAGCAGGGCTCAGACAGTACACCCTGTCATTGGGTCTGGTTAGCCCCAAGCTAACATGGCTGCATAATACCCAGCATGAGGAAGCAGACACGGGACAGACTAATGACAGCAGCGTGCTGATACGACGTTGTATGGGTGGGAAAGAACCGCATACACTCGCTGCCATCATCAGGCGCCGGTTCAAGACAGCGCACTCGCGAAAACGCCTCTGGTGCTGTCCGATCTGCGCGGGCCCGCATATTACTGAGTGAGAGGACACCTAGACCTGCCTTGCCAGCTTTTCCTTGATAAAAACTCAGCTGCCCATCTCAGTGCGTTTGCGACAAACGCAGCTAGCGTTCTTTATCTCTTGGAGGGGTACTCAACTTTACTACTTGTTCGTGCTCTTGCCCCGCCAACCTCCAACCTTCTACTCACTATCTCTGCCCCCAACCGGTTTTGTCACGACACAACCACCATACAGGCGATCTATTCCTTCTCTCACGCTTTAGAGAGATCATCTGCGCCATCTACACCAATACAGCCTGGTGCGCACAAGACTAAATGTTCGTTCCGCACGTTGCTACCTGTTACTTGCACGAGAGCCGCGATGGCTTCCTCGTGCGCCTCCAGCCCGCGTTTCCCTAAAACCTGTCCGCTCCCTTTCGCCGTCCTGTTCTGAGCTTCTGTGTATTGCGCGCATCGTTTTGAGATCCGAGTGCTTGTATTGAGACCGTTCAGTGTTCGAATCAGCCTTCACCATGTCAAAGCTGTTCATTGGGTAAGTCTCCTCTCCTGCACCTCACGATTGCCGCTAATCATGCACAGAGGCCTTGCCTGGCACACCGACGACGGCACCCTCCGCCAGAAGTTCGAGGAGTTCGGCCAAGTCGAAGAAGCCGTCAGTAACACATCTTCTGGCGAGTTCCGCCTGGAAAGGATGATAAATGCTCACTTGTTACCAGGTTGTCGTCAAGGACCGCGACACTGGTCGCAGCAGAGGCTTTGGCTTCGTCCGCTTCGCCAATGACGCAGACGCCGACTCTGCCATGCAGGCTCTGAACAACGAGGAGTACGTCGTAATGCTTCTGCGCAACGCAACCTTAGTCGATCGAAGCATCAGAAATCTCACTGTGCTTACGAAGCTACGGCTATCAAACCTCAGAACAGTACTGACTATCCCAGGTTCGACGGACGTAGGATCCGCGTCGACAAGGCCTCTGACCGCGCTGGAGGTGGCGGCGGTGGCGGCGGAGGCCGTGGCGGTTACGGAGGAGGCGGCGGCGGTGGTTACCGTGGAGGAGGCGGCGGCTACGGCGGCGGTCAAGGAGGTACATCGATCATGATGCTGCTTGCAGATGCAATTGCTAACTTGTGCTCCAGGATACGGTGGTGGTCGTGGTACGCATCTATCACTCTCTTGAAACACTGACAGTCCACGGCTAACAATTCAGAAGAGGGCTATGGCGGCCAGCAAGGTGGCGGCGGCGGCGCATCTTGGGGTCCTCCCCAGGGCGGCTATGCTCCTCGTGGAGGCTACGGCGGTCAGGGTGGTGGCCAAGGTGGCTACGGCGGCCAGGAGCAGCAGCAAGGCGGCGGCGGTGGTGGCTACTAAGTCACTCCCGTCCTCCGAAGCTTGTAGTCTCCAGTGTCTGAACTGAGCATGGTGGCAACAATGAGGAGTTGGCGGTATACGTGAGCTTGTTATCGACGGAGGCTCGTGGTTCTTTGCAAAATTGTGGAACGGGTGCTGGCGACCCCGTGCTTGAATGGCACTGTAAGAGTAAGGGTGGTATCGACGAGATGATTGATACCCATTGATCCGGTTGTGCTACTCGTACCTAATACACAGAAATGGCTCCTATTTAGGCCTGCTTCTTCCCGTGAACTCGCATTAAGATCAAGCTTACCGTTCCCTCGTACCACGGCGACCCTCTCGCCATTGTTGCACAACCTGTCGGATTTTTACAAGACAATTCAGATCGGATCATGCTAATAGTCATGGAGCTTACTTCTGCCATGCACCACATGATGATAGAGGTACAAAGGTGCTTCAAGCGCAAGTCACGTCCAAGCAAGACCACGACTCGGAGATGTTGACAAGCTCTCCACAATTCTCATGAGCCCTGGCCCCCAGCTTTCGAATTCTGCCGCAGTACGACCGAGAGAACCATTCAACTTTGGAGTGCGACGAACAAGTCTCTGCTAGGGAACCATCAGTCATGTCACTACCTGTCACCGCGTGGCAAATGGCGCAAAACAATGTGTGCGCGCACGCACAGACAACGCATTGATTTGTGACGACGTCGCATAACCGCCGTGAGTTTGCTGCTCCAGCTGCAGCGGAACATGCAAAGTGATCGCCGATATTGCGGGACACAGTCAGGCGCACCGCGCGCTTCGTCGCTGCTCCACACTGAATTGATTCCTGCTGCCTGCCTGCTTGGCAGTCGATTCTCAACATCGAGGTTCGCAGCTGAGGCACGGCTTTCGTGACCCCGCTTCATTCTCCAACCTACATCACCTACCGATACTACTTGCGCACCACAGCTGGCTTGGGCTGAGCAACGCCTCTGGACAGACATCATGAAGAGCTGGAACGGGCCGGACGAGCACGCGCCGTTGGTTGCGCCGCTCCGTAGTTCTCCTGCAGGTGACAGAGTCCAAATTCGTCGGGCGCTCGTCTTCACCGCGATAACATGCATGGGAATCTTCGGGCTTGACGCCCTGTTCCCTGACGTAAAAAACGTACTATCGAGCTCCCCATCAGAGTCTGGGCTCCACCAAAAACCATTTCAGTGGTCGCAGGTATGCCATACTTTCCGAATGTCGCTGTGTATAAGTGATGCCAGACGGTGTCTGGTCCGTTGTAGTTTGGTTCTGTACCAAAGGCCAGGTTGCACGACAGCCACGTTCTTCACATGATCGCTCAAATTCTACGATGCATCTTCGATCCGCTGAACTTGTCGCCAGCTTGTTCGGCCTTTCTCAACCTCCAGACTGCTAGCAGCTGACTGGGCATGCTTCTTTCACTTAACTTTCATATCAATACTGTCATCGTCATGTTCAACTCTCGTGGATGCCAGGAGCACGCTTTCTACATCACACGAATGCGAGAACGTCAGAACTCATCTGTGAACAGATCAAAGCTTCAGAAGACCTACGCTTTCATCAATGCTTCGACTTGTACGAGTGTGCCAAGCTCAAGGTACCTCTCGACTACTTCAATGGCACATATCCAGATGAGTCTGTCAGCATTGCTATCACCAAGCTTCCAGCGAAAGTACCAGTCCATGACAGACGCTATGGCGGACCCATATTGATCAATCCTGGCGGTCCAGGTGCGTGATACGGCAAACAAACGCATGTGAACACGTATGCTAACTTTATGCCTCCATTTTCAGGTGGCGCCGGAGCAGGATTTGCTCGAATCGTGGGCGGGTTGTTGCAGACGATAGTCGACGCCGATGTAAGTCCCCACATCGTGACCGCGAACGCGAGATATTACGATATCATCGGGTTCGACCCTCGCGGCATTGGTGAGACAGAACCGCAAGCATATTGTATACGTGACAGTGCTGCGTCATGGTCTTGGGGCCTGCGCGAAAATACCGTCGGCCTTCTTGGTAGCTCAGACGCTTCTCTCGGCAGATTATGGTCGATGTCGCATGCATGGGGCAACGCTTGCAAACACACAATGGACATGGAGTCTGGCCCAAACATCAAGCAGTATATGTCCACCGCCTTCGTCGCTCGAGACATGCTTCAGATCGCAGAGAAGCATGCGTCTCTTGTGGCTCAGACCGTTGCGCAATTAGACCAGAAGACGCAGAGGGTACGGGCTCCGGAAGATGTCCCAGTCAAGCCCAGCGACGCCAAGGTGGACTACTGGGGCTTCTCGTACGGAACTATGCTTGGATCTACGTTCGCCTCGATGTTTCCTGACCGTATCGGACGGTTCATGCTCGACGGTGTCGTCAGCTCATACGATTATGTCCATGCCCTAGGTAATGGCTCCCTCACAGACAGCCAGAAAGCCATGGACTCGTTCTACACATTTTGTGTATACGCTGGCCCTAGTCTTTGTCCCCTGGCGGCCTCCACAGCTTCCACTTACAGCGACGTCGAAGAACGCACACACAACATCCTACAATCGCTCTATCATAATCCTTTGATACTGAACATGACATACGGCCCTGACGTGTTGACATATTCCGACGTCAAAGCTGTCATCTTCAGTGCACTTTACTCGCCCAAAGTAACATTCCCGCAGATCGCTGAGCTCCTCTTCGAACTTGAACGCGGTTACGGCTACATCATCACTCTCTTGGCCGCGAAGTACCAGTACACACATGCTCATGTGTACTCGTGCTCCGAAGCATCTTTGCCCGAAGCCTCGACCTTTACACCTACATTCGCAGTCCTCTGCTCCGACAGCATTGACGAGACATACCTCGATATCAAGCAATTCTCAGAGTACTGGGATTTGCTCGAGGGCCTCTCTCCCGCTGCTGGTGCCATCTGGTCCATGCTCAGGTTACGCTGCGCATCCTGGAAGATCAAAGCAAGTCACAAGTTCAATGGCCCGTTTGGTGGAAACACAAGCAACCCCATCCTCTTTGTTAGCAACACTGCCGATCCGGTTACGCCGCTGCGGAGCGGTCGCCTCATGCATAGCTTCTTTCCCAATAGCGGCATCTTGGTGTCGGACATGGCCGGTCACTGTTCTGTGTCTGCACTAAACACGTGTTTGGTCAACCACATCAAGTCATACTTCCAGACTGGCAATCTGCCACCACAGGACACGGTATGCATACCGCCACCAAGTCCTTTCAGTCTCAACTCGACGGACCCGAAGAGCCCATTCTACGACCCTAGCCTTGGTCACATGCGAATGGAGCTGGCTACGCCGCTTGGTGAGTATCATACCGAAGAAGAAGCGATTGTACACAAGGCGAGTCACGATCTCACCAGGACGGTTGCTGAGCAGGACTTACTCGGCGTTGGAAAATTACTTGGTGGTGGCGGACTCATGGTGGGAAACTTCTTGGAGATGGCTGCGCAAGAATTCGAATTCCTGTGAGCGGAAATCGTTCATGGTAGGGGATTGGGATGGCAAACTCTTTCTATTACTTGAGTTTGCCATTTATGATGACCGTGTACTATCCTCCTCTCCCTCATAGCTTACCCATGATCAAAGTAGGTCGGTTTGCAATATCAACAGCTCCATTCCCATAATCGAGCGCCCTCGTTCCACGTTGTCGCGTGAGTGAGTTCCCAGATATTGCCCAGCTTAGAATGCACCCACGGCTTCTTTCGATATATCACAAGGAGTTGGTGACTGGTGGACGAGGTCGACCGAGACATCGAGATACGTAGTCCAACAAGCATATGACCAACACGGCGAAAGTCATGGTGTCAACAGTCGGAATCACGCAAAAGACCAACACGGTGAAAGTCATGGTCATTTTTGTGTCATATGAGTTCACACTTTACTCTTTCATTGGGATCTCACCAAGCCGTGGTGTTGCTCGAGGAAGAAGCTACGGGTAAACAAAACATAGAGCAGGTCACATTGGCAGCCCAATGTCCGGGTCGAGAAAGTGACAGGACTTCGAAACCTTTATACAAGCCCTGTCACTGAACCTCAACCTCCACGTCATTCGTACCTACACACTCCCGCCTCACCAGCTTGCGCGCAACATCAACAACCTCAGGGAGATCCAGACCCACCCCAATCAATCTGGTCCTAGTCAAGCCCGGAAAATCCCTCAACACACTAAAATACATCATGATGTTGCATCGAAGACACTGCCGCATACCGTCCCCTCGCAATGTTAGATGTCGCATAACGCGCTTCTGGCTCGGCGTGAGTAGTTTGTGTGCGAAGAGCGATATCTCGTCATCGGCCCAGAACGAAATCCCGTCCAGTACTGTAGCGAAGAAGACGAGGTGCGTTTCGAAGTAGCGAGCTGCTGTCTCTGCGAAGATTTGCCGCGAAGTGTGCGAGACGGAGAGGCGGTCCCAACGTGGATAGTGCTTGTATATACTGGGTGGGTCGTCGGTGATGTCCATTGCTAACTCGAAGATCTGGACTCGTGTTTCTGCAGGTAAACTAAAAAAAAAGACTTCTTTTGGTTTCTTTGGGCACTGAACGCGTTAGATGCGTGTATGTCCACAAGCAGATTTCTACACACATCTTCAAGCTTCTCTTGCTTGGGACGAGGTCGGGCGGGCCGCGGAGATTTCGGCGAGGACTTTCTTGAGCTTTGCTATGCAATCCCTTGAGAGAGGAGTTGCAGATGTCCTTCATGTTTTCTGTTAGTTCGTCGTTGCAGGTAGATACAATTCCTTGCGGCGCTGGAGGCGAGGGTCTAATGAGGTGCTGCACAACGTTGGCCACACTTAGAAAAGGGTCGACGAGTGTCTGTGCGAAAAACTTGGCTCTAGACAGCATCTTGTATGAGTTGACGTCTCCTTGTTGATACTTTGTTCAAAGAGTGATGCTGGGTAGTCGGTTGTAGCTGCCTAGAGCTAAATCGCTTCCTCAGCCAATCGATGACTACCGCCCAATAACAGGACCCTTACACTACTTCACCGAATACCTTACTTGATACTCTCAACCTCTTCGAGAGTAGGCGTCAAGATCTATTTCTGTCCCTCGAAAATGAAAACCTCGATCTCTAGATTCATGATGCCGATGCAGTTGTGCTTGTTGACCGATCACGAATTCTTGACACACCTGGTGGCGGGCTTGTTTGATGTGGTGTCCTGCAAGAGAACGAGTGCTATACAAATCCTTCTTAAGATCCACCTGCAAGCGCCACCATACCACTACTAAAA
>Ga0265780_10001130_pt1 | contig 39051 bp, 35 predicted proteins | sample P1T30metagenome_FD_192432 | JGI IMG/M metagenome (GOLD analysis project Ga0265780, IMG submission 192432) | Plant litter microbial communities from East Loma Ridge, Irvine, California - P1 T30 | ecosystem: Environmental > Terrestrial > Plant litter > Unclassified | place: USA: California...
TCGAATTGGCGCCAGCCTCCCTCCGCGTAGGACTGAGGCAAAAAGAGCCTTGCTCGGCAGAAAAACGCCGAGTCGGGCATCATGGCGCATCACTCACTTCGATAGAAAGAAATTTGCATGTCTGATCTCCTGCAAACCTTGCAGTGGCGTTACGCCACCAAAAAGATGGACCCTGCCAAGAAGGTCGCCAAAGAAAAGATCGACCGCATTCTCGAGGCGGTGCGCCTGACGGCCAGCTCCAGTGGCTTGCAACAGTACGAGATGTTCATCGTGACCAACCCTGGCCTGCGCGAACAGATCAAGACGCATGCCTGGAACCAGTCCCAGGTGACGGACGCCTCGCACTTGCTGGTGTTCGCCGCGTGGGATAACTACACGCCCGAGCGCATCAACGCCATGTTCGACCTGGTGAACGATGAGCGCGGCTTCAAGAACGAAGGCTGGGAAGCCTACCGCCAGCAACTGCTGTCGACCTACCCGCAGCGCGACGCCGAGACCAATTTCGAGCATGCCGCACGCCAGGCCTATATCGGCCTGGGCAGCGCGCTGATTGCCGCCGCCGAAGAAAAGGTCGATGCGACGCCGATGGAAGGTTTTGATCCGGCCAAGGTCGACGAGATCCTGAAGCTGCGCGAGCGCGGCCTGCGTTCGGTGATCCTGCTGCCGGTTGGCTACCGTGCGGATGAAGGCGACTGGCTGGTCAACCTGAAGAAGGTGCGTCGTCCATTGTCCCAGTTCGTTACCGAGCTGGCATAAGCGCGCTTGAAACAAGCATGAAAAAAGCCAGACCGGCTGACGCCTGGTCTGGCTTTTTGAATTCTTGGTCGGGGTGAGAGGATTCGAACCTCCGGCCTCTACGTCCCGAACGTAGCGCTCTACCGGGCTAAGCTACACCCCGACTGAATTTGAGGCGTCGGGAAGCGGCGCCTCGGGATGGCTTCACTATAAATATTCTCAGTGGTTCCTGTCAACTGCGAAGCTGCAGAGCTGGAGCAGGCTGTCCTTGTACACGCTGTCGGGCAAATCGGCGATCGACTCGGCCGCGCGTTGTGCGGCGGCCTCGGCTTCGCGGCGGGTGTAATCCAGGGCGCCGCTCGAGGTCACGGCGGCCAGCACCGCGTCGAAATGCTGCTCGTCGCCCTGCTCGATGCAAGTGCGCACCAGTTCGCGCTGCTGCGGGGTGCCGTGTTCCATCAGGTAGATCAGCGGCAGGGTAGGCTTGCCTTCGCGCAGGTCGTCGCCGACGTTCTTGCCGATCTCGGCGGCGTCGCCGGCGTAGTCGAGCACGTCGTCGATCAGCTGGAACGCGGTGCCCAGCGAACGGCCGAATTCGCCGGCGGCGGCGATCTGCGCGTTATTCGCGCCGGCCACCAGGGCGCCGAGTTCGGCGGCGGCCTCGAACAGCTTGGCGGTTTTCGAGCGGATCACGGTGAGGTAGCTCTCGTGGGTCACGTCCGGATTGTGCATGTTCAGCAGCTGCAGCACTTCGCCTTCGGCGATCACGTTGGTGGCGTCGGACAGGATCTGCATGACGCGCATGCTTTCCAGGCTCACCATCATCTGGAACGAGCGCGAGTAGAGGAAGTCGCCGACCAGCACCGAGGCGGCATTGCCGAACAGGGCGTTCGCCGTTTCACGGCCGCGGCGCAGCGAGGATTCGTCGACGACGTCGTCGTGCAGCAGGGTGGCGGTGTGGATGAACTCGACCACCGCCGCCAGTTCGTGGTGCGCGGTGCCGCGGTAACCGTGCGCGTTTGCCAGCAGCAGCACCAGCACGGGGCGGATGCGCTTGCCGCCGGCGCTGATGATGTACTCGGAAATCTGGTTCACCAGTGGAACGTCGGAGTGCAGGCGCTGGCGGATCACCGTGTTCACCGCCGCCATGTCGTCGGCGATCGTCTGGGTAATGTTGTTCTGTTGAGCGTGTTGGGTAGCGGCGGACAAGGCGAACCTGCGTAAACGTTGATCGTTGAGTGCGGCGATTATACGTCAAGCATGCATAAGTCGTGCCATTTGCCCAACTGTAAGGAAATGCACCCCTACGGGGCCGTCGTTGCCGCAATGCCACGGACCACGGCGGGCCAGCCAGGCTTTTGACGCAAGTCCGCCATCCATGTATAATCCTCTGTTCCCCGGCTTCAGACCAGCTCAGCGCGATGGCGCCGGTGGGAATTCTTTAAACATTTGATGAGGTTTCAATCATGTACGCGGTCATAAAAACCGGTGGCAAGCAATATAAAGTTGTCGCTGGCGAAAAACTCAAAGTAGAACAGATACCGGCAGACATTGGTTCCGAACTCTCCATCGATCAGGTCCTCGCCGTTGGCGCGGGCGAAAGCATCAAGTTTGGTGCTCCTCTGGTCGAAGGCGCGACGGTTCTGGTGAAGGTCGTTTCCCATGGTCGCCACGACAAGGTCCGCATTTTCAAGATGCGCCGTCGTAAGCACTACCAGAAGCGTCAGGGCCACCGCCAGAACTTCACCGAGATCGAAGTCGTTTCGATCAACGGCTAATTGCCCGGTCTATTTTAAACAGTCATCCAGGAGTATTTAAATGGCACACAAAAAAGGCGGCGGCACTACCCGTAACGGCCGCGACTCAGAAAGCAAGCGCCTCGGCGTGAAAGTGTACGGCGGCCAGGCGATCACCGCCGGCGGCATCATCGTGCGTCAGCGCGGCACCCCGGTTCGTCCAGGCGTGAACGTTGGCCTCGGCAAAGACCACACCCTGTTCGCCCTGGTGGACGGTACGGTCAAGTTCGTCAAGCAAGGCGTCGGTTCGAAGCAGTACGTCACCGTCGTTGCAGCTGAAGCAGTCGCTGCGTAATTGACGAAAAGCGCCGTCCTGAACGGCGCACATCCTTGCAAGGCGCAAGCCTTCCATCGAAAGGCTCTGCCCACGGTAGAGCCTTTTTAGTTTTTTGGCGGTCATCATGAAGTTTATCGACGAAGCAAGAATTGAAGTCATCGCGGGCGACGGCGGCAACGGCTGCGCATCGTTCCTGCGCGAAAAGTTCCGTCCATTCGGCGGGCCGGACGGCGGCGACGGCGGCAAGGGCGGCTCGATCTGGGCGGTTGCTGACCGCAACATCAATACCCTGGTGGATTTCCGTTATTCGAAAGTGCATATCGCGCGCAACGGCGAAGCCGGGCGCGGGTCGGACTGCTACGGCAAGGGCGCGGACGACGTCGTCCTGCGCATGCCGGTCGGCACCCTGATCATCGATAACGTGAACGGCGAAATCATCGCCGACCTGACCGAACACGGCCAGACCGAAATGCTGGCCAAGGGCGGCGAGGGCGGGTGGGGCAACATCCACTTCAAGACCTCGACCAACCGCGCGCCGCGCCAGAAGACCGACGGCAAAGAGGGCGAACGCCGCCAGCTGCGCCTCGAGCTCAAGGTGCTGGCCGACGTGGGCCTGCTGGGCATGCCGAACGCCGGCAAGTCGACCTTCATCACGGCCGTCTCGAACGCCAAGCCGAAGATCGCCGACTACCCGTTCACGACCCTGCATCCGAACCTCGGCGTGGTGCGCGTTTCGCACGCGAAGAGCTTCGTGATCGCCGACATCCCGGGCCTGATCGAAGGCGCTTCCGAAGGTGCGGGCCTGGGCCACCAGTTCCTGCGCCACCTGGCGCGTACCGGCCTGCTGCTGCACATCGTCGACCTGGCGCCGTTCGAGGCGACCGTCGATCCGGTGAAGGAAGCCAAGGCCCTGATCAAGGAACTCGAGAAGTACGACGAAGACCTGCTGAACAAGCCGCGCTGGCTCGTGCTGAACAAGCTCGACATGATTCCCGAGGAAGAGCGCAAGAAGAAGGTCAAGGACTTCCTCAAGAAGATGGCGTGGAAAGGCCCGGTCTTCGAGATCTCGGCCCTGAACCGCGAAGGCTGCCAGGACCTGATCAACGCAATCTACCTGCACCTCGAAGAAAAGCGCGCGCAAGACGTGCGCGTGGACGAGACGATGCAGATGACCGAGGAAGCGCGCGGCATCAACTCGATCGATCCTGACGATCCGCGCTTCAAGATCCTTGAAGACTGAGGACCGCGTCAGCACCCAGCGCCCGCGGTTCACGTTCACGCGCGACTGGGCGCGCGGCCAGCTGCTGCAGCTGGTGGCCACCGCCAGTTCGCTGGCGGCGCTCATCACCGTGCTCGACCCCGACCGGGTGGCCGCGGTGCTGGGCCAGTTTCTCGTTGGCGTGAACGGCTACAGCCAGTTCTACGCCATGTATGTCGGCGTCCGTCTCGCGATCGCGGGGCTGGCGCTGCTGGCGGCGAGGCGGGGCGACCAGCCCCTCCTCGGCGATCTCGTTGCATTGTTCCTGCTGGCCCAGCCGGCCGGGCGCCTGGTCGCCGCGTTCGCGATCGGCCTGCCGCATGGGCCCCTGTTGATCGTCACCGGGATCGAGTTGCTGGCGGGCCTGGCCCTGCTGGCCTTGCGCCCGCGAGCCAGGAGGCTTACGCCATGAACCCTGCGCATTCAGCGCATTCTTCTCATTCAGTCATCCAGCAGGCCGGCCGCATCATCGTCAAGGTCGGCTCCTCGCTCGTCACCGACGAAGGCCGTGGCCTCGACCACGGCGCCATCGCGCGCTGGGCCACGCAAATCGCCGCGCTGCGCGGCCTCGGCAAGGAGGTCGTGCTGGTCAGCTCCGGCGCCATCGCCGAAGGCATGCTGCGCCTCGGTTTCAGCAATCGCCCGCACGACATCCACGAACTGCAGGCCTGCGCCGCCGTCGGCCAGATGGGCCTCGCGCAAATCTACGAATCGCGCTTCGCCACCCATGGCGTGAAGACCGCCCAGGTGCTGCTCACCCACGCCGACCTGGCCGACCGCGAACGCTACCTGAACGCGCGCGCTACCCTGACGACGCTGCTGCGCCTGGGCGTGGTCCCGATCATCAACGAGAACGACACCGTCGTCACCGATGAAATCAAGTTCGGCGACAACGATACGCTCGGCGCCCTGGTGGCCAACCTGATCGAGGCCGATGCCCTGGTCATCCTCACCGACCAGCGCGGCCTGTTCTCCGCCGACCCGCGCAAGGACCCGGCCGCGCGCCTGATCGCCCAGGCCGAAGCCGGCGACCCGGCGCTGGAAGCCATGGCCGGCGGCGCCGGCAGCAGCATCGGCCGCGGCGGCATGCTGACCAAGGTGCTGGCCGCGCGCCGCGCCGCCCGTTCCGGCGCCCACACCGTGATCGCCTGGGGCCGCGAGACTGACGTGCTCACGCGCCTGGCCGGCGGCGAGGCGATCGGCTCGCAGCTGAACGCACCGACCACGCGACTGACCGCGCGCCGCCAGTGGATGGTCGACCATCTGCACACGGCTGGCGACGTGGTGCTGGACGCCGGCGCCGTGCAGAAGCTCACGCAAGAGGGCAAGTCGCTGCTGCCGATCGGCGTGCTGGCCGTGCGCGGCGAGTTCGGGCGCGGCCAGCTGATCACCTGCGTGCGCGAAGACGGCACGCCGATTGCGCGCGGCCTCACCAGCTACACCAGCAGCGAAGTGCGCCGCATCATGCGCCATTCCTCGCACGAGATCGAAGCCATTCTCGGCTACATCGAAGGGCCGGAGCTGGTGCACCGCGATAACCTGGTGTTGCTTTGATGGAGTCCCGCATGACTGTTTCTCCCGCCGCCGTGGTCCAGGCCCAACTCGACGCCTACAACGCCAGGGACCTCGACGCCCTGATGGCCACCTATGCACACGATGCCCAGCAGTTCGCCTTGCACGGCGCGCTGCTGGCCGAAGGCCACGCCGGGATCCGCCCGCGCTACGCAGCGCGCTTCGCCGAACCCGGCCTGCGCGCCCAGCTCTTGAATCGCAGCGTGGTGGGCAACTTCGTCACCGACCTGGAGCTGGTGTACCGCAACTTCCCGGAAGGGCGGGGGACGGTCGAGATGTTGTGCGTGTATGAGGTGGTCGATGGGCGCATTGCGCGGGCCTCGTTCGCCAGCGGCGCCACCACCATGCTGGCCTGAGCCGGCGCCTGTCCGCAAGGAGCCGGTGCGTTCGACAATCAGCGCGAAGGCGAACGCAAAGGTCAGCAGCGAGGAGTGGGAAGCGTTCTGAGGTCCTTGCGTTCTCAAGCAGCCGCGCCGCACTTGCCGCGCGGCTTTTCTACATCCGGGTCTGCTATGGCGCCATCTGCGCGGCAGCGCCCAACCCGGCAACTGGTCGCCCAGCCACCGTACCCTCCTGCTGGCCGCGCTGGCCACTGGCGCCGGCGCGTTCGTGCTGCGGCTGTTCATGCCAGTGGGGCAGGACATATGGGGATTGCAGATCGGGTACTTTGCCTCGTACACCGCGCTGTTCGCAGGCGGCTGCGCCATGGCCGGCAGCCGCTGGCTGGAGAATATCGGTCCGGAACAGGCGAACCGCTGGCGCCTGGCGGCATGGATCGTGGGGCCGCTGCTGTTTGTCTACGGCATCGTGCTCAGTCTGGTGCAAGGCAAGCCCTTCGACACCGAAGGCGGCTGGACCCTGCCGGCGCTGGCCTACGCCTTCTGGGAGCCTTTCGTCGCCTGGGGCATCATCCTCGGCATGCTGGTGCTGAAGTTCGCGCTGGCCGGCGTGACCGGCGTGGCGGCCAGCTTCCTCGCGGCGCGCCTGGCGCTCAGGCTGCCGGAAGCGAAATCGATTCTGTGACGCCGGGCGCGATGATGCCGTCCGGCGTAGGCGTCTTGTCGCGGAACTCGCACAAGTCGTTGATGATGCAGTTCCAGCACTTCGGGCGGCGCGCCACGCAGGTGTAGCGACCGTGCAGGATCAGCCAATGGTGGGCGTCCTGCAGGAATTCCTTCGGCACGAACTTGAGCAGCTTCATCTCTACTTCGTCGACGTTCTTGCCCGGCGCGATCTTCGTGCGGTTCGAGACGCGGAAGATGTGGGTATCGACCGCCATGGCCGGCTCGCCGAAGGCCGTGTTCAGCACCACGTTCGCGGTCTTGCGGCCCACGCCGGGCAAGGCTTCCAGCGCTTCGCGCGCGCGCGGGACTTCGCCGCCGTGCTGCTCGACCAGGATCTGGCAGGTCGCCATCACGTTCTTCGCCTTGGTGTTGTACAGGCCAATGGTCGCGATGTAGCTTTTCAGCTCATCGATGCCGAGGTCGAGGATTTTCCGCGGCGTGTTCGCCACCGGGTACAGGCGGCGCGTCGCCTTGTTCACGCCCACGTCGGTCGACTGCGCCGACAGCAGCACCGCGATCAGGAGTTCGAAGGGCGTGGTGTATTCGAGTTCGGTGGTCGGATGCGGGTTGGCGGCGCGGAAGCGGGTGAAGATCTCGAGGCGTTTGGCGGGGTTCATCGCTCAGTATGGGTTCGCTCAGTTTTTTGGCGGTTCGGATGGCGCGGCGCCGGACGGCGCAGTGTCGGGAGTCGCGGCCGCGCGCTGGCGCGCCCTTTCCATGGCGGCGGCGATGATGGCGCGCTTGCGCTCCTTCTCGGCCAGTTCTTCCGCCGTGTTCGTCACCTCGGCCGTCACCGCGCGCATCTTTTCCAGCGCCTTGGCGGCCAGGCGCGCATCGTTTTCCTCGCGTTCGCGCTGCAGGCGCAGGCTGCGGAAGTCGTGGCGCGCGCGTGCGGCGTCGGCCGCTTCCTGCGACCAGGCGGCCCAGCCGGTGGTCTCGGTCACCGGCACCATGCTGATGCAGTCGACCGGGCAGGGCGCCACGCACAGGTCGCAGCCGGTACACAGGCTCGGCAGGATGGTGTGCATCTGCTTGGCCGCGCCCAGGATGGCGTCCACCGGGCAAGCCTGGATGCACAGCGTGCAGCCGATGCACAGGCTCTCGTCGATAAAGGCCACCGGACGCGGGCGCTCGACGCCATTCGCCGGATTGATGGGAATGACCGGGTGGCCGGTGAGCGAGGCCAGGCGGCGCACGCCTTCGAGCCCGCCCGGCGGACACTGGTTGATCTGCGCTTCGCCGCCCGCAATGGCCTCGGCGTAGGGCCGGCAGGCCGGGTAGCCGCACTTGGTGCATTGCGTCTGCGGCAGCAGGTCTTCGATCTGGTCGGCTAGGGTCTTGGTCACGGTGCGGCGGCGGCGTAAAGCCGTTATTATCCGACAAAAGCCGGGACGGCGCGACCGGGGCTTGCTGTTTCGTCCAGTAAGTGGCGCAGCGAACAGATTAGGGAGAACGTTCGTGGCTTACTGGAGCCATGGGCCGCAGCTTTTCATGCGCGCCAACTTTCTAGGAGGAACAACATGAACAAACACCTCATCGCCAAAGGCATGATCGCCCTGATGCTGGCCGCCAGCGCGCCGGTATTCGCCCAACACAACGACCGTCATGACCGCCGCGATGACCGCGGTGACCATCGCGACGACCGCCGCGACGATCGCGGCTATCGTGACAACAATCGTGGCAACTACGGCAACTATGGCAACGACCGCCACGACGACCGCCGCGACGACCGTCACGCCCGCCGCGGCGCCGGCCCGCGCCACGACCTGTACCGCGGCAACCGCCTGCCTGGCGGCTATCACCACAAGCAATATGTGGTCGACAACTGGCGCTCGCACCGCCTGAGCGCGCCGCCGCGCGGCTACCACTGGGTGCAAGTGGGCAACGACTACGTGCTGGCGGCAGTTGCCACCGGCATTATCGCCAGCGTTTTGCTGGGTAATTAAGCGGCTGGGAGGACGCCAGCCCGCCGCCGCGGGGGGCGTCTCTCCAGCCGGTTCACAGGAGAATGAAATGACTGAATGGATTGTCGCGCCCCTGCTGGCGGCCGACCCTACCTCGCGTCCGGTGTACCGGCCCGAGGAGAGCGACACGGCCACCGCCGCCGAGTCCGAACCTGCTGCCGACCACCGCCGCGGCAGCGACCGGCGCGAGCCGCATGTCGATACGGACGACGATTTTGGACGGGGCGAGGACCGGCGCGACAGCGCAGCCTGAGTGATCGGATGTATAAAAAAATGCCGCGGACTTCCGCGGCATTTTTCATGACAATCGCAGCGCCGTTGTTCAGGCGTACGCCTTGATGAATTCGCCGATCTTCGGGCAAATCGTCTCGCGCCAGCGGCGGCCCGAGAAGATGCCGTAGTGGCCGGCCTTCGGCGCCACGTAATCGCGCTTCATGTCGGCCGGGATGTTACTGCACAGCTCGTGCGCGGCCTGGGTCTGGCCAGCGCCGGAAATATCGTCGAGCTCGCCTTCGATGGTGAACAGGGCGACCGTCTTGATGTCTTGCGGACGCACCAGCTTGCCGCCGACCTCCCAAGTGCCCTTCGGCAGGCTGAAGTCCTGGAACACGGTCTTGATGGTGTCGAGATAGTACTCGGCCGGCATGTCGAGCACGGCGTTGTATTCGTCGTAGAACTGGCGGTGGCTTTCCGCCGATTCCTCGTCGCCGCGCACCAGGTGCTGGTAGAACTCGCGGTGCGACTGGGCGTGGCGGCCCGGATTCATGGCAATGAAGCCGGCGTGCTGCAGGAAGCCGGGGTACACCTTGCGTCCATAGCCCGGGTAATTGCCCGGCACCGCGTAGATCACGGTATTCTCGAACCACGAGAACGGTTTTTCGGTGGCCAGGTCGTTGACGGCCGTCGGCGACTTGCGCGGGTCGATCGGGCCGCCCATCATGGTCATGGTCTTCGGCAGCTTGGGATCGTTGTCGCTTGCCATCAGCGCGATCGCGGCCAGCACCGGTACGGTCGGCTGGCACACGGAAATCACGTGCACGTCGGGGCCGAGGGCGCGGATGAAGTCCTGGACATAATAAATGTAGTCATCCAGGTGGAAGGGGCCGGCCGACAGCGGCACCATGCGCGCATCGACCCAGTCGGTGATGTACACGTCGTGGTCCGGCAGCAGGGCGCGCACGGTGTCGCGCAGCAGGGTGGCGTGGTGGCCCGACAGCGGGGCGACCACCAGCACGGTGGGCTGGGCCAGGGCGGCAAACGCCGCGTCCGGCAAGTCCTTCTTGAAATGGCGCAGCTGGCAGAACGGTTTCTCGACGGCGAACTGCTCGACGATCCGGACTTCCTCGCCCTTGATGGTGGTGGTATCGATGCCGAAGGCTGGCTTTTCGTAGTCCTTGCCCAGGCGGTACATCAGTTCGTAGCCGGCGGCGATACGTTGCGAGAAGGGGGTGTGGGCGAAAGGGGAAACTGGGTTCGAGAACAACTTCGAGGATGCATCCGCCCACTGCATCAGCGGGGTCAGGAAGGAGCGTTGCATCTCGTGCAATTGGTAGAGCATAGTAATCCTTCTTCGATGAAGCATTCGCTGCGCCGGGACGCCCGATGACGCCTGCCGTGCACGAATTTTGATCAAATCATTATAGGGTTAAATGATTGGCGGGTGGAAATTTCCCGCACCCTCGTGCGAATTTGATCTGTGCTTAGAAGGTTTATAGCACCGTTTTTTAGAGGGCGTCCGTGATGCGCCACACATAAAAACAAATGCCCCGGCTAACCGGGGCATTGTGGTTTTTGCGTAACTCAGCGATCGTTTAGTCGAACACCGGGGTCTCGACGCCGAGGATCTTGTGCAGTTTCGGCGAGGTCGTCGTGTACTGCATGTGGATCTTCTTGTCCGGGAAGATGTACGGCGCGGCGCCGAAAGCGGCCAGCGCGGCTTCGTGGAAGCCCGACAGGATGAGCTTTTTCTTGCCCGGGTAGGTGTTGATGTCACCCACGGCGAAGATGCCCGGCACGTTGGTTTCGAACTTCTCGGTGTCCACGACCTTCAGCTGCTTGCGCTCGATGTCCAGGCCCCATTCGGCGATCGGACCCAGCTTTGGCGACAGGCCGAAGAAGACCATCAGCATGTCGAGCGGCACGCGGCGGGTGACGCCGTCGGCGCCGGTGACTTTCACCTCGCTCAGCTGGCCGTCTTTTTCATCGTAGCCCGTGACCTGGCCGGTGATCAGCTGCATTTCGTACTCTTCGCACAGCTGCTTCATCTTGGCAACCGATGCCGGTGCGGCGCGGAAGTCGTCGCGGCGGTGCACCAGCACGACCGACTCGGCCTTGCCGACAAAGTTCAGGGCCCAGTCCAGCGCGGAGTCGCCGCCGCCGCAGATGACCAGGTTCTTGCCGTCGAAGATGCTCGGATCCTTGACGCGGTAGTGCAGCTGGCTGTTCTCGAACTTCTCGATGCCCTCGACCTTGATCGTGCGCGCCTGGAACGAACCGACGCCCGCGGCGATGAAGATGGTCTTGGTGATGAACTGGGTGCCGGTCGAGGTTTCGACGTTGAAGCGGCCGTCTTCGCGGCGCTGCACGGTGGTGACTTCCTGGCCCAGGTGGAAGGTCGGCTCGAACGGCTCGATCTGCTTGAGCAGGTTGTCGGTCAGTTCCTGGCCGGTACACACAGGCACGGCCGGGATGTCGTAGATCGGCTTGTCCGGATACAGTTCCACGCACTGGCCGCCGACGGCCGGCAGCGAATCGATGACGTGGGCCTTGATCTCGAGCAGGCCGAGTTCGAAGACCTGGAACAGGCCGACCGGGCCTGCGCCGATGATGACGGCGTCGGCGTCGATGGCGCCGGCGAACGAGCTGTTAGGGGCGATGCTGCCCGCATCGTGGGTGGCACTGATAGTCATGCGCTAAATCCTGTTGATTTTTGAAAGAGGGGCGGTGACGCGATGGCCGCTAGTGTGCCATGGATGACGCGAAACTGCCGGCGAGGATGGAAAAACGGCGCCAGGCGACGGCGGCCCGCAGCGGCCGACGCGTCACCGGTCTCAGTCTTTCATCGTGCCAGCTGGTCGAGCTTGCTCGTGACGTCTTTCCACTCTTCGGCGTCGGGGAGCGCCGGCTTGGTCTTGGTGATCGACGGCCAGAAGCGCGACAGATCGGCATTGATCTTGATGAATTGCTGCTGGTCGCCCGGCACGTCTTCCTCGGCATAGATCGCATTGACCGGGCACTCGGCCACGCACACGGCGCAGTCGATGCACTCGTCGGGGTCAATCGCGAGGAAATTCGGGCCTTCCCGGAAACAATCGACCGGGCATACATCGACGCAGTCGGTATACCGGCAGCGGATGCACGATTCGGTGACAACGTGGGTCATAACAGTCCTATCTATGGTGGGGTGACGCAGGGTCAGCGCGCAGGAGTGAGCCGCCAACTGGCAAAGCACTGTATTTTAGGGCAATTCGAGTTTTCCTACAAATTGGGTTTAGACACAATCCACATAAGCAAATGTGCTGCCCACGCTTGGGTTTGCCGTGGAAACAACGGCTGAGTGATAAAGCCGCGAGCGTATTTCTCCTCGGCGGCGGACGGAACCCAGGGTGGACCGGGCCACGACAGGCGGGTCTCCCGTCCCCGCGTTCAATCGACGGTCGGACACCCGATCAACCCGCCACCCGCGATGCAGTCTTCCTGTGTCGCCATTTTCATGAAGATGTCGCCGTCGCTGCGTCAAGCACCGGCTCCTCGCCCGCCGGCCCATTCCTTCCGCGCTGCGCACACCAGCGCGCCAGGGCCTGGGCTTCGGCGTCGAGCAGGCGTTCGATGTGGTAGTACTCGGCCAGGTTCATGGTGCCGCAGCAGGCGCGCCGGTCCTGCTGGGCGCCGGGAGCGTCGCAGACCCGGGGCGCCAGCCGCACGTGCATCCGGCAGGGCGGCGCCATGCCCTTGCCGGGCAGCGCGGCATCGCGCGGCGGCAGGCCGTCGGGCAACGGCGCCGCTTCGGCATCGCCGGCCGCATCGTTGGCGGCCTCGTTGGCCGGCTCCGGTTCCCCCACCACCTCGCGCACCGTGAACTGCCGGCGGATCGACGCGAGATAGCTGTCCGGCTTGCCGTCCTCGAGCGCCAGGCGCAGCATTTCGTTGACCACGTCGGCGTAGGTGGCGGCGATATCCGGCGCGGCCACCAGGGCGCGCAGCACCAGGCCGCGCAGCCAGGACGCGACCCGGTGCAGCACGGCGGCGTCGTCTTCCAGCGCCGGGTTGCGCTCGATGGCGAACAAATCGGCCAGCACGTCGTACACGCCGCCGGTGAATACCTGGGAAATCGCATGCACCTGGGTGCCGGCCTGGGACAGGCTCAGGTCGTTGTCGGCATTCCTCAGGCCGGTGGTGCCGCCCAGCGCCAGGCCGAACTGCTCGGCGATGTCGGCCAAAAACGTCTTGTCGTGCAGCCGCGCCTTGGTTTGCGCGACCACCGCTTCGCACTGGTCGAGCTGGGACAGCGCCAGGAAGATCGCGGTCAGGTCGCCGAAGGACTCGTGCAGGCCGCCCGTTTGCGGCGGGGCGTCGGCCAGCAGCCAATACGGCTTGAGGCCATCCAGCACCGCGTGGCCGGTCTCGTGGGCGACGATGTCGAACGAGCGGCAGGTGAACACGCGCCCGGCCTGGCCGCTCGGGACGAAATCGCCGAACTTCAGGCAGTGCTGGCTGCGGCTGTAGAAGGCGTTCATCACGTTCGGCAAGCCATAAGGAAAGACTTGCAGCGGCGCCGTGTCGATGCTGCTGTTCCACTGCCACGGCAAGGGCATTTCCGCGCCGCTGGAAGACAGCGAGCGCTGGTACATGGTCAGCGCCTGGCGCACCACGGCAAAGGTGTGGACGGCGTCGAATTGCGGCGTGTCGGGCATGGTGACGAAGTCGCCAAAGGCGTTCGGCTCGACCGTGTCGATGCCCGGCATGCCGCTGGCGATGCGCGCATCGCGCGGGCCGGCCAGCACGATGCCGGGCAGGAAAGCCTTGCGCGTGCCCATGTCGAGCACCGAAGGATCCTGCTTCCACATCAGCACGCGCGCGCCGAAGGCGTAGGGCAGGGGCACCTCGGCGCCCGCCTCGCCAACGCCGCGCGGGGCGCCCGGCTGGTCCAGCAGCTGCGCCGCCTTGCGGTGCTGGCGGTAGGCGGCGCTGGGTGTGGGAATGAACGCAAGCGGCGCCGGCTCGCGTTCGGTCGTGGCCGGGGCGTCCGGCAACAGGGCTCGTTGTTCCATGGCGCATCCTCGTTTGCGTTAGCTCAGGTGATACTCGGCGTATGGAGCGATTCGGTCTTGAGTAGGATCAATTGCAAGGCGGACTGGCACGACCGCGGTGCAACTGGCATCATGACGGGCTGTTGCGTTTATATAAGGAAGGAAAGCGGATGGCCGACATTCATATTGTCCAGGAACACAGCCTGAGCCCGGAGAGGGCACGCGCGGCGGCGCAGCAGGTGGCGGACAAGGTCGCAGCCGAGTTCGGCATGCAGTGCCGCTGGGACGGCGACGTGTTGCGCTTCGAGCGCAGCGGGGTCGAGGGCGCCCTGACCCTGGAAGCGCAGCGCGCGGCGCTGCGGATCAAGCTCGGCTTCCTGATGAGCGCCTTCGGTCCGGCGATCGAGGCCAAGGTGAGCGACAAGATGCGCAAGGTATTTACGGCGGCTTGACCGCCCTGTGCGGCAATGGCGCCTTGCCAAGGCAGGGCGCCGCGAAGGACATCAGCCCTTCAGTTCCTCGATCAGGTCGATGTATTGCTGCATCGCCTCTTCCTGGGAGGTGCCTTTCAGGCCGTCCCAGGCGTCGAACTTGGCGCGGCCGACCATGTCGGTGAAGCCAGGACGCTCGCCGCTGGCATCGCCGCTCGACGCCTGCTTGAACAGCGCGTAGATCTTCAGCAGGGTCATGTTGTCCGGACGCTCCGGCAGGTTCTTCGAATCGGCCTGGGCCTGGGCGAACTGGTCTTGCAAGCTCATAAAAACTCCTGTTGTCTGGATTGCTGGATGGGGCATTGCCTGAACGGCAAGGCGCGCGGCCATCTTAGCGTACAGGGCAGGAAATCACGCGCTTCCGCACGGAACTTTAGAGGGGATGCTCAGGGGATTTCGTAGGGTGGGCTCAAGAGCCCACCCTACAAATGCAACATCGTCCGCGCACGATCATCGGCGCGAACGCGGTGATATTCATACAGCAGGCAGGGTGGGTTTCCGAACCCACCGCACCCATTACACAGCCAGCAGCTCGACGTCGAAGATCAGCGTCGCGTTCGGCGGGATCACGCCGCCGGCGCCGCGGGCGCCGTAGCCCAGGCTGGCCGGAATGGTCAGGCGGCGCGCGCCGCCGACCTTCATGCCCTGCACGCCTTCGTCCCAGCCGCGGATCACGTGGCCGGCACCCAGCGGGAACTGGAACGGGTCGTTGCGGTCCTTGCTCGAATCGAACTTGGCGCCGGTACTGCCGTCGTCGTTGCGCAGCCAGCCGGTGTAGTGGACGGTGACGTAGGCGCCAGCCTTGGCTTCGGCGCCTTCGCCGACGACGCTGTCTTCGTATTGCAGGCCGGAATCGGTGGTGGTAATGGACATGGTTTTCCTTCAGTGTTCAAGTTGAGCGGGGATTGTAGTGCAAGGCTGGTCAAAGCGCTATCGAGGGCCAGCCGTGCGCCGGCGGCCGCGCTCACCGATCTTGTCTACAATACGCCATCCATCACCCGGAATCCGACCACCATGCCAGCAAGCTGTCTGAACACGCAACGAGGCGCCGCATGAGCGGCGTCGCCACCGCCTGGGCCCGCGCCCTGCGCGCGCAGTGGTCGCGCCGCATGCTGCTGCTGTCGCTGGCGCCGCTGCTGCTGTCGCTGCTGGCCTGGGGCGCGCTGCTGTGGTTCGGCCTGCAGCCCTTCCTCGACTTCCTGCAGGGCGTGTTCACCGACTACGGCTGGTTCGACGCCAGCGGCGGCATGCTGTCCACGCTCGGCCTGGGCGCCATGAAGGTGCTGGTGGTGCCGCTGATGGCCATCATCCTGCTGCTGCCGCTGATGATCGCCAGCGCGCTGCTGTTCATGGGCATCGTCGCGATGCCGGCCATCGAACGCTATGTGAGCCGGCGCCAGTTTCCGCACCTGGAACGCAAGGAAGGCGGCAGCTTTGCCGGCAGCGCCTGGATGAACCTCACCAGCGTGCTCGTGTTCGCTGGCCTGTGGCTGGTGACCGTGCCCCTGTACGCGGTGCCGCCGCTGGCGGTGCTGGTGCAGGCGGCCCTGTGGGGCTGGGTCACCTCGCGCGTGATGAGCTACGACGCGCTGGCCGGCCACGCCAGCCTGGAAGAACGCCAGGCCCTGATGGCGGCGAAGCGCTGGCCGCTGCTGGCGATCGGCATGGTGTCCGGCGTCCTGGGCGCCATGCCGGGCATCGCGTGGATGGGCGGGGCGCTGCTGTCGGTGGTCCTGTTCCCCTTCCTGGCCATCCTGTCGGCCTGGCTGTACGTGCTGATCTTCCTGTTCACCGGCCTGTGGTACCAGTATTACTGCCTGCAGATGCTGGACAATATGCGCGCGGCAACGGCCCGGACGGCCACGGCCGCGCTATGACATCCTGTTATTTTTATCTCTAAAACAACCTCTTGTAGGAAAGTAATACCGATGCCTGTAGGCATTAATGCCATTGCTATCACTCTGCCGTTGTTTTTTTGCGAAAATAATCTGGACAGGTCAAATTTGTTGAACAGCGCTACATGGAAGACATCTTGGTGTGGTGGAATGATGGCTGCGGCGTGCTCATTTCCGGCCCCTTTTCGGAAAAATGCGCGGCGCCAGACGAATTGACAATGACTCCGATTACACGAACAGACCGCGGCAAGGATGGCGAGCAGGTTGTTGGGGTATCGGGGCACAATGATCCAAACCGGTTGAGCCATCATGGAAAGTACACGCCGTTTCAAACGGCCACGTAATGTGTTTCGCGCCGTGCGCATCCTGCGCGGGCGCTCGGATAGCGGCAGCGCCGCGCCTGTCATGGCCGCGGATGCGGCCGAACAGGATGCGCCGCTGTACGAGAGTTATCCGCACCTGTCGCTGGTAAGCGACGCCAGGCAGGAAGACATCCCCGACGAACCGAACGAGCCGGAGAGCGAAGGCGAGCCGCCGAAAGGCCGCGGCCACGCCCGCCGCATCCTGCTCGGCCTGGTGCTGGTGGCGGTCGCGGCCGGCTGCGCCTACGCGGTGTACGAGACCCGCACCTCCACCCTGCAGGCGAAGATCTTCGCCGGCATGATGAAGGATGTCAGCTTCCGCATGGAAAAGGGCGCGAGCGATGCAATCCGCTTCCCGGCCGAGAGTCCCTACGACGCGCGCCTTGGCTACGCCCACCTGCCGGCCTTCCTCGGCAAGCTGCACACGCGCGACTACACGATCGACGCCCAGGCGCGCATGTCGCCCAAGATGCTGGAACTGGCCGACCACGGCATCTTCGCCACCTACCGCGAAAAGACCCGCGCCGGCCTCGAGATCCTCGATTGCCGCAGCCAGCCGCTGTTCGGCTCGCAGTTCCCCGAGCGCCAGTACCCGCGCTTCGACGACGCCCCGCAGCTGCTGGTGCAAAGCCTGCTGTTCATCGAGAACCGCGAGCTGCTCGACCCGGCCTACCCGAAACGCAACCCGGCCGTCGAATGGGACCGCTTCTCGAAAGCGGTGTTCGACAAGACCCTGCACTCGGTCGGCCTGGGCAGCGGCAGCCGCGTGGCCGGCGGCTCCACCCTCGCCACGCAAATCGAAAAATACCGCCACTCGCCGGAAGGCCGCACCGCCTCGCTCGAAGACAAGCTGATCCAGATGGCCTCGGCCACGCTGCGCGCCTACCAGGATGGCGAAGACACCACCGGCCACCGGCGCCAGATCGTGCTCGACTACCTGAACACGGTGCCGCTGTCGGCGAAAGTCGGCTACGGCGAAGTGAACGGCATCGGCGACGGCATGTGGGTCTGGTACGGCCGCGACTTCAACAAGGTCACCGCCGCGCTGAAGGGCGGCATGGACAACCCCGACGCCGTGCTGGCCTACAAGGAAGCGCTGTCCTTGATGATCGCGCAGCGCCGCCCGGCCTACTACCTGGGCGCCGGCGAAGCCGACCTCGAAACGCTCACCGACAGCCACCTGCGCGTGCTGGCGCAGGCCGGCGTGATCACGCCGCAGCTGCGCGACGCGGCCCTGGCGGCCAAACTGCATCCGGCCCTGGGCTCGGGCGTGGAAGCGCCGCCGGCGAACGCCTTTGTCTCGCGCAAGGCCTCGAACGCGGTGCGCAACCACCTCGGCTACCTGCTCGGTGAACCGCGCCTGTACAACCTCGACCGCCTGGATCTGTCGGTGGTCTCGACCCTCGACGCCGAAGCCCAGCAAGCCGTGACGGCCGCGCTGCGCCAGCTCACCAGCGCCGAAGCCGCGCAAGCGGCCGGCCTCACCGGCAAGGGCATGCTCGGCAACGGCGACCCGGCGCAAGTGGTGTACAGCTTCACGCTGATGGAGCGCGGTAATAACGTCAACTACCTGCGCGTGCAGACCGATAACTACGACCAGCCGCTCGACATCAACGAGCAGGCCAAGCTCGATCTCGGCTCGACGGCCAAGCTGCGCACGCTGGTGACTTACCTCGACATCGTCGACCAGCTGCACCGCCGCTACGAACCAATGGACCCGAAGGCGCTGCGCGAAACCCGCATCGATCCGAAGGACCGCCTGAGCCAGTGGGCCGTCGACTACTTCCTGGCCTTGCCGGCGAACGCCGACCGCGCCCTGGCGCCGATGCTCGGCGCCGCCATGAACCGCACCTATTCCGGCAACCCGGGCGAGGGCTTCTTCACCGGTGGCGGCCTGCATTACTTCGGCAACTTCAGTAAACTCGACAACAGCAAGATCATGACCGTGCAGCACGCGCTGCAGCAGTCGACCAACCTGGTGTTCGTGCGCCTGATGCGCGACGTGGTGCGCTACTACATGTTCCAGCTGCCGGGTTCCTCGGCCGCGCTGCTGGCCGACGCCGACGATCCGCGCCGCGCCGGCTACCTGGCGCGCTTCGCCGACAACGAAGGCAAGACCTTCCTGGCCAAGTTCTGGAACAAGTACAAGGGCAAGACCCCGGACGAAGCCCAGGCCCTGCTGTTCGCCGGCGTGCGTCCGCTCGCGTCCAAGCTGTCGGCCGCGCACCGCACCATCGCCCCGAACGCGACCCTGCAGCAGTTCGGCGCCTTCATCAACGACACGCTGCCGAGCAACGAGGTCGACGCGGAGCGCATCGGGAAGCTGTACGACCAGTATGCGCCACAGAATATGTCGCTGGCCGACCGCGGCTACGTGGCCTCGGTACACCCGCTGGAGTTGTGGCTGGTGGGCTACCTGCGCGACCATCCAAAGGCCGGCTGGAGCGAAGTGGTGGGCGCCAGCACCAAGGAACGCCAGGAAGTGTATTCCTGGCTCTTCAAGACCAGCCGCAAGAACGCCCAGGACAAGCGCATCGCCGGCCTGATCGAGGTCGAGGCTTTCCTGAAGATTCACGCGCAGTGGAAGAAGATGGGCTACCCCTTCGACTCGCTGGTGCCGTCGTATGCCACCACGCTCGGCGCCTCGGCCGACCGTCCGGCCGCGCTGGCCGAGCTGATGGGCATCATCGTGAATGGCGGCGTGCGCAAACCGGTCGAGCGCATCGACTCGCTGCACTTCGCCAAGAACACGCCCTACGAGACCCTGGTCAAGCGCGCCAACAAGGTCGAGCAGGAAGTGGTGCTGGCGCCGGAAGTGGCGCGCGCCGTGGCCGATGCGATCCGCGGCGTGGTGGCCGAAGGTACGGCCAAGCGCGCCAAGACCGCCTTCACCACCAGCGACGGCAACGTGGTCGCGGTGGGCGGCAAGACCGGTACCGGCGACCAGCGCTTCGACGTGTACGCACGCGGCGGACGCCTGATCGAGTCGCGCTACGTGAACCGGTCGGCCACCTTCGTCTTCAACATCGGCGAGCGCTTCTTCGGTTCGATGACCGCCTATGTGCATGGCCCGCGGTCGGAAGACTACGACTTCACCAGCGCGCTGCCGGTGCAGCTCCTGGTCTCGCTCGCGCCAAGCCTGATGCCGATGATCGAACCGCCGCAAGGCAGCGTGGCCGCGCAAAAGCAGTGCGTACGCTGACGTGAAGGGCGGCAGTGCGGCAGACAAGGCGCGCCAGGTTCGACGGCGCGCCGCCTCCACCATGTCCTCCATCCGCGGCTTTTCGCTGATCTCGCTGCGCGACCTGCTGGTCGCGTCCGGGCCGACGATCGTGCTGGTGGCCGTGGCCTGCTTCATCGCCTGGCTGGTGGTCGACCCGGCGCCGCCGCGTTCGGTGCGCCTGGCCACCGGGCAGGAGAACAGCGCCTACGAAACCTTCGGCAAGCGCTACGCGCAGGAACTGAAGCGCGACGACATCGCCGTCGCCCTGCAGCCCACCCTCGGCTCGAAGGAAAACCTGGAACGCCTGCAGCGCGGCGAGGTCGATATCGCTTTCGTGCAAAGCGGCTCGACCGCCGAGGAAGAAGCAGCCGGCCTGGGGCTGGCGTCGCTCGGCAGTTTGTTCACCGAGCCGGTCTGGCTGTTCCTGCGCGAGGATGTAAAAGCGGCGAACCTCACCGGCCTGCGCGGCCTGCGCATCAACCTCGGGCCGGAAGGCACCGGCGTGCCGAACCTGTTCCGGCAAATCCTGGCGGTGAACGGCGTCGAGCCGAAGGAACTCACCATCGGCGCGCTGGAAAACACGCCGGCCACAGTCGAACTGCTGGCAGGGCGCATCGACGGCCTGGTGTTCAGCTCCGCGCCGGAAGCGCCGCTGATCCAGATGCTGCTGCAAACGCCGGGCATCCGCCTGTTCAATTTTACCCAAGCAGAAGCCTATACGCGGCGCCTGCCTTTCCTCACCCACGTGACCCTGCCGCGCGGGATCGTCGACCTGGGGCGCGACATCCCGGCCCAGGACTACCAGCTGATTGCACCGACGGCGACGCTGGTGGCGCGCGAAGACCTGCATCCGGCGCTGGTCGACTTGTTCGTGAAGGCGGCCGGCGACATCCACGGCGGGGCAGGGTGGTTCCAGCAGCAGGGCCAGTTCCCGTCGCCGAAGTACACCGAGATCCCGGTGGCGCGCGAGGCCGCGAAATACTACCGCGACGGCCCGCCGCTGCTGCAGCGCTACATGCGTTTCTGGCTGGCGAATCTGTTCGACCGGCTGTGGGTCGTGGTGGTGGCGCTGGCGGCCCTGGTCATTCCGCTGTCGAAGATCGTGCCGCCGCTGTACGTGTGGCGCGTACGCTCGCGCGTGTACCGCTGGTATGGCGAACTGCGCGCGGTCGAGCAAGCAACCGAGAACGTGCCGGAAGCGCAACGCCGGATTGTGCGCGAGGACCTGGTGCGGCGCCTGGACGACATCGAAACGCGCGTGAACCACATCTCGATACCGCTGGCGTATGCGGACGAGTTGTATCGCTTGCGCAGCCATATCGACTTCGTGCGCGAGCGGGTCCAGGGCACGCTCGATGGCGCATCGGGCGAACCTGGCGTGCTGCCAAAGTAACAAGGACGGCGCGAATCGGATTACACTGGCGGGCTTCGATCCATCCGCAAAGGCCACCATGCTTCGCCGTCCGTTGTCTGTCCTCTCCATCAGCCTGATGCTGGCCTTCGGCGCCGGCGCCTTCTTCAACGCCAGCGCGGCCGGCCAGGCCGAGGCGCCCGCCGCCAAGCGCAGTTTGAAGGACAGCTACACCAAGCACGAATACCGTATCCCGATGCGCGACGGCGTCCAGCTGTTCACGGTGGTCTACGTGCCGAAGGATGCGTCGCAGAACTACCCCTTCCTGATGCAGCGCACGCCCTACAGCGCCGGCGTGAATGCGCAGGGCGAGCTGCGCTACGGCGTGGACTGGATGCCGGAAGCGATCGGCCCCTCGCGCGAGTTCGAGGACGCCGGCTACATCTTCGTGAAGCAGGATGTGCGCGGACGCTACATGTCGGAAGGGAAGTGGCAGGAGATGACGCCGCACGCCAACAAACAGCGCGCGCCGGGCGAAGGCGTCGAGAGCGAGGACATGCACGACACCGTGGCCTGGCTGCTGAAGCACGTCCCGCACAACAACGGTAAAGTGGGCATCTACGGCATCAGCTACCCGGGCTTCTACACGGCCGCCAGCATCATCGACTCGCACCCGGCGATCAAGGCCGCCTCGCCGCAGGCCCCGATCGCCGACCTGTACATGGGCGACGACTCCTACCACGGCGGCGCCTTCATGCTGGCCGCGAACTTCGACTTCTACGCCTCCTTTACCGAAGCGCCGAACCCCGCGCCGCCGCCCAAGTCGCGCACCGAATTCGACTATGGTACGAGCGACGGCTATGACTTCTTCCTGCAGCGCCTGACGCTTTCGAACATCGCCGCCACCATGAGCCCGGCGCAGCGCACCTACTTCATGCCGAACATCGAGCACGACCGCTACGACAGCTTCTGGCAAACGCGCGCGATCACGCCGCACATGAAGAACGTCAAGGCGGCCGTGCTGACCGTGGGCGGCTGGTTCGACGCCGAGGATCCGCAGGGGCCGTTCTCGATCTACGGCGCCATCAAGCAGCACAATCCGGCGGCCAGCAACAGCCTGGTGATCGGGCCCTGGGTGCACGGCGGCTGGGCGCGCGGCGACGGCGCCCGCCTGGGCTACGTGAACTTCGACAGCAAGACCGGCGAGTACTTCCGCAAGAATCTGCAATTCCCCTTCTTCGAGCAGCACCTGCGCGGCGTGAAGCCGGCGCGCGCCATCGCCGAAGTGACGGCCTTCGAGACCGGCTCGAACGTCTGGCGCCAGTACACGGCCTGGCCGCCGGTGCAGGCGAAGGCGCGCACCCTGTACTTCGGCGCGAACGGAAAGCTGGACTGGAAGGCGCCGGTTGCCAGTGGCGCCGGATACGATGAATACGTGGCCGACCCACGCAAGCCCGTGCCCTTCATCGCCTACCCGGCCACCGGCGTGCCGCGCGAATACATGGTCTCCGACCAGCGCTTCGCGGCCAAGCGCCCCGACGTACTGGTGTACCAGAGCGAAGTGCTGGAAGAAGACGTGACCGTCGCTGGCCCGGTGCTGCCGAAGCTGTTCGTCTCGACCACCGGGACCGACGCCGACTGGGTGGTCAAGCTGATCGACGTCTACCCGGCCGACTATCCGCAGCCGGAAGCCGAGCGCCGCGGCAGCGACGTCAGCGCGCCGCCGCTGGCGATGGGCGGCTACCAGCAGCTGGTGCGCGGCAATCCCCTGCGCGCCAAGTTCCGCCACGGCTTCGACAAGCCGCAAGCGCTGGCGCCGAACCAGGTCGAGGCGATCAGCTACGAACTCGGCCAGGTGAACCACACCTTCCGCCGCGGCCACCGCATCATGGTGCAGGTGCAAAGCTCGTGGTTCCCGCTGGTCGACCTGAACCCGCAGACGTTTACGCGCATTCCGACGGCGAAGCCGGAAGACTTCGTGAAGGCGACCCAGCGCGTGTACCACGCCCCCGATGCGGCGTCGGGGCTGCAGTTGATGGTCATGCCGGCGAATTGATCGCTTGTCAGCACCAGCGCCATTTACGCTACTCGCGCCACCTGCGCCACTTGCGCCACCCGCGCCGCCGCGCACCGCCCACGCCCTATCTGCTTGCGCGGGCCTGCTTGGCTAGCAATCGTCGGTGCCGCAGCTTTTCCCTCGTCCCATACGTACGCAGTTCCGGCCGGCCGCGCAGATACCAGGGCTTGGCGTCGGGATGCAGCGAGCGTTCCACTTCGCGGCGGATGGTGGTGGCCGGGATCGCGGCGATCGCCATCGCGCGGACGCGGCGGGCGTCGGCCTTGCGCCCGCATCCCTCGAGCACGGCCAGGACTTCCTTGATCGCGCCAGCATAGTTGTGGATGCTGGCCGGGATGCGCGGTGCGCGGATGAACGGGCGGTTGCGGCGGTGGGTGAGCTCCCAGTTCAGGTGGCCGCTCTCCCTGCGCACGAATTCCTCCGGGTCAGGCAGGAAGCGCTCGGCCAGCGCAAAGTCGCCCACTTCTATCAACGCCGGCAATGCCGCTCTGGCAAATTCGCCTGCCGCCGCAGGCTCCTGCTCCATCACCTGCAGGAACAGACCGTGTGTATGCGCGGCGTCGTGCAAGCGCGTGTCCAGGAAGGCGACATGGCTGAAGTGGCGGCGGTCGAGGTGCGCCAGCAGGACGGCGGCTTGGCCGTCGCGCTCCTGCCCCAGCGCCTCCCGGGCCGGCGCATGGCGCTCGGCCAGCTCGCCCCACAAACCCACCGCATACGTCAGCGCCGGATTGCCGATCGGGCCGCCTTGCGCCTGCGCCGTTTCATGCAGACGGCGTACGATGGCCAGCGCTTCGTCGTAACGCCGGCCGGCCATGAGCGTGCGCGCTTCCAGCAAAGCCTCGGTATCGGGGATCACGCCCCCACCCAGGGCAAGCCTGCCTTGCACCACCCACCCACGGTCTTGCGGTGCCCGTCGCCATCACGGTCGCCCTCGAAGCCCTCCAGGATATCGAAGGCATTCGCATACCCCAGTTCGGTCGCCACGCGCGCGCTGTGGCGCGAGCGCACGCCCGAGCGGCACAGGAACAGCAGCACCTCGTCCTTGGCGGCGACGCTTTGCAGCTGTGCACCGAAGTCGGGATTCGGCTGGCCGCCGGGCCAGGCGGCCCACTGCACGGCGACGTGCTGGCTGTCCGGCACGGCCACGCGGCCGACCCAGTCGCGCTCGGCATTGGTGCGTACATCGACGATCTTCACCGACGGGTCGGACTGCAGCAGCGCGAAGGCTTCCTGCGGGGTGACGGCGCCGGCGTAGGGCTGGCCGCCGGCACGCTGCCGGGCGGCGTCGAGAATGGCTTCGGTCTTGCTCATGATGTTTCCTTGTCTAAATTCGTGCGCACCCGAATGGCGCGCCGGCCTTGCAAACTTGCCGAAATGGTGCGCCACGCATCAAAATAGTGCGCTTCAATGGTGCCGCACCATGAAGGTGCAATTGCTGGGCGAAGCTGCACGGTAGCGTTTTTGCTTATCGCCGAAGATTTTATGGTTAAACTCACGGCTTTCCAAAGAACGATTGCGCATTTGTTCATGACGATAGGCTGGCATGGTTCCTGCATATATTTCGCTTGAGTATGCCGCACGTTGGCTGGAACGGTCGCACGCAATTCGCATGGCCCCGCCGCTCGGCACCCCCTTTTCATTCAGGAGAAACGCATGGCAAAGACCGCCGCAGATGTAATGCAGATGGTGAAGGACAACGAAGTCAAGTTCGTGGATTTCCGTTTCGCGGATACCCGCGGCAAGGAACAGCACGTTACCGTCCCTGTGTCGCACTTCGACCTGGACAAGTTTGAATCCGGCCACGCCTTCGACGGTTCGTCGATCGCCGGCTGGAAAGGCATCGAAGCGTCGGACATGCTGCTGATGCCGGACCCGAGCACCGCGAACCTCGACCCGTTCATGGAAGAGACCACCCTGTTCATGCAGTGCGACGTGATCGAACCGTCGGACGGCAAGGGCTACGACCGCGACCCGCGCTCGATCGCCAAGCGCGCCGAAGCCTACCTGAAGTCCTCGGGCATCGGCGACACCGCCTTCTTCGGCCCGGAACCTGAATTCTTCATCTTCGACTCGGTCCGCTGGAAGAGCGACATGTCGGGCAGTTCGGTGCAGATCGCATCCGAAGAAGCGTCCTGGTCGACCGACAAGGACTTCGAAGGCGGCAACAGCGGCCACCGTCCGACCGTCAAGGGCGGCTACTTCCCGGTCCCGCCGGTCGACAGCTTCCAGGACATGCGTTCGGAAATGTGCCTGATCCTCGAATCGCTGGGCATCCCGGTCGAAGTGCACCACCACGAAGTGGCCGGCGCCGGCCAGAATGAAATCGGCACCAAGTTCTCGACCCTGGTCGAGCGCGCCGACTGGACCCAGAACCTGAAGTACGTGGTCTGGAACGTGGCCCACAGCTACGGCAAGACCGCCACCTTCATGCCGAAGCCGATGAACGGCGACAACGGCTCGGGCATGCACGTGCACCAGTCGATCTGGAAGGACGGCAAGAACCTGTTCGCCGGCGACGGCTATGCCGGCCTGTCGGAAACCGCCCTGTACTACATCGGCGGCATCATCAAGCACGCCAAGGCCCTGAACGCGATCACCAATCCGGGCACCAACTCGTACAAGCGCCTGGTGCCGGGCTTCGAAGCCCCGGTCAAGCTGGCCTACTCGGCCCGCAACCGCTCGGCCTCGATCCGCATCCCGCACGTGGCGAACCCGAAAGGCCGCCGCATCGAGACCCGCTTCCCGGATCCGCTGGCGAACGTCTACCTGTGCTTCGCCGCGCTGCTGATGGCCGGCCTGGACGGCATCCAGAACAAGATCCACCCGGGCGAAGCCGCCACCAAGGACCTGTACCACCTGCCGCCGGAAGAAGACAAGCTGATCCCGACCGTGTGCGCCTCGCTCGAAGAAGCGCTGGAATCCCTGGACAAGGACCGCGAGTTCCTGACCCGCGGCGGCGTGTTCAGCGACAGCATGATCGACGCCTACCTGGAACTGAAGATGGGCGAAGTCCAGCGCATGCGCATGACCCCGCACCCGATCGAATTCGACATGTACTACTCGTCGTAATCAGTCTGGCAAGGTGTTGCGCTACAGCATCATAAGCTGGTAGCGAATCTCATTGCAGCGTAAAAGCGCGGGGCGGCCAAGGGCTTTCCCCGCGTTTTTGTTTGTATTGCGGTATATTCGGCTGGACTTTTACTTGCCCTCTCCCTAGCGATGCGAATGACAACCAGTGTGACCTGCCGCGGCCTGAAACTGGCGCTGGCAGCCGGATTGACGATCACGGGCGCGGCCCAGGCCCAGACCACCGTGTATAAATGCACCGACGGGCAAGGGCGGGTCGAATTCACCGACTCCAACAAGAAGGGCTGCAAGGCGCTCGATTTGCCAGGCTATATTCCGGCGCCGCCAGCGCGCGCCGCCGCGCCTGCGCCGGCTGCGCGCACGGCCAGCCCCGCCGCTAATGCCAATTCGGCCGCTGCGGCAACCCCGAGCCCCTCCGACTTCCCGCGCGTCGACACGAGCCAGCAGCGCGCGCGCGACAACGACCGCCGCGAAATCCTGAACGAGGAACTGCGCGCCGAGGAGCAGAAACTGGCCGAGCAGCGCCGCGAATTCAACAACGGCGAGCCGGCGCGCAACGGCAACGAGCGCAACTACGCCAAGTACCAGGAACGCGTCGGCCAGATGCGCGAAGACATCGGCCGCACCGAGCGCAACGTCGAAGCCCTGCGCCGCGAAATCGGCAGCATCCGATGAACGACGCCGACAGCGCGCATCCCGCCGCGCCGCCGGGCCGCTTCGCCGGCCTCGAGCTGCTGGCCTCGAGCGTGCTGCTGGTCGACCCGGACGACCACGTCCGCTATGCCAATCCGGCCGCCGAGAACATGCTCGACGCCTCGCTCAAGTGGCTGTCGCGCCAGGGCGTGGCCAGCCTGTTCACCAACGGCGACGAGCTGGCCGCCCTGTGCGACCAGACCCGCGCCCACCAATATGCCGACCTGCGCCAGGACCTGGCCCTGGAACGCCCGGGGCGCGAGACCCTGCACGTGCACAGCATCGCCAGCGCGCTCGACAACGGCGAGGTGCTGATCGAGCTGCGCGAGAACGTGCAGCAGCTGAAACTCGACCGCGAGGAACGCTTCCTCGACCAGAGCCAGGCCAACAAGGAACTCATTCGCAACCTCGCGCATGAAATCAAGAACCCGCTGGGCGGCATCCGCGGCGCGGCCCAGCTGCTCGAACTCGAGCTGCCGCCGCTGCACCTGGGGGAACTCAAGGAGTACACCCAGGTCATCATCAAGGAAGCCGACCGCCTGCAAACCCTGGTCGACCGCCTGCTGGCGCCGCACAGGAAACCCCACATCGTCGGCGACGTGAACATCCACGAAGTCTGCGAGCGCGTGCGTAGCCTGGTGCTGGCCGAATTCCCGAATGGCCTCATTATCCGGCGCGACTACGACGCCTCGATCCCCGAATTCCGCGGCGACAAGGAGCAGCTGATCCAGGCCGTGCTGAACATCGTCCACAACGCCGCGCAAGCCCTCGCTGGACGCATCGGGGCGGGCGACGCCGAGATCGTCTTGCGCACCCGCGTGGCGCGCCAGATCACCCTGGCCAAGGTCCGCCACGGCCTGGCATTAGATTTGCATATCATCGACAATGGACCGGGCATCGCACCCGAGATCCGCGACCGGATCTTCTACCCGCTGGTGTCGGGACGGGAGGGCGGCAGCGGCCTCGGGCTGACGCTGGCGCAGACCTTCGTGCAACAGCACCAGGGGATGATCGAGTGCGAAAGCCGGCCAGGACTGACGGATTTCAGGATCCTGCTGCCGCTGCCATAAGTGGATGCGGCAGGACGCCGCGGTCGCTTATGAATCCACATTGCGGAAAGCCACGAACTACATGAAACCAATCTGGATTGTCGACGACGACGCATCGATCCGCTGGGTGCTGGAAAAAGCCCTGGCGCGCGAAAACCTCGAGACGCGCAGCTTCGCGAATGCGCGCGACGCCATGAACGCCTTCGAGCACGATACCCCGCAGGTGCTGGTGTCGGACATCCGCATGCCCGGCGAAACCGGCATCGAGCTGCTGCAGGAAGTCAAGGCGCGCCATCCCGGGCTGCCGGTCATCATCATCACCGCCTTTTCCGACCTCGATTCGGCCGTCGCGTCGTTCCAGGGCGGCGCCTTCGACTACCTGGCCAAGCCCTTCGATATCGACAAGGCCGTCAGCCTGATCCGCCGCGCGCTGGAAGAAAGCCTGCGCGAAGCCAGCGTGGAAGCCGCGCCCGCCGAGACGCCCGAGATCCTGGGCCTGGCGCCGGCCATGCAGGAAGTGTTCCGCGCCATCGGCCGCCTGTCGCAATCGAACGTGACGGTCCTGATCACCGGCGAATCCGGCACCGGCAAGGAGCTGGTCGCCAGCGCCCTGCACAAGCACAGCCCGCGCGCCCAGCAGCCCTTCATTGCGCTGAACACCGCGGCGATCCCGAAGGATTTGTTGGAGTCCGAACTCTTCGGCCACGAGCGCGGCGCCTTTACCGGCGCCCAGGCCATGCGGCGCGGCCGCTTCGAGCAGGCCGAGAACGGCACCCTGTTCCTCGACGAGATCGGGGACATGCCTTTCGACTTGCAGACGCGGCTCTTGCGCGTGCTGTCGGACGGCCACTACTACCGCGTCGGCGGGCACCAGCCGGTGAAAGCCAACGTGCGCGTGATCGCGGCCACCCACCAGAACCTGGAACAGCGCGTGCGCGACGGCCTGTTCCGCGAAGATTTGTTCCACCGCCTGAACGTGATCCGCCTGCGCCTGCCAAGTTTGCGCGAGCGGCGCGAAGACATCCCGCTGCTGGCGCGCCATTTTTTGGTGCAGAGCGCACACCAACTGGGCGTCGAACCGAAGCGCATGAGCGACAGCGCGATGCGTTTCCTGAGCGGCCTGGAATTGCCGGGCAATGTGCGCCAGCTGGAAAACCTGTGCAACTGGATCACGGTGATGGCGCCGGGACAGACGGTCGAGGTCAAGGACTTGCCGCGCGACTTGACGCAGCAGGGGCAGGGCGCCGCGCCGATGCAGCCGGCCTACGTCGAAGGCGGCGTGGCGGCGCCGGCCGCGCCGGCGGCGCCGCCGTCGCCGGATGGCTGGATCGGGCTGCTGGAACTGCAGGCCGCGAGCATGCTCAGCGCCGGCCAGTTCGAGGTGATGGACACGCTCGGCAAGCAGTTCGAATCGGCGCTGATCAAGACCGCGCTGAAGCACACGCACGGACGCAAGAACGATGCGGCGATGCGGCTGGGGATAGGCCGGAACACGATCACGCGCAAGATTGTCGAGCTGGGGATAGACGGGGCGCGCGAGGAATAACTTGTCGCGCGGGCGCAAGGCCTGCGGCACCGATGGCGGCCTGCGGCCTGGATGCAGGGTGGGGGGCGAGGCTGGGGGCCGGATAGTGTAAGCTCACGCATCGCTGTCCCATCCATTTACTTCATGCTGATCAACTGCGTCGCCTACCAGGAAGGCAAGAAACTTTCCGATATCCCGGTCGAGGATATCAGCGAATACCTGAAACAACCCGGTTGCTTTGTCTGGGTCGCCCTGCGCGATCCCGATCCCCCTGAACTGGCGGTCATGCAGCACGAGTTCGGCCTGCACGAGCTGGCCGTGGAAGATGCTTCGCGCGGCCACCAGCGCCCCAAGCTCGAGGAATACGGCGACTCGCTGTTCGCCGTGGTGCGCACCGTCTACCTCGACCACGAGGAGCTGTGCTCGGGCGAGGTCGCGGTCTTCGTCGGCCCCAACTACGTGCTCTCGGTGCGGCGCGACTCGGCCCAGGGCTTCCTGGGCGTGCGCGCGCGCGCCGAACGCGAGCCGCACCTGCTGAAAAAAGGCTCGGGCTTCGTGCTGTACGCGCTGATGGACGCCGTGGTCGACCGCTACTTCCCCATCATCGACAAGCTCGAATCCGACCTCGAATCGATCGAGGACCGCATCTTCGGCGGGCAGGGCGCCCAGCGCGACAACATCGAGCGCCTGTATGACCTGAAGCGCAACACGCTGGTGCTGCGCCACGCCGTGATGCCGCTGCTCGATGCGGTCGGGCGCCTGCACGGCGGGCGCGTGCCGCTGGTGGCGCACCAGGCCCAGGATTATTTCCGCGACATCCACGACCACTTGCTGCGCATCGCCGGGCGCCTCGATACCATCCGCGACACCATCGCCACCGCGATCCAGGTGACGCTGTCGATGGTCGCCATCGACGAGAACGAGATCAACAAGCAGCTCGCCGCCTATGCCGCCATCTTCGCCGTGTTCACGGCCTTTGCCGGCATCTGGGGCATGAACTTCGAATTCATGCCCGAGCTGAAGTGGAAGTACGGGTATCCGGCAGCCATCGTGGCGATGGTCAGCGTGAGCTACTACATGTATCGCAGGTTCAAAAAAGCGGGATGGTTGTAGCGCCTTAGCCGCGGCCCGCCGTGGCCGCGCTACCGCCGGTGGCCACCACGATCAGCGCGATCGCCGCCCACTGCACCACGGTCAGCACCTCGCCCAGCACGAAGAAGCCGGCCAGTGCGCCGACTGCCGGGCCGGCGCTGACCAGGATGCCGAACACGCGGCGCGGCAGGCGCGACAACGCCATCATCTCGAGCGAGTAGGGCAGGATGCTCGATAACACGGCCACCACCAGGCCGCCGAGCAGGATGCCTGGGGTGAACAGGGCGGCGCCGGCCTGGGCCAGCCCCACCGGCACCGTGCAGCAAGCCGCCACCAGCATGCCCCAGGAGACGGCCATGCCGCCCTTCAGTGTCGAGACGCGCTTGCCGAACACGATGTACATGGCCCAGCAAAAGGCGGCGCCGAGCGCGGCGGCGACGCCGACCGGGTCGAGGGCCGTGGCGTTCGCCGTGGTCGGGGCCAGCAAAACCAGCCCGCCGGCCGCGCAGGCCACCCAGGCGAAGTCGCGCAGGTGGCGCGAGGACAGCACCACCACCGCCAATGGCCCGATCACTTCGATGGCGATCGCGATCCCGATCGGGATGCGTGCAAAGGCGGCGTAGATCAGCAGGTTCATGAGACCCAGCATCAGGCCATAGATCGCCACGTTGCCCATGTCGCGCCGGGCCAGCGGCGCGCGCCAGGGCCGCCAGAAGGCCAGCAGCAAGATCGCCGCCAGGCCGACCCGCACGGCGGTGACGCCGGCGCTGCCGACCAGCGGGAACAGGCCCTTGGCATAGGCCGCGCCGAAGTTCACCGAGATGATGGAGCCGGCCACGGCCAGCAGCGGCGCCAGCGCGCCGCCCGCTGTCGCCGGCGTGGCCTGTGGCTGTGGCACGGCGCGCGCTCAGTCCTGCAGCGCGGGCACGGGCACGCCCATGGCCAGCGCCACGGCTTCGGCCACGCGGATGCCGTCGACGGCCGCCGACATGATGCCGCCGGCGTAGCCCGCGCCTTCGCCGGCCGGGAACAGGCCGCGCGTGTTCAGGCTTTGCAAATCGTCGTCGCGGCGCTTGATGCGGATCGGCGAGGAGGTGCGGGTCTCGACCCCGGTCAGCACGGCGTCGTGCTTGTAGTAGCCCTTGATCTGCTTGTCGAAGGCGACGAAGGCTTCGCGCAGCGCCGTGATCGCGTAGTCCGGCAGCGACGGCGCCAGGTCGGTCAGGTGCACGGCCGGGCGGAAGGACGGCGTCACCGAACCGAACTCCTTCGATGCCACGCCCTTCACGAAGTCGCCCATCAGCTGGCCCGGCGCGTCATAGGTGCCGCCGCCAAGGACAAAGGCGCGCGACTCCAGTTCGCGCTGGAAGGCGATGCCGGCCAACGGGTGCCCCGGATAATCCTCCGGCGTGATGCCGACCACGACGGCGCTGTTGGCATTGCGCTCGTTGCGCGAGTACTGGCTCATGCCGTTGGTGACCACGCGGCCTTCTTCCGAGGACGCCGCGACCACGGTGCCGCCCGGGCACATGCAGAAGCTGTATACGGAACGGCCGTTCGAGGCGTGGTGGACGATCTTGTAGTCGGCCGCGCCTAGAATCTTGTTGCCGGCGTTCGGGCCGAAGCGGCAGACGTCGATCAGCGACTGCGGGTGCTCGACGCGGAAGCCGATCGAGAACGGCTTCGCTTCCACGTACACGCCGCGCTTGTACAGCATCTCGAAGGTGTCGCGCGCGCTGTGGCCGACCGCCATCACCAGGTGGTTGGTGGCGATGTGCTCGCCCGAGGCCAGCAGCACGCCGCGCACCTGGCGCACGCCGTTTTCTTCACTGATGATGACGTCGTCGACGCGGGTCTGGAAGCGGATGTCGCCGCCGAGCGACAAAATTTCGGCGCGCATCTGCTCGACCATCTTCACCAGGCGGAACGTACCGATGTGCGGTTTGCTGACATACATGATCTCTTCTGGTGCACCGGACTTCACGAATTCGGTGAGCACCTTGCGGCCGTAATGCTTGGGATCCTTGATCTGGCTATACAGTTTGCCGTCCGAAAAAGTGCCGGCGCCGCCTTCGCCGAACTGCACGTTCGACTCGGTATCGAGCTTGCGCTTGCGCCAGAAACCAAAGGTGTCGACGGTCCGTTCGCGCACGATCTTGCCGCGCTCCAGCACCAGCGGATTGAGGCCCATCTGCGCCAGGACCAGGGCCACGAACAGGCCGCAGGGGCCGGTGCCGACCACCACCGGACGCGGGGTCCCGGCCGGCGGACGCGCGGCGTCGACGAACTTGTAGCCGGTGTCCGGCGAGGGCAGGATGCCTTGGTCGCCTTGCAGGCGTTGGAATACCGCCGCCTCGTGCATGACCTCCACGTCGATGGCGTAGATCAGCACGATCGCGGCCTTCTTGCGGGCGTCGTAGCTGCGCTTGAAAACGGTGAAATCGACCAGGTCGGCGGCCTCGATGCCGAGGCGGGTCAGGATGGCGTCGCGCAGGGCGTGGTCGGGGTGGTCGAGGGGAAGCTTGAGTTCGTTAATTCGCAGCATAGGTTTCGCGTAGGGCGCCAGCGGGGGCGGTCAAATCAATCCGCTATTTTACTTCAGCCGCAGCCTGGCTTCCCGGGCCGGGCCGCCGCCGCACTGCAATCGGCGGCGATTGGCCCTTGCGCGTGATCGCCACGCCACAGGAATGTTGAAATGGCGACAAACCGGCCTGCACTGCGGGCGCGCGGGCGCGCACCAGTTTGGTGCAGCGCATCAATTTATTCGATTTACATAAGTGTTGTTTTTACACATTTACGACAACGTGCTCCGTTGACACTTTTACTTTCAACATGGTTTTATGTATGTATCAGGACAATGTTTATATTGAATAAATGAAATTTGTAGGGTGTCTGTTCTCACCCGGCCTGCATACGAAAACAGCAGTACCAAAGCGGTCGGTCCGAGCCGCGAAGATTGTTAAACGACATTCCACAGCATCCTGAAAAAAGCATGTCACGCCCTGGCGTGAACGAAGGGAGCGCGCCGCGGCGCGCCAGGTTCGAAAGAGACGCGCATTGCCGTACACCGGTACGGAGCGAATAAGAAATCAACCTTGAGAAAAGCCCAGAAGGAGAAGCATTCATGACGTTTAAGTTGAAGTCGATGCCGTACGCCATTTCGGTCCTGGCCGCCAGCGGCGCCCTGGCCGGCATGAGCCCGGCCATGGCCCAGGAGGCCCCGGCCCAGGCCCAGCCCATGCAGCGCGTGGTGGTGACCGGCTCGCTGATCAGCCGTGCCGACACCGAGACCCCGACCCCGGTGCAAGTGCTGACCGCGGCCGACATCCAGAGGAGCGGCAAGACCTCGGTCGCCGAACTGCTGACCGACCTCGCCGCCAACGGCGCGGGCACCCTGGGCACCGGCTTCTCCGGCGCGTTCGCCAACGGCGCATCCGGCATCTCGCTGCGCGGCCTGACCGTCGGCGCCACCCTGGTGCTGGTCGACGGCCACCGCATGGCGCCGTATCCGCTGTCGGACGACTCGCAGCGCTCCTTCGTCGACGTCTCCTCGATCCCCTTCGACGCCATCGAAAGCATCGAAGTCCTGAAAAGCGGCGCCTCCTCGCTGTACGGCTCCGACGCGATCGCCGGCGTCATCAACATCAAGCTGAAGAAAAACCTCACCGGCACCCGCCTCACCGTCGAACACGGCGACACCCAGCACGGCGGCGGCAAGACCCAGCGCGGCTCGATCAGCACCGGCATCGGCGACCTCGACGCCGACGGCTACAACGCCTTCATCACCGCCGAGTGGCGCAAGCAAGACCCGATCATGGTCGCCGACCGCGACAATTACGGCTACGCCAACCGCGACTGGACCGGGCGCGGCGGCAACAACCTGACCCTGGGCCTGCCGACCAGCCTGAACAACTTCCTGACGGCGGCCAGCACGCCCTACCTGTTCAACACCGCCGGCGCCGGCGGCGCCAACAACCCGGCCAACTTCCAGTTCCTGGACCCGAGCTGCAACTACACCTCGTACCGCGCCGGCGGCTGCACGGTGCGCGACACCGTCACCTTCATCCAGCCGCCGACCAAGAACGTCAACGTCCTGATCGGCATGACGAAAAAGCTGACCGAGGACTGGGAAATCGCCTTCAAGGGTTCGATGTTCAAGCGCGACAGCCTGAACAACCGCGGCGTGCCCTACACCTACTCGCCTGAATCGTTCGCCGGCAACACCACCCTGGTCAATGGCGTGCTGACCGGCGGCGTGAACGCCATCCCGAGCACCCTGTTCGCACCGGGCGCCACGGTCGGCCGCGGCGTCACCAACAACCTGGGCGGCCCGGCTTCGCTGTACGGCTACATCCCCGGCGCGGCGCCTGAGCGCACCACCGACAACAGCACCACCGCGACCCGCTTCTCGGTCGACCTGACCGGCAGCGCCTACGGCTGGGACATGAGCGCCTCGGCCGGCGCCACCCGCGTCAAGACGAATGCCGAATACAGCGGCTACATCAACCGCGTGGCCCTGTACAACGCGATCAATGGCGGCACCTGGGATGTCCGCGGCGGCAATTCGCCGGAGCTGGTGGCCCAGGTCGCGCCTTACTTCCGCAACCGCCTCGAATCGACGCTGAACTACGCCGACCTGGTCGGCTCGCGCGAGCTGATGCAGCTGGGCGCCGGCCCGCTGGCCGTGGCCGCCGGTATCCACTGGCACGACCGCAAGCAGAACGCGCCGCCATCGAGCCTGACCGCGAACGGCCTGGTGGCCAGCACCTCGGCCTTCACCATCGGCGACGAAACCAATACCGCCGCGTTTGCCGAACTGCGCGCCACCCCGGTCAAGAACCTCGAAGTCGGCATCGCCGGCCGCTACGACCACTACAACACCTACGGCAACTCGTTCACGCCGTCGGCCAACTTCAAGTGGACGCCGATCCAGCAAGTGGGCGTGCGCGGCACCTTCGCCCGCGGCTTCCGCGCGCCGAACCCGGCTGAAGTGGGCAATGCCGGTTCCTTCTTCACCTTCAACGCGATCGACGATCCGATCCGCTGCGCGCAGGGCGGCGGTACCGAGACCTCGATCCCGGCCGGCACCGTGCCGACCTCGTGCGGCATCAACCCGCCGTATGTCCAGACCACCAGCCCCGACCTGTCGCCGGAGAAATCCAAGTCCTACACGCTGGGCGTGATCCTCGAGCCAGTCCGCGGCCTGAACATGACGCTGGACTACTACAACATCAAGATCACCAACCTGATCGTCACGCGCGCCGGCAACGACCCGAGCTTCGTGCCGACCTGGGTGCGCGGCGCCGCGGTGCCGGTCCAGGTTGCCACCGGCAACGGCGACGAAACGGTACTCGCCACGCCAGCCGTGGGTCCGATCCTGTACGCCGAATCGCCTTACATCAACGCGGGCAGCACCAAGACCCACGGGATCGAGGCCGACGTGCGCTACCGCTGGCGCCTGCCGAACGAGTTCGGCGCGGTCACGGCCAACCTGAGCGCGGCCCACACCTTCGGCTATGAAACCGAAGTGGCCGGCGTGTCCTACCAGCTGGCCGGCACCCAGGGTCCATCCTCGGTCGGCGGCGCCACCGGCAACCCGAAGAACCGCGCCCAGTTCACGCTCGGCTACAACCGCGGTCCGCTCGACGTGACGGCCACCGTGAACTACACCAGCGGCTTCTCGACCATCGACCCGGCACTCGGCGCGACCGATTGCGCATCGACGGCACTGGACGTCGGCGGCCGTACCTACTTCCGCCGCCTGGTCCAGCCTGGCTACTACTGCGACGTGTCGTCGTTCACCACGACCAACCTCAACCTGCAGTACAAGCTCAGCGACAACCTGACGCTGCGCGCGGCGATCCTGAACCTGTTCGACAAGGAAGCCCCGTACGATGTCGCCACCTACGGCAACGCGAATGCCCAGACCTCGTACAACGCCTCGCTGCACCAGGCAGGCGCCATCGGCCGCTTCTACAGCCTGGGTCTGAACTACACCTTCTAATTAAACGAAGGACAGCGGCAGCGATGCCGCTGTACAAAAAAGCCCGGACGCAGCCAGCTGCGCCCGGGCTTTTTTACCTCTTTACCTGTACGCGAGCGGACCTACATCCCACCCCAGATCCCCGCCAGCATCGCCATCGCCGCCAGCGCCGCCGTCTCGGTACGCAGCACGCGCGGGCCCATGGTCAGGGGCAGGGCGCCGGCGGCAATCGCCGCATCTTCTTCCTCGGGCGAAAAGCCGCCTTCCGGACCAACCAGCAGGGTCACCGGCTGCGGCCCTTGCGCGTGCGCCCAGGCGGCCAGCGATTGCGTGCCGCGCGGGCTGAGCAGGATGCGTTGGCCGGCCGCTTCCTGCGGCGTTTCGATCCAGCGCCGGAACTCGGCCAGCGGCAGCAATGCCGCCAGCCGGTTGCGCCCGCTTTGCTCGGAGGCCGATTCGATCACCCCTTGCCAGTGGGCCTGGCGCTTTTCCGCGCGCTCGCCCGACAGGCGCACCACGCTGCGCTGGGCCGCCAGCGGCTGCACCGCGGCCACGCCCAGCTCGACCGCCTTTTCCACGATCCAGTCCATCTTCGAACCCTCGGGCAAGCCCTGGGCCAGGGTCACGGCCCAGGGCAGTTCGACGTCGACGGCATCGAACGCATCCACGCTGGCGCTTGCCCGTTTCTTGCCGACCTCGAGCAGGGACGCGCGATACTGGCCGCCGCGGCCGTCGAACAGGGTCAGCGCCGCGCCCGGCTGCAGGCGCACCACGTGCAGGTGGTGGGCGACGGATTCGGGCAGGTCGACGGCGGCGCCGACCGTCAGCGGCTGAGAAGAATAGAAGCGGGGCATGCGGTTCCTGTTATTAATATGTGTGCGGCAAAACCTGCATTTTAGTTTGCCGGCGATGAGGGCAGTGAGTGCTCTGGTAAAATAACGGGCTACGGCCCGCCGCAGGCCCTCCGCTTTCCAATCCAGACTCACGCACTCCATGAAATCTACGCAAACCACCACCCTGATGGCCAACGCGATCCGCGCGCTGGCGATGGACGCTGTTCAAAAAGCCAATTCCGGCCACCCTGGCATGCCGATGGGCATGGCGGAAATCGCCGTTGCGCTGTGGGACAAGCACTACCGCCACAACCCGGCCAATCCGGGCTGGATCAACCGCGACCGCTTCCTGCTGTCGAACGGCCACGGGTCGATGCTGCACTACGCGCTGCTGCACCTGGCGGGCTACGACCTGAGCATGGACGACCTGCGCGATTTCCGCCAGCTGCACTCGAAGACCCCGGGCCACCCGGAAGTGCACATCACGCCGGGCGTGGAAACCACCACCGGCCCGCTGGGCCAGGGCATCGCCAACTCGGTCGGCATGGCGCTGGCCGAATGGCTGCTGGGCTATGAATTCAACCGTCCAGGCTACGACGTGGTGGACCACTACACCTACGCCTTCCTGGGCGACGGCTGCCTGATGGAAGGCATCTCGCACGAAGTGGCCTCGCTGGCCGGCACCCTGCGCCTGAACAAGCTGATCTGGCTGTACGACGACAACGGCATCTCGATCGACGGCCGCGTCGAAGGCTGGTTCACCGACGACACCCGCAAGCGTTTCGAGGCCTATGGCTGGAACGTGATCGGCCAGATCGACGGCCACAACGTCGCCGCCGTCTCGGAAGCGATCGCGCAAGCCAAGGAATCGGACCGTCCGACCCTGATCATGTGCAAGACCATCATCGGCAAGGGCGCGCCGAACCTGGAAGGCGGCGACAAGGTCCACGGCGCCCCGCTGGGCGACAAGGAAATCGCGGCCGTGCGCCAGCACCTGGTCTGGGATCCGGTCCCGTTCGACATTCCTGGCGAGATCTACGAAGCCTGGGATGCGAAAGCACGCGGCGCCGAAGCGGAAGCCGCATGGGCCGCCAACTTCGCCGCCTACCGCGCCGCCCACCCGCAGCTGGCCGCCGAACTCGAGCGCCGCATGCAGGGTGACTTGCCGGCCAACTTCCAGGAAACCCTGGATGCCGCCATCGCCGCCTGCGTCGAGAAAAAGGAAACCATCGCCACCCGCAAGGCCTCGCAGAACGCGATCCAGGCCCTGGCCCCGATCCTGCCGGAGTTCCTGGGCGGCTCGGCCGACCTGACCGGTTCCAATCTCACCAACTGGAAAGAAATCGTCGCCGTGCGTTCGGGCATCCCGGGCAACCACATCAACTACGGCGTGCGTGAATTCGGCATGGCCGCGATCCAGAACGGCGTGGCCCTGCACGGCGGCTTCATCCCGTTCGGCGCGACCTTCCTGACCT
>Ga0265780_10001131_pt1 | contig 39046 bp, 26 predicted proteins | sample P1T30metagenome_FD_192432 | JGI IMG/M metagenome (GOLD analysis project Ga0265780, IMG submission 192432) | Plant litter microbial communities from East Loma Ridge, Irvine, California - P1 T30 | ecosystem: Environmental > Terrestrial > Plant litter > Unclassified | place: USA: California...
GACGATCTGCCGTTCTGTCTTTTTTGCGTGACAGTCTGTGTGACTGAAGTCAAATTTGCGTGTTGTTGCCGGAGATCTACCGTCGGATACCCCAGAGCTCTCTCCTCGGGCGGGTGCAAGCCACACATGCGCAAGCGTTGAGCCACAGGCGAACGATCGGTCTGATCTTCGACAGGCACCAGCTTTGAGCATCACTGATCATGGCCGCCAAAACGGCTTCGAAAACACGTGAAACTTGCCCTTCTTTCCCACGAGATCCGCGCCGTGCCCTTAACAGGTGTAAGTCTTTGCTTGCTCATCTTGCGCAATCGGGTTGTATATTGTGACGCGGTCTTCGGTATCGAATGTTGATCATTCTCAATGAGGCCGATAACGCAAGACGATAGCTCTCCTCTCGCAAGACTAACCCAGCTTCCGTCGGGTGGAGCGCGACGTTATTGCAAATCTATAGATGCGAAGGTTGCGGTCGCGGATGGAGAAAATCGAAGATGTCGCGTTGCTTTTGCCGCTTCCTGGATTTGTCGATGCCACGATGCATCTGTCGATGGGCTGAATGTAGGGACTCCGACGTTTGTCGCACGGAGTGGCTTGACCCGGATCTATGGAAGTGCCGGCATCCCTGCAGTCGCTGGTGTGAGCGCGTGTTTCGAGACAGTTACCACCTGGGATCATGTTGTGTATTCCGAAACATGCAAATGGTCAGTGTGTACAACTCGAAGGTCAGTGCTACCTCTTATCGTCATGATACATCACGAATGTCACAACCACACTTTCGAATGTGAGATGCCAAATCATGTCGAAGTAACAGATGCTCCATCTGCAGCTTGTTCAGCCCTCGATGACGGCCGTGGAAGCATGATTGTTGTTGCGAAGGCAACAGTATGTCCGCATGCAGCGCATGTTTGCTGTGCCTCCTTGATCGGACATCTATTCCCGGAGTTTTGCTTTGCGAGTCCGAAATGCGGTGCAATGCTCCATCTCAAAACCTAGCTACATCGACACGATGCACCGTTGACCGCCGTATATGTTGGATCTCAACGCTCTCCGGGTACACAGTCCATCGAAGATTCGAAGAACGATGCGATGACACGGCAGAATAGGAGTCAATGGAAAGACGACGCGATGCGATCATCGAGTCGGCCGTTTAGCATGTAAATCTGCGATCGTCCAAGTCGAAGAAGAAGTAGCATCACCAAATCTCTCAGATGACTAGTCACGCGAAAGCAAAGCGAGTCGCGACTGAGGCGCGTAACCAAGAAACAGGAAGTCACTTCTCTTGCGCCTCGTCGTGGCGTGATCACCGCAGCAAATCGTAGTCACACTACGCGCTTGTACAGTATGCTCACACATTTCCTCGCATCTCGATAGGCGCGCGTGGAAGAGATCTACGCCACGATTTACGATACCTACCACGGAAACAACGCGAACACGCGCCTGTCAATCGCGTCACGTTGACAAGAAACGCCCAGTAGAGCGTTGTGCTCCAAGATCGGACACAGCCGCCACATCGCGCAAGAGGCCGGGTATGGTGATCCCGTCCGCCAGCGCAGAGAGCGGCAGAGTCAGTGGCCGCGTGCTATGTGCTAGGGTGCGAGACGTAGCGGCGGGACGAGTGGGAAAAGTAAGAGAAAAAAAAGCAGGAGAGGGGCAAACTGCATCCGCGAATGCGATGCACGCGGGACATCGGAGCCATCGCCGATTCGACCCTCTGATCCGCAGAGATCCAAAAAGCCACCAACACGGGGAGGCGAACACATGGAGGGTAAACGTGGACATGGTAATAATTGTTGGTTAAAAAAAACTCGGTTGTGACATTGCTATCTATTATGTACAAGAAGGAAAAAGATCTATGCTAGGGTATCTTCGTCATGAAAACAAGGAAAATCGTACTCCGAGCAGAGCACTGTCCTGCAGTGATGCTTGCCCAGTCGTCAAGATCGTGTCGTCTGTACGTTGCAGAAAAATCTCGTACTGGATCTATGCATTGTTGCAATTGATAGACCAGGGCGAAGAGGTTGCGAGCGTCATCACACAAGATTTGCTCGAGTGTTGCCTGCAAGTCTTCCAATGTTGATTGGGAGAGTGCGCTTCGATAAACGCGGCCCGATGGTGGACGGTGTTATCTGTGGCGCGTGTATGTAGAATTGTCCAGTATCATGACCAGTGGAAGTGGTTCATGATTAGGCGATGTTTGGTTGAGTACATCAGGCTGGTTCGATGTGGTGAGGATAATTTGAATTGTCATCGCGGGTGGCGTTCAGCGGCTGTAGTATCCGACCATGCCAGCGCATCGGGAGCAGTAGTACTGGTTGAGTCCGTACTGAACCATGTTGGATTTGCCCGTTGTGATGTCAATGCTAGGCGTTCGGTGGCATCTTGAGCACCGAGCGATTTCTGGTGATGAGAAGATGTTGTGCATGCTGCCACGGCCCGAGTTGGACGAGGGAGTGGATGAAATGGAACCGTCGCTGTTGATTTCCGTCCTGTTTTGTTGTGGTTGAGGTTGCGGCCTGGCCAGAGATTGTTGGCAAGTAGACATGATGCGTGTGCTGTGTTGCGTTGGTGTTGGTCGGTTGAGTTGTTGATAGGTGTGATGATCGATATACCGACGATGGCGGCAATGATAATGGCAGTCCAAGATAGAGAGGTGATTCACTTCAGGGTCGACTGAGATTGTTTTGTTGTGATTGAGGTTGTTGTGAGAGATGCGTGTAAAGAGGACTAAAGCCAAAGGCAGAGGCGCGCATGGCGCACTATGTATGTAGCAGACGAGAGGGCATCGAGGATCGCGTTCAGTGGAATCTTCGATGGTAGCCTCAACTCTGGCCGGCCGTTGGAGTCTGGCTCTGGCGCGGGAGGACAGCTTGATCTTGGCGAGCGAGAGAGCGAGCTTGCCCACACTTGCAACAAAGAGGCTCAGGCGGTCCCACCACAGCACGATGTCCCTCTGCCACACGATCTGCCACCTGCTTTCTACTAGCGGGTGACAGTTTGACTGCTAGTGTTGGCCCTCTCTAGCAACTTTCTCCTGAGCCCGAGCTGAGCCACAATTTGTGTAAACGGAGTTTGTGCCGCGCAGTCAGTTCAGTCCGACGGGTGTGGCATCGATGCATGATCTGTGCCCACTCCACAGCTCTACTCTTCTGCTCCTCCAACCCAGGCCCGCGGGTCGCTCTCCCTCGTGCGCCGCCCATCACCTGTCACTACCTATCCATCACCTCGCCGAAGTCGCACAGTGGGTGAATCTGCTCGGTCCCGTAACGCCTCTCATCGCGGCCATCGTACATGTACGCCTCCCGTAGCTCTGCTCGCCCGTGCCAGGCATGCCATCTGCCCCTCCAGTATGCTGCATGCCAATTATAACAATCTCCCACTGCCGTCGACATCACCATCGGCATCGCTCTCTCCATCGAACATCGCCCAGTCCAGGAATCACTAGTCCAGGAGTCCTCTTTCCGAGCCTGGCGCCTGGCGTGCTTTGTGTTTTTGCAGCTCGCCCCTCTTGAGAGCTCTCCGCCAAATGCATCACATTGATACCCGGCCCGCGGTTTGTCCGTTCCTTCGCAATCACAAGACCGGCAGAACCAGGTCTGAGTTTGCCAAAACGCCTCCTCACAATCGTCGGGAATCCGGCGCAAAACGCCTCTCCGATAATCCCCACTTTTATCCATTGGAGCAAGGCTGAGGCGTGCGGGACGTACCCTAGGTCCCGACGTCCCGTGATAAGAGTCTGGACTCTTCGAGCCATCGCAGGCTCGCAGCTTACATGTACTGGCCCACTGTGCACTACTTTGATCCGCACCATTGTTTGGAACGTCTGACACCTACGCAAGCATAGCCAGAACGACAGCCACTAAGACATCCTCACAGCCTACACTACCCATGGATCGAATTTGTGCGCAGCGATTGCGAATGCTATCTCCACGGCCTTCATGCTCCGCCGTTGCCCGCCACCCATGGAACAACATATAACACAGCTGCTTCACGCCTTAATACCACAGCTTGCGTCGTGGCTGTAGCGTGGCGATTCCAGACCGAACACCGGTCCGCCTGGTCACACGATACGGCTCTGCATGTGAACTTGGGGCGCCAAATGCCATCTTCGCTGGGACTTTCTCCAATTCCGCACTTGTCCGCTCACGCGACAAACCGTTGGAACGTTGGACTCAGACATCTCCACCGATTGGCGCCAGTATAGAAACCCTGAACTTGGGGCATGTCGTTTTCCTCGTTATAACAGATTATCATTAGGTACGGTGTGCAGTTCTATTGTCGGCGAAGCGCAAGGGTGGTCCGCAGTCGAGACCTCAGTCGCATTGTTGCTTTTTACTTTCAATAATCTCTAACATGATCACAAACATTGTTTCACTGACTCAAGTTATTTCTGCAGGTTGCTGACTGAGAGCACACTTATCCGGATTCTTAATGTGGTGTGCAGCTGAACAACAGCTGGTCTTCATGATTGCCTCAACCCAGCTGAGAGAAGTATTGTCTGGAGCACCCTAGTACCGTCTTTCAACCTGTGCTGCGTTACAGGTATCGTCGAGTTCCATGGCTCCTGCATGTCTATCTGGACTTCACTCGGATCATCGAAGTCTCGACCTCGCTGGCCATCATCTACCTGTACAAGACTGTGCTTGGATGCTCCTATGTCACCACTTGTTACAACGAAAACAATGCAAGTGGACTTGATACATTGTTGACCCCTCGAACCACAACGCAAAGAGCGGACATGATTTTGTCGGTCGTTCGTCTTCGGTCGGCAGGCAAACACAATCAATTTCCCCGCCCATTATGACCGTTGAGCACAGCACGTGGCCTCATCTTTTCCCTCATTGCACTTTAGACTTTCTGAAAACAGCTGAAGACCAGGCACGCCGCTTCCAAAAGGGTGGATCTAGCCAGTGCATGCAGTTGTCAAATATTTCTCAAAAAGCCGCAGTCAGCTTTAAGACGACCCGGTAGCTCCTGGAACACACGCTCGGTTTTACATACTTCGCATGATCAGGCGAGAACCCGATCAGGTTTGCTTTGCGCGATCAGTTCTCGATATTTAGAGATACAGTCAGGTCAGGCCTTCTTTCACATTTGCACTATCAATCCGATCAGGACGGGCCATTTCCCTGCCAGATCTGGTCAATGCCGCAAGGCCTACTCTGAAGCAGCGGGTTTCACTACTATTCCATTGTCAAGTCTTTTTCGATTTTGACTTCACGCGGTCAGCCTTCGAGAGATGGCCAGGTCAGCTCCTAGTAAAGATCTTCAGGTATGCTTCACGGGGTCTGTCGCGGTCGCGGTCGCAGTCGCATTTGCTTTGGTTGTTCGGTTCTCGAGCAGTCATGCGCTACAATGTCGGTTTCTGCAGATTGTGTCCGCATCAACTGAACCAACTGCTCCTACTCGCGCGACATCAGTGTGCCCTCATGGGTGCTCCTTATTATACACTCGACCGGATTGTGTTGGTTTCACAAATTGGAACTGGAAACCCCCACTCAATCATCACACAACATAGTCTACCAACGACTCGTACGCACTGGCGATCGAATATATTTTCAGTCCAGCCAACGAAGATCTCCACCGAGTCGTACAAATCGTCCAAATTGTCAACAGCCTGTTCTCAGCTCCGATTGACACCGCCAATGCACAACTGGGTGTTGTGTTGGCACGACCGTGACCTGGTTCTACTGAGCATGCCATCGACCAGCTGTTTGGGTGCAATCTATTGTTCTATTATATTCAACAATTCAGTATCCATCTGCATCAAGGCGTTGTAGCAAAGTGGTTAATGCGATTGACTAGAAATCAATTCCCTTCGGGGGCGTAGGTTCGAGTCCTGCCAACGTCGACGATTCTTCTTTTGATCTTTTGCTTCTATAGTATGATTTGCAATCGTGTTGTTATGTTTGGGATTTTTTTGGTAATTTTAGATTTCCAGTAACACGATCAGGCAGATTCGAATCTTGCCAATGCTAGCTCCATTCCTTTGTTCATTCCGAGCCCACCATCTTAATTTGGAGTGCTTTGGAGGTAGTTTGGTAGTATAGTGATGTTTTGAAGGTATTGTCTTGGAATACCGAAATCGACCGGTTGACTCCCGGTTGTGCTCGGCCGGTCCTGCTATGTTCTACAATTGCACAAAATCAATGGCGTTTCCGCAGACCTGTAGGAAACTTCCTGACAAAAAGATAAATCATACACGTCAGACTATGCCAGATGATTCGGGACACCGAGAACTGCCTATAAGAAGTTCCTGCCACTCTGAATGGTCGTAGGTGTCATCATAGAGACATCCTAAATATCAAAGACGCCGCCCCGTAGCAAGATCGAATTATGCTTATGTTCTTCCACCATCGATTTTTCCGATAGTAAATACAACGCGTCTGCGCATACAAAAGATGATACTTCCTCCAATCGAGAGCCGACAGAAGACTGTCGTTGACTTGATGTGACTTCTTTGGTTGACGGCATCGAGGCGATGATCTTCGACTTGATGAGGACACTGGCAATTGATTGAGGAGCTTAGGGAAAGGTGGACTTGCTAGCATCATTCTTCACCTGCTGATGTCTGTTAGAAAGACAGTCTCACTGGCTCAACGTGTTTTTGACATTCAAAATCCGCTGATACTACAGCGTGCGAACCAGTGAGGTCTTGAGATCCATCTCATAGGTATTTGTGAGTCTCCCACTGGCCCGTCATGTTTCTTGGCATACCAGATCCGATGATACTACCACTTGAGCAAGTCGGAACCAGTGAGATACCGAGATCTATCTCATAGATTTTGTCAAAATCTCAGTGGTCCAGCATGATTTTGGATGTGCCAAATGTGCTGATACTACCGCATGCGGAAGTCCAATGGGATAGATGTGAGATTTGGCTCGTAAGCTTTCCAGTATCTCGGTGGTATAAGGATGATTTCAATATACGAAAGTCGCTGGAACCACCGTGAAGAGTATGGATGTTGTCCATGCGACTGCGTCAACGGACTTTAACATCCACCAAGATTGTTGTTCGGGCATGGGAGCAACCACCACGTGTGGAGTTGTGAAATGCCGACTGAGCGCTACCGGCAGTGCCCGACCGCGCTACATACAATCGAGTAGGTTATCCGGGCGACTACATACCACTTCGTCGCTGGTCGACTGCGTTCCTAAAATCTTTACCATCTCGGAAGCCATCAAATTGCTGGGAGGCTGCGATCTCTACGGAGACCGATCCTAAACTATGGGCAAGGGCGGCAATGTCGTGATGCGAGGGCATTAAGGTAATGGATGACAGTAAATATCTAATTCCTGAGAGCTGATAGACTGTTGAACTGCTATCTAAAGCCCGAATCCATTCTGTATGCACGGCCGCCGGGGACATGCTGGACCGTGCAACCCCTACAAGATAATGTTGACTTGTTCGCACTACAGAACTCCCTTTTCTCAACAAGCTACAATATGCTGTACTTGTAGCGGTAGCTGAACAATGTCGAATCTACAGCTGGTCATTGCCGGCGTTTTCGTTGCACTGCTCGCTCACAGAGTCTTGATCAAACCATCGTCCAGCCCTCTCAAGCACTTACCTGCACCCGACCAAGGCCCAGCACGCAAAAGACTCTTTGTTGAACCAGGCCCGGATCAACTCGCGGAATGGGCGCAGAAAATACCGAACCAAGGCTTCATCAGGTACCACGGAGTTCTCAACATCCAAAAAGTGCTGGTGACAGACCACAACGCCATCCATGACATCCTGGCGGCAAAACCCTACTCTTACATCAAGCCACCTCCCATAACCAAGATCGTTCGATCTCTAGTGGGCGATGGACTGATTGTGGCAGAGGGCGATGCTCACAAAACACAGAAGAAAGCAATGCAATTAGCATTCAAGGCTCGTCAGATCAAGGACCTGTACCCCGTCTTCGAACGCAAGGCAAAGGAGCTTGTCGACAAGGTGGCTGAGGTTGCTGTTTTTGGAAGCGTGGACCTGGGGACCTATCTCCATCGCACCATTCTCGACGTTATCGGCATCGCTGGATTTGGCTTGGACTTCAAGTGTCTCGAAAATCCGAGTGGCAAATTAGCTACCGACTATGCCCGTGGGTTCACGCCTAGTAAAGCCGCGCAAAAGTACCGTATGCTTGCACTGTTCATGCCCCCGTGGCTGCTGGACCGTCTCCCTTTGAAGCGCAACCAAGAGATGAGGACGGCCGTTGCTGCTGTTCGGGAAGCTGCAAGCAAAGTCATCGAGCAAAAAGCTATTTCCCTGGACGGGCCTGAGAAACAGGCCGGAAACGACATCATTGGAGTATTGATGAAGGAGGCGAACGTGAGGGACGAAGAGACGCTTGTCAACCAGGCAATGACTGTGACTGGCGCAGGACACGACACCATTCACTTTGTCATTGAGAGTGCCATCTGGGAAATGAGCAGACATCCAGCAATCCAGGATCGCCTTCGCCGGGAAATTCGCCAGTCCCTCAATTCGCCATCAGCAGTTTCTGACGGAGAGCACACAGGCATCGACAGCCTTCCCTACCTTCAGGCTGTCTGCAACGAAGTGCTTCGCCTCCACCATTCCATCCCAACCATGTACCGCCGAAGCATCGAAGATGTCGTGGTCGCCGGTCAGGCCTTTCCCAAGGGCACTTCTTTCATCATGCCGATCGGCGTGATCAATCGCTCTCCCAAGCTCTGGAAGTCAGACCCACTTACCTTCGATCCGGAACGATGGATGCAGGATCCTTCACTTGGTGGCGCTGAAGACAGGAAGATAAACCTGACGTTCTCGGCTGGCGCTCGTGTCTGTATCGGCGAGCGATTTGCTCGTGCTGAGTTGAAGCATTTGCTTGCCGGTCTGGTGAGTAACTTCAAATTCACCTGGGCCGGTACGGGTGAGGACGGAAAACAGCAGGAGCTGCAGCTGGAGCATGGAATCACGTCCAGGATGATTGGATCGCTGTGGGTGAAGATGGAGCTAGTTAGAGGTTGATACTGTGTCTTTTGTAGCAGGTAGGGGGATTGTTTAGGTGAATATACATTAATGTAATGTGTTTGAAATATGGAAGCTGCATTCATGTAGGGTTAGTGTTGGGTTAAGCTAGCGGCGCGACCAGATCGATAAGAGCTACCTACGCAATACCACAAGCATACTTGACTCTCGTCTACTTCACCTACCTACTGTATACAGTCTTGTATGCTCCACAAATCGACCTCACTCCTGATCTTCCCGCATCCTCCATCTTGTCGCAAGGTCAACACCCTGCACAGATAATCTTCCGTCGACACGTGGCGCATTGGACCCAGCTTCTCCGAAACATGCTCCAACACCGATGCTAGGAGGCCACCCTCGTCCGCCTCCTCGCCCTTCTACTTCACAACGCAGCATGCCCTACCACTCTCGCGTCTTGAGCAAAGACGAGGAGCTCGGGAAGCGCGACGATGACTTCCGCCCCAAACGGGCGCCCTCGGCCTACCATGCCTTCAACATCCTGCGCTGGCGCAAACGCCGACTCTTCGGCCTGATCGCGGGACTGATACTAGTTTACCTCTTCGTCACAAACCCACCGGCCGATCTACGACGTGTTGATGGACAACGGTTCGGCCGTCCTGCAGCCTTGAATCCGTATGCGACTGCGAATATACCAGTCAACTCTCGTACCGAGCCGACTGGAGCGCCGCCTCGAACTACGACCGATGATGAGGAGGATGAAGAGAGCGAGAAGCAATACTACGATGGTCCGATCAAGTTTTATCGGCTCGCATCGTCCCTACATGCTATCACACGGACTATGGGGCAGCGTAATGCGAATCGCAACGTCCTGTTCGCAGCGTCCTCATTGCAGAGCGTTGCCAACTTGATGCCAATGGCATGCGATATGGCAAAGTGGGATAAGAATTACGTCCACTTGGCCTTGCTCGGCCGCGATGCGTTGCCGCTGGAAGAGATAATGGAGATAAATGGAGTGTCGTATGAAGACTGCTCGGTCACGTTCCATGATGGTCGCGGAGACTACAGCGAGTATAGCACTGACTTACGACTTGAGGCTTCGGTGGCAGGCGCAATGAGACACATCAACGAGTTCATGCACCCCCAGGCGATCATCACGGATGACAGTTCAATTGAGGATGCGCCTTTCACGCGTGCTGTGCGATTAAAGGGCAAGATTTACAACCACCCGGTTATTGAAATTCCAGAAGGGGCCTACGAAGACTTCCTCTGGATGACGAGGCTTGACTCTGGCAGTTTGAGCAACTGGTTCAAACCGCAGATCGACATTCTCATCCATGCTCCCAAAGAAAGCTCAGGTGGATTGGTTAAACTGCTCAAGAGTCTGGAGATGGCAGATTACGCTGGTCTACGACCACCGCGCCTTATAGTCGAGCTGCCTAACACGATCGATAAGTTCGCCGGTGCATATCTCAGCGAGTTGAAATGGCCACCTGGGCATGAATCGTCTCCCATGGGCGTAAACACCCTCTCAGTGCGCCACCGTATACCGTCGGAGCACGCCAGCTCAGAACAATCGTCTCTGCGATTCTTGGAATCTTTCTTCCCGACAACACCAGACACGCATGTTTTGCTGCTCTCACCCCAAGCGGAAGTCAGCCCTCAGTATCTTCAGTACCTGCACTATGTCATCCTAGAGTATCGCTACTCGTCTTACGGGTCGCCGTACTCAGGGGAACTCTTCGGCGTGTCTCTGGATGTGCCATCGAAACTTCTGAATGGAAGCCACGCAATGACACTACCAACCGTAGCCGACATGAAAGCAAAGATGTACCTCGACGATGCAAAGCTGAACAAGGCCGGGCACTCGCCCTTCATCTACCAGGCACCCTCATCGACAGCAAGCCTCATCTTCAGTGAAAAGTGGGCCAGCTTCCACGACTTCGTAACAAATCGACTGGCAGCAAGCCACACCGGCAAGGCCAAGAAGTCGAAAAAGCTAATATCAGAAACCGAACCAGCCTGGATGGAATACCTCCTCGAACTAATGCGAGCCCGAAGCTGGCACATGCTGCACCCCGCCAAGGCCTTCGTAACAATCCACAACGAGCTCGCCCAGCTCCCCGAAGAATTCGCCCGGCCAGCAGCAGCAGCAGCAGCGGCAAAAGGCCAAAAAGCAGAACAAGACCCATCCTCCAAGCCACCCACCCACCCAGAAGAAGAAGCCTTCCTCACAGCAGACGAACCCCCCGCCATCGTTCCCCACGCCGAAAAGCAACGCCTGCCCGGCACCCAACCTTTACACTCGTCGATCCCCTTCAAAGGAGACCTTCCGGAACTGCCGCGCCTCCCTCTCCTCAACCACCGCGGCGAGCCATCGAGTTTCACCGAAACCGACGAGGCCCGGAAAGCGTATCTTGCCTTCTTCCGAGAGAATTTCGGCGGCTGTGAGAAGAAAGAGGCGCAGCGCAAGCGAATCCCGCACGGGCTGGGGACGGACGACTTGTTCTGCTTGCCTGGGCTGGAGGAGCCGGAGTACGAGGATGAGAACGAGGACGAGGAGGTCGCGATTGCGATTGCGAAGGCTAGCGATCCTTACCCTTCGCATGTGTGAGCGGGGTGTGTTCTTGGTTGTGAATAGAGGATTGGGATTCTTGAAGGACATGGCGCACTCGCTGCTTTCTCTTCGAATCTCCCACTCTGTGGGACACATCTTTTTTTTTTGTGCCTTTTTAGAAGATACCCTGTCTAAATTCTTGTTGTATTGTACAACATCAATCCGCGGAGCTTTCCCAGGTACAACAGGTTCACCCAGAGGTGTCACAGCAGCTTTCCAAACAATTGACACGCAAAGAAGGGTATATTATCCATTTATCCAGATCGATCTGGAAAAAAAAATCCTCTATCGCTGTATATGTTGACCCCCATCATATCAAAACTCATCGCTTCGAAAAAGTCAAAGGATTAGCAACCTTCCTTACAACGGCACATCCTCCATCATGCCCACCGCGCCCTCCCTCCCCACAGTCAGGATGACATCGCCCAGCGTCTTGGTCGCGAACCCGGCCTCGCAGTAGCTGAAGTAGTACTCCCACTTGCGCCTGAAGAGGTCCACGTCCTCGTCGCTCATGCCCTTGCCCTTGCGGTCGCCCTTGTGCTCCGCCAGCAGCGCGGGCCGGATTTTGGCGTTGAACGACTGCATGAAGTTCTGCCGCCACAGGCGCAGGCACTTGGTGTAGTGCGGGCCGATGTTCTCCACGCTCTCGGGGATCAGGCGCGGTTGCGAGCCGGTGGATTTGTTTGTTGATCCTGCCCGGACGGCGTCGAGGAGCTGGGTCACGGTCGGCAGGTGGCCGCCGGGGAAGATGTAGCGGCGGATGAAGTCGTCGGATTTGCTGTAGGCCTCGTACCTGCTCTCGGGCATGGTGATGCACTGGAAGACGGCGACGCCGCCCTCGCTCTTCAGCAGGCGGTCGATGCAGCGGAAGTAGGTCTCGAGGAACTCGGCGCCCACGGCTTCCAGCATCTCGATGCTGACCGCCTTGTCGTATTTCTCGGCTTCGGGCGGGACGGGCAGGCTGCGGTAGTCGCAGAGCAGGACTGTGATTTTGTCTTGCAGGCCCGCGGCGCGGATGCGCTCTTCAGCTAGCTCTTTTTGCTCGACGCTGAGGGTCAGGCTGGTTACGCGGCAGCCGGTTTGCTGCGAGGCCAGGATGGCGAAACTGCCCCAGCCGGTGCCGATTTCGAGCACGTTGTCGGTGGATTTGATGTTGGCGTTGTCGATGAAGCGTTGGAGTTTGCGGTATTGGGCTTGTTCGAGGGTTTCAGAGGCGCTGGCGGGGTCGCTTTTGGGCAGCCAGATGGGGCTCGAGTAGGTCATGTCGGGGGAGAGGAAGGCGGCGAACATTTCGTTGGAGATGTCGTAGTGGGCGGAGATGTTCAGTCTCGCGTTGGTGAGGGTGTTTGTGCTGCGGATCAGGCCGGCGACTTTGCCGGCGAGGTCAGAGGTGAAGGTGGAGCCATTGGAGAGGTATGCGCGGTTCTGGATGAACAGCTTGAAGAAGGCCGTGATGTCTGGGCATGCGACTTCTCCCAGCATATAGCTCTCTGCGAAGCCCATGTCGGCGAACAGCAAGAGGCGCACCCAGAACATGTCGTTCAGCACGCGCAGCTCGGCGTGAGGTATGCTGTAGACGCTCTTCTCGTCTTGGAGGTCTAGTTTGCGCGGGCTGCCACATATTGTCACGCTGCCGTCTGTATCTTGGATTGAAAGGGAACCGATTTGGATGTTCTTGAGGAGGGAAGTGATTGCGCTTCTTGAGACGGAGAGGAGGGGTGGGAGCGCGTATGATCCGGCGTAACTTGCCAACGCATTCGCGCTGTCTGTGAGAGGTGAGAGGACACCCATGGCTGTGCAGTGGTTGTGCGACGTGTCTCGTGCTGAGGTGAGATCCAATGGGTTTTCGAGTCTACCTTTTTTTCTGTGCGGTGGGCGTAGTGTAGAATGTATAGGAAGAACAAGAGGAATGAGACAGATTGTGGAAGAGGATCTAAGACAATCCACAGGACCGGAAGGAGGTAAGAGCCGTGATCCGTAGGATGGAGTAGTATCAACAGCGATAGCGCGATATCATTATCGATTATTCGGGCCATGCACTGCGTATTCCTTCCATTGGATTTGTTGATTGATCTGCGTCATCGAATCGCTCTTTTCGGCATGGCATTGAGAGCTAGTCGCTTTCGTCGGACTCGCTTCCTTTCCGCATGCGAATCCTCGTGTTGCCATGTGCGTCTGTGTTGTTGGCTAGTCGGTATTACAACCATCTACCGACATTCATTAGCCGAGTAAAGACATCTAGCCATGTTTCCAGGTACATGTACAGATCAACATAGCAAAGATACATGTAGCTGCAAGCAATTCTATGTGTCTTCGCCAAACACAAATGCATCATCTCAAGCCCCGCCCCGAGTGGGGCAGATCGAGCTCTCAGATCTGGCCACGTGCTTGGCAGGGCCACTTCCGATCGAGACGCGTCTCATCGCGTCAAGCTTGACACGAGAAGTGAGGCTTGTTCAGGGCCAATTGCTGCATTCAATCGCCTTCAATCACCACTTCACATCAATCGCCAAATATGCTTGCCATTCAGTCCACCTCCACAAACAAATCAGTCACACCCAACATACTACCTTGCACAATCAAGCACAGCGGTCCCGTCAGCTCAGATCCGCGATACTGGAACCCTTCGACGGAACAGGATGGCTCCAGCACTGCTTTCTTTCGAGGCCGCAAACTGCGTGGCAAGAAACTCGCACTCCCTGAAGCATACCAAGGCGTAGTGCTCCAGAAGACGGATAAGAAAGTCGTTGCAAAACCAAGCATGCCTGTACCTGGTCTTGAAGCCGAGGACTCCAACAACGCCCCGAAAGAGGTCGACACGATGATCATGGAGCAGCACGCCACTTTTACAGATGTCATGGTCTGGGATCATGAGGCTGTTCCGGGCGGTGATGATGTGTATGTGAAGGGCATGCAGGAGTGGATTGATTTTGCTGAAGCAGTTAGTCCTCTTGTGGCGTGTGCTAGCGTGTCCGGTTACTGATTCCTAACAGATGCACTCCTATGAGGATTCGGAATTGAAAGGTCCTTGAGCAGACGCTTTCACTCAATAGCAAGATCCGCGTCCCACACCTGGGCTCAATGCCGCTTAAAAGCGTGGCCGTAGCTTGGATCTGATGTCAACTGGCAAAGGTCGTTCCCATCCGCAGTGCTCCACTGCCAACGACTCGTGAGCAGGCAGAGACGTCTGCTCTCTACCTCCAAGCGGCTTCGCATCTTGCCACCGAAGCCTGTCAAACCAGGCCGAAGTCCGCATACGTGCATCCAGTAGCGAACCGCTGCCCACGACTTACGAATACATAATCCATCAAGGAAATCTCAAAAGACCTTCTTCACCCTTGATCAGACTCTTGCTTGACCTCCACTCCATCCTTTTCATCTTTGACAGCAATACTCTCTCCCTCGACATCCCCATCATCGCTACCCCCATCCATCTCCTCCACCTTAACCCTCCCCTCCCTAACCGCCCTATCCCACTCCCTCTGCTCCCTCTGAAACCCCCTCTTCAACTCCCCATACCCCTCATCCGCCCTACCCGCCTCCCACCCCCTCTTGAAAACCTCACTAGCCTCAGCCTTCTCCTCCATCCCCTCATGCCCCCGACTCCTCTCCAACTCCCTACTCCTCCCCCTCCCGCCCCCCTCCCTCTCGCTCCTCTCATACTTCCTCCCCCCCTTGTGGTTAGCATACCGCCTCGCCCTCGTCATCCCCATCTGCACAAACTTCCTCGCCATATCCGCGCCAACGAAATCTCCCCGGGAGACGTACGAGTCGAAAGCGGAAGTCAGGGCCGCGAGCGAGGCGCGCGCCACGGGGACTGTTTTGAAGCGCCAGTAGGGCAGGAGGAGCGATTTGTAGGGCTCGAAGGTCAGGACGCCTTGTTCGCCGCGGGCGATGCGGTAGGACATGCGGAGGCGGGTGGAGTGCAGGGCGGGGGTGGGGAGGGGTGGGGAGGGGGGTGTTATGAGGGGGGTTTCTTTGGGGGTGGTGGTGGTGGGTTTCTTGCGGGGTGGCATCTTTTTGACGTCTTGTTATTTTTGGTTGATGCTATAGTCTTTTTTTTCCGTGTGTGTTGCTGTGTGATGTGAGGATCGATTATTCTTTTGTGGCGTAGTATACAGTAGTCGATGTCAGAGAATGGTAGAGGCAGGTGTTGCTGTTCTAGCTGTTTTTCGCTTCTTCGTCCCTTCTTCTTTGATTTCTTGATGGTTTCCGTGAGTCGTTCTTCAACTAGTGTCGTACTCTCATGACATTTTGAGTTGACGGGATATTTTTGTGAAAAGGTCCAGCGTTGTCATCGTTGGATGCCCGCCCGTTCTTTGTTCTAATTCAAATGGACGGCTGGGGGTCAGATCAGATACGTCATGTTGATCGATGCATTTGAAACGCGTTCTACAGTAAGATCTAGACGCGATGGAACCTTCATTCAGTCTGTCGGGTTTTGAGAGAGGGTTCCATTACCATGTTACTGCAGTTCAGCACATTGCATGTGGTCGCCTCGTTGGACTCGGTAGGTATCCAAAATCACTTTCGACCAACCGCACGACGTGCATTCTCGACTTTGGTCCATAAGAAAGGACAATAAACAGGGTGATTGGCAACGTTCCGGTAATGCTTTCATATGACTGTCGGTTATCTGCCTTTGCACAACACCTTCACTTCCTCTTCGTCCTCGACTTCTTCTTACGCTTCTTCTTCTTATCCGGCGCCGCCTTCTTCTTCTTCACAGACCCATCCGCCAACTGCCCGAAAGCATCCTCCTCGCCTTCTAGCAAATCCAGATCCTCATCGTCCAGATCCTCGTCATCCTCATCGTCGTCCTCTCCAGATCCATCGCTATCATCACCCTCCACACTATCCTCCCTCCCCTTGCCCTTCCCGAGCGGTACCCTCCTCTTGGTTCCGAAAGTCCTCCGATTATCCTCCTCAAACCCTTGCTTCTCCTTCCTAAAAAGCGCCATCGTAGCCCTCGCATCCTCGACCGAACTATGCTCCCCCGTCTGAATCACCAGTCCCAACTCGCTGCGCGCCAGATTCCGCAACGCAGGCGGCTTGCCTTTACTCTCAACCCTGAAAGGCGCATACCGCGACGTATCCCGAATGTCCCTTTTTGGGTGCGTGAGCTGCAGCGCTTCCAAATCCTTCTTCAGCGCGTGTCCGACCAGGATCTTATCGCGCAGGAGTTCGGCGACGAGTTTTTGTACCTCTGCAAAAGGCCGCGCGTAGTCCGGTCGCAGGTGCCAGGGCGTCACGCCCGAGACGTGCGTGCGGTAGTCTTGCACGCGCGCTTTACCTGGCGGGAGAACGAAAGAGTCGTAGATTTGCTCGCCGTGGAAGTTCACCAGAGAGACTCGGGCGAGGAGGTCGTCTGAGTGGGGCGGTGGGCCGGTTCCGACCATTTCGCAGTCGAGGGCGAGGTATTTGCCGGCGCGATGGGTGGGGTGGAGGCCGCCGTTGAGGGTGTCTGTGAAGTTTGCATTTGCGTTTGTTGAGGAGGTTGAGCGGTGGTGAGAAGTTCCGTAGGCGGCGGTTAGGTCGGAGGCTGGGATGTCGTGGTCTGTTATGAGGGTTTTGTGGGAGGCATCTCCTGCTGCGTTGGAGGAGATGTAGGAGCCCATCTTTTGGCGCTTTTTGCCGAGGGCGGAGGTGTTGTCGCCGGTCAGCTTTGCTTTGTTGTAGACGCGGCGGGGGGTTGTGGATTTGTTGGTGGTGGAAGTCTTTTCTACAGGTCGTTTGCGCTTGATGCCATTGCTGGTCTTGTCGGTGGTGGAGTCTGCTGGTTTCTTGTCGGCCTGTAGCTTGGCTTGGAGCTTTTTCCAGTTGCTCGACAGGTCGGTGGTGGTGATTCCCGGCATGACTGGGACTATGAGTGCATCGTTGGGGTTGTAGAGTGGGAATGTCAAGAACTATAAGATCTGGCTGTCAAACAGCATGGAAGTGAACTTTTTTGGCAAGGGCAAACCTCAGCAGGCGCGGCCCTCGGCAGGTGCACGGCCCGATTGCATTCTGTACGGGCGCAATAATCAAGACGCGCTCAACATTGAAGTGAATTGTTGAACGACACGGCATTCCAACCACTGCAACAATTCATCGCAATCACTTGATCGGACTGACCGCGCATCATGGCGCCGCGAGATACCGCTGGAAATGGCGGCGATGAGCCGAAGCCAGAAAAGAGCATCGCCACTCTGTCTACATTAAGGTATGTATTGCGTGTATTTAATGCGAATTAACGCATGCGATATCACCGGATTTATTGCTGATGGCGAGTGCAGAATCGGTGTCAAGGCCATGATCGAGAAGGTGGGCTTCACTTCGAGAGAGACTCCGCTTCCAATTCACAAACAGCCCGCTGACTGAACCCAGGACGGCGAAAATCGCAAAGCAGAGATTCTATCCATAGCCACTCGAAAAGGCCGGCCAACTTTCTATGTGCATTATGAGGAATTCAACAAACGTCTCGACGAATGGGTCGCTCCCGAACGCATCGACTTGTCGCACCCCGTCGAGTGGCCTGTTCCAGAGAAACCCGAGCCCAAGTCAAAGCAAAAGCAGACTTCAAAAACAGACTCGAAACAGACAAAGACCGGCCAGAAGCGTCCTCGAACTAGCACACATACCCGCGAACCGTCAGGTACTCCCTTCGATGGCTCTGCGAAAAGCTCACGGCGGCCCTCTCAGTCTGGAGGCAAAGAGAACCGCGACCCAAGCCTGACCGTAGTAACGACTGAAGACCTCAACGGCACGCCGCAGCCCGAAGATGACTCCAACATCGACCTCGTCGACATGCAAGAAGCCGCGGCCAAAGCAAAAGCAGTCCCCGACCACGTCCCCGTCAGCCGCGAGGAGGAGATCGAAAAGCTGCGAGTCGGCGGCAGCATGACCCAGAACCAAACCGAAATCTCCCGCGTCCGCAACCTCGAGACCGTCCAGATGGGCGACTCGGAGATCGAGCCCTGGTACTTCTCCCCCTACCCGGCCGAGTTCACCGACGTCGACATGGTCTACATCTGCGAGTTCTGCCTGGGCTACTACGGCAACCTGCACCAGTTCTCGCGCCACCGCAGCAAGTGCACCTTGCTGCACCCACCAGGAAACGAAATCTACCGCGACGACAACGTCTCCTTTTTCGAAATCGACGGCCGCCGCCAGCGCACTTGGTGCCGCAACCTGTGCCTGCTCAGCAAGCTCTTCCTCGACCACAAGACCCTCTACTACGACGTCGACCCCTTCCTCTTCTACTGCATGACCACGCGCACCGCCCACGGCCACCACCTCGTCGGCTACTTCAGCAAAGAAAAAGAAAGCGCAGAAGGCTACAACGTCGCCTGTATCCTAACCCTCCCGCAATTTCAGCGCAAAGGCTACGGCCGCCTGCTCATCCAGTTCTCCTACGAGCTAAGCAAGATCGAAGGCAAGCTCGGCTCGCCCGAGAAACCCCTCTCCGACTTAGGCCTGCTGGGCTACCGCGCGTACTGGCAAGAAGTGATAGTCGACTTGCTGGTCGACGCCGGCGGGCAGCTGAGCGTCGAAGACATCGGGTCCGCGCTGGCGATGACGACAAACGACGTGCTGCACACCCTGCAGAACCTGAACATGCTGCGGTACAGCAACAAGAACCACGTGATTGTGCTGACGGAGGCGGTGGTGCAGCAGCGCGAGAAGCAGCGCGAGAAGGAAAAGGTCAAAGGGAAGCGCTTCATTGAGCCGACCAAGCTGCAGTGGAAACCGCCTGTTTTCAGCGCCGCGGCTAGGACTTGGTGAGTATTCCATGTCTTGTTTTCACCCCTTCCTCGTTCGTCCGGTTTTAGCTTGCGGTCTTGCTAACATTTTCTCTCCTTTTCTCCAGGAACTGGTAAGGCGTCGACTCAAATCGAGGCCGCAGGGACATTCGGTCGGATGTTCAATAAACTCCTGTCCAGTGTGAAAAGGGGGCCGCTTTTCCAGGATTTGGCGTTTTTTCCCTTCCCCTGCGCTCTGCTTTGTTTCGAGAGAAGAGAAGGGCATTGCTTTCGTTTTTTCTGAAATAAAATGATACCCACGATTATTTATTTATTTATTTGTTATCATTTTTCTCCCCTTTTTTCCCCTCTGCAATCTTCGTTATTGAGAATGAGGAGTGGGCGGGCATGTATCTGGCAGACTGGTAAGCTTACTGTTTCACTACATGTAAACCTCCCTTTTCAAACAAAGTATTCAACGCTACATGTAGGTAAGGATTTTCCCTTTACGAGGCGTTTTTTTCCTTTTTCCAGGGAGAGTGGATGTGGAGTGCGTGCTATAGGGGTTTCCTAGGTAGAGAAGAAACGAATACGATTGACACTTTATTACTTGCCGGAGTTGTGTTGTGACAGGTTTAAAAACATACCTTACCTTGCCTTGCCTTGCCTGTTATGATAGCATGACTCCTAATAGCGATACAACTTTCTCTGGCAGTCTTAGCAGACGCAGCAATAGCAAACGGCGACAGCGACGAAGACCAAAGAGGGAGAAAGAACAAGACGGGGGTTTCGATAAAGATTCGTTTCGGTTTCCTCCCCATTTGTCGTTTTTTTGCTCTGCCTGGAAATGCATTTAGGGTTGCCCAGATTTGCATGCAATGTCTTTCTATTCCCCTTTTTCATTACGTGGTGCTCTCCAGCAACGTCGCGACCTTTTTGTTTTCGCTTTCTTTTGCGGAGATTACAAGAAGTAGTCGGGTGTTCTGCGCGAGACCATTGGCTCGCCGGCCCTGGGGCAGGGGTCGAATTGCAAGCTGTGAAAGAATTGGTGTCAGTGGGGAATAGATTGAGTGCAAGTGGTAGGTGGAAAACATACAAGGTGTACTTGAGATGTTCGTCGATCTCCATGATCGCTGCTTGGTTGCCGCAACGGTAGCAGTAGTTGGGTGCTGTTGAGACGAGTTAGTGCGTGTTTTCAATGCACACACAGTCCTTCGTTCCATACCTGAGAAGATGGTGACCACATTGCGGTCTTGGCTCCAGTTGTAACCTTCCATGACAAGCTGATGGGCACGAGCGACGAGCGTGAGACCATTGTTATGGTTGAACGCCTCGCTGATGTCCTGGCCGAATGTGTACCCAGCTCCTCGGGGGCTGATTCCCCATCCGCATCGGTCGTCCGGGTCGGACCAGAGCAAGTCGCACATGGGACCTTCGTGGGGCACTTCCTGTATCCTGTCGAGCGCGCGGATGTTATCCAGCGTGTCGATGCTAGGCGAGAGACCTCCGTGCAGACAGAAGATCTGGTTGTCGATGAGCGCCGTCAACGGCAGGAAGTCAAAGAGGTCTGTAAAGTACTTCCACACATTGGCATTGCCGTACTTGCGCAGGCACTCGTCGTAGAAGCCGTACACCTGGGTGATCTGGCGGGACTCGTGGTTGCCGCGCAGGATGGTGATGCGGCTGGGGTAGCGGATCTTGAGCGCGACCAGCAGAGTCACGGTCTCGACGGAGAAGTAGCCGCGGTCAACGTAGTCGCCCATGAAGAGGTAGTTGGTGTCCGGGTTGGGGCCTCCGATCTTGAACAGCTCCATCAGGTCGTGGAACTGACCGTGGATGTCGCCGCATACCGTCACCGGGCACTTTACCGGCTGGACATTGCTCTCCTCCTGCAGCACCTCCCGCGCCTTCTCGCACAATCTTCGCACCTCGTCCTCGGACAGCTGCTTGCATGCCATCAGACCCTCGACCCAGCTATCGAGGGTGCCGATGTTGGGGGGGTCCACGGGGTCGCCCAGGGTGTGCTCGACTTTGCCCACGTCCTCCATGTTGGTATCCCCGACCGGCTGCCTCAGCGCGGCAGCCTCCGCCATCTTGTCTAGGGCAGTGTGTGGTCGAGCGAGTGGCTCGCGCGGTGTTGGTTGTGAGAGGGGTGACGAAACCGGTGGTGGGGGTTCGGTGAGGCTTTGTTCTGTGTTGGGCTACAGGGCGGTGTCGGAGGGCGCTGTGCAAAAGGAGTCGCGGTGATATGAGTGGCGGCAAGTGATCACGTACGAGCGCGCGGCGGTGGGATTGTGGGTAGATGAAGGCAATGGGGTTGGTGGTGGTGTGGGTGTGTGTATGCGAGGCGGCGGAGTGTTGTTCGGCCATGCAACTGACGCCGCTGTTGCTCCTGGTCTTGGCGGGATCATGATTCCCACGGGCGGGCTCAACTTCAGAAGGCGCTGCTGCGGAGGAACATCTGGGGCACGCGACCACGCTATTAATTCATCAATTGATGATTGAGACGATCAATACCTAAACTTGTCTCAAATGGTTTCGTTCGCTTCTTGAAATTCTGAACACTTTCGACAAAAATAAAACACTCATGCGTTTGTGCAGCTGGCTCGACTCTTATCTAGCTTTGAATGCCGAGTCGAGGCATCTTCTGCATATGCTGTCTTAATTATACAATCCAATTACACAGCCACACCGTCGACATCAACAGCCGCCCAATCCTTCAGCCGTGTCTTATCAGCCTTCTCCAAAACAAACTCCTTCAGCTGCTTCTGCACACCGCTGCCGCCAATCGTCTCCAGCCATTTGAGGCATCCTGTTCTCGTGACTAGAGTGTTTGCATCCACATGTGCTGCTCTGAAAACCAATTCAAGCACCTTGTTACGCACCAGTTTGTCTGAAGCGGCCGAAGAGCTGTACAGTCCCATCACGCGCTCGAAAGCACTCGAGCGACGGAGCATGTCCAAGTCACTAGCCGTACGTAGGCCGTCCACCAGCCAGTCGGCTACCCATTGCACCTCACTCCAGTACGCATCGTCTTGTTCCGGCTGGCTGAGAATCGTGTTCTCCATCCAGTAGCCGGGCAGACGGCCTGTGCGCCATTGTGGGCTTCTCATCAGGTAGCGGTTGATCTTGGGGTACATAAAGTGGGTGGGATCGGCGAGAACGTGTAGGGTGCGGCTTGCGAATGTCCCAACGAGGTAAGGCAGCGGCTTGCCTGGACGTTCTGACAGGTGTTGCTCATATGTCTCGAGGAGTTCGCCGAGGAGAATGTGGAGTTGGTCCTTGATGTCGAGATCAGAGGTTTGAAGCTTGGCAATCATGTTGCTCAATTGGACACGAGCCTGGTGACGGATGTCGGTGTGCTCTGAGCAGAGGCAAAGTATCAATGCATCGAGGTCTCCGTCTTCGATTGCAAGGTCAAGGTCTTTCTGTTGCCACCTGAAAATCTCAGGGTGGTTGGGTGATTCGATCGGCACTGCAGAGAAAGGAAGGCTGTCCGACTTCTTCTCATTGAGACCGGATCCTTCAGCGACCAACTCAACATCTAGTGAGGAAGGCGCACGGATCTCAGCAAGAACCTTTGAGTAGTCACCGACTTGTCTGCTGCCACGACCAGCTCCAAGTTTCACGAGCTCTGCAGTGATTGCATCAAGCAGAGGACCGGAGTCACTTGTAAGAGAGAAGAGGGCAAGAAGATCACTGATCCAGGCCATGGCTGTTGTACGATCAGCACCAGTCAGTTTTTCAGCTGCGAAATGTGCCTGCTCGCGGACGACCTCGATCAATAAGCTAGGGGTTGCGATGTCAGACGAAATCTTGACCTTTTGCTCTTCGAGGCTGTCAAGGTATTTGACAGGCTGGCGACTACCTCTGGACAGGCAGTCGTCGAGGAAGGTGTAGACACTATCGCTTTGGTCTTCAATCAAGACGACACTTGCGACCAGGGCGTCAACCGTCGAAGTGAGAGCCTCGGGACTTGATGTGTTGAGCAACCCCTGCTCGCAGAGCACATCACTCAGAAGGGTTCGGATGTGCGTGTTGTGAGAGCGCTTAGCGTGCAGGCGGAGAAGCGTGACGAACGGCGAGAACTTCAGTCCACCTTGTGTGTGGAACCAACGCATACCGGCACTGTGTCTTGCAACACTGAGCAGATGTTCCAGCTCGAGAGAGCGCATGGCATTGAGTTCAGGTGCGTCCGAGACCGGCGACTCCTCTCGGACGAGTGAAGCGGTGAGAGCTCCGGAGATGTCGAACTGCTCTTCAAGTGCTTGTGCAGGAACAATTTCGTAATATAGACTAAGCAGTCTGGTGACAGCCTCACGCTGCAAAATGTGCTCTTGGTCGTCGGGTGTCTGCCTGAACGTGTTGATGACATCCTTCATCTTAGGACATTGCTCGATGAAGCGATTTTGCAGCCTGGCGGAAGCTTCCTTCCATAGTTTGCCATGAGTGGAGGTGCTGGCAGCTTGCTCGAACTGCACCTGGACCTTTGCAAGTTTCTGGAAAGCAACGACCATCAATCGAAGGGCGAAGAATGTGATCAGCCCGTTGCTCTGGTTCAAGCAGCGCGTTAAGACTTTCTGGCTGAGCGGCTTAGGGATGATGCTGTCCATCACGATCGAGGTTTGAGGCGGCACATCAGCAAACCCTCCCTCCTCAATGTGGCCCAATTTGGCTGGAACAGGCAGTCCAATGACCTCGAAAACGAAAGATGCATAGCCGATCCATGTGTTGGTAAGTTTGGGATCCAGCTGGAAGCCCTTTTCGCGGAAGTACGCATGAACGAGCTCTGGCGCCGACCTGAAACAGGTCAGAACGATTTCTCGCTCGCGTGCATCTGACTGAGGGCGCAGAGTGAGGATCCAGGACAGTAGCGTCGTGTTGCGAACTTGTGAACTGCCGGCATCTTCGTAAAATTCAAGGCTGTCAATACCAAGATCAATCATGCCATCGCTTTTGCTGAGATTGTGCTCGGCTTTTGTTGTACCTGGCGGGTACCATCCACTTGCTCTCAGCACGCCGTAGAAAGAGTTGGTGGAGACAGCCTTGAGCCATTCGAGCGCAACCTTTGCCACTCCTTCGTCTGTCTCCAATCGTGTGGCAATCTCTGTGACGCGCTCGAGGTGCTGTTGAGTAAGAAGAGCAGCTTTGGACGACCTTGGCAGAGTCTTGTCTTTGAACACGTTCTGCTCGGTGGTGCGTAAAAGCTCCACAACGAGATCAGCGGGATCCTCGCGCACGTACTGGAACAGAGAGCCGCAAAGTGGGCGCTGCTTCAGAATGTCTATCTTGCCACCTTCAGGCTGGTACTTAAGATGGGTCAAGATGTAGCGGACTGTGAGCGTCCGCATCGCGGGCTTGCGCTTAGCATCCTCTTCCGAAACACTGTGATGTAGAGTCAGCGTCAATGTTGAAAGAAAAAAAGCAGCGCAGAGATTTTCTGCATGCGTTTAAACGGGAAAGATAGAACATACTCAGTCTTGAAGTGGCCCAAGTGCTTCCTGAGCGCAGACGTATCAAAGGTCTGCTCTCTGCGCTTGTACACCTCCCTTGCGAAGACACCACCATCGAAACTGGTAAGCTCGGTAAGCAGCCTCAAACTAGGCGAGACCAGAAAATCTTTGTGTTTAGGTGCGTCCAGACTGCGCTTGATGAGGCGGAGATGTTGGTGCTGCAAGATCGTCCGGCAAAGAATGTTGCCAAGTTCCCGAAAGTCGATAAGCGAAGAGAGCGTCTTCAGAATGAGTGCGAAAATCGCGCAAAGTGAGGATGCAAGATGGTCATTGTTGTTCTGGTTGGCGAACGACCAGGCTTGCCATAGCTGTGTCAAGAATGGCTTTTCCGTGTCCTGCGGGTCCTTGGCTTTTTGAGAGTCCAGAAAGTCGCGCAGAATGCTCAGATGGCGACCTCTATTGTCGTCGTCGCGGTGGTAAAGAATGTTTTCGAGGAAAGCCTTGAGTGATGCGATTCCGTGGCGGAGTTCTTGGAGGCCATCCTGTCTGAATGCGAGCAAATCCTGGAGTTGCCTCGAAGACCAGATTTCTTCGGCTGGTTTGGCGGGCTGGACCTGTTCAGGCCTCGCGCGCTTGGGAGGACGACTTGTGTCTTCTGCCTCGTGCACACGTTTCGACATGATGGGTGAAGTTTTGTGCCGTGTGATAGGCTGATGTTGTCTAGAATAGCCTTTACGATATTTGCTATGGGGTCTCGGCCTGTAAATTTCACCTCGCGTAAACATCATCACGGGTCTGGAGTATCTTTCATACTAGCGGCAGGGAACGGTACGAGACCCGAGCGCCAGAACCCGCCCACTGGGACTTGGGAAATCTGGGAGCGCTGGGTCGGGTCATCAGGCGTCCACCTTCATCTTCAGGTTCGAGGTACATACGAAAAAGATCTGGATTCATGTTCGCGCTCTTCCGTCCCCTCCGGTCGTCCTTTTGGTAACTTCTGCTGGAGTTTCCCGTGTCTCAGTAACGTGTTGCCGTGTCGAGCAACCACTGGCAACCACTGCTCGTCGAGATGAGTCCGATGACCGCGGTAGTTGCTAGCAGGCGCTTGTTTGTTCCTAGCACTTGCAGCCTTCCAAGTACAAGATACATGGATACCGTCCCTGGCCTGCGCCACGCCTGCTGATAGACTCCAAACCCCTCCGCTTTGGCTGCGACACCTGCAGATGATCGACGCTTTTCAACTCAACGACTCGGGCCATTTAGCGCTGCTTAAACTCGAAATCTACAAGCCACAGCAAGCAGACCGAGGCTCCGTTCGTCTCGATGCGGAGTAAGAAGGATCGTCGTGCAGTAGTAGCTCAATCGACCCGACCGTTGCGATCCTCTGGGCTGATTATTGTTATTGTTGTCATTTCGTTATTCTTGTGATTAACTTACAGTACGCGGTGGACCGCGCGAACAAATGGGTCTTCCCCAGACCACAACCGTCCTCCCCGTCCGAAGGGCCGACCGGCCGATGAACCATGAGGCACTGGCGCCGACCTTCTCCGTGGGAATAATCTAGGATATCTTCTGCATGCATACATGGCCACACTCCGATGCACGATTGCACCGAGGCTTGCAGACAACATTGCTAGCGTTGCAAGGATGCGCAAGGTACAACGCCATTCGCAGTTCCGTCATCTCCAAGTTTACCTTTCTTGCGACACCTGCGTCCTGACTCTTGAGCAGGCGCAAAGGTGGCGTAGGCGGAGAAGCTTGAACGTCCTGCTGGTACGGGAGAGTTTGAGAGTGCAGCATGAAGAGAAGTGTGTTACCCAGAAGGAACTCAGCCGACCGCAGATCGATAAACTATCGGACCACTAGCGTGGAGTACCATCACTGGTAGACATCCCTTCCTGTTCAGGCAACGCCCAACCTTGTCACTCTCCGGGAGGTCACATCGTGAACGCCAATGAGCTGGACTCTATTTGAAATGGTGTGGAGAACACGGTTAGGACTGCTGCCAGCGACGTTACTGGCGGTCGAACCGAGGAGCATCTCAGATTCCAGCACAAGCGAAGGTTCGTGATGAAGCGTGGGAGGGCGTGGTAAGTTAACGCTGGATTCACCATCAGTATAAGTTGATGGTTTCTCCTCGTTCATTCAGGTGAGCCCATCACGACACAATCACCACAAACCTCATCCGTCCAACATGAAGGCCACTTCTTTCGCTACTCTGGCCATGGCAGGCCTCGCCAATGCCTACCCTAGCATCATGGCGCACCTGAGCGATCAGGCAATGGCTGCCGCTCCCAACGAGAAGAGGCAGACACCTGTGAGCATTCCGCCCTTCGATGCTGCGTCTCAGTACGTGAGCAACCAAGGACAACACGCTTTCGTGCCACCCGGCCCGACAGACCAGCGAGGACCTTGTCCTGGCCTCAACGTGAGTTTCCTACGCCAAATCATCATTCACGTCAGTTCTAATCCCATCCACGTCACAACAGGCCATGGCAAATCACAACTACATGCCTCACAACGGCATTGCCACCATTCAGCAGTTCATTGATGGCACTGAAAAGGGTACGTGAAAAAACACGCTCCATCACACAAATCATGACTAACAGTAGACTGCAGTGTTTGGCATGGGAAGGGACCTTGGCGGGTTCCTCGCTGTTTTCGGCGCTGCTGTCGACGGCAACGTCGCCAGCTGGTCGATTGGCGGTCCTGATCCTCGTGTTTCGATCCCACTTAATTTGCTCGGTCAACCGATGGGTATCTCTGGATCCCACAACAAGTACGAAGGCGACAACAGCCCCACACGTGGTGATCTCTTTGTGGAGGGTAACGACTATAAGCTGGTCCTGAAGAGATTCCAGAGGCTTTACGATGCCGGCAAAGCCAAGGATGATTACAACCTGCAGACGCTCACCGATGTCCGTGCCGTCGGATTCCAGGAAAGCATCGACACTAACCCCTACTTTTTCAACGGACCCTTCACCGGTGTTTTGGGTAAGCCATTTTTCTTGGAACGAGATAGACCCAAAGCTGACTTGTTTTAGTGCAACCTGCTGCGTACACCTTCATCTACCGCTTCATGGCCAACAAGTCTGCCGAGTACCCGCAGGGCAAGCTGAACGGCGAAGTCCTCAAGTCGTTCTTTGCCATCACAGGCGATGATGGCAACTTCAAATGTGAGCATTCATCTCATGAGTAATGTGGCAACGCATGAACTGACATCATCAGACACCGAGGGCTGGGAGCGTATCCCCGACAACTGGTACAAGCGTAACGTCGTCGACGAGTACACCATCCCCTACTTCTCTCTTGACAACCTCGAGATGGCCTCGCAACACCCCGAGTTCCTCAGCGTTGGTGGCAACACCGGAAAGGTAAGCATATACATCTGCGACATGACAGCACTTCGACGACGATCCTGCGAAGCTATACAGAGGTCAGAACCTGCGCTAACATTGATAGGTTGACACCTTTACTGGTATCGCACCCGAAGATCTCACCGGCGGCGTTTTCAACGGCGCGACTCTTCTTGAGGGGTATGTTATCGGTTCATCGACTATAGACATAATATTCTCACTGACAAATGATTCAGAAACAACCTCATGTGCTACGCAACGCAGCTGCTCGTCATGCAGGCCCCGGACATCATCTCAGGCCTCTTCACCGACGTCGACCCGTCTCAGGACGCGCTCGGAACGGAGTTGAACAAGCTCACCAACTCTCTCGGATGCCCGAAGTTGAACAACATCGACAAGAACCAGTTCAACAAGTACCCTGGATATACTAACTCGTAAGTTATTTGTCCACTTCTCGCAATGATTTCGAAAGGTTGATGTTGACTTTTACGAAGTTACAAGGACTACAAGGGCCAGGGCAAGGCTCAGTAAGAAGGATATCGAAGGTACATCGAATTCGAGAACATGGTGACCATGTGACGTGGAAAGATAGTTGGGCTTTCGAAGACCTTCCACGGGTAGGAAGATGAGATTGGAGCCGTATTGTTGATCAGACCTATGGACTAGCATCAACAGGTTTCTTACGTATACGAAAAAAATTTCAATTCATCGCTACTGATCCAGATCTTTCTTCCAATATGCTCAAGTTCCCGTAATGATCAATCCTTTTTTTATTTTCTTTATCGGTGACGTGGGTTTGGGATGCTAGCGATTGAGCTCTGGAACGATCATCAGGTATTAAAGCTTCGTAGTATGAACCCATCACACCGCCAACGTGACGACCGTCACCAAGTTCCCCGTTCGATAGTAGTGAGCCAAATCCGCTTTGACTGCCATCGCCACGTGAGGGCTCCATAGATCGTGGACGCCTTCCTTCCTCCCAACATGCCTCCAATCGGACTGGGTGATGGCCCTGGTGGGCCTTGCAGCTTTCGAACACTTCAAATTTCCCAGGCAGACGTATCGCAATCTCGATGCACGTCTCTGTCCTTTGGTTCTGGGTATCTGCTCCCGGGAACCTTCTGGCGGTGAAGTCCGTTCTCAAGGCAAGATTTCTTGGTAATGCAATTTCGTGACTCTGAAGTCTACGTCAAGGGGACTCTTCAGCCTTGGTCTTCTCTCTCGAGGAAGCTCGGATCGAGCTCGACCTTCTTTTCGAACTTCATCCACCAGTCCTGGAAGGCCTTGAGCGGAACAGACTCAGAGCCAAACGAAGCGAGGAAATTGAAAGCGTTGCCGATGATCCTTTGCGCGAGGACTTTCGTCGTAACCCTGCCACCTGTCGCAGAAGTCTTTCGCACAAGAGCGGTCGTCGGGTTGTTCGAAGGTGCTTTGAGAGAGGCCATCTGTGACTCGACTTGCGCAGCGGGTTCGACAGAGACTCCAACAACGATGTCTCCAGCTGGGATGGCGTTGTTTGCAGACGCCTGTCCGGCGTCGTCGGTCATGGCATCGCCATCCAGTTCGCTTGGACCTGCAGCTGGATCTCCATTCTTCAGACCGCTGACTTTGAAAATCGCGCTTTCTTTGCCTGGCCCGATTCCTCCGAGGAATTTGAAGTCTTGAGATGGTGGAATCTGCACGTAGACTGATGCTGCGGTGCCTTCGGGTAGTTGCGTGCCCGGCAGAAGGAACACAACAATGTGGCTGAAAGATGGGACGGGTGGGATCCTGAAGGCGAATTGTGACTCGGTGATGGCTTGTGGTGCGGCGTCTACGGGCCTGCCAGAGATGATGAGGCCGAACATGTTCGTCGTAGTAGATTTCTCCGTAGAAACGAATCAACTTGTCCCTTTCCTAGATATACTTTCGCGATCAGACAGTCGGATATCTACCGTAGAAGATATATCTGCCGGGGGTTGCGTGTTTTGGAGACTTCTGCAAGGATCGACACCCCACCATCGAGCTTGCGCTTCGTCAGACTCGAACGTTCTCGAGCCTACCGTGAATCGCCGACCACCAACCTAACCTAATCGACTTGTTACCATAAACCAAAACAGCAAGTACTCATACCCGACCTTCCAGATATGGACTCCTTCAACCTCACACGAGTGCGTGAGCTCCTCCCAAAACAGCTCCCCAGGATGCCATCCTGGCCTGCCACCCAAAGCTCAGATAACAACCCGGACTCGTCAGCCGCAAACGACGATGACAAGTCCAGCACCACTCTCCCGGAACCCAACCCGAGCAGCCACGGGCCCAAGAGCAACCTCGACCTCATCGGCGAATGCGACAGCTTTCCTTACTATCACACCAGCCCGAAACTCTTCCTCGCTCACATCAACACATACTATGCGCTTAAGGTGCCCCAGTATCCCGACGCAGACCTTGGGTACATTTTACCCTCAGTCGCTGAGGCTTTCCGTGGATTGCCGGATTGGCTGGTGAACGACGATGAGCGGACGCTCACACTCACGACTGGTTCGACGGAGGAGGAGAGATCAAGGGTTGTCGCTGCTACCACGGAAGCTATGCGTGCGACAGACCACTTCAAGATCCTCAGAGGGTGGAGGAACGAGTTATACCCAGTATACGGACCACAGCGCGACCTTCTCTTCAGCATAGAGAGGGCTGCAAGTGCGCTGTTTGGTGTGGTCACGTACGGCTGCCACATGATGGCATACACGAGGAAGGAAGGAGAGCTCAAATTGTGGGTGCCGCGTAGAGCGGCAACAAAGCAGACGTATGGAGGCATGCTGGACAACACTGTTGCGGGAGGAATTGCAACAGGCGAAAGCCCGTTCGAATGTATAGTGAGAGAAGCAGGGGAGGAAGCATCCTTGCCTGAGGATCTCGTTCGAAATGACGTGAAAGCTGTGGGCACAGTGACATATTTCCACATTCGAGACTATCGCGCCGGTGGGGAGACTAAACTGCTCCAGCCCGAAGTCCAGTATATCTACGATCTCGAGCTGGCGGAGGACGTCGAACCCAAACCGAGCGACGACGAGGTTGAAGCGTTCGAGTTGATGACCGTCGAGGAAGCCAAGGAAGCTCTGCGAGCTGGCGAGTTCAAGCCCAACTGCGCTGTCGTCCTGCTCGATTTCTTCGTCCGACACGGTATCCTCACTTCGGATGACGAGGGTTACCTGGAGATCGTCGCCAGGCTGCACAGGAGACTGGAGTTCCCTACGCTTTGAGAGCGAGGGAGAAAGGCGCCCCCGAGTGTGTAACTTTCTGTAGTCATGATACCCGAATCTCAGGCGAGTTCAAAACAAGCGTCTCATTTCAAAATGCCACCCAACGCCGCGCTAAATTGACTTTTTCCTTCCTCTAATTGTTTTCCGCAATATGCTTGACTGATCTACCTGACGCTCAACGATCACTACTTCTTGAGCAGCATGTAGACGTGGTCGATGCGAAGCGGCGACAGCTTCTTGTGAGGGCCATCCAGGCACATGAGCAGTCCGCCGAAGGAGACGTAGCATTTGCTGTTGCCGGATTGTCAGTATACCACTTCCCGCCTGATCGCACGATTGCGGAGGTCTTCCAAAGTAACTCACATGCTCCTGCCCTCCTCGCCCTCCTCGAATCGGTACACCTTGCCGTAGCACACGTAGTCGTACATGTCCGCGAGCGTCGACTCGCCCTTCTTCTCCCTCCAGCCGCGCTCGTCCTTGGTTCCGTCGAGGTTCAGGGTCGTCGCAAGGACCATTGTTACGGTTTCGCCGCTGGTAAGGGGGTACAGCTCGTGGTTCACGTCAAGGGTGAGCGCGGTCGAGGCATCGTGTGTTGCGCCTAGGACGCGGGTGACGCGGTCGTATTTGTCGGCGATGGTGGAGTTGATGTTGAAGGTTTCTTCGTAGAGCGTTGCGTCGGACATGATCGCGGTGATGATTTGTTGGGTGTGAAGAGGTCGATTGTATTGCGCGCTGCGAGTTTGAGTCGTTTATTTAGTTATTGGACTGCCGTAGTGCCGGTGTTGCGTTGCGCTGCCTTCACAGAATTCGTTGGCTGGCTCTTCCACGTGCTGTGATTGGGTTGTCAGATGCGCTGATCGACAAGATGCCTTAGGCATTCCGCGCGTGTTTTGACCTCACGTCCAACGAGACACCGTCCATCAACCATCATCACGTGTCGCCAACTTATCCGGCACATCACTGCCAGGCAAGCGAGACGAATGCATTTATCGGCCTCTCTCCCCAGCACGTGATCGCTCTCACGACATGGTTTCAACATCACAAAGTCCCAGGCCGTCCTCGCCACCTCGCGGAACCAAGCGAAAGGCAGACGAGATAGACGGCCCACGCCGCATTCGTGCTCTCCACCAGGATGTCGTCAACAAGATCGCAGCTGGTGAGATCATCGTCGCGCCCGTACATGCTCTGAAGGAACTGATCGAGAACGCCGTGGATGCGGGCTCGACAAGCTTAGAGATTCTCGTGAAAGATGGTGGATTGAAGCTACTCCAAATCTCCGACAATGGGTGTGGTATCAACAAAGATGACATGCCAATCCTCTGTGAACGATTCACCACATCAAAACTCAAGGCCTTCGAGGATTTGCAGTCAATCGGAACGTACGGATTCCGGGGTGAGGCATTAGCGAGCATATCCCACATCGCACACCTCAACATCACCACCAAAACCGCAGAATCGAGCTGTGCTTGGAAAGCCCACTACGCTGCTGGTAAGCTCGCCCCGATCAAACCAGGTCAAAGTGCAGACCCCAAAGCCTGCGCAGGCCGACAAGGAACGCAGATACAAGTCGAAGACCTTTTCTACAACGTGCCTACTCGTCGACGGGCATTCAGATCTGCCAGCGAAGAGTATGCGAAGATTGCAGAGCAAGTCGGCAAGTACGCCGTGCACTGCCAAGGTGTGGCTTTCACTTGCAAGAAACATGGTGAATCTGGCGCAGGCATCGCAGTGCCAATGGCAGCGAGCACCAAAGACAGAATCCGCATTGTCCACAACAGTGCCGTAGCTAACGAGCTGATCGAATTCGAGCTGGCTAACGAGCAGTACGGCTTTCAAGCCAAAGGTCTGGCAAGCAATGCAAACTACAGCGGCAAGAGAACGACTCTCCTCCTCTTCATCAACCATCGGTCTGTCGACTCCTCGGTGATCAAAAAGGCTGTGGAGCACACGTACTCTGCGTTTCTGCCAAAAGGCGGGAAGCCATTCATTTATCTCAACCTCGAAATCGATCCGGCGCGAGTGGACGTCAATGTCCACCCTACCAAGCGTGAGGTCAATTTCTTGAACGAGGAGGAGATTGTCGAGATGGTCTGCGACGAGATCAGAACGAAGCTCGGCAAGGTAGACACGAGTCGCACGTTCATGACACAAAGTTTGCTGAGTGGCGGCAAAACACTCAGTCGGAACATCACGATACCAGAGATCAGTGCCTCGACTACTGCGGATTCGAACCGTTCTGCAAACCCTCGCTCGACCGCTCAAAAGCAAAACGAGAACAGCATGGTCAGGACAGACGCAAAGAGCCGGAAAATCACCACGATGCTTCAACGAGCCTCGTCACCTTCCGGTGATCTAGGCTCAGGTGGCGTCGACTACGAGCATACTGACAAGGAAGCTACGATATGCCGCCTCTCAACGATCAAAATGCTGCGAGCCTCGGTTCGCGATTCCATGCATAGCGAACTTACTGACGTTTTCTCGAATCACACCTTCGTCGGCATTGTCGACGATCTCAAACGGATTGCGGCCATCCAGGCAGGCGTGAAGCTATTCCTCGTCGATTATGGTATGGTTTCCGCGGAATACTTTTACCAACTCGGCCTCACCGATTTCGGTAACTTTGGGGCGATTCGGTTCAACCCTCCGCTGAACTTGCATGAGCTTCTCAAGGTCGGCGTCCAGCGACTGCAAAGGCAAGAACAAGATGTAGCAGACTTCGACTGGGGAGATGTGGCGTCCGCCGTGGCCGACCAACTGATCTCACGCCGTGACATGCTGACTGAGTACTTTACGCTGGAGATATCGACGGACGGCGAGCTCCTCAGCATGCCACTACTTGTCAAGGGTTACATGCCGTCGATGGCAAAACTACCCAACTTTCTCCTACGTCTGGGCCCGCACGTGGACTGGCAGAGTGAGGAAGGATGTTTCCAAAGTTTCTTGCGCGAGCTCGCGAGCTTCCACGTGCCCGAGGCACTTCCTCCGCCCCACGTGAGCCTCGATGAGGTATCTCCCAGTACTTCACCGAGGCGCGACGAGCTACATCGTGCGATCGAGAATACCCTGTTCCCCGCTTTCAAGGCGAGGTTGGTCGCGACTAAAGACCTGTTGAAAGGCACCGTGGAGGTAGCAAACCTGAAAGGGTTGTACCGAGTCTTCGAGCGGTGTTAGATTTCCATCAGGCGTCGGTGCGATACTCCGAATACCCACGCTATTGGTATTGGTTGCAACGCTGTCGGCCAACGGTCCTCCCTCGTCGGTAGCAGTTTCTAGCTGGGTGAAAGTCACTCGGTGACAGTGACGATAGAACAAGGATTGATGACCTCAGAAACGCACAACACGACACCATAGGCTCAAGCCGCAGTTCGACTACTGCCTTCTACTCGCATTAAGTTGTCACTTGCGCAGTCGATACTTCTTCAACTCGTGGGCTCATCGTGGTGATCAACTTCTCCGCGCAAGTCGGCCAGTAGATGCTGTTCCATTTGTCAATGTGAGTCAGGGGCCGTTGGATCGCGCCACGCACCCATCGCGCCGTCTGTTAATCTAGAGAAGTCAAAAGCATAGGCCTGCCTCGGTATCAGGTTTGACTTTATCAAGGTGATTGGCCGGACGCCAACGTTGCGTCTGTGGCGGAATTGCAAAAGTTACCCTCGAGCGGGAGGAGCATGAGGCTGCATAGTCTATTGTTGACTTGACTTTGTTCCTGCGCATGACATATTTGGCAGTTTTGCACACTCAATCGAGATGCTGATAGAGAACCTCACAGCGCCCATTCCGTCGGCAGACTAACCTCGGACACAGCCAGTCCGATACAAGCCCCACACCACTCAAGTAAACGATAGCCTAATTCGTGCTCGGATTCTAGTTTTATCGAAATCTCGGGATATTAACCTGACGATCCCCGTCGGGACCCCGCCTTCAGAACAAGACAAGCTTTCATCCTAAACCTGGAGATGTTTTCGCCGAGGCAGTTCACCCCGTGCTTAGCTTGCAGATCATGTTCCCTTGTGTGGGATTGTGGCGTTCAGGCCCACCCACGGCAACCGGGAGAGGCCACCGGGCTGTCTGCAGGTTGCAATCTACTTTGCTCGTAATTCAGATCGGACCAATCACTTCCATCCTGCTGACCGTCGCAAAAAGTCGCCATCACAAGTGCGATGTCTGTATGCACACAAGTGTTGTTGATCACAACGGCGACGCTGGGAACGATGATGTGGGGCTTGCCCGTTTGCCGCGGTTTGCAGGTATGGGCTCGACTTTCCCTCTGCACGATCAGAGTGCAAGCTAAATCGGATATCGAAGGTCAAGAGGAAACATCGAGGCCAATAGATATATAAAGACCTTGTCGCCTTACTCGACAATGGCCTCTCTCCCTCAACACCCCAACACACTACTCCAACCGCAATCATGAAGTACGCTCTCGTCGCAACCCTCATCTCTTCCGCCTCTGCCTTCCCATGGGTGGTCAACGCACCGGGCGTTGACTCTTCCATGCTTGGTGCTCGCGCACTTGACCGTCGCCAGCAGCCTGGCGGCACTAACGCTGGAGGTGCTGCCAACTGCCCCTTCAACGCCAACCACCAGCCTGCCGCTCCGGTGACCGACGAGTTCCCTTACAACGGCGCAAAGGGTGGCATTCAGGGCAAGGGCAAGGGCGGTTACCAGGTGCCTGCACCCGGTGACGAAGCTCACAAATACATTGCCCCCACCAAGAACGACATCCGTGGACCGTAAGTTATTACACATGAACCCCTTCAATCCTCGCCGCTCTGACGTTGATATCAGCTGCCCGGGATTGAACGTCGCCGCAAACTACGGCTTCTTGGCTCGTGACGGTATCACTACCTTCACCGAACTCGTCGATGCGCAGCAGAACATCTACAACGTCGGATACGATCTTGCCAACTTGCTTGCCATCCTCGGTCTTACCTTGACCGACGGCGACCTCGTGACTGAGAAGCTCAGCATTGGTTGTGATGCCACCACTCGCACCTCCTTCAGCCCGGCGCTGACTGGCAGCGAGCCTGGTCTCGACGGCCACAACAAGTTCGAGGCCGACACGTCGCTCACCCGCAACGACTTCTTCACCCACGGCGGTGACAACTTCAGCTTCAACAGGACCCTGTTCAACATGATGACTGAGACCACTGGCGGTAACTACAACCGCGAGAATCTGTCCAAGTACCGCCTGCAGCGCTACAACCAGTCTCGTGCCGAGAACCCGAACTTCTTCTTCGGTCCCCTGTCCCTCCTCCTCTTCGGAGCCGCCAGCTTCTTGTACGAGCTGATGCCGTCCGGCACCCACGGGTATGCTCCCGACTACGCCACCATCTCCTCTTTCTTCATCGACGAGAAGATTCCCGACAACTGGACCAACCGCGTCACCCCCTACACCAACAACGATGTCACCAGGGAGATTCTCGCCATGTACCTCGAGAACCCCGTCCTCTTCGGCGGCAACACCGACGATGGCAAGTTCCTCGCTGTCAACTTTGGCGCTATCAAGGACGGTAAGCTCGATGCCGGGCTTGACGCCAGGGACACCTCTTGCCTCCTGTACCAGTTGGCTACCGGTCCCGTCCCGTCTTACCTTAATGGTCTGGTCACTCCCACCGTTGACGCCCTCGCTTTCGCTGCTAAGAAGCTTGGCGCAAGTGGTATGTTATTTCCAAACACATGTTACCACTATCAGCATGCTAACAGAGCGTTCGAATAGGTTTCTCCAATCTTGGCTGCCCAATCCCGCTCACCAAGTAAGCTACGTAGCTCACAAGGACGATCTTTGAGAGATGTGGTATGCGGAGAAGGATCTTGAGTGGAAAATCGAATTGTTCAGAGTGGAACAAGGGAAAAGAGAGCTGATCAAGAACATCAAGTACTGGGTTTGTTTCAGGAAGTGTTGGGTTTGTTTGATAACGGAAATGCAACATGTTTACCATGATGAATATGACGATTTTAACTCTTTGCAATGACCTGATACGTCTTCAATTTCGGTTTGCGCACCGACCAGCCTGCCGATGGTAGTAACACTATCGCGAATTAAATAGTTGCGGTTGGCGGCAGTGTTTAAGCCAGTGCATCTTGTCGGTCGTTACCTGATCTCAGCCTTGCACTTTAGACCCTCGTGCTTTTCTATTGACGTGGGTTGTACTTAGGTACGATCATTTAATTCTTCGAGCATCCCGTCCTCAGCACACCATTTGTTCTTGTATGCTGTTCTGATTCGAAATTCCTGATAATGCATGTTCGATGAGAGTGGAAGTGAGGTGCAAGAGGGCCAGGCAGTCGCGCTTGGTGGAGACTTTCAGATGGCTTTCTATTTGTCAAATTGTCCTTCTCTTCACTTTGTCGCCTTCAGTTCCTTCCTGCGCTATGACTACTGGCGAGGATTCTGACATCAAACACCACCAGAAAAAGTTAATTAGCTGCCTGCGAGCGATACTGCGGCGCGAAATCAGAGGGGTGTTCGCGCGGGAAAGAGGAGGGTCGGAGTTTCAAGTGAGTAATTGATTCCATTTGCAAGGTGGTCAGTGTGCATGCAAAAGAAGTACATGTCGGCGGTGATAGAGCGGACTTGGGCGAGCTGCTGAAGTGAGTGTTTCTAATTGCACGGTGGTGAGGTCAAATTTTAAATGAAGACCAACCACTGTCACGAGCAACCTATTGTTGTGTTTGCTCGAGCTTAAATACCTACTTCGCACTCTGCTTTTCGCTCTCACTCCTTCTCTCCACTACCAACAACACAACACCGCCAGCTGCTCCTCTTCCTCTCCCTCAACAGCAGCAAGAACAACAAGAGCAACAACCCCGCCCCCTCCCGCGCCCGTATAAGATGAACTCCGACCAAATTGACAAAAGCTACACGGACGAGTACAACTCCATTTATAAGGCATGTACGGATGTCGATGGGAAAGATGAGATCACGCGGGGTCGCTGCTATGTGCGAGCACGCTCAATGTTAGATGAGCCTACGATACCTCTTTACCATCGCATTAAAACCTTACTCCTGCTCGCGGGTATGGTAGGTATGTTATTTTACCCTCTATTTTCTTATTGTACTTCTTTTGCTAAGTAAAGAGAATAATAGACGATGTCGACGAAGCGTCTGCCTTCTTGAGAAGAGCTGAAGCGCAGTATATTATTGCTCAGAAGGAAAATGGCCACGTGCCCGCTGCCGAAGAAGCTCTAGTCGAGCTGGACACCACAATCAAGGAGCTGCGAGGTGTCTTAGCGAAAGAAATAGCCGACGGTGCTGGCCACGCTGGTGATGCCAAAAAGGAATCGTCAGTCTGAATCAGGCCGTACCACCAATCAATCGCACCTTGTTCGGTGTTTCCGGCGAGATGAAGCAAAGCGAGGTGATCGATGGCGAGGGCAAGGTCGACGACGATCAAGAGGGAGGGATTAGCGAGGGATAGGAGCAGATTCTCCCATACGTCAAATGGGATGACGGCGTTTTCAAATAAGGCAACCTCGCCTACACGACACCTTGCCTCCACTAGCAACGCCACATCCTCCGTCTTCCGAGCTGTGGATTTCACCCCAACTCGCTCATCCCTGAGACGTGTGGTTGGAACGTTTACGGAAGTCGGCGAAGATGAGTCCAACGCCTAGCATGAATGGCGCAACGACTGGATAGCGGCGGCCTTTCCTTTTTCTTTTTCTTGTCCGAGCACCGTCGCGGTGAGGATTTTGACGGCCAAAGATGCGTATGGATATTCGCAAGCG